>Ga0315551_10001972_pt1 | contig 15331 bp, 17 predicted proteins | sample SalMarSW160290MG_FD_203678 | JGI IMG/M metagenome (GOLD analysis project Ga0315551, IMG submission 203678) | Salt marsh sediment microbial communities from the Plum Island Ecosystem LTER, Massachusetts, United States - Salt Marsh Sediment SW1602-90 ... | reverse complement strand
CTAATCTCTCTACTCTGGGGGGTGGGGAAAGAGATTGTAAAAGGTGAATACGGGGCCCCCGAAAAAACAAAGTTTTTTTGGGGTAAAAAACCTTTTGGGCGGGCGGGTATGGGAAGAAAAACGTAACTTATGCTAAAATATTACCAAATTTAGACTACAGGAATAATAACTTGGCTCTTAATATACGCTCAATGTGCCGGGAAGACCTCCCCCAGGTCAACGCGATCGACCACGAAGCCTTCCCCACCCTGTGGCCGCCAGCCAACTACCATAGGGAGCTGAAAAACGGCATAGCCCACTACATCGTGGTTTGCGATGAAGAGAAGGAATATAAGCCACCGGAACAGCCGAAAAATAACCCACCGAAGGGCCTTTTCGGGCTGCTGGGCAGGCTGAGGCTCCGTTTTGACCATCACGACAATGAACCCCCGCCGGCCAGGGAGTATATCATAGGCTTTGCCGGCCTGTGGCTGATGGCCGGAGAAGCCCACATAACCAACATCGCAGTGCGGGAGAGCTACCGCCGCCAGGGGATGGGAGAGCTGCTGCTCATCGCACTGATAGACCTGGCCCTGGAACTGGGCGCCCACCTCATGACCCTGGAGGTGCGCGCCTCCAACACCACCGCCCAGAGCCTCTATGCCAAGTACGGCTTCATCGAGGTGGGTCTGCGCCGCGGCTACTACACCGATAACCGGGAGGACGGGGTGCTGATGACCATAGAAGATATCACCTCGGCCCCGGTCCGGGCCGACCTCCGGCGTTTAAGAGGGGCCCACGCCCGAAGATGGGGCAGGATTGCCGCCGCATTGCCCGCCAGAAACTACCGGCGCTAAACTTAAGAGGCTATTGACAAAAGCCGAAAAAGGCAATACTATGCCCAAGCCAAAACACCCTGTAATCTGAAAGGAGTTGCCATGAGTGCTACTGAAAGAGAAGAAAGCAAGATAAGGGTTCGCCCCATGGAACCCATGGATATCGACAGTGTTTTAGCCATCGACAGTAAAATTACCGGACAGCGCAGGGCGGCTACCTATACCGATTTGATTATCGGCGACCTGGGCAAAGTCCCCGACCTTAGCTTTGTCGCCGAAGTCAACGGCGAGGTGCAGGGCTTTCTGCTGGCCCGTCGGGCCTATGTCGGGGAACCATTTTCCGAAGAGGGGATGATTCACATTCTGGGTGTTGAGCCTGACTACCAGCGGCAGGGTATCGCCACCCAGATGGTCAATGCCCTGGTGGAAACCTGCCAGGAGAAAAAGCTCAACGCGGTGCGGATAATGATTGATGAAAGCGACGAACAGCTAAAGAGCCTGTTCCAGCAGTTGGGTTTTCGCCGGGGAAAGCTGGTCGACTACACCAAGAAGTTCAAAAAGGCGGATTAAGTCTATAGCCTTAGTGAGGCTTACCCGCCCGGCCCGGGCATCTCCTCCTGCATCTTATTCGAATTTATTGAAGAAAAGTGCCGAAACTGCTATAATTCAATCTATTCCGGCAAAGTCAATGGGGGGGTGATTACTATGGCAACTGGAAACAAGGGCGAAGTAAAAATCAGGCCTATGGAGCGGGGGGATATTGATGCCGTTATAGCTATCTACAGCAAAATCAGGGAGGAAAAAATACCCGGCGTTAAGCGGAGCCGCCTAAGCTACCGGGCCGCCATGACCCACGACGAGGTAGCCTTAACTGACCCCGGAGGCCCGCTTGACCTGAGTCTCGTCACCGAAATCGAGGGTGAGGTCGTTGGCTTTATCTGGAGCCATTTAGCCTACGTGGGCATACCGATAGACGAAGTGGGCATCATCTACATGCTAGTCGTCGACCCCGACTACCAGAAAAAGGGTATCGCCGGCAAACTGGTCGATGCCCTGCTGAAGCGCTGTAAAGAAAAAAAGGTTCACACGGTGCGTGCCGTAATCGACGAGCGCCACTGGGAGCTTCAGAACTATTTCCAGAAGCTTGGCTTCAAACGCAGCGAACTGTCCATCTACACCAAAGCCGCCGAAGGCTAAAGCCGGCTTTCCACTTCACTGCTTTAAGTAAGCTGAACATTGTGAAAGAGGGCGTTGGCTATCAGCCCGGCAATGGGTGGGAAGAAAAAGGTACAGGCCAGGCGGATAAGGGTGAACTGCCACCCCAGTATGGCTATATCCAGCGGCAGCCGGCTGACCGCCCATAATGACCATGCGGTGATAAAGGCTACCATGGTGCCGACACTGGCCCCCACCCGCAGCAGCCCGGCGGCAATGGGCAGACTGACATAGGGGCCACCGGGCATAAAACCACCGACCACGGTACCGATTAAGATGCCCCGGATACCGGACCCCTCTCCTATCCACGTAGAGATTAACTCGGCTGGCACCAGAACCGGAATCATGCCGGCTATGATGAAGGCAAAAATCAGCAGGGGGAGTATCTGCAGGAGCAGGATTCCCCCCGACTTTAAGCCCAGTATATGTTCTCCCCCACCCTTCTGGTAGCCGATAATGAGCAGGGCAAGGGCAATCACACCCATTACTATGGTGGGGATAAGCATCTCTGAAAACCTCCCTTTGTTACTCATCCGATTCTCTCCGTTGCATTATACGCCTTGAGGGTTATTTTGTCTTTATCAATAAACATATATTGCGGGAAAACAGCTTCAGCGGGAGGCGGTAAGCGCTTTCCGGGGAAGATTTAAGCACCTCAAAGCCGGCTTCTTTTGCCAGCTTTTCCAGCTCGCCATAGGAGAAGAGGTAGTAGCGGCGGTAGAGGGTTTCGCCTTTCTTTCTACGCCAGGGGACAGTAACCTCTCTGGGCTTGAGCCAGAAGCGGGGCTGGCAGCGGTTCCACACCGTGACAAAGGCCTCGCCGCCGGGTTTTAGCACCCGCCTGAGTTCGGTTAAAGCCTCCTGGTGCTCCCCACCCATTAGATGGTGATAGGTGGCCACCGATATTGCCCGGTCGAAGCTGCCGTCGGGGTAGGGGAGGCGGCGGACATCGGCCTGCGTCAGCTCGACGGCAAAACCGAATTTCCGGGCGTATTTTTCAGCTAGCTTTAGCATCTCGGCGGAGAAGTCCACCCCGTATAGCTCAAAGCCGTCTTTAAAGGGCAGGAAATCGGGGCCGTGGGCACAGCCCAGGTTGAGCAGTTTGCCCCGCTGCCAGCGCTCCGCCAGCGCCTCCAGCTCAGTGCGGAATATCGACCAGTGGCGGAAGTTGTACCAGCTGGGGGCTATCTGGTTAAATATGTCCTTGTTATTAGTCACCCCATCCCCACTTTTTAATATAGTTCTTTTTCCCACCCTCCCACCCTCATAAGCTGCGCTTATAAAACCTTCTTGCCCCCCCCAGGGGAGGGTAGTTATCTCTCTTTTCTCCTCTGGAGAGTGAAGAGAGGTGAAACCTCTATTGGGCGGGTGGGTGGGTAATACTGCTAATTCAAAAAACCGGGCAATCCCTAAAGCCCTGTTTCTGTTTATAATTTAAATCTGCTACACTGTTTATGGCATACTATGAGGAAATTTGCAAGGACTATATCCGGGGTTACGCCGGTGGCGGTGATGACCCGGCCACTGAAATGCCCGGGGCAGTGCGTCTTCTGCCCTACCTACCAGTCCATACCCCAGAGCTACACCCCGGAGTCGCCGGCGGTCTTAAGGGCGATAAGGTGCGGCTACGACGCCCAAAAGCAGGTCCGTTCAAGGCTGAAAGCGCTCAGCGACATGGGGCACCCCACCGATAAAATCGAGTTGATAGTGATGGGGGGCACCTTCCTTGCCTACCCCGAAGACTACCAGTACCAGTTCATCAAGGACTGCCTGGAGGGCTTAAACGGCCGGCAGTCAGCCGACCTGGCAGAGGCCAAGAAGCTCAACGAAACGGCCAGACACCGCTGCACCGGAATGTGCATCGAGACCAGGCCGGACTGGTGCCGGCAGCAGGAAATAGAGCGGATGCTCCAGTTCGGCGCCACCAGGGTTGAGCTCGGCGTTCAAATTCTGGATGACGAAATCTACCGCCTGACCCGGCGGGGGCACCAGGTCGAGGATGTAGTCCGCGCCACCGCCCTGCTGCGGCAAAACGGCTTTAAGGTGCACTACCACTGGATGCCGGGGCTTCCCGGCTCCACCCCGGAGCACGATCTGGAGCTATCTAGGGTGCTTTTTGAGGATGAGCGCTTCAGGCCGGATGGTTTAAAGCTGTACCCGACCATGGTGGTCGAGGGCACCGAACTGGAGAAGTGGTACCGGGAAAAGCGCTACCAGCCCTACGAAATCAGCACCATGGTCAACCTGATGGTGGAGATAAAATCTATCGTGCCCAAATACGTAAGGATATCGCGGGTGCTGCGGGACATACCGGCCAAGTTTATCACCGCCGGCTGCAAGGACTCACTAAGAGGGGTGGTCCAGCAGCAAATGAAAAGAAAGGGGATCGAGTGCCAGTGCATCCGCTGCCGGGAGTACGGCCACCGGGCGCGGGAGGGGCGGGAAACCGGCGAGCCCAAGCTGGTGAGAATGGACTATGAAGCCTCCGGGGGGAGGGAAATATTCCTCTCCTTTGAGGACGATTCGGAAACGCTCTTCGGCCTACTTAGGCTCAGGATTCAGCCCCGGCCGGAGACCGGGGAAATGTTAGCGGTGATACGGGAGCTGCATATCTACGGGCCCGAGGTCCCCCTCGCTGAGCAGAAAGAGGGAGCGGCCCAGCATAAGGGGCTGGGTAAAGCCCTGCTGCTGGAGGCGGAAAGGATTGCGGCTGAGGAATTTCAGCTACCGCAGATGACCATCCTGAGCGGCATCGGCGCCAGAGAGTACTACCGCAGTGAGTTCGGTTACAGCCTTGAGGGAGACTACATGGTTAAGGAGCTTTCAAATAGTCTATCGCCCACTGGACGGCGTCCACGTTCTCAAGGTCAAGCTCATAGTCCGGGGTTAGCCCCTCGCCTTCTATCAGACGGCCCTTGGGGGTGAACCAGCGGGCGTAGGTGATATATAAAGCCGAGCCGTCTTCAAGCTCGTGCATAGTATTGGCGCTGCCCTTGCCAAAGGTCTTCTTACCGGCAATAACAGCCCGACCGTAGTCCTGCAAAGCCCCGGCCAGCACCTCGCTGCCGCTGGCACTATACTCGTTCACCAGAACCACCAGAGGCAGGTCGGTGGTTATATCGCCGGGTTCGACCGGGTAAGCAAAGCTACTCCCCTCATTATCGACAATATCGACTACCACGCCCTCCTTGAGGAAAAAGCCAGTGACAGCAACCACTGTATTCACCAGACCGCCGGGGTTGCTGCGCAGGTCAAGGATGATGCCCGAGGCCTGCTGGTTTACCTCCTCCAGCACCGGGGACAGCTCTTCGGCGGTGCGCTCGGAAAAATTGGTGATCTGGATGTAAGCGATGTCCTCCATCATCTCAAAGCGGACGCTGGGCACCTCAATCTCAGCCCGGACTATCTCGATTACCTCCGGTTCGGTATCACCTTCATGAAGGACGGAAAGGGTAACCGGCGTCCCCTTGGGACCCTGGACGATGAGCACCACCTCAACCAGGCTCATCCCGGCAGTAGACCGGCCATCGACCTCCAGAATCACATCGCCAGCCTGAATACCCGCCTCCTCCGCCGGTGAGCCGGCAATCGGGGCGATAATTACAACCTTACCCTCCTCAGCGGCCACATGGGCGCCAATGCCCTCAAATTTTCCCTCCAGGCTCCTCTGGCTCAACTCGTAGGCATCAGCATCAAGGTAGGCGGTGTAGGGGTCGTCCAGCGCCTCCACCATACCCCTGATAGCACCCTGCGCCAGCGCCTCGGCATCAAGCCGGTCCTTATCCACATAACCCTGAAAGATTATGTCCCACGCCTGCCCCACCACACCCAGGTTCTGCTGGGGGGAATTTCGGCTGCCCAGCATCCAGCCGGTACCGAAGGACACGACGATAATCGCCGCCACCAGCAGGATGATAACTACAACTTTGCTTCTTTCTGACATCGGACTCACTCTCCTTGAGGGCGTTCCAGCTAAGCAGACAAGGCTATCTTAGCAGAGAGGGGGAGCTTTTTTAAGCCACCATTAATAAGGTCAAGTAAACCTGTAAGCCGAGTTCTGTACTCCGACGAATCGGAGCGGTGACCATCTATCTAGCCCTGATGTTGCCACCAGGGTCAAGCGACCAACCCGGGGACAGGCCGGGCGTCCTTATGTCCCTCTATTTGGTCTTGCTCCGGATGGGGTTTACCCAGCCGACCGGTCACCCGGCCGCTGGTGAGCTCTTACCTCACCATTTCAACCTTACCATTCCCGGAGGAAAGGCGGTATGTTTCTGTGGCACTCTCCGTAGGGTCACCCCTCCTGGGCGTTACCCAGCATCCTGCCCGGTAGAGCTCGGACTTTCCTCCCCGAAAAAATTTCAGGGCGGTCACCCGGTCTACTTGACCTGATTACAGTGTAGTATGACGGCGGTGGTTAGTCAACCTAAGGCCTTACCGGCCAGTCTATCCGCCTCTCTGTTTTGTGTGCGGGGTATGTGGGTTATGGTGAAGGCTTCCAGTGAGCCGACGAGCTGGACTACTTTTTGATAAAGCGGCCGCAGGGTGGCCTTCTTTACGCGGTAGCGGCCATTGAGCTGTTTGACCACCAGCTCTGAATCCGACTTTATGTCAACTGCTCCGGCGCCGAGGCGGGCCGCCTCCTCCAGGGCGGCGATAATAGCCCGGTACTCCGCCTGGTTACTGGTGGCTCGCCCGATAGCCCGGGAGATACGGCTGACGACTCTACCCTGCCCGTCCTTTATCACGGCGCCGATAGCCGCCGGCCCGGGGTTACCCGATGAAGCGCCATCGGTATAGATTATCAATCTCTCCAGCGTCATTTACCCCTTTAGGCCAGGAACAGGATACGCCCGCAGCTGCTGCACTGCACCAGGTTATTGCCCCTCACCCGCTGCAGGTCGGTGGTGGGCAGCGATATCCGGCAGCCGCGGCATATCCCCTGCTCTACCCTGGCCACCGCCGTCCCCTTACCCTTTCTCAATTCCTGGTAGAACTCGACCGTCTCTGGCTCGATCTGCTCCGACAGTTGCTGCCACTTTTGCTTAAGGTCGGCGAGGGCGGCCTGGAGCCTTGTCTTCTCTTCGGCCAGTTGCTTCTGCTGGCGCTGCCAGTCAGCCGTCATGGTTTCCAACTCACTGTTTATTCTGGCTACGTCGGCCTCGGCCTGCTCAACCCGGTCGATTACCCCCAGCGCTTTTTCCTCCAGCCGGCCGCGGCGGGCTTTGAACATCTCGACTTCCTGCTGGAGACTGGCCAGCTCCTTGGGGTTCTTGATGCGGCCGCTGAACAGCGACTCTTCGGCGGCGGCAATCTTGTTGGTGATATCGTCTATCTCCCACTCCGCCGAGTGCTGCTGGTGTTTCAAGCCTTCCAACCGCTCCTGCTCCGACTCCAGCTGCGCTTTAGCTCTAACTACCGCCTTGCTTTCGCCTATCTGGCCGGTGACCTGCTTAAGCGTCTGCTCGTCAGACTCTATTTCTAGGTCTAATTCCTGAAGCTCGTAGAGCTGCCTGGCAAGATTCATTTTACCCGACTATTCTATAACGACCAGGCAGTAATAGCAATCGTGACAAATGTTTATAGCCTTAATAGAACATATGTGCTAACATTGAATAAAGAAAGGGGAAGGACTATGAGGCTACTGCGACTGGCCGTGGAAATCAAGCGGTGGGACCTGGCCGCCCACACCATCGTGCTGGCGAGCGCCAAAGTGCTCAAAGATGGAGACAGACCGGATGCCGGAAAAGGCAAAGCGAAAAAGAGGCGCCCCAGAGGGTAACCAGAACGCCCGCAGGCACGGCTTCTACGCTAAAGTCATGGACGAGGCCGAACAGCTCGACTTTGAGCTGGCCAGCGGCTTTGATGACAGCTTTGACGGCGAGATTGCCCTGCTGAGGGTCAAGATAAAGTCCCTGCTGGAGAAAGACCCGGAGAACATCAGGCTGCTGATGCAGGCAACCGAGTCACTGGCCAGGCTGGTCAAGACGAAGTACAACATCACCAGGGAGCAGAAGAAGGGACTGAAGGAGGCCATAGGCAATGTCCTCAAGGATATCGCCATCCCGCTGGGCATCAAGGTTATAGGTAATTTAGCCAAATAGAGGGTTTTAGCCACCCCATTCCCCCTTATCAACGGTTGTTATTTTTCCCACCCTCCCACCCTCATAAGCTGCGCTTCTAAAACTTTCTCCCCTACCCCACTATGGGGGTGGGGCAAAAAGGGCTTTAGCCCTTTTACATTAAGGGCAGGTGGGCGGGTAAAGATAAAAAACAGGGGTGGGGAGGAACAATAGAGTAATTATGCCATGTCAATGAACAACCTTAACAGGCTGCGCCCCTACCAGCGGGAGGCGGCCTCGGCGATACTCGACAGCGTCTTCAAGCGAAAAGGGCTCACCTTCTCCGTGGAAATGGCCCGCCAGGGGGGCAAGAACGAGCTCTCCGCCCAGCTTGAGCTGCTGCTGCTCACCCTCTACATGGCCAGGCCCGAAAACCTGATAAAGTGCGCCCCCACCTTCAAGCCCCAGACGGTCATATCCATGACGCGCTTGAGGGACCGGCTCAACGACGCGGGTTTTAGCGGCATCTGGACGGCCGAGATGGGCTACATCATCCGGCTGGGCAGCGCCAGAGCCATATTCCTCTCCGCCGACCAGTCGTCCAACGTCGTCGGCAACACCGCCCATATCCTGCTCGAGATAGACGAAGCCCAGGACGTAAGCAAGGAGAAGTACACCAAGGAGTTCAAGCCGATGGGGGCCGCCACCAACGTCACCACCGTCCACTACGGCACCACCTGGGACGACGCCACCCTGCTGGAAGAGGTCAGGCAGACCAACCTGGAGCTGGAAAGGCGGGATGGCATCAGGCGGCACTTCCATTACGACTGGCAGGAGATAGCCAGGCACAACCCCGACTACCTGGCCTACGTCGAGGGGGAAAGGGAGAGACTGGGGGAAAACCACCCCCTGTTCCTGACCCAGTATAGACTGCTGCTCATCCGGGGGGGCGGCGGTTACTTAAGCCGCCAGCAGCTCGCCCAGCTGAAGGGAAAGCACGCCCGCAGGCACCGGGCAGAACGGGGCAGGATATATATCGCCGGAATTGACATCGCCGGTGAGGCCGAAATGGAAGAGGGCGACTACCTGGCCGCCCCCAAACTAAGGCAGGATTCCACCGTGGTCACCATCGGCGAGCTGGACTTCTCGGTATGCGACGACATCCAGAAACAGCCCCGAATTCGGGTGGTGGAGCACTACCGCTGGACGGGACAAAAGCACCCCGAGCTGTACTCCCGGCTGGTCGATATCCTTAAAGATGTCTGGAAATGCCGTAAGGTGGTTGTCGACGCCACCGGCATCGGCCAGCCGGTAAGCTCTTTCCTTAAGCAAGCGCTCGGCTCCAGGGTGTCCGCCTTCACCTTCACCGCCAAGGCCAAATCCGGGCTCGGCTTTAACCTCCTGGCCGCCATAAACGCGGGGAGGCTCAAGATATATAAAGGCGACGGCTCCGCCGAGGCGCAGGAATTCTGGCTGGAGCTGGAGAAAGCCAAGAGCCAGTACCGGGCATCTCAAACAATGAACTTCTACGTCCCCCCGGCCGAGGGGCACGACGACTTCCTGATGAGCCTGGCGCTTCTGGTTGAGGCAGCCAACCTTTACGAGAGGAGAGGGGCAAAAGGGAGGGTGAGGGAGTGAGGGGGTAAGAGGAAGAAGGGGGCATTGACAAATCACTAAGTTGGTGCTATACGTAGTTTACTAATTTGTAGAAATGTTAACAGTAATGTTACAATAACAATTGCAACAGTTGCAATTGTTGTACGTTCTAACAGGAGGCTAGAGGTGGCTGAAAATACTGATTTAAGAGAAGTATTAAAGGGTTATTCAAACAAATGGATTGCACTATCTGCTGATAGCAACAAAGTTGTAGGTGTAGCTGATAATCCAAAAGATGCGCTTGAACAAGCACGTTTTAAAAAAGAAGCAAACCCAATTTTGACTAAGACACCGGAACATTATGGCACTTTTATATTGTGAGTATTCGACTTAAATTTGATTATCGCAAGTTCCCCGCAGACCCGTCAGATGCATTCCCTGGGCGCCGAAGTGCCACAAGACCAGTTATCCCCGTAACACTCATAAACGGGAATAAAAAAGTAACGTATCTTGCCATTATTGATTCTGGTGCAGACCTTTGTATTTTCCACGCCGAAATTGGCGAGCAAATTGGAATCAATATTGAATCTGGCAAAGTGCTGACATTTAGTGGAATTACAAGGGAACAGCTAACTGCTTATTTCCACGAAATTAAGATTGGGATTGGCGGTTATGAATATGATTGTTACGCTGGTTTTTCAAGAAACTTGGCAAATATGCCCTATGGCCTATTGGGGCAAGGTGGCTTTTTCGACTTATTCAATATAGTCTTTGACTATAATAAGGAGAGAATTGAATTAATAAGCAAAGCCGACGATTAAAAAGACTCTGAAAATAAAACTTATCTTAAGCTATGGGGAGAACCATCGTGGCGGGGATAAGGGGTAAATAATAGAGTTTAAGAGGGGGCTTTTCAAGCCCCCTCTCTTTATTAGGGGTAAAATAGTCTAAAAGAGGCGGAGCCTTTTTGGGCGGGCGGGTATGGGAAGAAAAACACCGGCTAAAAACCGGGGGGTGGAGGTATTGAACAAACATGTACAAAGGTATACAATGAAGTCCCAAAACTGTGAAGGAGGTGAACCATGATTCGGGTTACTGTTTCTTACGCCAATACACCAGGAGGGAAGTTCGATTTTGACTACTATCTCAACAAGCACATGAAGCTGGTGCATGACAAATTCGGACCAATGGGGCTGGTCAAAACCGAGGTAGAAAAGGGCCTTGCCGGGGGGGCCCCCGGCGCACCAGCACCCTATGTCGCTCTAGGGCACATGGTATTCAATTCGATAGAGGATTTCCTTAAGGCCAACGAAGCACACGGCGGAGAGCTGGGGGCTGACGTGCCCAACTTCACCAACATCGAGCCGCAGTTCCAGGTAAGCGAGATCGTGGCCTAGCAATATACCAGCTAAAGAAGAGAGTTCAAGAGGGGGCTTTTCAAGCCCCCTCTCTTTTTACCCTAAAGCTAACTCGCCGTCCAACCCCCGTCAACGACAAACTCGGCGCCGGTGGCCAGCCTGGACTCATCCGAGGCAAGGTAAAGAACAACGTAAGCAATATCTATCGGCTCGCCCAGAAAGCCGATGGGATGGTTAGACTCCATCCGTTTCTTTAACTCCGCATCCTGGGCCATCATACTGATTGCCATCTCTGTTTTAATGACACCGGGATGAACCGAGTTAACCCGGATGTTATAGTCGTGACCCATCTTAGAGCACTCCAGAGCCGCCGCCTTGGTAAACAGCCTCACGCCACCTTTACTGGCCGAATACGCCGCCGTATCATCAGCGGTACCTATAATACCGGCGACAGAGGAAACATTGACAATAGAGCCGCCGCCGCTCTCCCTCATCGCCCTTATGGCGTACTTGGTGCCCAGAAAAACACCATCCAGATTAACGCTCATAAGCCCGCGCCACTCCTCCAGCGAGGTCTCGGCAATCTCCTTGATAACCTGGACACCGGCGTTATTCACCATAATATCCAGCTTGCCGAACTTGGACAGAACCTCCTTGATTACCGCACTCCAGCTGTCTTCGCTGGTAACATCGTGCTTTATAAAGATAGCCTCCCCACCCCCACGCCTTATTTCTTCGGCTGTTTCCCTGCCGGCATCCTCGAGGATATCGACAACGGCAACCTTAGCCCCTTCCTTGGCCAGTAACAACGCCATCCCCTTGCCGAGACCCCTGGCGGCGCCCGTTATGATGGCCGTTTTGCCTTCTACGCGACCCATTTAACCCTCCTTTTCCAAACAATTAATTAATTCACCTAATATATTAATACCAAACGGCCCGCAGGTAAAGTGGGGAGAGGGGCAAAAAGGGCTGAGGCTTTTAATCTTCTCTCTCCCCGCTGGGGTGGGGTTTAAGAGATGAAAAGAGGCGAAGCCTTTTTGGGCGGGTGGGTATGGGAAGAAAGACTAAGCCCGGAAAACCAGGAACACGGCTATATTCCAGAACAAAATGGCAGTATATATTCCAACAAAGCAAGCACTTAATATAAATATGAGCCTTGGTAACCTCCTGGCTATGTTCCACAGTATTAAGACACAAATGATAGCGGCGCACATCTTGATGACCAGGAAATTGTTCTCGGTAACCAAAATCTTCAGGAGCGGGTTCCCCTCCTGGCCCAGCCCGCTTTTGATAAGGAACTGGCTGATAAGACCATCGGCCACGACCAGTGATAACAACGTGCCCAGAAGGTACTCTATTTTGCGCGATACAGCCGAATCATCCATGGGTAATAACCTTCTTCATTATAGCGCCTGAGATTAAATATACAATAAGCCCCACGGCGATGAGTATCCCCCCGAAGGAAGCCGCCCGCCAGCCGGTGTTAACGGCCAGAAGCACCGCCGTTACCAGCCCCAGCACCGGCATAACTATATCCAGAAAAACATGCCTGAAGCCGGATAGAGAGCTTTCCCGGTTGAAAATCTTGAGGGCGGCGGCATTGACGCCAGCAAAGGCAATCAGGGTGGCGAAATTGGTGAACTCGGCGACATCGCCGATGTCCTCGAAGATGGTGAACAGGCTGGCGAAAAAGGCCACCACGATAATAGCCAGCCAGGGGGTGCGGCGCTCTTTGCCGATAACGCAGAAGACACCGGGCAGCGCCCCGGCACAGGACATCGCCCACATCGCCCGTGATGCCCCCAGCAGCAGGAGCAGGACGGTGTTGGCCGTCGAGAAAAGGGCCACCAGCGACAGCGTGGTGCCGGCACGGCTACCCAGCACCTGCGCCGCCATCAGAGCCAGCGGGGCATCCGACTGGCCCAGAGCCTGCCAGTCCACCACGCTCACCGCCGCCAGGGCGACCAGTATGTAGAGCAGGGTGCTTATCCCCAGAGCCAGCATTATGGCCCGGGGAAGGTCTCGCTCCGGGTTCTTCATCTCCTCGGAGAGGTTGGCCATCCCCTCGAAGCCCAGGTAGGCGAAGAAGACCAGCGAGGCCGCCCCCACCGTCCCGACCACGCCCATCGGCATCTCCAGCACGTTGACATCGCCGAAGTGGGGTGTGCCGATAACAACTATAAAGACCAGCCCGGCCACCTCGACAAAGGTGAGCATGCCCGCCAGCAGCGCCGATTCGCCGATACCCAGGAAGACCACTATCGAGCAGACCAAAACCAGCCCGATGGCCACCGGTACCACCGGGGTGCCCACCAGATAACTGAGATAGCCGGCGAAGCCCAGCGCCACCGCCGAAGCCGAGATGACCACCGCCCATAAAATCATCCAGCCCGCCAGAAAAGCCAGCGAGGGCTTAAAGGCCATGCCGACGAACTGGAACTCGGGGGCGTCCTTGGACTTAAGCTTCGACAGCCGGGCATAAGAAAGCCCGGTAAGTCCGGCCACCGCCGCCGCAATCAGAAAAGACAGCCAGACGGCGTTCCCCGCCTCCCCCGCCGCCACCCCCACCAGCACGTATATGCCCGACCCCAGAATAACCCCGACGCCGGTAATCACGGTTACCCAAAGCCCCAGGCGTCTCTTAAGCTGAGGTTCGGGTAGCTGAAGAGGTTCGGTCATGGCAATAGTCTCCGTGGTGTTTAGAGTAGCATAGAGGAGGGGATTGGGGTAAGTCAAGAGGGTGGGGGGAGAGGGTTAAGAGAGGGTGGGGTGTTGACACTCAAGTTGGACAGGAATATTCTTGAAAATAACTAAGTAATATTTTTATTAGGTTGGAGCGAAACGATGTTCCTAACCAAACCAGTGCCAGAACTAAAATACGAGGACATAGAGGAGTTGACTTCGTCGGATGAACCCGAAAGTATTATATTGGACTATAAAAAGACAATATCGAGTTCAGAGCGAGACAAGGCAGAATTAGCGAAAGATATATGCGCGTTTGCTAACTCGCAAGGAGGATATTTAATAGTTGGTGTAGAAGAAAAAAGAGGTAAACCTATACACCCTCCTTGTGGAACAGAGCGAATGCTTGCGGAACAAAAGGTGGAGGAATGGCTCGAACAGGTTATTATTTCAAATGTGGCGCAACGGGTTATTACGGATATTAAGGTGATTAATATTCCGAACTCAGATTTGTGTATTATAGTAGTGTATATACCAATGAGTATTAGGATGCCTCATATGGTTACATGCCAAAGGGATAACAGATACTACAGAAGGATTTTTAAGAGGCATCATTTTGAATCACTACCGGCGGAAGAGTACGAGGTAAGGGAAATGTTTGAAAAAGGAACAAGGATAAGCAATAGAGCGACTGAATACTTAGCCTATCAAGGCTACAATGACCCATCAAGCGCTACATTCGCTGAAAACATTTACACCAGACAGATCGGAATACGTGTGCCAGGAGAACAAATTCTTAGTACATACGAAGTACCTGCAGGCCATTTTGCGACATTCGTAGCCTGTCCCGATTTCCTGACAGATAACCTGATTGATACCGGGAAAGATGAGCTTTGGGATTGGTTAGAACGCAACAGTAGGCGATATCCACCCGACCCAGGGGGTATATTTCTACCAACGGACAAACGAACAACACTAGATGGTATCATACTCACAGAAGAAGGCTACTCACCTGCTGACCACCAACGCAAATTCCAACATCGGTTCTTGCGCATTAACCGAAATGGATATATCGAATTGGGCGCTAATTTCGCTATGAAGTTTAGAGACGATGTTTATTTTGCATATATACCTATGATTGGATTCTTCTGGCAGTTTATAGGCTTTGTCGTAGAGCTATACAGGCTAGAAGGAGTACATAGCCCGTTTAAAGTAATGCTAAACATGAAAGGTACGGAGGGCGCGCTGTTGCATAGTTTGGGCAAAGGTTGGCTTGAACCGCTAGGCGATATGCGTGAGTATCGTCCACTCTGCCCAGAACATAACATCCAAATCATAGAACAACTAAGAAGCCCTAATGTAGATGATTCTGCAATCGAAGAGATAATTAAAAAGGTTGCCACACGAGTAGATAACGCTTGGGGTCAGCGAGAAGCCCGATGCTATAATCATACCGAGCATGACCCAGAAGCAAATTTTCAAATAGATAAAATGCGACGGTTCTTCGGCTAGATGGGGTGGGGAAAACAGAGTCTAAAAGAGGCGAAGCCTTTTTGGGCGGGCGGGTATGGGAAGCAAAACACCGGGATAAAACCGGGGCGGG
>Ga0315551_10001970_pt1 | contig 15337 bp, 14 predicted proteins | sample SalMarSW160290MG_FD_203678 | JGI IMG/M metagenome (GOLD analysis project Ga0315551, IMG submission 203678) | Salt marsh sediment microbial communities from the Plum Island Ecosystem LTER, Massachusetts, United States - Salt Marsh Sediment SW1602-90 ... | reverse complement strand
GATGAAATGCAGCATCTCACCTGGCAGATGATAAAAGAAGTGAAGGTTTTGCGGAAGGCTAAATATGGTCATAAAGGGGTTACTTAGGCACAAGATCAGGAGTATCTTTTTCTATATTCATCAACTTCATCCTCGCAATTTTGTTTATGCTTGTAGGAAGCCGATAAGGGCTTTTGGTTGGTTTTGGAGAGATAAGTATAAGTAATTCTCTCAGAAAAGGGGCAGGGTCAATGTATTCCGGCGGGAAAATTTTTATAATATTTTTATAAATGAGCATACCTAAACTTAACCAAGCGGCTTAGCTGGCCGATGGGATTGGGGAGACACTCTTCATACTGGTGGCTGGCAATGGCTAAATGCCAGACCAAGCGGAAGGAATTGGAGGAGAATTATCCTTCTTACTGGATAAAGGCATATGAAGGGTTTGAAGGTCATAACTAATTCCCGTAATGGGTTCAGGGTTATAACGCTCCATTATTCGGCCAATCCTGAGAAAGCGACCCCTGAGTGGAAGGCGAGGACTAAGAAGGGGATGCCTGATCATGGTTGGATGAGGGAGATGGAGATTGATTATGGGGCAATGGGGGGTCAGCTTATTTTCCCTCAAATGCGGGAATATGAAGAGAAGATTATCTGTCAACCGTTTGATGTCACACATTTCAGGAAATGTGGGAGTATTGATTATGGGGGTTCCAGGTCACCGTTTAGTTTTCATGTTTATATGGTTGACTATAATGATAAAAAATATGCTATTTGGGAACATTATAAGATTGACCCTTATTTGAGGAATCATGCAGAGGCGATTAAGACCTGTCCTTATTTTGAGGGATTGGAATATATAACCATCGATCCTGCTTGCAATGCCAAGTTACCTCAGAAGGAGAGGGGACCGACCTCGATAATACAGATTTTGGCAGAGGAGTATAAGATTTACACCATATTGGGGAATAACAATCGGGAGGCTGGGAGGCAGAGGATAGCTGATTGCTGGTATAATTTGGAGGAAGAGGAGCCTTTTTTCTATATCTGGCCGAATTGTGTGAATATGATTCGGGAGTTTAAAAATCTGAGATGGCCGGAGGAGATGAAGGATGATGTGGTGGGGGATGACCATGCTTATGATGAGTGTAGGTATTTCTTTATGAGCAGGCCCCAAAGGAGTGTAAGGGAAGAAATAGATAACAGACCCCGCTGGTTGAGGGAGCAGGAACGGGAGCGAACGCAGGGGATAGCTCAGTTGTTTTAAGTGGAAGGAGTATATCATTTTCTTTGAAGTCAGGTCAAAATACAAAAGAGATCAAAGCAAGGCTCTGATTATACAGAGGTTGATAAATTCTTTCTGTGAGGAAATGTTGCAGTCCCCCTCTGAAAGGTGGGAATCAGCACAAAGAGAAGTTCGACCTTCTAAGAAAATGAAGCGGTATTTAGCAAATAGGGAGATTTACGAATGGGGGTTTCATAGCCAAGACTAAGAAGAAAAGGACACGGACAATGGCAATCTCAATAAGAAGCTATTGCTGCCAAAAAGATAGCTGGGAGGAAGAAAATATGAAAGTTGCAGTTCTTTGCACACTACCAGAAGTGAAGGGGGAAGAGGAAGATAAGATAGAAATGGATAGGATAAAAACGGTCTTAAAAGAGGCTGAGTTTAGTTGGAAGGTAGGATTAAAGAAGTGGGTATGGACTGGAGATCACCTGGTAGTTGCCCATCCATTTGAGCGTGCCAGGAGTCTGGGAGGCAATCCTGAGCTTTATCTGGAGACCAGCGGGAAGTTTAAGGATAAGATTAGAGTGGATAAAGCCAGTTATGCCTCCTGGGAGCAGTTCCCTGTTAATACGGTAGCCAGGGAATTGGGCAAAAGAATTACAGGTTAAATATATTAAAAGCACACTGACTACGGCTTGGCGACCTGTCAGTGTGCCTAAAAGGGAACGCTTGAGTGAATATTTGCATAATTTGTATCCCCTTTGTTATTAAGGTAACATTTAAGCGTTCCCCTGTCAAGGGGAAATTTGGAAGAATTTGAGTTAATAAAGCAGATACAGAAAAACCGCACTTCAGGGAAAACAGCACGGGAGAAATACAGCGATGAATGGGATAGATGCTATGATTACTATGAAGGTAGTCAAACTCCCAGCGGATTGCCAGAATACGCCAAATATTTCTGCCTGAATTTAATCAGGAAGCGATTGGATAGCATTCTGGGAGCTCTGTTGCGGTTCAAATATACTGCCGTGCTCAAGCCCAGAGGGGATGAGGATATTCCCAAAGTAGATTTCTACAAGAAGATTGTAGAATATATTCTTGACCGCACCAAAGCCTGGGTAGAGGAGACAAAGGCTATTTTCCAACAGTATATGGTCGGTATTGGCTGGATACAGATTTACTGGGACAAGGACAAAAGTCCTCTTGGTGATATTACCTGGGCAATGAGAGATGCATATACTATTTGGTTTGACCCATATGTGAAGAGAGAGGATTTATCAGATAAACGTTGGATTGGGCGGGAGGAGAGATTTACAGTAGAAGATATTAAGCTATTATGGCCCGGCAAAGCCAATCTTGTCATAGCAAATGATGTAGATACATTAGAACCATTGCAGGAAGCCAGTGGAGCAGAGGAAGAAGATCGAGCTACCGTCATTGAATATCAGTATTATACCGAGGATAAGAAGAAACTTTATTACAAAGATGGGGAACTTGTTGAAGCCCCTAAGAAATTAACAAAGAAAGAAGCCAGCCAATACGATATTATTGAGAAGATTGAGCGAACTTATTGGAAAGCCCATATGTGCGGCGATGTATTGCTGGATAATGAGCCTACTGACCTGAGCCGCTTTGATCTTATCCCTTTCTATCACGCTAAGCGTAAAGATAGTTCTTATCCCATCGGAGAGGTAGAGAATTGGACGCACTGGCAGGATTTGATAAATGTTTTTTACAGTCTCCTGCTCAATTATGTGGCCAGATCAGGGAAATTGACAGGTGTTGTTGAGGGGGGCACAAGGGAGTTTGTTGATACTTTGCGTAAGGATGTGGCTGAGCCCGGTGGCATTGCCTGGGTTCCTACTGGGGCATCTTTCAAGCCCTGGGTGGCTCCTCCTCTTCCCAGTGCTTTTGATGTAGTGTTAAAGGATTTACGCAATGCCTGGGACGATTTGACAGCTTATTATGATGTTCAGCGAGGCGAAACTCCCTGGGCTGGTATTTCTGGGAAAGCTATAACTCAACTTCAGCATGCTGGTTCTTTGGCTTATGTTTTGGGCGAACATCATATCAACAACTCCATAACTACCTGTGGACGCTTAATGCTTGAGTTAATCGGCAAGCATATGACCGTAGAGCAAGCCTGGCGATTAACCAGCAATGAGGGTTTAACCCCCGTTAATCAGTATCTTGGAAAAGCAGGGGAGTTATCGCCAGAGGAAAAGAATCAACCAATGATAAGTCAGAGAGAAAATTCAGAAACTGGAGAGATCGAATATTATCTGAATGATTTGAAGGATATTGCCCAATATGACCTCAAAATTGAGGTGGATTCGCTCAAAGAGCAAACCAAAAGGGAAAAAGAGGAAATGGCCATAGCCCTTATTCAAACGAATGCTGAGGATGGGAAACCACTCGTTGATCGTGAATTTGTCCTTAACTCTCTGGGAATTGCAGAGAAAAACCGCATAATCCAGCGGATGCGTGAGACCGATCAATTGATGCAGATGGGTCAAATGGTATTGAAAAATCCATTTCTTATGGAGTTGATACAAAATCCTGAATTGATGGCCCGCATACAACAGGCAATGGGGGCGGGGCCACAGGGAGGTATGTAAATGCCTGCAAAAAGTAAGGCTCAGAGGCAAGTAATGGGGATCGCAGAGCATCACCCCGGAAAACTCTACAAGCGTAATCGGGGATTGAGAAAAATGACCAAAAAGCAACTTCACGATTTTGCTTCCACCAAGGAGAAGAAGTTGCCCTATAAAGTAAAGAAAGCTAAAAAGAAAGGTAGGAGAAAGAGGAAGAGATAATGGCAAGGAAGAAAGCCAAAAGGAAAGGGCCACAAAAGGGATTTGCGGCGATAAAGAAGTATCAAGTCAGCAAACTCAAAAAGCGTGGCGGCAAAACCGTTGGTGGCAAGACAATCCGCAATCCCGAAGCTTATGTGGCAGCTGGTCTCAGGCGGACTGGGATTGCCAAATATGGTGAAGCGGAGATGATCCGCCGTTCGGTGAAAGGCCGGAAAAAGGGAAAGAAAAGAAAGTAAACAACAGGTCAAATTTTGTTTTTAACCCACAAGGTCAAATAAGAAGGAGGCCACACAATGGCAAAGAATAGGTTCGAGATACTTAGAGATGGGGGGGACCTACAAGAAGAACCCCAGGACACTCTAACCGGGGAAGAAGAACAACCTGCTCCTGATGGTGAGGGTGGAGAGAGTGAGGGCAATGTAGAGGTTGGCGGAGAAGGGAAGGAAACTCCACCGCCAGAGGAATGGGTATATGATAGCCCAACCTCCCGCTATCGCACTCTGGAGGAGATGAAGACAGGAGTTGCGGTCAAGGATAATTATATCGAGCAACTAAAGGCGGAGAAACAAAGGCTTGAGGATAAGATTCTCGGCTCAACTGTTTTGCCTCCACCTCCAGTAAAGGAGCCAGAGGGAGAAATCCCCGATTTGGACTTAGACCCACAAGGTTATGTGAAGTATCAGGAGAGAATTATCGGCGCGTTGGAGAAGAGGCTTGACGGTTTAACAGCAAGCCAGGAAGAGCTGAGCAGGAATATCATATATAAACTCCAGGAGGATGCTTTTCTTAATTCTCCTAAAGGAAAGGAATATGTACGGGGTTCTACTTTGGAAACTTCCAATCAAGCTTTTCGAGAACTTCTCCAGACTGTCAGAGACAAGATAGGGATAATCAATGGATACTATCCACCCGACTGTCTGTATACGGCCCACCTTATCCGCACTGCTCAACAGCAAGAAAAGAGGCTTCGAGAGGCGGTTAGTGCGGGACGGAAGGAAGGGGCAGCCAGGGTAGCCAAAGAGATTGCAGGTTCTCAGCGTGGGCCAAACACAATGCCCGCCACTGGTGGACAAAGGACTACCGGGCTGACGCCAGAGCAAGCAGCGGAAATGTCCCCAGAACAGTTAGCCAAACTCTCTCCTGAAAAACTACAACGATTAGCAGATGGGAAAACAGTTTAGAAACGGGGTGATTTTAAATGGCTGATACAAGCTTAAATAGCACTTTAGTCCAGAAATTATGGTCTAAGTTGCTATTACTACAAGCCAAGCAATATTCCTTTATGGAGAAATTCAGCGGGAAGACCGAGATGGACTTTCTGTTTGAACCCCCTGATATTTCCGGGAAGATGGTTGGGGATACTGCTTATATCCCGCTGTTGAGAGCATTAACTGGTGCTGGTGTGATGGATGATGCCGATACTGAAGGACAGGAAGAGTCCCAGGTTTATTCGGGCACTTCTATGACCTTCCATCAGTATGCCCATCAGACCAGATTGAAGGGTGAGTTTGAGGAATCAAAAACAGCCCTTCTGTTGAGAACCAGTGCCAAAACACAGTTAGCTGATTGGATGGCCCGTAAGCGGGATGCTCTGGCTATTGCCGGAGCACAGGTCAATGCTGCTATAGCCGATATTGATGATGCTGCAGCTATTTCCACTCAGCTTAATATCGTCTTCGGTGGTGCTGCCGATGATTGGGATGCTCTCACTTCGGGAGATGTTTTAACTGTTGATCTGATCAGGAAGGCCAAGCGGTATGCTTTGCTCAGGGGTCTAAGACCAGGGAGAACCCCTGAGGGGGGCGAGCATTTGCTTCTGCTTATATCGCTTGAGCAGGAATACGATCTGGTCAAGAGCGCCGGGTGGAATGAGGCTCAGTTGCATGCCAATGTGAAGGGTCCAGATAATCCTATTTTCACCAATAAATTGGGCATGGTGGACAATGTGATTATTCATACCCATCAGGTGACTATCAATGGTGGGGCTGCTGGGACTTTCTTGCTCAATGAGGATAAGGGCACTCACCGCAACATTCAGGCACTTCTTCTGGGCGCTCAGGGAGTGGCATTCGCCTATTCCAAACTCCCCGATTGGAAGGAAAAGCTCTTCCAGTATGGGAGAAAGTTCGGTGTCAGCACTGCGGTTATCATGGCTGCCACCAAACCAGTTATCAATCTGGGGACTGAAGCTGTTCCTGTTAATCGGGATTATGGGATGTGTTATGTTTGCACAGCAGCTACAAAGGTAGGAGGTTGATAATGGGACGGAGTAAGTGGAAGTTTGTCATAGTCCTGTGTCTTGGTCTCCTGTTTTTTGCTGGGGCGAGCATAACACAGGCGAGAGTCTTCAGGAATACAGCGGTGTGGTCAGTAGGGGCCGCTGATTCAACCTGTCTTGTAGCTACCGATTCTGATACTACACAGGCATTCCCTCTATTTTTTGATGAGGCATTTGTCAACAAGCAGGGGATTGCAGTGACAGCCAATGTGGTTAATGATTCTACCCACCTGACCCATGTTTTTCAGGTATCAGAGGGTCAGACTTACTGGCAGACCATCGCCAGCGTTTATCCCTTAACTGATATAGCTACCAGTGCGGGGAAATTCCAAAATATGAGGAATGCTACGCTGACGAATGTTCCTCCAGCAAAGTGGTGCAGAATTATCACCACTCAAACTGCTGCTGCTGCTGAATCGGTCTGGGTATGGCTTTCTATCACGGGCCATTTCCTGAAGTCTGAACAATAATAGAGGATGGGGAGGGTTTGTTTGTATTCAATAAGCCCTCCCCTATCTCTATCAGAATTGAGGTTGCTTTGACCCATAAGGAAATTAGAGATACAATAAAGGCTGATTGTCCAACCTTGAAAATGGGGAGTGGTTTTGATACTCAGTTAACTGGGTGGATCAATCGTGGCCAGAATGACATAGCGAAGAGAACTGGTTGTGTCCAAGTTATCCTACCGCTGAAAACTGATACTGGTGTCCGTCGTTATGATATTCCTTCCCAAGTGCGAAAAGTTACCGAAGTTTATTACGGCCCCAACCTGTTACAAAAAATCAATTATGATTCTATTGATTTTTCCTCTACCAGCACTAATATCCCTACCAAATATGCTATTAAGGGAAGACAAATCTATCTTGTTGAAGCCCCCGATTCCGCTTCCATATTGAAACTTACGGGGACAAAAGAAACAGTAGACCCGCTGAAAAATAATGATGATAAATCTCTTGTTACTATCAAATATGCGGAAACTTTGATTTTCTTTGTAAAATATATGGCCCATTTATACAGAAGAAAATATGATGAAGCAACTTTATATAAGGCGGAATATGAGAAGAGTGTGAAAGAGATAATGGGAGATGATTTGGATGCAGATGGGATTCTAATTGCCGATTGGCCTGCAGTGGGAGCTTGGCTATGACAGTTCTGGAAATGCTCACCGAAATTGGGGATAAGTTAGACGATCCCAAGGGTGATAGATTTAATCCTACTAAGAAACTGGAGTTTCTGAATCAGGCACAGGATCGGTTGATTATTCTATTGCTTGTTTTCAAGCGAATTGGCCTGGGGCGAGAGGATTTGTTGGGAGTTTTATCGATTGTTTCATCCGAAGTTACACCTGACGCAATCACTGGGGTAGCCGCAATTCCTGATGATTTCTTTGATTATAGAAGAAATAAGAAAGGTGAGCCCATTATAGAGATAGGTGGGAAAAGAAGCAGGAGAGTGGATGCAGATTATAAAGACTGGCTTGTCAAGCCAGGTTCAACACACTATGCAAGTGAAGATAATCCAGCATATTATGAAGAAAGTGGAGGGATTATTCCCTTCCCTGTTGGCTCAAAAGTAATTTATCATTATGTAAGAAAACCACAGAGCTTTGCTGATTTAGATGAAGATGACGAATGTGAATTATCGCCTATTTTGCATCCTATTCTGGTGCAAGATGCGATCAAGACGGCTGCTGAGATTGATGGGAAAGCAAATATCGCAAATGATGCAGAGGGTAAGTACCACTTGTTAATTTATAAGCTTCTTACAGGAGCGGTATCATGGGCATAACACTTGAGGAAATAACTGAAAGAATAAAAGGGAGAATAAACGAAACTGTATCCAGTGATATTAACTTACCAGAGGTTAAATACTGGATACATTCCAAACTATTTGAAATTTTCAAAGAGTTGTTACCACATACCAAATGGCATGGAGAAAGGGTTACTCTTACCGCTGATTGGGTAAGTCGGGTTACTTCGCCTGGTGCAGAATTGACCACAAAGACCATAAATAGATTTAGTGATTTGGTAATTAACGCTTGGATAGGAGCGAATGCCTATATTTGGCGCGAAGATAACGATTTCTACATAGACAAGGTTAGTTCCAATACAGTGGATTCCATTGACATTCAATGTGTAAGCGGGATACAAGATGGAGAGGTAATTTGTATAATTAGCAAAGCTTCAAGTCAGACATTGAGCGAAATAAATTTGTCTTCTCTGGATTATTACAATCTTAAAAAAATTGTTGGCCCCGACGGGTTGATAGTAAAAGCCAAAAACGAAGAGGAACTTGATATTGTGCCTATAAATAAAACTGTATATGCCAATGAACTCCGTTGGTGGGAATATGGACGCAAGATCATTTTTGCTAAAGGAGAAGGGGCAGAATATCCTTCCTCGGTAGATGTCTGGTATAATCGCAATCCCATAAAGGCTGTGAATAATGATGATGTTCTGGATATGCCTGATGATTGGGAAGAGGTATTGATTGGTTTGGTGGCAGATGTAGCTCTGAAGAAACTGGAGGGGAAAGCTGAGGAGGCTGCAAGGCAACGGAATGAGGCACTGGGGCTTCTGAAACAGATGGAAGAGGCCAGTTTGAAAAGGGAGGCTCTGGAGAAGATGGAGGATGAGGAGGCGTGAGAGCTACTCTTAAATTTGATGGTGGCCAGAATATCTCTACCCCTGAAGAGGAACTTGCCAAGAATGAGGTTGCTCTTAGTCTCAATCTGAGTGTGAATCAGAAGCCAGGGCATCTAGTGAAAAGGCCAGATAGCAGCAAAGTCACTTACCAAAGGGCACAGGGGCTGGTTTATCTTGATGCCTCAGCCCAAATTCTGGCCTACTTTCGGTTCTATAAAAGGAATGGTGATAAATATGACCTGCTTTTTTATGACCTGGCTGGACAGAATGTCCTCAAGTGGGTGAAATATACTGCTCCCAGCCAGGGAGTTATCACCTTCCCTATTAGTGGAGAGATTGCACCTTTCTTCCCAAGTCTTGGGAATGAGATTAGAGGATTAGCTTTTGGTGATAGGCTACTTCTCACCAATGGTGTTGACCTAATGATGTTCTTTGAAGATGAGAATAGTTACGGGATAATGGAATTGACGACTCCTAATGTTGCTCCATCTGGAATAATAGAAATGGGGGCTACAGGTATTTTGCCTCCGACTCTTATAGAATATAAAGTTGCCTACTATCTTGATGGCCAACTGGACAATCTAAGCAATGCCAGTCCGACTTCGGAATTGGTAGATGGGCAATATGGATTTGAAACTAAAATAGATCATGTTACTTTAACAATTCCTATCTCCACAAATAGAAGAGTTTCAGGGAGGAAAATATACCGAAGATATAAGATCCCTGCCGCTGGGATGGGTCTTGCCGATGATGCCTTTTCGGAATGGTATATGATAAAGGAAGTTGCCGATAATACTACTACTGAGATAGTTGATAATGTTACTGAAGCGGCTCAGGGGAGTGATATAGGTTTACCTGAAAGCATTGATGTTATACCTATACCCAAATATATGGAGGAAATCAATAATAGAATATTCTACGGCAATGTTACTGTGCCAACTTCAGATGCTGAAGCTGATTTCGCCTATCGTCAAATTATTACCATTGGCAATAATGTAAGTCAAAATTTCACTAATGCGATTGTAGAGATGGTTTTGCAATGGAATAATCCGAGTGCTCCAGGCTATATCAAGTATGATGCTTTTGAGGCAAACGAAGGCAATGACATCAAACTTATGCTCACTGAGACAGGTATGGCCACGCCAATTGGATTCACAAAAACTTTTAATCTGAGTGCAAAAACAATAACTCTGAAGGCAAGAATACCAGAATTGCTGATTGGTGCAAGTGGGGCAAATATAACCTTACTTTATGGTAAAGCGGGAATGATTTCTCTTTCAAATTGGGAGGATCTCTATCGTAAGGAATTGCTTTATTTGGGTATAGTTGCTCTCTTTGATATGGACAAATACAAGGGAAGTAATAAGATTTATAATCGGGTCAGTGATAACCATGGGGCATTTCACGGAGGCGGAGGTTATATCGAATTTGGTTCTGAGGACGGCGGATATTGTGGGGGCAATTCAGCCCAGCAATTTACAGGACGACACATTCAGTTCAAATCGGGGAGTGGTATATATATAGATTTTGATAAATTAGGACTTGGAGATGCAATTGCAGATGGAACAATTGAATTCTGGTTCAGATTCCCTGACCCACCAGCCGTCTTTGATGGATATTATACACTTTTTGCCTATCGCAATCCTACTGATCCTGCTCCCCGATTGGGGATTTTGGTTCGCAATGACATTGATTATGGGCCATGTCTTGCTTATCCAGCCGATAGTTCAATCTATCTTTCTCGTGGCGATCAGATACCAGAGGTAGCCCAAATTTTTGATGGTAATTGGCATAAAATACTTCTTTCCTGGGGAACAGGAAAAGGAGTTTTTGTTCTTGATAATACGGTTTTGGATTCAAGCACATTTACCAGCTATACTTATGGAAGCGCTTGTCGATATAGTCTCGGCACTATCTATGGTGAAGTTGCCCCTGGGGCTGGTTACTGGACTACTAACTTCCATATAGACGAATTGATTATAACCAGCAGGAAGAAAACAAGCGATGAAGCACAAAAGGCTTATCTACGGGAGACCTATTTTGAGTATCTTCCTACTATCTCTTTAAGTCAACCCCCTTTTGATTTAAGCGAAAACAAACAAAGGAACAGTTATTATTGGTCTGACAAGGATTTGCCCGAAAAGATTCCAGAGATAAATGTGCAAGAAGTGGGCTCAGCAGCAGAAATTACTCAATTAAAAAAGCTAAAAAACAACCTATGTATCCTGAAGAAAAATGAGGTTAGGTTACTAAACAATACCGAAATGGCAGTGGAATATTGGAACTTATCTAATAACCTCACTGGCGATGTAAAGAATCTTGGTCTGATAGCTCCCGATAGTCTGGATTCAATAGAGGGGGCAATCATTGGTTTGGCTCCTCTGGGGTTATTTATTTATGACGGCACTGGTTTTCTCTATCCTGGGAAAGGGAAATTGGATGAATACTTGAGAAAATTACCACAAGCCACTCTTGAAGTGGCTAAAGGGATCTATTACCCCAAAAGACGGGAATATTGGCTTTTTGTCAACAATCGTCTTTTTATTTTTGATCTTCCCTCTGGTAAACTAACGGAATATACGGGGATCGAGCCTACTCACTTTGCAATATGGGAAGATGACAATGGGGAGTTGGTCTGGACTGATAAAAACGATTTCAAGATATACAAGATATTAGAGGATTTTGACAGTGATAGGATAAATGAGATAGCCATAGATTGTAAAAGCGGAGTTGTTAATCTCTGGCAAGCTCAATTTCAAGCGATGCGACTAAGATTTAATGGCGGGGAGAAAGTTGATGTAAATGTGGATATTGATGGTGATCCCCACAATTACGAATATCTGGATGATGATAAAAAGAAGCCTTTAAAATTAGGTTCTCAGGGTGAAGCTATTCAATTTGAAATAACAGAGAGTAGCGTAAAACCATTGGAGATAAAGGATATGGAGTTTGAATATCAATCACTGGCAAGGAAGGTGAAAAAATGAACCCATTGATAATTCCATCGGCAATGTCAGGATTAGGAGCGTTGATTTCCCTCTTTACTCGTCCCCGGGGGGCTGAATATAATTACGAGACTTCTCCCTGGATGCAGGAGATATGGAATCTTTTACAGAATTTGCCTCAACCTGATGTGGGAAGGCAGATGATGGCTATAGCTACCCCTGCTATTGGCAGACAGCGGGCACAGACAGCAGGGGAGATAGGCAGTTTAGCAACCAGAGGGGGATATTCAGGCAGTCCTGCACACGGAGCGTTACTAGCAAAATTAGGTGGAGGAACAAGTGGAGCATTGGGAGAGGCGGCTACAAGAGCAGGATTGTCTCAAGCAGAAGCAGAAGCCAATCAAAGGCAATTCAGGTTGGGAGCTTTGAGCAATCTGGCGGCGATGCAACAGCAGGGGATGGGAGAGGCTCAGAGGTGGAATCTACAGAACGAGATAAATCGTCAACAGTATTGGCCTCAATTTGGGGCAGGTATGATGGGTATGGGAGGAAATATCCTGGCGGGTGTTCTGGGCAGACCTGATATGCAGTGGTTGAAGGATTTGCTGGAGAAATACCAGATGCAAGGTGGACAAGGTGGACAAGTTATGCCTCAGTGGTTGAATCAACCAGGCTGGAGACTTAGATAATGGCTAACGGATTCTATGATCCCTGGGCGGGCCTACCGCAGGTAGGGGCAAATATAGGGCAGGCTATTCAGCAGAAGGGCCAACAACGATGGCAGACTATGCTTCAACAGATGCAACAGGAACAGCAGAGGCGGTATCAGGAATCATTGCCTCAATATAAGATAGCTGAACAACAGCTTAGAGATATGGGCAAACAAGCTCTAATCGCAGCGAATTTCGTTAAAGCTCAAAGTGAGATTACTCCTTTCTTAACTAAGTTTGGATTGGATAAAATTTTTCAACCAAAAGAAGAAGAGAAATTATATGGCATGGCGTCACAATATCCTAGTGAAGTCAGTCCCCAACTTTATAGCTGGTTAAGCAAGACGATAGAAGACAAAAGAGAGGCAGAAAGTAGGAGGGGTTTACGGGAGGCCCAGAGAATTGGGGCATTGCGACCCCCTACTGGTGGGAAGGTAGGAGAGCCATCGATTGGTGAGAACATTAGATTATATGATAGAGCAAAAACCTTTCTATATGGAATTACTCCTGACTATTATCAACCATTAGATAAAAATAAACAACCAATAGATGGGCCTCAACCTATCCCAGGCACAGGAGAAAAGGGATTCTTGGAAGAGATGGGTTTGCCTGCGAGGGGATTACCTATAGCAAAAGTCAAAATGGGGCCTTTCCAACCTGGGGAAGAACCGATAGGGAAAATGTGGCAAGAGTGGGATAAAAGAAAATTAGAATTGCCACCAGAAGCAAGGAAAATCGTTGAGGATAGACTTATCAGCACTTTCGGGCCAAAAGAAACAGGGGTAACTCAGAATTTTCCCAGGGGCGAGATGGGCGGCGTCTATCAAAAACTTGTGGCTAAATACGGTAAAGATAGAGTTGAGGGTGAGATTAAGCGTTGGATTGCTACGGGAGATTATGGCCGAGAAACTGCAATTATAGGAATTGGTAATTACTTGCTAAAATAATATGCCAGATTTACAAGATTTAATAGGTGAAATACCAAAAGGGAACAGAGGTAGGCAAGATTTGAGTGATCTTGTTGGGGAAATTCCGAAAAGACAAATTCCTCAACTTCAACCTCTCCCTCCAGGAATGGCTCCTCAATTTGAGCAACCTCAAATGGGGATGACCACCGCTCCAGCGTTGTCAACGGGAGTGGAGCAACCGCCTATCCCCTTTGTTTCTGCTCCTGAATTTAGGGCGGCAGAGGGAATACCTACAAGAGAGTTAACGCCTAAGGAAGAGAAAACAATTACAGAGGAATGGTGGAAAGAAAAACCAGGCAGAAAGCCAAGGAAAGATTGGGAGAAAAAATCTCTTGATGTTGGTTTTGATATTGCCCTGTGGACTGCACTAAGTCTTTCTACAGGTGGAGGAGCAGCTCCAGGGCTACTAAAATCCCTCGGTGGTAAGGGGCTCATACGATTATTACCTAAAACTTTGGCAACAGGAGCAAAGGTTGGGGCCACATATGGTTTTATTAAATCATATTTGGAACAGCTTTTGGAAGATAAAGGTTATGTTCCCAATAAAGAGGTTGCCAAACAGGTAGTTACTAATGCCTTATATGCTGCCGCCTTATATGGAACGGGTCTGGCCGCAAAAGGTATTCACCAAAAACTTACCAAGGAACTTATTATTAAATTGGGCAAACCTTTAACGGTTACTCTTACCAAAACAGATATAAAGGCCATTCATGGACTGGGTGGGAAGGGAACGGAGATAACTGCCATGCCTGGATATAGCAAAGTGGTGAGGCAAATAATGAAAACTGGGGCACCGCAGGATATTACTATTACTCCAGAAACTCTGGCTAAAGTGGTAGATAAACCTTGGTGGAAAGTCATAAAAACGAAATTAGGGATTAAACCTTTTGAATGGGCTATCCCTACACATGATATAAAGATGGAATTGGCACGTAAAGCATTGCCATCCGAAGGAAGATATATGCCAGTTCCTTATCAGAAAGCCAAGCCTCCATTCCAACCCAAAGTTGGTATGCCTCCAGGATTTGGAGTTAAGCCACCGCCATATGCTCCCATAGAGGCCAAGGGTATCCCCAAAGAGATTGAATTGATGCGGGAATGGGAGCCGGCATTCAAACAGATAGAGAAACAACAGGCAAAAGTTGGGCCAGGGGTTACTCCTCCCACCTTCAAACCTACTGGTTGGTTACGGAAATTCCAAGCTCCAGAAACCTATCCGAAGTTGAAAGGTCTTGCTGTTTTTGATTTGGACAAGGGGAGATTATTATTGCCTTCGGAATTAGGGAGGATAGCAAACCTTCCTGCGGGCATAAGTCACGAAGAGCTCATTGGAGCAAACCAGTTAGGTAAAGGGAATTTGCAGGAAGATTATGCTGAATCTCCACGGATAACCGTAGAGTCTCCAAAACAGATTTCAATGCGGATGGATGAGGATAATTATTTAACGAAAACTGGTATTCTATCTGAAGAGGAAAGATTCGATAATTTATTTAATGCTGCGAGAGCACTAAAGAAAGTTGGGGTTCCTTCTAATGTGCGACTTAATATACCTGAAATTAAATATCATAATACACTTGGGCAATTTATAACCCCCAAAACTCCTCCCACCTTCAAATCTACTGGTGCGGCTGGTGAGGTTGTGAAGCCGACAGTTCCACCACAGCCAGAGTTGTTTGCCTATGAGATTACTGATAATAGAGGAAACAGTTTTATTAGTAAGACTCCAGTAAAAGTTGGTGATAAGGTTTCTGGCAGCCTCTATGTTATT
>Ga0315551_10001969_pt1 | contig 15341 bp, 10 predicted proteins | sample SalMarSW160290MG_FD_203678 | JGI IMG/M metagenome (GOLD analysis project Ga0315551, IMG submission 203678) | Salt marsh sediment microbial communities from the Plum Island Ecosystem LTER, Massachusetts, United States - Salt Marsh Sediment SW1602-90 ... | reverse complement strand
TACGCGGAAATGTACGGCATCCCCCTGACAATGTACCTCTTCGCAGGCGTCTTCGGATACGACAAGATATTCTCGCTGGAGTTCCTTCTAACAGGCGTGGTGGGCGAAGAGCAGTTTTACCGCTTCTTCAACTCGTACGTCTTCCCAGCCTCAAAAGTAATCATGGGAATAGGCATACTCCTAATCATCTTCGGCTGGAGACAAATCCACAAAGGCAAAAGCCAAGGCAAACTCGTAAAAACAGGCATCTACAAGTACGTCCGCCACCCGCAGTACCTAGGATTCCTGCTAATCACCCTCGGACTCAACGTCCAGTGGCTAACAATAATCACGCTTATACTGTGGCCCGTGCTGGCAGTGCTGTACTGGCGCCTCGCCAAAGAAGAAGACAAGGATATGGAGGAGCAGTTCGGCGAAGAATTCCGAGAATACAAACGTCAGGTTCCAGGCTTCATACCGCGCCTACGAACAAAAACCCCAGTTTCCCAGTAGAAATCAAAGTTTTTGCTTGCCATTCTGGGAAAACCTTTACGTGCAAGACCGTTTTCGCTTGAGTCAAAATCAACGTAAACAAGCAGTTAAGTTATGCAACAAAGGAAGAATTCGTTGAAGACACAATACGGGACATGCTTCAAAACCTTTCTGGCAAACGTAAAAAAGAAAGTACTTCAAAAGGGGGGATTAAAAGCAAGAAAACGAAATAACCGGTCTCTAACAAATTTGCTTTTTGGAGAACGCTATTGCATTTTACTGTTTTTCAAGTTAAGTAAATCTTGCAAGCAATTGCCATTTTCTTTGGTGTTTTCCATGAGGCGCTTTAGGCTTCTGCGGAGTTGCTTAAGGTCAACCGAGTCCTCCAGAATTTTCAGGATTTTAAGCAAAACCAATGTTCTTTCATTTTTAAAATTCAAACGGACAATACGCTTACGACCAACGTATCGTTGAGTAACCATCCCTTCACGTTCCAAAATACGCAAGTTACGGTCAACCTCGTTATACGTGCTGTTAACGATTCGCACCAGCTTCATTATGGTGATTTCTTTTTTCTCTGATAATGCTTTCAAAATCTTTCGGCGACAAGATGACGCTAATATCTTGTTTTGTTTCATTGTAGTTGTGTGCTCCCTAAATGGATAATTTTAGTTCTCAAAATAGAGCTAACAAGGGAAGAGCTGGTAAATAGGACCATATTCAAAGAGAACTGGTAGTACTATCATTATCCTCGCCAGTTTCTTTGGGAAGACACCAGAGAATTCTCTCTTATAAACAGTTGCATTAAAATGTTCAACACAAAGGCAAAACAGAAGAATCAATGCAAGCGTATCCTTTACTTGAATCTTTTGTTAACGTCGAATGCTTTTTCGACGATTCTGTAATGTTAGGATCTAGTTTTACCGAGCTGAGGCGGTCTGTTTTTGCTGGTTTGTCTTTCTTCAGGAGTTTCGAGTATTTTTAGTGCTTGAAGCAGACGCGCCGTTCTTGGGTTTTCCTTGTTTAGTTTGATTACTCGCATACGTCCGAAATGCTCGTCAAAAATGATTCCTTCCTTTTGCAGGTTTGAGTTAACTTGGTTGTAGGTGCTGTTGACTTTCCGCACAAGCTCCATAACTTTTGTTCGCTTGCTACTTGAGAGAACCCGCAGGATCTTTCGCCTGCAAGAAGAAGCAATCAAAGTCTCCAAATCCATAACAAAACCGCGCTGACATAGTTCACGCCCACTTATAATAACTGAGAAGAAACGACTACTCTCAGCAGTAGAGAGGCTGATTAAAGTGAAGCTCCTGTGCCGATCACTTTCACTTACCTCTCTATTTCCGAAACTTTTCGTCTTCCTCTTATACTGAAGCCGTTGAGGTATACCCGTGAAGCGCTTTTCTCCTCTCAGCTAATGAGGAATGGGCTTCATGCCTGGAGCTGACTGCTTCGGAGGCATGTCACCGCCTAGCCCTAAGGGAAGGGCAGAAAGAGAACAGAAAAAAGAAAAATACGCAAAAACTGAGGAAAAACAAAATGGAAAAAACAAAAAAAATGGCTGCAGTTGCTTTCATTGCAGTACTAGCAACACTGACGTTTTCTACAGGACTGCCTACGGCAATAGCATATCCATATGAACATCATGACGGGATATGTCCACCCTGGAAGGGGATGGGTTATTTTTGTATGTGCTGCCATAGTAGTTGGAACCCAGGAACCTATATGGATTGTTGGACATCAACAGGCGTGTGGGTAGACTATAACGAAACAGAACCTACACCTCCAGAGAATGTGACTGTTGGGTACATTCGTGCAGGGTGGATACATCAGTCTGCAACCGGTGGATATTACCCTCAAGCCGGTTCACTGTATTGCGATTTTTGCATTAACGGGGCCTATCACCAGTATGTCTATGACTGGGATACTCCACAGTGGATGTATTATGAACCGTTTTGGGGCTATATGAACTTTTACGGAGATGGTGCGGAATGGTATAATAGCACTGACTTTAACCCTGATGTGGCTTCAGTTGAAGGTTCAACCGCCCAAGTTTTCTATGACCCATACAATCCCACTCATTACGTCGTCATCCAATCGTACACTACCCCATGGAGCTTTTTGACCGCGTGGTATCATTCGGATTGAGAAGGCATTGACTATGACCAAAAACGCAAAATATAATTGGCATCAAAAACTTGCAGTCAACAAAACAATGAAACGCTATCTGACAGTACTCGGCATCATTCTTATTGCAACCGCACTCATTGTTTCCTTTTCTCTGGCATTAGCTACATCTTCGCAACCTACAAACGTGGCAGGCTCTGAAACACAGTTTAAATTTGACGTACCCTATGCCTACGTGGGAAAGTGCACAAATTATACTTCGTACACCGATTCCAATGGCTATCTAATGTCTCGTGTTAGTCAGTATCCTTCCGCAGTCGTGTTTAACATTACACGTCTCCCAGGCGTTAAAATTGCATCTTGTGATACTGTCATAGAGGTCTACGGCGTCCACATAGCCACAGATACGGGAATAGCCGAACACCACGCTTACATTGTAGGAACGAATTACAGCTCGTCCTTCTCCCCAAGCTCCGAACTATCCTCTTTCCTCGCACATGTCGACGATCTCATTGACAAAACAGTCTATAGTGACACTAAAGGTGACTTATACTTTAACTGGACAGACAATACATCTATCTTGACTCACACAGTTGGTTCCGTATGTTGCTATTCAAGCCTCAACAGCACGCTTGGGTTGTGGAGCGCTGGGAAACCAAACGCGATTGTCGTTACTGTCGACAGAATTGGCTACATAACGATGACTAATGGTTCGGTTTCGGTCTATAAGGACGCAGCAACCAACAATACAGCAACTATGGTCCAGCTTGATAACTATGAAGATGGCTTTCTACATAATACCCTAGTACCTGCAGCCAAACTGCCACAAACAACCTTATTCGACCCAACTGCCACAATCAAACTTGTTCCCTAGCCACTAGATCACCACTTAGCTCAATTCATTCCCCATTTTTTTGAACAAAAACAACAAATTTAATGGGAGTCAATCAACCTATGAATCGCAGAAAACGAAGTCTGATATGATATCCGATGGTCACTTAAGTTGCAGTCCTGGCACATGCGCACAACACTAGCGAGGAGACCTATCAAAGTTTTCTATTGTTAAGAAAACTTTGACCCAGTTTAGTTAACAAATCTTAACGAAAAACTTCAAAAAGCCCGAAAAGACATGCAACACTCACAAATAATAGGCGTACCAATATTGTAACAAGGCTTTTGGCGTATTTAATCTAGTTTTGCTCTTTGCTTTGCTTGTGTTTTCTTCGGAAAACTAATGCACCTATGCCGGCAATGACTGACATGACTGCAATCACGGAGGTAGCAACCAAGGGCGCAGAAGGTTCTGGAGCGTTAACATTAAAAAAGAGAGTGCCTGACGCGCCAGTATTACCAAACTCGTCCGTCGCGTAAACGGTAACATTATGCTGGCCATTGGATAAGCCCGTCAAGGTCGTGTTTCCACTGATGGGTACGGACTCTTGGCCATCTAGGCAGTAGGCCATTTCTGTTACTGGGTGGTCAACTGTGAAGTTCAAGGGAAAAATCGAAGTTTCGAATGTGGCGTTCTGAAGCGATGTGACAGTAATGATGGGATTTGTGGACACTGAGAATTTTACCGATACTGTTTTTTTTAACCTAAAAGAATATTCAGTTCCATTTTTCCAGTACCCGCCCTGTCCATTTGCTGTAATGTTTAAAGTGTGCTCGCCAAATGGTATGCCATTGATGCTAAAGTTATATTGCAAGAAAGGGAAAGAATATTGGCCTCGGGAAATATCCACACCAGGGGGAAAAGGACACCATTGACTGTCTTGCATCCAATCTCCCTGATAAGTGCTGATTATGTGAAGACTCTTAGAAATTGAAGCGGGACCGTCGATTGTGTCATTAAAGATTACGTTAATTGTTCCATTGGGGTACAGTGCGTTCTCACTTGGCGATGCAATTCTAATGGTAATATAAACGCTCTCTGGTGCAGGTACCATCTCGGGCGGAGTAAAAACAATAGGATTAGCCTTGACGGACAAAAACGGGGCTACACTTGACCCGACCAAGGCAAGAATCAACAGCAGCACCGCTGACTTGCGCATTCTAACATCACATTACAATAAGCTGCTTGGCAAAATTAAAGGTTTTGGCAAAACTTGGTGTGCCTAGAACTTACTGAAAAAGTTCATAATTACATTTGTTGCTTTTTTGGTGCCTTTGCTTATAAAACTGCCTACGGTTCCGAACACAAAAGGAAGCAGGCCCTGTGGGGCTTGAACTCTTACTTTAAGACCACTGGTTTTAATCCGTCTGGGCAACACCCTACTGCACGCTAGGGAATTGAAAGGAAGAAGAGCTACATCTAGAAAGCCTCAAAACCTTGATCCCGGTGCTGTACTGGCGCCTCGCCAAAGAAGAAGACAAGGATATGGAGGAGCAGTTCGGCGAAGAATTCCGAGAATACAAACGTCAGGTTCCAGGCTTCATACCGCGCCTACGAATAAAAAAATTGGAAAAATCAAATCAGGTCTAGAATGTCTCAGCGTTGTACTTTCAATAGGTAACTTGATTATGGGAATTTTATAGATGCCCTATGAGACTCTGTGTTTTTGGGTTTTGGGGCTAAAATTAGCCTCTGCTCTATATCATAGATTCTTCATCAATTACTGAACGGGGATTTCCTCAGTTGAAGGTTGGATGCAACAGCATTGACAATCTATTTTGGCAAATTAAACCCAGCTAAAAAGTTCATCGAAAAATTTCAAAACTGTCATGATGCAACAGTTAAGAGAATATATTTATGTTTCCAATGGCATAATATGCATTGTTGAGAGTACATGAAGTTAGCATGGGTGCTATTTTTCATCGCATTGTTGGTTTCTGTTGCCTTTTTACCCGTAGTTTATGTTTATTACGAGACTAAAAATGATGTTTCTAACGAAAAGTTCTTTTTCGGCGTTACATACGGCTCAAACACAACCAGCGAAGCAAAACTTCTGATAGACAAAGTGAAAGAGTACACGAATCTTTTCATTGTAGATTCTTGGGATATAAGCACAAACGAAACCGCCCTCAACGAAATCTGCAATTACGCCGTAGATGCCAGAATGAGCGTAATAGTATATTTTGATTATGTATTTTACGATGCTGAACCATGGCTATGGCTTCGTACATGGCTGGACACGGCAAAAGAAAGATGGGGAGACCAATTTCTCGGCATTTACCTCTACGACGAGCCTGGTGGAAATCAAATTGACACGGGGCAATGGCGTAGCGGGGATTCGGCTAGGAAAGCTATGGAAAATGCTTCAGACTACAGCGATGCAGCAAATAGATTTGTAACAAATATTCCTTCTACTTTGAGCTGGCAAAATGTAAAGAACGCTAGCCTTCCACTTTTCACTTCTGATTATGCGCTTTACTGGTTTGACTACTTGGCGGGGTACGACACGGTTTTCGTGGAGCTAGGATGGAACATCAGCACGACACAGCAGATAGCCCTATGCCGCGGCGCAGCAAACGTTCAAGGAAAAGATTGGGGCGCGATTATCACGTGGACCTATTACGAGCCGCCCTACATAGCAAGAGGGCCAGAAATATACCAAGAGATGCTCACAGCCTACCGTGCAGGAGCAAAATACGTCGTCGTGTTCAATTACCCCAAGCATCCTGAGAACAACATGTATGGCATTTTGGCGGAGGAGCATTTCACGGCGATGAGGCTGTTCTGGGATTACGTTCAGGCTTTCCCCAGAGACACCTATGGAAAAGTAGATGGGCAGGCGGCTCTTGTTCTGCCGAAAGACTACGGATGGGGCACACGACGAACAGCACATCTAATAGAGGACAACATTTGGGGTTTTTGGGTAGAGGACGAAAAAACGCCGATAATCGGGGAGAACATGCTCAAACTGATGGGCAGGTACGGTCTAAAACTAGACATTATTTACGATGACCCACGATTTAATTTCGAGGAAAAGTATTCACAAATTTATTTTTGGAATAGCACGATTGATTAGAATTTGCTTAAGGCTTTGTGGATTTTTTGGGTTTTAGAACAGCTTCTTCGAAATCCATGTAGAGGAAATTTCCAACACGGTTCGGTGACCCCCCAAAATCTAGCTCTTCATTTTTCTTACTGAACCTGATGATTTCGATGGCTTGCTTAAACAGCGGTGCGTCAAGCACAGTAGTGTGAAACTCTCCAGGTTCTCCTGTAGCATCTATTCCTTTTCCCCACGGGCCAACTAATGGCTTCATGTCCTGAACACAGATCCTGTCAAACTCGCGACCTAACCATTCTTGACCAAGATGATTCAAATCTATACAGCTAATGATAGGCTTCATGCCTAATGAGAGTTCAATGCCCAATACACGTTTTCGGTAGCGGTCTCCTGGAAGGAGAGAGAAGAAAGGCCGATCCCATAAAGGCATTATCAATTTAATGCCCAACTTTTTGCAAGCATAATCCCACGTGCGCTTGTGATGAACGTTGTCGATGTCACCGGTCACGATGCCCTCAATGCCCTCTTCTTTCTTCAGACGAGTAAGCTCACCAACGATGGCGTCGAAGCGGTTGCCTTCGACTTTGACTTTGAGGTGTGGAATTCCTAACGCCTTAGACTGCAGCTCAGCCACGCGTATGCTGTGGAAAATGTAGGGTTCCATGTAAACGTAGGTGACGAGGCGTGCAACCTCATGACCCTGCTCGATTATCTTATGAAGTGCTGTGCAGCAGTCTTTGCCTCCGCTCCAGTGAACGATAACTCTCATCTAACCGCACCTATCAACCGAGATGGTTAGACCGCAGAACGATTATTAACCTTTATGTTACACAAAACCAGGTTAGTTTTGCTCTGACTTAAGTAGCAGATTATTTTCAGACAGAACCATCTGGCTCGGTTTATGGTGGGCTCGAGTGCTTATTGTTTTTCCTTTTACGAAGATAGTACGCCGCGGCGAATCCACTGCCTGTTGCCATAATGGCTACTGCGGTGGCGGCGACTAATGTTGTTGGGAAAGGCTCTGATGGTTGAGCTTGCTTTGTGAGTATTATGACAACTTTGTGGCTGCTGTGCGTGTAGTTAATTGTTAAAATCCATGCATACTCTGTTAAATCCAATGCGTATTCAATGGGTTTGTCGTCGAAATAGACCGTGATGTCTTCACCTTTGTCTGCGAGGGTTCTTGCAATCCGTATTATCGCGTAACCACTTGTTCCCTCTGGACCTGTGGCTAAGAAGCTTATTGCTTGTTCTGTCTCATTAAAGGCGAGTTCAGTTATTATAGAGTTGGATTCTACATCATAGAGGAGGACTGGCGGTATGTAGGCTGTGCTTTCTGGGGTCCATATCTGATTGGAGGTCAGTTGGGTGACTTCATCGGTTTTGATGTTTACTCCATTAAATAATATGTTGATAATACTATACCAGCCAGTCTGAGTTTGATTGTATGTCACCGTTGAAGAAACGGTTTGTGTGGTGCCGTTTGGAAACTTGATTGTCCACGACGTAGGTTTGACAGGGGCGCCATCGTTGTCGTAGAACAACGGGTCTATGGTCAGACTGTAGACTCTGCATTTTATATTGGGATTGCCGTTAAGTGAGTCGAAGGTGAAGGGTTCTTCAGGTTTTATCTCGGTTCCCTGCCATATAACAGAATGCAGTACCGTTATTCCAGTTGGAATCTGATATGTTCCTACCTGTAGCGGATGAGAAGTTGTGCCGTTTGGAAAAATTAGCCTAAAAGACGAAGGCCTAGCGTACAGCAAGTTTCCATCGTTATCTCTGAAGCTGCTTGTGAAATCAACCATTTTGTAACTGGTTTTTGGAATTATGAACGGGGTCATTAATGGGTAGTTGTCAATGTTGTCAGGGTCAATTACGCGAGGTGTGTCGGCAATGCCATCACTTCCAGGAGCGGTCTGATCTTGCCCACTCTTTACGTCAATACCGCTGTTGTCGCTCCAGTAGTTTCCTCCAGAGGGATATCCATTGTCCCACGCATTGGTTGAGCCTTCACCCACATAGGCTTGTTGAGTGTTGTCTATGAAGTTGTTATGGAAAATCTTATTGTCCGAACAGGGACCGTGCCCTTCTGGATATGCTCCCAGATGGACTCCAGTAGTACAGCTGATAATAGTGTTTTCGAAAACATGGTTATTGGAATTATAAAAGTTGACTACAATACCTACCTCTGCTGATATTGTGTTCCTGAAAATGAGGTTATTGGACATGTACTGCCCTCCGAGAAGGATGCCATCACTCCATGTTTGGACATTATTGTACGAGACGATGTTGTCTGAGCCGCCTAAATCTATCCCAACATTCGTATTTGAAAAGGTATTATTTACGAGTTTGTTTCCGTCACAGTCATACACCGCTATTGCGGTCATCCATCCCGTGATAATGCAGTTGCTAATGGAGGCTGCAGTAGTTGTATGCTGGTTGCCTATGACTTGCACGCCATAGGTGAATCTTCCTAGTTTGCTCCATATTCCAGAGCCATCCAATGTGAGTGAGTTAATTGTAACATTCTGGGCAGTAACTGTGATTCCTCCCTTGATTATTGATAATGTTGGGTTCTCCCCTTTTAGAAAGACTGGTTTGTTTGCAGTCACATTCTCATAATACGTACCTGATTTGACAAATACAGTATCTCCATTGTTTGCGTTGTTGATAGCTTCTTGGATTGTGGAAAAATCGGTTGGAACAATTACCGTTGCTGCACTTGCTGTTTTGACCAAGTGGAATGGAGCTAATGCTGAGACTAACAGTGCCAAGATGAGTGCTAATGCTGTTTTCTTCATTTAGGACTCAACCTCACGTTTGCGTTTCTTGAAGTAGAAAAGAAGACCTATGCCCACAACTACCACTATTATTACGAAGGATGCAACTAAAATTGTTGTGAACAGCCATGTTTCTATGGGCTCAGGTGATGAGGTAGGCAAAGGAGTCATGCTTGGTTTTGAGGCGAGCCTTTCTACCATTATATCCGTAACGGCACCTCTTGACGGTGTATCAGGATGCTCTATATTTCCTGTAAGAGCGTATGCTCCATCTTTTGTCTGTATTGCTGAACGAATAGAGCAATTTGAATTGTATGTCCATTCAATATTCCCTTTTAAGTCGGTTTTAATGAGAGAATGACCGCCATAGACGAAGTTAGTAAACAAGTAACCATCATTAACACTATCCTCTATCGAGAAAGATGAATAGTCTTCATATGCCCTATTCCATACAATGTTAAAAGCAGCGTCTAATTTCATCACATAAGCCTTCTCATATCTTCCTTGATACCCCGCAAAGACAAAGTCACCTTCCTTCGTTTTTAGCATTGAACCAAACCTAATGTCGTTATAGGTTTTTGTCCATTGAATCTTACCCATAGAATCTGTTTTGACAATAATTGCCCCATCTAAATAACCCGCAAACAAAAAGCCCTTATCATCAGTTTCAACAATGTTTTGAAAACCATTCTGCATAGTTCCATCATTTTCCTCTTCAACACCATAGTAGTTTATCCATAACATGTTGCCAGACGAGTCTGTCTTCATTAACCATGCTTCATAATAGTAATCGTAATGCTCGTATCCTTGCTTGGTTCCTCCAAGAACAAATCCACCATCGTTGGTTTGTACAACTGAATTAACGGAAAGTCTACTTCTTTGAACCGAAGTTGGTGTGACATCTGTTTGGTTCTCATAAGGTTGATTCCATAAAACATTACCTTCTGAGTCTGTTTCAACTAAGGAAATGAAATAACCATATATAGGCAAACCAAGGTGGTCTGACCCTACAGGTCTTCGTGTCCATCCTGCAATGGCAAATCCGCCATCTCTTGTTGCAATCAAAGTGACTGGACTGACGGGTAATTGTTTTCTCCACTTGACATCGCCATTCAAATCTATTTTAAACAAAACACCTGTTCTGTTTGTGTAATCGTATTCACTGTGTCCAAAGTAATACCAATCCGTCCCAGCCTCTGCTGCAATTACCAAGTCGGTATCGTTAACTTGCACGATAGAGACTCCAGATATGTAGCCGTAGGTTTTGCTCCACTGTACCTGTGGCGCTTCAGTATCAGCTTTCCAAGAAGGAACAGAAGCAACCAGCAATAACAAAAGTAAGAGTGCCGAGATGAGTGTTACTGCTAATGCCGTTCTCTTCACAACAGCACCAAATAACAATACGTTAAACTAGCCCTTATCTTTTATGGAAAAACCTAATATGCAAAACGTCAGCTCCGCATCAAAGTGAACTCGCGTTTCAGCCTTTATATAAGGGGGGTATAGTCTTTTCCGAGCACTAGAGAACACAACCCCACACCAAACAGCAATTTACAGAATCACAAGTCACAAATGAGGCATAACTATTCTTTAGGCTTCAGAAACGCTTCTTTTATGTCCATGTAAAGCCAGTTTCTCTTCCAGTTTTTCGCTTTTTCCTTGTATTTTTTCTTTTTGAATTTGCCGATTTCGACGCATTCCTTAAAGAGCGGTGCATCAAGAACCATAGTGTGAAAACCTCGCCCATCTTCACTGCAGACATCAATATCCTGCTCGTCAGCCAGCACCTTCAACTCTTTTATGGAAGCCTCATTGAGTTCGCGACCCAACCACTCTTCGCCAAGGTAATCCACGTTTATGCAGTTCATGATGGGTTTTATGCCTGCAGCTATCTCTTCCTTCAAAACGTGGTAGGTGTCCTTGGACGGATTCTCATTCGGCATTATCAATGTCATGCCTAACTGTTCGCACATGGCATTATAGTAAGTCTGATGTATCTGCGCGCAGCCCGCGCCGACGATGTCTCCAGTCACAAATCCCTCGATTCCTTCCTCTTTTTTAAGACGAGCAAGGGTCGCGAGGATATCTTCGTACGGCTTTTTAATTTTAACCTTAATTTGTGGGATTCCTAGAGCTTTGGATTGCAGTTCCATCACTGGAACGCTGTGAAAAACATACGGCTGTTTGTAAATATAGGAAAGAAGATAGGCAACACCATGACCCTGCTCAACCACCTTATGATAAGCCAAGCAACATTCTTTGCCGCCGCTCCAGTGGACGACAACTTTCATACAACCACATCCATCATTCGAGGGGTTAGAGCAAAGAACAATTATTAAAGTTTCTGCTGTTTCATTTTAAGCAAAACTATAAACAAAAGAAGGCGGTTTGCGTTTATTTCATTTCTTTCCTAACAGGACTTTTAGTGCTTTTTTTGGGTTTCGAATGGCTTTTATTAGCTTGTTGCGGGTGAAAGTGGGATTCACCAAATTGGCTAGTGCGCATAATTCACGCAAATCGTCTGCAGTGAATTCTGGAGTTTCAATGAGAGGTTCAGCCGCAGCTAAAGCTTCATCGCTGAAGCCTTCCTTTAAGAAACCGCCACGTCTCGCTTGTTCGTAGAGTTCAGTCCCATAGATTGGGGTTGCTATGCTGAAAATGAAGCTTTCGGCACCTAGTTTTCTGAGTTTATAAGCAAACTTTATTGTTTGTTTTATTTCTTCTTTTGTTTCGCCTATAAGCCCGATTACAAAGAAGCATCCTACTCTGATTCCAACTTTTTTGCATAGGACTACGGCTTGTTCTACCTTTTTTAGGTCTAGGTTCTTTTTGATTACTTGGTTGACAACACGTTGAACGCCAGACTCTGGGGCGATTCGTATTTTCTTGCAACCAGAGTTTTTCATTTTCTTCAAAAGTTCTTGGTCAAGAGTGTCCGCTCTGACGCCGTTTGGGGTGAACCATTCAATGTCTAATCCTCTTTTCACTATTAGGTCGCAGATGTTTTCCATTCTTTTTTTGTCTAATGTCATGTTTTCGTCGCTGAAGTCTAATTGCTTAATGTGGTAGGTGTTAATTATTTGTTCTAATTCATCAACCACATTCTCTGGGCTTCTACCACGCCATTTACGTCCCATGACTGTGTGAATGGAGCAAAAAACGCAGTTAAATGGGCAACCTCTGCTTGTGACCATTGTGGCCCATGGTTGGCTTATTTCTCCTCGCAAGGGGATTTCTTTTATTGCGTCAAAATATGTTTGCATTGGAAGTAGGTGCCTTGCTGGAAAGGGCAGGGAATCTAAATCTTGAATTGTTGGTCTTGAGGGAGTGATGATTATTTCTTGGTTTTTGATGTAGCCTATTCCTCTTATCTTCTTTAGGTCTTTTGTGGCTCCTTTTTCCAGTTCTTTGACTAATTCTTCAATGGTGCGTTCTGCTTCCCCTATTATGACATAGTCGGTGTTGGGGTGGCTGAGGCATTCTGTGGGTCTCGCAGAGGGATCTAATCCGCTCAGGATGGTGATAATGTTTTTGTCAATGCTTTTTACAATTGATGCTACTTCGTATGCGGGTTTCCACCATCCGGAAAATGGGATGTTTATATTTACGGCATCTGGTGCCCACTGTTTGATCCTAGCTGTTATCTCTTCTTTTTTTAATCCTTGGCGGTATTTAGTTGTGTCTATTTCTTTTAGATTGTTCCAGCCTTCGTTGGCAGAGTCAATTATTTTCACTTCGTGTTCTTTCTCGAGCACGGCTGCTGCATATGCTATTTCTATGGGTTGAAGTATGCTTGGTTTTCCCCATAATTTCGGTTGAATTCGAGGTGGATTAATCAAACAAATGCGCATTTTTGTTCCCTGCGTTGTGCATTTTGTGAAAAGGACGTGTTTTTGCTGGAAAGCTGTCCTCTCATTTTATGGGGCATCTCTTGACAAGTTTATTGTTTCATGCTGTGATTAATACGTTTTGTACAGCGAGAATTGAAAACGGGGATTTTAATTAGTAGGGGAAGAAGTACAATCTTATTAGCAAGATGATGGGAAGGCTTAAAAGTATACATAGGATCATGGTCATGTTGCGGATTTTTAATGCAAGCAATATTTTATGCGAAGAAAGAGTTTCAGTTGGCTCTCCGAGGATGTATTGACCCGGTTTTTCCAATTGTACCCGTAATGCACCAGCCATGGCTGCCATAGGCCAACCGTGATTTCTGCTGGGGGTTTTGTCGTGATCTCGGCGGGCAATTGCCCATGCGTTCTTGTAGTCTTCGCCCAGTATAGCTGAGGCTAACACTATGAGAACTGCAGTTAATCGTGCTGGAACGTAGTTGACTATGGTGTCGAGATTTGCGGAAAACCAACCGATGTGGATGTGCTCACTGTCTTTAAATCCCACCATGCCGTCGAGCGTGTTGACGGCTCTGAACGCGATAGCGCCTGAAACGCCTAAAAAGGCGTAGGAGAGGATTGGCGAGAGCTTGAAATCTATCAGATTTTCTGCCATGGATTCAATTACTGCTGAACTCATCTGAGTGCCAGTCAGGTCTTTTGAGTCTCTTCGCGAGAAATGAGAGTATCTTCTCGCTTCATCCAGATCGCCAGATGCGATTGCTTTGGTTGCGGCTTTGGCCCAGTCAGTTTCGAGTTTTATGCAGATAGTTAATTTCAAGAGTAGAACGGCTACGAGAGCATAGAAGAGGAAACCCAGCCAAGTGTAGATTAGGAGCAAACCGAGATAGACAGGAAGCGTGAAGACAATTATTATTATTAAGGCTAGGAAGACGCCGTTTAATTTTTCTATTTTCGGGTTTGAGTTTTTAAGTTTAGGCTCTAATGCGCGGGTTAGTTTGCCCATCCACACTGTTGGATGCAGTTTGTACGTAGCCTTCCACGGGCTGTTTGGAGAGGGATCCCCGAACAGCAGATCTACTACTATCGCTAAAATAAGGATGCAAACAGCAACTAATGCGGTTAAGATGTTAATCACCAGTTGGGATAGATACATTTCTGATGCAGTTGGAAAATTTATCTGTATCGATTATGCTTGGCTTAGCGCGCGCCCCTCGAAACAATACATATAAAAACTATTGAACCAAATAGAAAAAGTATGAAGAAATCGCTAATAGTACTCTTTGTTGTTATCGTAATATGCAGTCTATTGACGATTTTGCTACTACTAAAGTTGCCCTCGGCGCCTTCTGACGCGCCCGCGCTACCAACTCCCATAAGCACTGTGCAACCGACAAATCAGGCGTTACAGCAAGCAATAAACCACGGCATTACCTACTTGAGGCAGACCGAGCACCCCATCGGTTTGTTAATGCTTAACGTAATTTACCGACAGTTCGGCATAGCAGAATTCAAAGATTCATTGCAGCGCTACGACCAACTGTACGCTTCTAGCACCGACCCTCTAATACGAATATGGCGACGCATCGCCGACTATAACACTCCTGCCGTTCAGCCAAAGGATTTCAATTCAGTGACAGACCCGCTCAACCGCCTCACGATTCCTGCCCTCTACTCCGACCGAATCAGTCTGCCCGACGATTACCTGTCCCAGCTCACAGACGCTGTGGAGTTAGGTTTTATTTATGCGGCAAAACCCACTAATGATGGAAGCATTAATGATGGAGCCTACTTGCTGACACATGCGTTGCTGGCGACCATCTGGCTGCAAAACAACAACTGCAGTCTCCAACTACCAGAAAACTTCACAAGTACCCTATACCAAATGAACGCCGCATTAATCGGCGACGGCTCACAAGTCGACGACATTCAACTCGAAGCCGCCGCCTTCCTCTACCAGGCAGGGCAAGGCAACCTGGTTAACCCTGCCTTTGTGCAAAACGTCATCGCAGCTCAGTTTACCGACGGCGGCTGGTCTGCTACACAAGATGCACCTTACGACACAAATTGGCACCCTTCAGTTTTAGCACTCATGATATTGCTGCATGTAGCATATCCTGCTGCATCGTACCCGCCCATGCTAGCTCCTGCACCAA
>Ga0315551_10001967_pt1 | contig 15349 bp, 14 predicted proteins | sample SalMarSW160290MG_FD_203678 | JGI IMG/M metagenome (GOLD analysis project Ga0315551, IMG submission 203678) | Salt marsh sediment microbial communities from the Plum Island Ecosystem LTER, Massachusetts, United States - Salt Marsh Sediment SW1602-90 ... | reverse complement strand
CGCTTACTAATAGTTTCTGCGAAGAAGCTCTGAGGCGTATTTCAAATTTAGAGATTCGGCAGATCTTTCACCAACCGTCTGCTCTCTATTGTCACTCTCTGAATTCTACTTCGACCTCTTCACCGCTTTTATTCAATTGTTGACGGTATTATAGTGTTTAAGTTGCTTCTTGTCAAACAATTGGGTAGAATTTCTATATGTCTTGGCGAAAGGCTTGGCGACAGAGGACCAGAGAGGTTCAGAGTTCGCGCCGACCAGCGAGTCAAAGAAGGGTTTCTTACCGGAGTGCCCGCCTGCTTCGTTCTCAGCTAATCACCCGTTTTTCCAAACTAAGTCTTTTGGGAGTGGTGGCGGGTATTTTATTGGTTGCTTTCCTTTTTATTTGGTACGCTAAGGATTTACCTCAACCGGATAAGATTGTCAGAAAAGAAGGTTTTGCCACCAAGATTTATGACCGCAATAATCAATTGCTTTATGATGTCTATGCTGAGCAGAGAAGAACGCCGGTTAAGCTTGACGAAATTCCTCTTTACTTACGCCAGGCGACTGTCGCCATTGAGGACAAGAATTTTTATGGCCATGGCGGTTTTGATCCGACCGGTTGGATGAGGGCGATGTTCAATATCGTTATTCACCGTAAGCTCCAAGGAGGTTCGACTTTAACTCAGCAGCTGGTCAAGAATGTTCTCTTAACTTCGGAAAGAACCTTTACCAGAAAAATTAAAGAGTTTATCCTAGCTGTTCAGATTGAAAGAAGATACAGTAAAGACGAAATTCTCCAAATGTATCTCAACGAGGCGCCCTATGGCGGCACGGCCTGGGGGGTTGAGTCAGCGGCAGAAGTTTATTTTGAGAAAAAAGTTTCTGATTTAACCTTGGTAGAGGCAGCCATTTTAGCCGGTTTGCCTCAACGGCCTTCAGTTTATTCTCCTTTTAGCGAAGACCCCCAAGCCTATATTGGCCGAACCGAGAGTGTTTTGAGAAGGATGAAGGAGGATGGCTATATTACTTCTGATCAGGAGGAGGAAGCCAAAAAACAAATAGCTGAGGTGGAGTTTGCGTCAGAAGGTCCAGGTTTTCGCGCTCCCCATTTTGTGATGTACGTTAAAAAATTACTTGAGGATCGATATGGAACCAGAATGGTGGAGCAAGGAGGTTTGAAGGTGACGACCAGCCTCGACTTGGATCTTCAAGAGAAAGCCCAGGATATTGTCAGTGAAGAAATCGCCAAAGTTGAAGGCATTCATATTACCAACGGCGCTGGTTTAGTCTTAGATCCCCAGACTGGAGAGATTTTAGCGATGGTGGGTTCGAAAAACTATAATGACCCTGACTATGACGGTAAGGTCAACGTTACTCTTTCCCTGCGGCAGCCCGGTTCAGCCATTAAGCCGGTCACCTATGTTACTGCCTTTAAGAAAGGCTATACCCCTTCGACCCTAATTATGGATGTCAAAACTTCTTTCCCTGGTGGAGATAAACCAGAATACGTGCCCGTCAACTATGATGGTCAATATCATGGCCCTTTACAAATTAGATACGCCTTAGGTAGTTCAATCAATATTCCGGCCGTCAAGATGGTGGCTTTAATTGGGTTAAAGGACATGCTCCAGACGGCTTGGGAAATGGGTTTTACCACTTTAGAACCAACTCAAGCCAATTTGAGCCGCTTAGGTTTGGCCGTCACCCTCGGCGGTGGTGAAGTCAGATTGATTGACATGGTTTCGGCTTATTCAACTTTTGCCAATGGAGGTTTTAAGGTTTCTCCGACCGCGATTTTAAAGGTAACTGATCAAGACGGCCATGTCTTAGAAGAAAATAAACCTGAAAAAGGAAGAAGGGTTTTAACTGAGGAGCAGGCGTTTTTGATAAATAATATTCTTTCTGATAACAGCGCTCGACTAATAACCTTTGGTGAAAATTCCTTAATTAATCTTCAGGGGGTGGCTGCCAAGACTGGGACCACCAATGACAGGCGGGACAACTGGACCGTCGGTTGGACACCTTCAATTATCACTGGTGTTTGGGTAGGTAATAATGACAATACGGAAATGAAACAAGTCGCTTCTGGTGTTTCTGGCGCCGCTCCCATCTGGCGCCGGATTATCACTGAGGCAAGGAAAGGAAAACCCCAGGGAGGTTTTGAGATGCCCTCAGGCATTGTCAGCGCGGAAGTCGATAAAGTCTCTGGCTATCGGACTCATGACGGTTATTCTTCAAGAATGGAATACTTTATTAAGGGTACGGAGCCCCAAGGTGAAGATCCTGTTCATACTAAATTAAAAATTTGCCGAGCTGAAGGCAAACTAGCAACACCAGTGGATATCGCTCGAGGCGATTATGAGGAAAAGGAGTATTTTGTTTTTAAGGAAGAAGATCCTCTAACTGATGAAGACCGTTGGCAAAAAGGAATTGATGAGTGGCTGGCGGGCATCGGTGACGAGAGATATCACCCCCCGACTGAATATTGCGGCACTTCGGGCCAGATTGAGGTCAGAATCGAAGAGCCAGGTAATGAATCTCAAGTTGGTTCCAGTTTCAGAGTGGTGGTCAGACCAATTTCGGTCAATAAAATCAGTAAGGTGGAAATTTATATCAATAACGATAAGAAAGCGAGCATCACCAGTCCTCCATACGAGCGAGATTTTACTTTAGCCGATGGGACTTACACCATTAAGGCGAGAGCGGAAGATGAGAAAGGCAACTCGGGTGAAAGCGAAATTAAAATTGGGGTTAATCTTCCCTGGAATTGGTCCCCTACTCCCTCGCCAACGCCAACATTGACCCCGATCCCGACTCTCTCCCCAACGCCAACACCATTGTAATCAACTTGCCTTAAGTTTGGCGCCGAAATTTTTCTGAACCCTGGCGATGATCTTTTTTCTTATTTTTTCTATTTCTTTATCAGTCAAATTCTTTTTTGGACTTTGATAAGTGATTCTAAAAGAACGGTTGTTTTTGTAAGCATCGGTTGACTCGACAGTTTGGATAAGTGAACTGGCTGATTTAATGATTTGAATTAAATCAGCGACCGGAGTTTTAAGTTTAAGAACAAAAGTCATATCTTCAATAATAGCCGGATATTTGAGAAGGGGCGTGTAGGTTTTCGTTTTTCGGGCTAACTTGACTAAAATATCAAGATCGAGATCAAGAATAAAAGCCTGGTTTAAGATTTCAAAATTTGAGAGCACTTGAGGATTGATTTGACCCAGAGTGCCTAAGAGATTCTTCTTGGTTTCGATCACCGCGGTTTGATTGGGAGTGAAATAAGGCTCTCGGCCGACCCAAGGTTTAAAACTGACAGTCTTGATGCCCATTTGCTGAAAGATAATTTCTGCCAGACCCTTGAGATGGGCAAAATTAGTGCCCATGACCAGGCAAGTCAGTTTGGCCTTTTCTTGGGGTAAGTCATTTTTTTGAGGAAGATAAATATCCGCGCTTTCAAAAATTTTCATTTTCGGGAAAGAAGCCTGATTCTTAGCCGCTGTTTCCAGAACAGATGGTAAAAGGGAACCGCGCAGATATTCAAGCGAACCGGTTAAGGGGTTGGCCAATTTGAGGTAATCAGCGGTTTTGAGATTAGTCTTCTCGATCATCTCTTGACTGATAAAGGAATAATTATAGATTTCTGAAAAACCCCTACTGACTAAGAGGTCTTTGATTTTATTTTCCCACTCGAAAAAGGGTTCGATTTTGCCTCTTTTGGGTTGGGGCGTGGCTTCAAGACCAAAATTATCACTTAAAGGAGGAATCTTACTTGGCAGTTGATAATAACCATAAATTCGGGCTACTTCTTCAATTAGGTCTTCCTCAATAAAAATATCTTGAGCCCGCCAAGTGGGGATTTTGACGCTGACTGATTGAGCCGAGCTTTTAACGATTTCAAAGCCCAGACTGGTGAGAATCTGTTTGATTTTAGTTGGAGGTAGTTCTACCCCCAGCCTTGATTTAAGAAAAGGATAATTTAAATCAATGGTGATTTGTTTTTGGGGTTTGGGATAGACATCAATCAGCTTGCTGGCGACTAGCCCGCCACTGAGGTCTTTCATCATTTTTGCGCCCAAAGAGAGAACGGGAATAATTCCTTCGAGGTCAATACCTCTTTCGAATCTGACTGCGGCTTCGGTCCGATGGGCTAAGGCCATGGAAGTTTTTCTGATTCTGACCGGATCATAAGCCTGGACAAAGAAAAGAACCCTTTTCGTCCCAGCTTCAATCTCGCTGTTGCCTCCGCCCATAATTCCACAGAGGTCAATCAGTCTTCCTTGGCCGTCTTCGATGACAATGTCGCCACCAGGCAAGGTGCGGGTAGTTTGATCAAGAGTGAGGACTTTTTCTCCCGGACGAGATAATCTCATCATCATTTTCTGGTTCAGGATTTTATCGTAGTCAAAGGTGTGGATAGGCTGGCCGGTTTCAATCATTAAATAATTGGAGATATCAACCACATTGGAAAGAGAACGGATACCGACTTTTTCTAATCTCTCTGCCACCCACTTTGGCGAGGGACCGACTTTCACCTGGTCAATGATGAGGGCGGAAAAACGAGGGCAAATCGTCTTGTCTCGGAATTCGACCTCAAGATGAGCCCTGGGTTTTTTGATTTCAGGCAGGGGTTGAATTTGAGGGGGCTTAAACTTAGCCTGAATGCCAGCTTCTGATAGCGCCGCGGCCGCTTCGCGGGCAATACCGACGATGGAAAGGCAATCGTAGCGGTTAACCGTGATTTCGATTTCCAAAATGGAATCATTCTTTTCTTGCTTAATTTTCTCCACTGACTGGCTACAAAGGGAGAGAAATTCGGCTATTTTTTCAGGACTAGCCTTAGTTTGGAGAAAATCTTTTAACCATGAATGGGGCACTAAAATATTCATCAGAATTGATTAATAAATCTTAAATCAGGTTCATATAAAAGCCTGACATCATTGAGATTGAGACCAGATTTCATTAGATAGGCTCTTTCCACTCCCCAACCAAAAGCAAAACCAGAATATTTCTTCGGGTCAACGCCGCCATTTTTAAGAACTAGGGGGTGAACCATGCCTGAGCCGCCGAGTTCATGCCAACCGCTCTTACAGACTTTGCAACCCTTTCCCAAACAAAGAGGACAGTTGATATCAAGCTCAAGTGAAGGCTCAGTGAACTGAAAGTGAAAGGGCCTAAGCCTAATTTTCCTTTTAGGGCCAAAAAAGTTGACGACGAAATAATCAAAAATTCCCTTCAAATGGGTGAGGTTGATGTTTTTATCAATCACTAGGCCTTCGAATTGATGGAAGGTAGGAGTATGAGTGGCATCATAATTAGGTCGACCACAACGGCTAATATTAATCATTCTAATGGGCGGTTTCGTCCGTTGCATTTCTCTGATTTGACCCGAAGAGGTATGAGGGGTGATGACCATTCTCCCTAGTTTTGAATGAGGTTTTTGATCAAGAAAGAAACTTTCATAGTCGTCTCGGGCCGGGTGGTCCTGAGGCATATTAAGAGCCTCAAAGGAATACCATTCTCGTTCGACTTCAGGATAATTGACCCGGGTAAAACCGATTTTCCCGAAAACAGCCGAGATTTCTCTGATTGCTTGGCTGATGAGATGAAGATGACCTTGAGGCAGTTTCTCTCCAGGAGCGGTGACGTCAAGCCATTCTTTATCCATGACTAATGATTGATGACTAATGGTTGATGATTTATTTTGGATTGCTTCCTCAATCGCTCTTTTAGCGTCATTAAGAGAGCTGCCAATTTCCTTTTTCTCCTCGCTTTCCAGTTTAGGTAGCTTTTTAATTAATTGGCTGATTTCGCCTTTGCGACCAAGATAGTAAATCCTGAGACGCTCTAATTCTTTTTTATCTTTAGCTTCAAGAATACTGGAAATAGCTTGATTCCTAAGATTTTGGATTTTATTGATGTCCATTTTAGTTAAGATAATTCTATCATGATTTTAGTGCCGAGGGGCGGAGTCGAACCGTCATCTCATGTTTTTCAGATCCGCCCGAGGCGGAACCACCTTGGCTACCTCGGCTCAATAAAAAAACTCTCCTTGGGGGGAGAGTTCTCCTTAAAATGCCAAAACCAACCTCCCCTTTTTCCGTGCTTATCTAAAGAAAAAAAACAAGCAATAGGGATTGGTTGGTTCTCGCATTAAATAAAATTTTATCACCCAGTTTTGACTTTGTCAAGAATTTTCGTAAAGGTTTTGGGGTCGGAGACGCAGAGGTCGGCTAAAATTTTTCGGTCAAGTTCGATCTTGGTTTTTTTCAGACCAGCGATAAACTGACTGTAGGAAAGAGTTGATTCGCTGAGGCCGGCGTTAATCCGGGTTATCCAAAGCCTTCTGAAATCTCTTTTTCTTAATTTACGACCGGCAAAGGCATATTCGCCGGCGTGAAGGACGGCTTCTTTGGCTTTTTTGATTAAGCGGCTGCGGGTCATCCGATAACCCTTAGCTTGGGCAAGGATTTTTTTATGTTTTCTTCTTCTGACGGTACCTGTTTTAACCCTCATTTTAGCGACCCAATAATTTTAAAATTGTCTTTCTTTGTTTACCTTTGATTTCTTTGGGGATTTTATGATCTCGCTTAGTCGATTTCTTTTTCTTTGATTGAAGATGGCGACTGCGGGAGGACCGGTGAAGGACTTTCCCGGTTTTTGTCAGCTTGAATCTTCGGCTGGCTGACTTCTTTGTCTTCATTTTTATTTTCTTTCTTTTCACTTTTTTCTCCTTGACCCGCTACGAGGGTTAAAATTAAACGTTTGCCTATCCACCTGGGTTCATGTTCGCTTCTCGCCTTTTCTCCTAACCGATCAATGAACCCTTTTAGAATTTTATACCCAAACTCTTTTTTCGTCAACAAACGGCCATAAAATTTAATTTCGATTCTTACCTTGTTCCCATCAGCGAGAAACTCTCTCGCCCTTTTGACCCTTTGTTCAAGATCGGCTTCGGCAATAAAAGGTGAAAGACGAATGATCTTCAGTTCTCCGCTTTTACTCTTTTTCTTTTCCTCTTTAATTTTTTTTGCCTCTTGATAGCGGAATTTCTTATAATCAATTAGTTTAGCCACTGGTGGTTTAGCCGCGGGTGCGATTTCGACCAAATCAACTTCTCGTTTTTCCGCTTCCTCAAGGGCTTTTTTTAACGTCAAAACACCGACTTGCTTTCCATCTTGACCGATAACCCGCAGTTGGGGGGATCTAATTTTTTGGTTAATTCGGTAGAATTTAAATTTGCTCGTTCTCTTAGCTGCCACCTAGTTAAATGATATCAAAATTATTGCTTTTTTTCAACCTCTTCCTTAATTTTTCTAAGGAACTTATCGAGCTTCATCTCTCCTAAATCACCCTCACTCCTGGCCCGAACAGAAACATTTTTAGCTCTAACTTCCTTTTCACCAATAATGAGCATATAGGGGACTTTTTGCATTTCCGCATCACGAATTTTAGCGGAAGTGGTCTCGTTCCGATCGTCCAGTTCAACTCGGAGATCCTTTTCTTTTAGTTCTTGGGATACTTCTTGGGCATATTTAAGTTGTTTATCGGTAATAGGAATGACGACAGTTTGAACTGGTGAAAGCCAGACTGGGAAGGCTCCAGCGTAGTGTTCAGTTAAGACTCCAATAAATCTTTCCAGACTACCAACAATCGTTCGATGGATCATAATTGGCCTTTTTCCCTTTCCGTCTCGACTAGCATATTTCAAATTAAATTTTTCCGGCATAAAGAAGTCTAATTGAAGGGTGGCACATTGCCAGCCTCTATTGAGGGCATCTTGAAGGTCGTAGTCAATTTTGGGACCATAGAAAGCGCCTTCACCTTCTTTTATTTGATAAGGAGTTTTGCTCTTCTTTAGGGCGTCTTCAAGAGCTTTTTCTGCTTTTTTCCAGAGCTTAGGATCGCCCATAAAATCATCAGGTCTGGTGCAAAGATAGATTTTATACTTAAAATCGAAGGGCTGATAGACTTCGGCGGTAAGCTGGATAAGTTTAGAGATCTCTTCTTGAATCTGGTCTTCACTAGCGAAGATATGGGCATCGTCTTGGGTAACATGAGCGACTCTAAAAAGGCCATTTAATTCCCCTTTCTTCTCTTTTCGATGAACGAGCCCGAACTCTGCCCAACGAAGGGGAAGATCGCGATATGATCTGATTCTTTGTTTATAAATTTCTATTTCTCCGGGACAGTCCATGGGCTTTAAGGCATATAATTCACCCTTGCCCCATTCGGTAAAGAACATAAAATCTTTATAATGGTCATAGTGACCTGATTGTTTGAAGACGTCGACTGAGTGCAACTCAGGTGCTTTTACTTCTTGATATTCATACTTTTTTAACTTGTCTTGCATAAATTTTATGATTTCATTCCAAATAACTACCCCTTTTGGATGCCAGAAAGGCATTCCCGGTGCTATCGGACTGAAATGGAAAAGATCTAGTTCTTTTCCTAGTTTCCGATGATCTCTTTTTTTCGCTTCCTCAAGCATTTTAAGATGTTCGTCAAGCTCTTTTTGAGTGGGGAAACAAGTTCCATAGATGCGGGTGAGCATTTTGTTTTTCTCATTGCCTCGCCAGTAGGCGCCGGCAAGAGACAAGAGTTTAAATGGTCCGATTTTTGAAGTATCGGTTACATGAGGTCCAGCACAGAGATCGACAAAATCACCAGAATAATAAAGAGAGACCTTTTTATTGCCTTCTTTGGCTAAATCAGCAATTAGTTCTAGCTTGTAAGGCTGATTTTTAAAAACCTCCTTGGCTTTTTTAATCTCGACTTCTTCTTTCTTGAAGGGGTGTTTGGCCTTAATGATTTGCTCCATTTTAGCCGTCATCTTTTTGAGGTCATTTTCGGAAATTTTTTTCTTGCCGAAGTCAAAGTCGTAGTAAAAGCCATCCTCAATCGCCGGGCCAATGCCAAACTTAACTTGAGGATAGAGTTCTAAGACAGCCGTGGCCAAAACATGGCTGCAGCTGTGTCTCATTTTTTCTAGTTTGTCTTGGTTAACTGCCATCTAATTACCTAGGAATAAGATTCTTGGCCTCCAGGGCTCGGTTAGTAGCCTCAATAATATTAGCTAAAATTTCACCGATAATGGGAATTCCCCCTGCCCAGTTAAGAATAAAGGAGGTTAACGCCAAAAGAAGGGCGAAGCCAATGGTGGCGCCAATCATCCAGCCGAGTCCGGATAAAAAACCTTTAAGAATGGAAAATTTAATTGCTTCTGATTTCATTGTTGGTGGGCTCGGTGCGACTCGAACGCACGACCTTTGCAATGTCAATGCAACGCTCTAGCCAGCTGAGCTACGAGCCCTGATAATAGATATTTTACTAAATTTAAAGAGAAGGAGCAAGCTTTAACCAGCCTGAGTGGCCATGTAGCGTTCCTGGGAGAGCATGAATTTGGTTCCTGATTGCTTGACCTGTCGCCAGTAGTAAGGTTGTTTTCTGGTTCGTTTGTTAGCGGTTGAAAGCCAAGCTGAAGCATCACCGACCTTTTTCCTTAGAGATTTAATGAAAGAGATTAGTTTGGTAAAAAAGGCTTCATGATAAATCCCTGGATTGACTGTTTGCTGAATGGCAGCCACTTTCACTTCTTTATCGAGTTTCTCGATCGACTTGGCTAACTCAATCACTTCGGCTTGGAGAGCTTTGAGTTTTTCCTGTTCTTCTTTTTTCCTGGCGGAAAAAACTTCGAATTCTTGGCGCTGAACCAAAGCCTGTTGTCTTAGCCTGCTTTCAAATGAACGCCTGATTTCTGATTCTCTTGGTTCGACGTTGACCGTTTCGTTCGGTTTGAGTTCTCCCTGGAATCGTTTGGTTTTTAGAAGGGTGTTTGCGGCCTCCTCAGGAATTCCTTGGAGAAGATCTTTTTTGAAAGCGGTGCCGGTTGAGCTACCAAGACCCCTCAAGGTTTCTAAGAGTGAGTCGCGATTGATAGCTTTTTTCCTTTTGTTTTTGTCGTCCATCAAAATACTTCACCTGGGCAGGTGATTTAAGGAATAACAGCGCTATCTTAATAAAAACCAGGGAAAAAGTCAAGTTAAAGACGAGCCAGTTTCTCCAGCGCTTTCCTCCGAGCGAGGATGCCTCTGAGATATTCTTTTTGAAGGGGGTTGGCAAGTTTTTGTTCCAGCTTCTCGTCACCGCTGGCCTTGGTCAAATCTTCAATCTCTTTATCAGCCACTTCAATCTTTTCCCGCCTGACAACTTCATTCAAAATTAAAAGCATTTTTAATTCTTCTTCCACCCGAGATTGATATTCTTGACGCAATTGAGCCGTGGTTTTCCCCGTTGATTGGGCGTATTGATCAATGGTCATGCCTAAAGAATTGGCTTGGTTAATTAAACTCGCTAAAGAGCGATTGAGTTCATCTTCAACCAGAATCGAGGGTAAATTGAATTGGGCCAGTCTTAAGAGAGTTTCGATTACTTTTTGGACTTTTTCTTCCTGTGATGGCCCTTCCTCTTTTTCTTCTTTGTCCTTGCCTTTATCTTTCCCCGGTGTCCAGAGCTTGGTTGGCGCCAGGCTTTTTTTAATCTCGGCTTGATAGTCCTTGAGTTCGATTTGAGGGGCTTCGCAAGTCGTAGCTCTGATTTGCCAGTCTTCTCCTTCTTTAGCTTTTAAGAGTTCTATTTTAGGAGTGATAATGGGGTTGATCTTTTGTTCTTTGACAGCCTCTAAATAGGCCTCAGGAATTAACTTTTGAATAACGGCTTCATAGATTTCATTTCTAGGGATTTTTTCTTCGACGAGCTTCTTAGGGGCTTTTCCTTTTCTGAAGCCAGAAATTTTTGCTTTTTTAACGGCCTCAGCCAATTGCTGGTCATAGTTTTTTTTGACCTCTTTTTGGTCGAGAGTAATGGTCAATTGAATGGTGCCGTCAGGTTGTCGGGCAATAATCGTTTTAGCCATGGGGTTGATTATATCATTTCTTACTTGGCGAAGCGAGCTCAGGCTGGTTTCTTCATTGGATTTTTCTTTTTGGGGATGAGAATTTTTGGTCGCGAAAAAGTTTTCCCCTTGAAGAAATCACTGGTCCGATAACCCAATTTTTGAAAACCCTTCTTAAATCTAGACATAATAATGATGAAAATGGCTATTCCTTAATAATTTTGACGTTTACTTTCCTTGTTCTTGGTCCGTCAAGTTCGACTAGGAAAATCTGTTGCCAGGTGCCTCGGACTAGGCGGTTATCTTCAATCGGAATCACTTTCCCTTGGCCCAAAAGCCCACTTAAAAGATGAGAATCAGCGTTATCGTCAATCCGGTCATGTTCAAAACTCTCGCCTGCCACTAATTTCTTCAGCATTTTCAGCCAGTCATTTTTCAAACCTGATTCGTTTTCAGTGAGAATAATGGCGGCGGTCGAATGAGCGACAAAAACCAGACAAAGACCGCTTTCAACCTTGCTTTTATGAAGAATCTTTTCTACTTCACCAGTAATATCAATAAGCTGATATCGATTTTGAGTTTCAAAAGAAAGAGTTTCTAACATCTTAAAGAAAACCTTTGAGAAAACTGAGCCATAAGTCAGGCGTTTTTCGAGAATAACCGCCAGCACACATTACTGCTATTTTAGCAAATTTCTGGAATCGTTGGCCAATCTTTTCATAAGTTTCTTCGTCAAGTCGCAAAGAAGCCAGCGGATCTTCTTTATAAGTATCAACTCCTAAGACGAGAACGACTACATCAGGTGAGAATTTCTTAACTAAAGGCAATACTTTATCTAAAGCTTCTAAATATTCTTTTTCTCCGGTTCCCGGAGGTAAGGGAACATTAAGATTATAGCCTTCTCCTACACCTTCGCCTTTTTGAGAAGTAAAACCAGTGCCTGGATATAAAGTTCTTGGGTCTTGGTGGAGAGAGATGGTATAAACACTCGGGTCAGAATAGAAGATTTCTTGTGTCCCCTGCCCCGCATGAACATCAAGATCATAAATCATCGCTTTTTTAATTTTCTTTCCTTTCTGTAATTTCCTAATCGCAATGGCATGGTCATTAAAGATGCAAAAACCAGAAGAGTCAGAGATGCCAGCGTGATGTAAGCCCCCTAAAAGATTAATCACTCTCTCCTCTTTCAAAGCTTCCTCTAAAGCAAGAATTGAGCCGCCAACCGAATAATACGAAGCTTCTAAAACATCAGGGTTGACTGGAGTGTCGATGGATAAAGCGCCACCCTCTTGAGCCAATCTTTTAATCCGCTCTAAATATTCTTCTGTGTGAACCAAGAGAAGATCTTCGTCGAGTGCCTTTTTAGGCACCAGAATCTGATGAGGAATTTGGTATTTTTTTAGTTTTTCTAAGAAAGGAAGAGCTCGACCAGGCCAGAAAGGATGACCTGGACCGAAGTCATACTTCAAGTATTCTTCGTGGAAGATGACTTTTAATTTTTTCATTAAATCTCGAATCGATTAAAGCGGGTTAGGATCAAAATTTTCGGGAAAAGGCTTGCTTTGGATTGGTTCAGAGATCTCTCCTTCAAATTGAGCGTTAGAGAGAAGAGTGACGTCTTTTCCCGCAATTAATTCTACAGGTTGTCCATCATATCTCTTTATCGGTCCGCTATTTACAGCTCTAGCTAAAGAGAAGAGTAATCTGGGGTCTTCTAAAATTCCGTTTTGGATTCTTTGTGCGTCTTCCTGAGACATAATGGCTAAACCGGCTAAAGGTCCTGACCTACCAAACCGATCTGTTTTCCTACCCTGATAAGCAAAACAAATAGCAATATTATCAGGCTGGTTTTTGACTTCTACCTTTTCCAATATGCTCTCGGGTAAACTATTCATCGGGACAAAGATCATCCTTGATCTTTCATCTTCAGCGATAGATTGATTAGCGATTTCCGTCCTTTTATCAACATATTCAAGAATCCAAGATAAATCTTCATTAGTACAATAGCGCCCTCTTGGGCCATAGTTTTCGGCGGTGCCCGCCCTGATCATTCTTTTCAAAGTTTCAAGGTTATGAAGTTCTTCAGAAGCTTCCATCTTAATTATTATTTTAACATATTCCCAAACTATCGATAATACTTTTTCCCTTTTAATTTCTTTGGCAAGAGAGATTTGTTTTTAGAATAGGGTTTGTAGTTCTTACCATAGCCCAAGTCTTTCATTAATTTAGTGGGGGCATTAAGAATTTCCAAAGGAATAGGTAAATTGCCATGTTGTTTGACGTCTGCTAAAGCTTCCATGTAGGCGTTATAAGCCGAGCGGTCTTTAGATGCTTGGGCTAGATAAACAGTACCAGCAGCTAAGTTTTCCTGGCATTCGGGGTATCCTACCGTCTCACAGGCTCTAAAAACGGCGTTAGCGACCACTAGGGCGGTTGGAGAGGCTACATCTTCAGAAGCGAAGACTACCATCCGCCTGGCAATAAAAAGCGGGTCTTCACCGGCTTCCACCATTCTCGCTAAATAATAAAGAGCGGCGTCAGCATCACTAGCTCTCATGCTCTTGATAAAAGCACTGATGGTGTTGTAGTGTTCATCCCCCATCCTGTCGTAGAGCAAAGATTGTTTTTGAAAAACATCTTTAATTAATTGAAGAGTTATTTTTTTATCTTTCTTAATAAGAGAACCAGCAATTTCGATGGCGTTAAGAGCAATCCTGGCGTCGCCATTTGAAGCTTCGATTAAAAAAACCATTGCTTGAGGTTCGATTTTGACTTTTAACTTCCTCAATCCCCTCTTAATAATGATTTTTAATTCGTCTAAAGAAAGTTGATTAAGAACAAAAACTCGGCTTCGGGAAAGCAAGGGGCCAATGACTTCAAAACTAGGATTTTCCGTGGTGGCGCCAATTAAAATAATCGTTCCCTTCTCTACATGGGGCAGAAAAGCATCTTGTTGGGCTTTATTAAAACGATGGATTTCATCAAGGAAGAAGATGGTTTTTTGATTGTATCCCTTAAGCCTTTCACTGGCTTCAGCCACTATCTTCCGGACGTCTTTAAGAGTGGTCGTGACGGCTGATTGATTAATAAAATGAGATTGGGTGGCGTTGGCAATTATCTGAGCGAGAGTGGTTTTGCCTGAACCTGGTGGTCCCCAGAAAATCATTGAGGGCAATTGATCCTGCTCAATCAGTTTGCGGATAATCCCTTCTTGACCGACTAAATGTTCTTGGCCAACAAAGTCTTTTAAGGTCTGGGGCCTAATTCGGTCGGCTAAAGGAATATTGGTGTTAGACATGATTCCATTCTAGCCGAAGTTTTCCCGAAAAGTCAAGAGGGATTAGAGGCTGACATCCATGTCGAGAATAGGTGGTTGAAGTTTTACTTCCTGGAGATCAACCGCCTCAAGTTTGTCTTCAATCAAAATTATTTTCTCCTCAATCTCTAAAACCCCGGAATCAGTCGCCCAATGAGAGAGCGGGATTGATTCTTCTGGGGTAGGGGTGGTGATAGCCTCTGGTGGTAAAGTGCTGCTGGCTGGCACCTTCTTTTTGATGGCGATTAATAAAACCGTAAAGACTAAGAGAATAACTAAAGGAAGAAGATACATCAAATATTTACCAAATTTACGTTTAAGCACGTTTGACCTCCCTGATAGTTTCTTTGAGAAAAGAAACTGCTTCTTTTAAATACTGATTCGATTCTATTAATAAATGCCTGGCTTGGTCATAATCTTTGGCCTTACCGGTGTCTCTAGGCTTCATTGAAGAGAGAAGAGTCTCGGCTTCCGCTTGTTTTTGTTGAGAGAGAACGACCTTTTGCTTAGCTTCAATTAACCATCTTTCTAAAACCTGAGTGTCTTCTCCGCTAGCTTTAATTTCGTTGACTTTCTTGTCAACCAAATCAATCAACTCCTCGGTTTCGCTTCTTAAGGCGTTTTCTTTCCCTTCAAGAACGACGCCCAAAGCTTGGTAATTGATGACAGTAGTATTGGGATAGCGATTTTCTAATTTCCCTGATTCTTCCAGGAGGTCTTCGATGGTTGAAGGCGTGGTCAGGAGTGATTGGTGTTGCTTCAGCCAAGTGACTTCATCATCAAGTTTAAGAAAATAAAGACTTTGTTTATAGGTGTTGACTCCGGTTTCTTCCTTAAGCTTCATCCGGAGAGCGGTCAGATAGGTTTCAAAAGCTTTGGCTCGTTGAAGAAGCATTTTCCGGGCCACCTCAAGAGCCTTGTTTTTAGAAGTTAAAGTGCCATAAGTTTGATACTCATTCTTGGCGGTGACATAGTCCAGATGGGTGGAGCGATAGAGATTATAATTATAAACATAATCATTAAAAGCGCGATTAAAATCAAAGTCTTGAGTTAGAGCGGGAGAGTAAAAGAGTAAAAGAGTAAAAAAAGAGACAAAAAAGAGGAAAACAATTTTGATGAATGGACAGAACTTCCTCATAGCTCTAGTTTGACAT
>Ga0315551_10001962_pt1 | contig 15369 bp, 11 predicted proteins | sample SalMarSW160290MG_FD_203678 | JGI IMG/M metagenome (GOLD analysis project Ga0315551, IMG submission 203678) | Salt marsh sediment microbial communities from the Plum Island Ecosystem LTER, Massachusetts, United States - Salt Marsh Sediment SW1602-90 ... | reverse complement strand
TAACGCGGTCTTTAACCCATAATTTCTTAACGGTCATCTCGCCCTTGGTTATTGTGCCCGTTTTGTCAGTGCAGATGACGGTGACGCTGCCTAAGGTTTGAACTGCAGACAAGCGTTTGACAAGAACGTTCTGTTTCACCATTTTTAGAACGTTTATGGCTAGAGCGCTTGAGACTGTAACTTGTAATCCTTCGGGAACGCAAGCAACCATGACGCCTATCATGAAGAGAATGCTGCTGAAGAAATCCAGATTCAGCCATATCTTGCTGACCAAGAAAAAGACGCTTCCCACAACAATGGCGATAATAAAATCGTACTTCGCCATCAATCCGATTTCCCTTTGAAGAGGACTTGACTCTTCACGTATCGTCTGAGTCAAGCTGGCTATCTGCCCAAATTGTGTGCCCATGCCCGTGGCGATTACAACGGCTTTTCCCCGACCCCTAGCAACGCTGGTGCTCATGAAAACGAGGTTAGGCGAATCCAGATATGCCTTGTCAACAATCTTTGCGGGTTTCGCGTTTCTCGGCTGCGGTTCAGATTCCCCCGTTAACGGCACGTTATTCGTCCACAAATCGAAAGCATCTATCAAACGTGCGTCTGCTGGAACGCGGTCGCCTTCCTCCAAGACTATTATGTCGCCTGGAACTATTTCCCGCACTAGTATTTTTTGGAGCTCTCCGTCGCGGACTACTTTAGCGTATTCTGGCATCCAATGCTTCAGGGTTTGCATGGCTTTTTCCGCGCGTGATTCCTGAAACAGGCTGAAGAAAATGTTGAGCAACACAACGCCGAGGATAATTAGGCTTAGTTGCCATAAGCCGCTGATGGCTGAAAGCACACTTGCGAAGAGCAGCAGTATGCCGAACAGGTCCTTGAAATGTGTCAGAAACTTGTATGATAAAGGTGCGGCTTTCTTTTCGACCAGCGTATTGAAGCCATACCTTTTGAGACGCGCTTTAGCCTCTTCCGTGGTTAACCCTTTAGGTGACGCGTTCAGGGCGTCGAAGACCCCTTTAAGACGCATAGAAGCAGCTTTTTCCAAGAAAATCCCGCCAAAACCTCATCGAACAGGTAAATTACGAACCCCGAAAATAATTAGGAAGCAAAGCCGAAGCTAAGAAGACGTGAACCCTCAAGTCGCTTCTTTGCATGAGAACAGTTTGAAAGCACATTCGTATCCTCAGCGATCATTATCCTCTTTATACAGCAAGGTTACCTTTTTAGGTATTGTTTTTGGCTAAAAGAACGAGGGTTGCATTTAAACTAATCGGACATAAAGAAATCTTTTTGACTCATCAATTTGACTGCAACGTTCGGTGACACAACGAAACCAAGAAAAGATTTGGCGCATTTTCAAGAAACATATCTGCCGATAGATAAACTAGTTTATTATGGAACGTGAAGTCATCAAATAAACTCGAAGCGATTGCCATAAAGTTAATAGGCGACAGTTTTCATTTCCATGTAGCTCACCTCTTAAGAGAGAATTAGAAAATGCTTCGATTAGTACAGTATTTCACGCTAAAAGAATGGTTGAATGTTGGTTTGGATAGATTGGAGAATGTTTAGTTATGGCGCGTTATAAACAAGTTGAAGAAATCGTCAAACTGATGAACACTCCAGAAATCATAAGAAACACCAGCATAATCGCCCACGTAGATCATGGAAAAACCACCCTTTCAGACAGCCTCTTGGCTGCCGCAGGCATAATCAGCGAGCAGACAGCAGGTCAGAAACTTTTTCTAGACTCGTGGGAACTTGAGCAGAAACGGCAAATGACCGTTTTCGCTTCAAACATCAGCTTAACTCACACTTTAGGAGGAAAAGACTTCCTAATTAACCTCATCGACACACCTGGACACATAGATTTCAGCGGAGCCGTAACCAGAAGTCTCCGCGCAGTAGACGGAGCCCTTGTCGTTGTAGACGCCGTGGAAGGACCCATGACTCAAACGGAAACCGTGCTGATGCAAGCCCTGCGAGAACGCGTAAAACCAATTCTCTTCATTAACAAAGTTGACAGACTCATAAAGGAAATCAAGTTAACTCCAGAAGAGGTTCAACGCAAATTCGCCAAGATAATCGTGAGAGTTAACACGCTCATTGAAAAATATGCGCCACCTGAGCACAAGAAAGACTGGCAAGTCAAAGTTGAAGACGGACGCGTGGCTTTTGGCTCAGCACTTCACAAATGGGGCCTAAACCTTCCCCACATGAAAGCTAAAAGCCTTACATTCAAAGACATTATTGACGCTTACACTGGCGCTCCAGAAGATGTTGGAAAAAAAGTTGAAGAACTAAGCAAGAAAGCGCCGCTGTACGAACCGATTCTGGACATGTTCTGTGAACACCTGCCGAATCCGCTGGAAGCTCAACCATACAGGCAGAGCCAGATTTGGCCAGGCGAAGCCGACAGCCCGACAGGCAAGGGCATGGCGAAGGTTGACCCGAACGGGCCACTTCTAATGTGCGTCACCACTATTGAGGTTGATCCTCACAGCGGAACCGTTGCCATAGGTCGCGTCTTCAGCGGCTCGGTGGAAAAAGGAAAAACCGTCCAGCTCTTAAACAGCCGCCAAAGAGGCACTGTACAGCAGGTTTACATGAGCATGGCAACCGACAGAGTTATCGTAGACCGCATTCCAGCAGGAAATATTGCTGCCCTTTCAGGGTTGCCAGCAATCCACGTAGGCGAAACCGTTGCAGAGGATGGCGTGGAAACGCACTCGTTTGAAGGCTTAAAGTACGTGTCAGACCCAGTGGTCACTGTTGCCGTGGAGCCTGAAGACGTTAAAGATCTTCCGCTTTTTGACAAAGTTATGCATAAGCTAACGACTGAAGACCCTAACTTGCATTTTAAGATGGATAAGGAAAGCGGAGAATTCCTGTTAAGCGGCATGGGCGAACTTCACCTTGAGATCACGGCGTACCGAATGCAAGAAGCAGGGCTGAAGGTGAAAATCAGCAAGCCCATCGTAATCTACCGCGAAACCATCAGCCACGACTACCAAGGTCCTGCTATAATGGGCAAAAGCCCCAACAAGCACAGCAAACTCTGGGTGACCATGGAAAAATTGCCAGAAGAAGTCATCGAAGCGATAAAATCAGAGAAAATCACAGAGATGCAAACCCGCGATGAAAGACAGAAAAACCTCAAAGCGCTAGGCTGGCCAACCGACGACGCACGGAACGCCATAGCCATCGAAGAAAACAACATACTCGTCAACAGGATAAAAGGAAGACAATACGTTGAGGAAGTTTTAGACCACGTAAAATCGGGTTTCCGTGAAGCGGTACACACTTCAGTTTTGGCGAAGGAGCCAGCCTACGGGTTGAAAGTTAACTTGGAAGACATTACGGTCCACGAAGACCCAGTGCACAGGGGACCAGCGCAGATACTACCAATGACTTGGCGTCCAATATGGTGCGCATTTCTGCTGAGCGACCCGAAACTTTTAGAGCCACTAATAAGCTTCGAATGCAAAGTTCCAAACAACTTCGTCAGCCCAGTCATAGCCTTAGTGCAGAAACGCCGCGGCAAAATCTTGGACATGACAAACGAAGAAGACATGGTGATTGTCAAGGCGGAAATGCCCGTGTCAGAATCCTTCGGAATCGCAGACGAACTGCGCTCTTCTACGCAGGGCAGAGCTTTCTGGGCTACGCAGTTCAGCCGTTGGGCGCCAGTTCCAGAGCAGATGCAAGCCGACATCATAAAGCAGATACGTGAACGCAGAGGCTTATCCCCGACGCCGCCGAGACCAGAAGAATTCTACGAAGCAGAATAGCCCACCTACTCAAGCCCTAGCCCTTTTCCCTCCAATTTTCTACCTTCTCTCGGTAGAGCAAACAAAGTTCAAGCTACATTTCCGCCTTTATATAAAGGCTTAAGCTCTGGTTCACTTCTGGGCAGTTAGGGAATGTTTGCTCGGTGAGTGTAATTTAACTTCCTAATTCGTTGATTGCGACTTATTCGGTACGCTTAAAATCAGTGGCAAAGACATCTCACTCAAAACCGAATGCCACGCTGACGCCGCAGCCGCAATCCACTTATCACACTTTTTTTACGGCGCCCACAGTTCTTCTCAGCAAGAGTTGAGCGGCTTCTTGGCTGGGCCAGCTTCCGAGACCGCAGTCAGGACCCGTAAACGTCATCCGCTCTCCAAATTTCTCTTTAGCTGAAACATACCGCTTCTTTATCACTTCTTCACCTTCAACCAACTGCTTCGCAGTCGGCTTCGTCACGCCTTCATCATGCAGTTCCGCCATAATCGAGTCTATATCAGTTCTTGAAACGCCGACGCGTATCTGCTTGTCCGAGTCTTCCAACATTTTCCGTGAAACACTTTCAATGTTTTTCGGCGATGCGGCATACTCAAAAGACAACACATCAATATTGCCTACTTCCAACAAGTCTGGCAACCTTGACGATGAGTGAAGGTGAATCTGTCTTACTGCGCCTTGAAAGTCAAAGGCTTTCTCCAGAACATCGCGTATCAAATCGCTTCCAGCGGCTATGCTTAGAAATCCAAAGCTCGGCTCGTCTATGGACACTACTTTGGTTTTGATATACTTGGAGTTCAAGATGGAGTTTTTGGCGAAACGCCGTATAGTCTCCGCGAAACTCTCCAGCACATCACTGTACGGCGTTGTTCCTATCTCTTTCAGGTATTGCTCCATAGGACCAAACAGGGACACGCGTAACAGAATTTTCTTTCCAAACTCTTCGCTGAGGGTTTTTGCTTCTTCGCTGATTAACTGCACTTCTGGCAGAACCGCCTGTTTTTCCTCGACTAGGAAAGAGCCTTTAGCCATAGCCGTGTGAATGACATCGCCGACTTGTCTCATTCCATCATACTGCTGCGGATAATTAACCACATCCAGACCCGACAGGATTTTTGCTTTAAATGAGTCAAGCGTGACTGCACAGAAATTCTTCAGCAGAAAATCGTCCTTTCTAATGTCCCTTCCGTTAACTATGGCGTCTCTTGCAAGCTGATATGCCTTATTGAATGTTTCTCTGTTAACGCCGAGCGGTAACGGGAAACTCCCTACGTCGTCAACCAACGTATCCATGACGTTATATTGCCTGTATAATTCTTTTAAACCTATAGCTGCATTTTTTAACGTCGCCGCAACACTAAAAAACCACAGCGCGCGTTGGAATAGTGCATCACCATGTCCGAGCCCTGTGCATTCTGCAAAATAGTGCGCAAAGAAGCGCCTGCAAGCTCAGTCTATGAGGATGACAAAGTAATCGCGTTTCTAAGCATACAACCCATAAACATCGGCCACACACTTGTCGTGCCGAAGAAGCACTACGAGAACATTTATGAAGTTCCAGAGGAAGAAGTGGCGCACCTGTACAAGATCGTGAAGAAAGTGGCTTACGCCGTGAAGAACGCAGTATCTGCTGAAGGCATAAGAATTGTGCAGAATAACGGCGAAGCCGCTGGTCAAGTGATATTTCACCTCCATGTCCACATTATCCCCATGAACAAGCAACATTCATTTCTGCATCATCCCGAAACCCGCGACACAAACGCGTTAGAGAAGGATGCCAGAAGAATAAGACGGTTTGTCTGAACAGCTGGGTTTTCAAAAAATGGCTTGTATTGAAACAACTCTTTCCCTCGGCGAGAAGGTGCAAACGTGTTTTTGATGCTGAATTATGGAAGAATCTTGTCCGAAAGCCATTTGGATAGGAACACCTATAAAAGAGGGAACCTCCACATGCTTCATTGCGAAAAGCGGGAAAGACATGACTGAAGAACCTAACAAGAATGAAACCCCCCTTCCAGAGAAACTCGTGTTTGATGAACCAACAAACTTTCTGTTCCATGCCGCTTACCTTGTTTACTCGGAATTGTTTGACAACGCAACTGACGCTGAAGCTAAGGCAGATTTAAACAGGAACATTGAATCTCTCAAAGAGAATAGGATAGACTGTGAAACGTTTTACAGGAACATAGCGCACTACCGAAAAATGTCGCCTAATCAATACCACGAAAGGTTTTCATTGCAAACGCAGAGAAAAAGAGACTGGCGCAAGAAAACCCAACGGCAAGAAAGAATAAAAAGACACAAGAAGTAGCGTTTTAAGGTTCAAATCTTCATCCTATAGAGGCAAGCAATGAACATTTCAAGTTTAAACGTGTTTAAACAATTCATACGTAAAGCTTAATTGGAACATAAGTTGTCTCTGTTTAGCTCAAAAAGAGAAAGGTGTAACAATTGAAAACTTGGAATGTAGCAGCTTTTGCGTTGAATGTAGCATTATACGTTGTAACTGGTTACTTATTCTCTTCAGTTGTACCCATCAAGTTTGAGGGAGTTAGGTTCTGGCCCCAAGTTATTGTTCCCGCAGTTTTCGCCGCGGTTTTCGGCCCGTGGGTTGGCGGTTTAGGAGCGGCGTTAGGCATATTCTTGAATGACATTATCCTTGGCAATAATCCGCTGTTGAGTTTGATGGCGGGAGTAACGTCTAATTTTGCGTGTTTCTGGCTTATCGGGTACATCGTGAACAAGAGAACTCGATGGAGAGTTTCGGTGGTGGCTTCTGGTGTTGTTAGTGCCTTGTTAATTGGGCTATCTCTAGTTTACGTTGAACCCCTTTACTTGTGCATTATTCTTAGCATTGCTATTGCGGCAAGCTACATTGTACTTGTGGTTGTAGCTTCGTCGTCTTCGAAATGGCGAAGCTACGGTGTTGGCTCCGTGATTGGTCAGCTTGTTGGGAGCGCCATAATTGGCGTTACAGTACCATTGTATGGCCAGTACTTTGCGCCAGCAGTGACCGCAATTACCGTGCCGCTCATCCTTTCAACTTTTGCCTTTACGTTTTCCTCAGAAATCCCATTCTTACTAATTCTGGGACCGCCAATTATTGAGGCGGTTCACAGGGCATTTCCAAAATTAAAAACCAAAGAAGAATCAAGGGAACACCAGTGAAGAAAACCGTTAAGGCTTTTTCTCCTGCGGGAATTTCAAGTTTTTTTGAAATCTGCGACAGAACAGATGACGGAAAACCTATCGCGGACTTGGAGCGGGTAGGCGCCAGAGGTGGCGGTTTCGGAATCCAAAAAGGAGTTTTAACCGAGGTCTCGGTTTCGGAAGCAAAAGCAAATCGTATCCGCGTTTTTATTAATGGAAAACTTGCGCCAGAAGCAGAGACCACAAGAACCGTCTCTCAAATGTTACTGAGCAAGGCTGGCAAGTTCTGCGATGTTGTGGTCAGTCACAAAGTCGATGTTCCTATCGGTGCGGGATTCGGTTCCAGCGCAGCCGGAGCCTTAACCGCTGGTCTAGCCCTTTCCAAGGCTTTAGAGTTGCCGCTTACGTATAATCAGATTGGCAGAATAGCACATGTTGCTGAGATACAATGCAAAACAGGGCTGGGCACCGTCGGTCCGTTAATGCTTGGCGGTTGCATACTCACGGTTGAGCCAGGCGCGCCAGGAATCAGCATCATTGACCGCATACCACTAAGCGATGACTACATGATAGTTGCAGGAGTTTTCGGATCCACGTCCACAACGCAGGTGCTGACCTCAGAGGAAAAGCGACGCGAGGTTAACCGTTATGGGCGGAGGACGTTGGAGGCGATTTTGGCTGAGCCTTCCGTGGAAAATTTTATGGCGTGCTGCCTAGATTTTGCCGAGAAAGCTGGCTTCATGACCCCGCGCGTTAGGCAGTTGGTGAAGTTAGCTGAAAAGGCTGGCGCTGTTGGAGCGGCGCAGAACATGGTTGGCGAAGCGGTTCACGCGCTTGCACTTGAGGAAAACGCGGGGAACATAGCAGAAGCTTTTAAGCAGGTTTTACCCAAGGAGAAAATCCTTGCGGCTAAGATTGACTTTCAGGGCGCTAGGCTGGTAAGGCATGAAAAAGTTTAGAAAGGTGGCGGTTGGCGGAACCTTCGACGAATTCCACAAAGGACACAGGGTACTACTTGTGAAAGCTTTCGAGATCGGCGAACACGTTTTGATCGGGTTGTGCACTGACGAGTTTGTGGAGAAAATGGGCAAGCCACACACCACGGCGTCTTATGAGGAGAGACTGAAAGAGTTACAGGCTTTTCTGAAGGCGTTGGGTCTAAGTGGTAAGGCGGAGATTGTTCCTTTAAATGACCCTTATGGTGTCACAGTAACCGACACATGTATACAGGCTTTGGTTGTGAGCGAAGAAACTGAAAAAACCGCCCTCAAAATCAATCAAAAACGAAGCGAGGTGCAACTGCCACCGCTCACTATAGTCACGATCAGCATGGTGCCTGCAGAAAACTGTAAGCCAATTTCAACCACGAGGATTCGCGAAGGCGAGATTGACCGCGAAGGCCGCTTGCTAAAAAGATCTTAATTTTAAAGAGTTTAAGTCCAACCTGCTGTGCCTCTAGCGTGCGCTAAGTTACCCAGCAATCTAAATTGACTTTTTATGGTTATTGAGCCAAAGCATTGCTTTTCTCAAAAAGCAAAGCGCCACTTAGATAGGGGAAACAATGCGCATGTTCGTAAAGTGTGTTAAATATGTAAAAACTTGTGAGTGTTATTGCACTATAACAAACTTGGGAAAGCAGTGTTCTCCTTTGTTGGGTAGCTTAACTTAACAGAATCAAATTTGCATAATCTTTTTATAGCTTATAGCACCTACTTCAATCATCCGAAAAAATAAAGATTTCGGAAAGATCAAAAAGAATATAAATTCCACCTAGCAACCTTGGAGCGCCTAAGCGTTCGCTTAATGCAACGCGCCTGTAGTTTATTTTCTGAACAAAAATTATTTAAACACTATACAATATAATATAACATACAATTTGCGCAATCATGCGCAAATAAAATGAAAGGAGAATAAAAATACATGAAATTTTCAAAAGACAAAACAGTTGCGATTGCTTTGATTCTGTTGTTGACAGTATCTGCTGCGATTGCTGTTGCAAGCGTACAATTTGAAGCGCATGCGGCTGATCTTCCGACGTTCTTGTTTGCTACAGCTTCACCTAACCCTGTAGGTGTCGGCCAAGCCTGTTATGTTGGCGCCATGTTCAGTAGACCCCCACCCACAGGTTTCAGTTTTGGTACGGGTTATTTCGGCGACTTATATGAAAACGTAACCATCGACATAGTAGACCCTGACGGAGTTAAGACCGTTTTTGGACCATACATAGCAAGCATGGCCGCAGGCATACAGTTTACCTATATGCCCAGTAAAGTCGGTAACTACACTATCCAAGCTCACTACCCTGGAAAAGTAATGACAGGCAGCAGTTCCCTTAACCCTGTTGTCGGCACCTCAGGGACACAGTGGATTGGCAGTTATTTGTTGCCCTCTGATAGCAATATATTGACGCTGGTAGTAAATGAAGAACCAACAGTACCAATGTATAAGACTCCGCCGCTTCCAACTGAATTCTGGACTCGCCCAATATACGGAACTAACTGGAATTATGCAGAGGTTGCAGCCAACTGGTTTGGAATGGGCGGATCTGGCGCATACGATGCTAACAGAAACTTCCAGCCGTTTGGTACAGCGCCAAACACTGCTCACATCGTGTGGACGATGCCAACCCAAGCGGGAGGTCAACCAGGAGAACCCATACCTGGCGATGAACAGAGTGAGTACAGTGCGACCTCGCTACTTGTGTCTTACTTTAAGCCACAATGCATCCTCAACGGAATACTCTATTACAATCTGTATTATTATACTGGTACTCTGTATGGCTGGAGAGCCGTGGACGTTCATACAGGAGAAATACTGTGGGAGCGGGACTGTGGTGAAACAGGCACTGAGAGAATTGACTGGGGTCAAATATTTAACTACATGAACTTTCAGGAGTTCGGATCAAATGCATTCCTATTTAGTGCGGCTGGAGGCGGCTTCTTTGCTCCAGCAGCGAATTGGTTTGGAGTATACGATCCATTCACTGGAAACTGGATAGCAAACGTTACTAACATGCCAAGCACAAGCAAGATAATTAATTACGACGCAAACATGAGGGGAGAAGTAGTCGGCTACCGCGTTTCTGGTGGCAATCTAACGATGTACAACTATACCAAACTATGGCAACCCTCAAACAGTTGGCGGGTTAGCGCAAGCGGTACCATTGACGCCTCATCTTCAACACGTGACCCTGTAGTGTGGTCTGTACCACTTCCAACCACACTCAACGGTGACAACATCAGCCTTAGCCTTGCTGCAACAACCCCTGACGTAATACTTGTGCGTCAAGTCCCCAACTCAATGTCGCCGGCAGGCAATAGTGGCTACTCATACGACGCAGGCTACAATGCACATACAGGCGCTAAACTGTGGGGACCATTTAACCAAACATGGTTAGACTATAAGTATGAAAGTATGGAGCTAATTTGTTCCGGGGACGGCTACTACGTGCTGCACGACAAGGATAGGAATATAGCGTACGGCTACAGTCTACAGACCGGTGAACAGCTATGGGGTCCAGTTCAACTGCCCGGCGGCGGCTATAGTCCCGTCTATCGCGCTGGCATAATCGGCTACGGAAAGGTGTATATCTCTGACCTCGGCGGCTACGTGAACGCCATCGACCTTGAAACAGGAGAGCTCGCGTGGACCTACTTTGCCGGAAGCTCTGGAGTAGACACTCCCTTCGAAAGCTACCCAATTTTCGGCTATAATACGCAGAGCATGGCTGACAACAAACTGTTCCTTACAGAAGGTATCATGTACACTCCGCCAATGCACCCATCTTATCGACTTGCTATAAACTGCACTGATGGAACTCTAGTTTGGAAGATATTGCAGTACGCTTGTACATGTGTCGGTCCTATAGGAGACGGCTACTTGATTTCGTGGAACAGCTTTGACAACCAGATCTACAGCTTTGGCAAGGGACCATCCGCTATGACGGTTGCAGCGTCACCGGCGGTTTCAGTGGACGGCGACAGCGTACTGGTAACGGGCACGGTTATCGACAAATCTGGCGGCACGAAGCAGGACGTCATCACAACACGTTTTCCAGATGGACTTCCAGCTATGTCTGACGCTGACCAGGAAGCGTGGATGGAGTACGCGTACATGCAGCAGGTTAGGCCTGCAAACGCGACGGGCGTTGAAGTCAGCATAAGCGTGCTTGATCCGAACGGCAACGTCTACGAAGTTGGCACAACAACAAGCGACGACATGGGCTTCTATAAGCTTGCGTTCACTCCGGAAGTTCCAGGCGAATACTCTATCTATGCTACGTTCTCAGGCTCTGAGTCCTATTATGGTTCCAATGCAGAAACTGCCATAAACGTGGAAAGCGCACCCGCAGCGACGCCAGCACCAACACCGACGCCAGCACCAATGACAGACACATACGTCTTAGGCATAGGCGCTGGAGCGATAATCGCAATCGTAATAATCGGGCTAGTAATCATCCTGATGCTCAGGAAACGGTAAGCCAAAAGCAAAAACGCACAAGCAATCTTCCCCCTCTTTTTTTCGGGGTCATAATTCTAACTAAAAAAACAGAAATGTGAGAAAAAAAGGTTTTCTCCCACAAAAGACGGGTCACGTTCAAAGCACCAATTCCTTTTGCTAAACTAGATAGGTTCATCTCCCTTTTTCCGAAAAAATGATGATGGAAAAATAGGCTTCTGATCGCTGTCTGCTTGAGCTTCAATTAGCTCTCTGCAGAACAATCATTTATATAATGGCTATACAAAGGGTACACGTTCCAAAGGAACCGCAAGTTTCATATGGCAAAAAAGACACAAAAAGTAGCTTTGTGTGGATAAAATGTCAGAGAAGGTTTTAGACATCCGACTGAGGTTAAACGGACAAATCAAAGGCCGATTCCTCGAAATAAAAACAGCTAAGGGCTTACCAACAACACAAAGGCTCTAAGGCTCATCATCAACGAGTACTTCAAGAAGAAGCCCGCTGGCTCCCAGCGATAGGCCATTTTTTACGGCTTCTCTGATAAAGGTACGTCCGGTTTCAACACGGTGCGTCCCGCCCTTGCGAGGCTTAATGGTGACGTCACTATATTCAGGGCTGCACTCCAAAAAAGAGGGATTTGCGCGGAAGACATCACCACGTAGTTGAGAACAGAAAAAGAGGGAAGTTGCTGGTTAGAGTCTGTACAAATTCGCTTCTGGAGTGGCGGGCCCGACGGGAATTGAACCCGTGACCCCCGGATTTCTCTGCTGGCTAGCTTAAAAGTCCGGTGCTCTGTCCTTACTGAGCTACGGGCCCTCCAGTGCATTTTCCGCTCATAGGAGAAACAAGAAAGGGGTTTTTTAGCGTTTCGATTCGGCACTTAACTCGTAAAAAAATTAGGGGGTGTTTTGTGGCTTCAGGATGTTTGCCATGAAGCCTTTGATTTTGTCGCTGGCTCTCAGTAGTGTGTCTATTGTTTTTTCACCCTTCTCTGTGAGTTTGTAAACTCTTTTTCTTTCATCCCATATGCCTTCGACAAGACCGCTTCTTTCGAGAGAGTACAACAGTGAGTATACGGTGCCTGAACTTACGAGGAGGTTGAACTTGTTGTGAATGTATGAGATAACATCGTAGCCGCTGAGGGAACCGTTTTGCAGTTCGGTCATTATTATAATGTCCATGAAGTTTTTGATTATGCGTTCATGCATTTTCTTGAGGATTTTTCCCTCTAATTTCCCGCTACTAAGTATTGTCGTCAATGCCACCATGTTTATTCACGTTATAATAATCTTATTCGTGTTTAGATATATAAGATTTAATCTAACTCGGAATTCGATGTTGAAACGAAATCCGAAATATGCATACTAAACGGGTCACACAAACACAAAAGTTTAAAACCGCAATTCACTTTTGGCTTCTCCTTTCCATTTTAAAGCCTTAACTGCCATGTTAAGGACAAACTTTTCTTACACAAAAACCACACTTAACTCCTACCTAGAGCATGTATTTCCCATGCGGAAAAGATTTTCGTTGTAATTTTTGGTTGAAAAAAAATTTCAATGTTTAATTATATAAATAACGTGGAGCCAATAAAATTTTAAACGCATAATTTCCATTTCGATGACAGATACGGCTGTTTTTACTAGTTAGAGATATACGTGCATGTTAACAAACGTTATTTCCTCTTTTGCGCTTAGAAAAAGCCACGGTGCTAAAATTGATTTCGTGGAAACACTCATTTAAACGATTAAACGAAGAATATGAAATAGCGAAGAAAAAGAAGCAAGCTTTGGACAATTTATTTGAAACCGGCAGAATTTCTCAGGCCACACGTGACTCATTCGAGGATGACATAAATACAGTTATAATGGAAATCGAAAAACAGCAGAAAGACCTCCTTGCGAAAATGCAAGGTAAAACACAGGAGCTAGAGAGCCAGATTAAAACGTTGGAGACCCTTCTTGCCAACTACGAGATAGAGCATGTGATTGGCGAAATCGATGAGGAAAGTTACCAGCGTGAAATTACTCTCCTATCCACAGGACTTGAAACCGCCAAGCACGAATTAGAAGTAATAAAGGAAGCCGCAAACCAGCTTTGCACACCTGTCGAAGCGCCAACAACCGAGCCTTCTTTGCCAGCTGAGGAAAGTAAAGCTGAAGCCGTCCAAAATGAGCCCGTAGAAAGCGCGTCAGTCGCCCCTGCTGAAGTGGAAGTTGAAGTAGCGCCAAGTTCCGAAGAACCAGCCATAACAACAGAGGAGGCAGTTCCAGAACCGCCCGAAATTGAGAGCGAAGAAACTACGCCAGCAGAGATGCCTCAAGCCGAAGAAGACACACCACAGGTCGTAGAGGAAACGGCAGAGGTTATAGAGGACCAGCCCCAGGTCGCAGAAGAGATGCCAGAAGCAATAGAAGAAACGCCAGAAATCATTGAGGAAACGCTGGAGGTTACAGAAGAGATGCCGCAGGTCATAGAAGATGTGCCGCAGGAAATAGAGGACACAGCAGAAGTCGTAGAGGAAACGCTAGAAGTTATGGAGAATCAGCCAGAACTCACAGAAGAGGTCCCACAGGCCGTAGAAGACGCACCAGAGGCCATGGAGGAAATGCCTACGGAGGCCCACCCTCACGAAGCGCCCAAGGAGGCGCACCCAGAAATAATAGTCGAAAGCATACCAGAACAGGAACAAGACATCGAAGAAGCGGCCGCAACCGCAGAAACAGACGAAAACACTGAAAACCAAGAAGAAGCTTGAATAGAAAAAGCTCTATCCTCTTCTTTTTTTCCTTTTAGAAAGAGCCCACGGTGCAAATTCTATTAGTTAGTAAAGGTGAAATGTAGAGCATTATTTCCTGCTCCATTCTTAGGTGTTATGCAACAGTTTATATGATATGCCCTTTCTAACTTCGCAATAAAAGACTGCGAAAGGTGGAAAAGGTTTGACGGAATTAGAAAGCAAAGTCCGCGAAGAAGTAGGCAAAGTACAGGACCTTGAAACAGGCATGACTCTCGCTGAAATGCAGATGATTACAAACGTGAGGGAAGAAGAACCCGGCGTAGTCAAAGTAGAATTCGTTCCAACCAGCCCTTTCTGTCCAATTGCTTTCAAACTAGCCAGCGACATAAAGAACGCTGCAAAGAAGGTGCCAAGCGTCAAGAAGGCTTTGGTTTATTGTCGCGGGCACGTAATGGAACAGCAGATTAACGAAATGACTAACAAGTAAACCTCTGCAAGAAACATACTACTTTCTTATTTCATTCTGTTAAATGCCCACGTTCCGATAATTATCATGACCACATCGAAAGCTCCCACCACAGCAAGGTTTGCGTATAGCGGTTGAAGCTGAAGAGGCTCCCAAGCTCCGCCTAAAATTATAGTCCTCAAAGCGTCAACTCCGTAAGTTAGTGGGTTCACCTTTGAAGCGATTTGCAACCATTCTGGAATGCCTGGACCAGTAAGCGGGAACAAGGCACCGCTTAGGAAGAACAAGGGCAGGTTAATGAAGCTCTGTATGGCACCGAAGCTCTCTAGGCTTCCCATGAAGCTGGCTATCGTTAACCCTATGCTGACCAAGCCGAAAGTGATAAGCACCATTACTGGCAGGGCTGCGAGATACGTTATGGGGTCTACTTTTATTCCTAACAGTACGGCGAGAAGGAATACTATTGTTCCCTGAAGCACGGCGTCGGTGCTGTCGCCAATCATCTTCCCCAAGAAAATGGACACCCGCGAAACTGGCGACACCAAGATTTCTTTCATGAAACCGAACTCTTTGTCCCAGATAACGGATATGCCCATGAACATGGAAGTGAACAGCAACGCTTGTCCGATGATGCCTGGAAAAATGTATTCCTGATAGTTAAGCCCGCCTATTTGACCGGAAAATCGCACGCCAGTGCCGAATATGACTAGCCACAATAGTGGCTGGAAGAAGCTGCTGACTATTCGGATGCGGTCTCGCAGGTACC
>Ga0315551_10001960_pt1 | contig 15384 bp, 16 predicted proteins | sample SalMarSW160290MG_FD_203678 | JGI IMG/M metagenome (GOLD analysis project Ga0315551, IMG submission 203678) | Salt marsh sediment microbial communities from the Plum Island Ecosystem LTER, Massachusetts, United States - Salt Marsh Sediment SW1602-90 ... | reverse complement strand
GCAGACTTATGGACGCCTTTATCATCTCATCCCTGCCTCCCTTCAGTTTGAAAGACCTGCTTAACAATAGGGCTCCTTTGCTCCCCGGGCATTACCCCGGTTCTCAGCTACTACAAGCCCATCCGCCACCCTCCTGTCTTAATCTCATTTCCCGGTGGTAACCGGTTATTGAGATTACCTTCTCCGAAAATTTCTTCCCGGGACAGGTAGGGCTTCTCCAGTTGCTCGGTATGTCCTTGACTCCATGCCGCCGCTACTACCCCGTCGGAATAGGGCAAACGATGCCAGTCTAGTTTGCCTATACTGCCTTCGCCTTTCAAATGCAGGCTCGGCTCCCGATGTTTTTTGGGTTTCGAGGCCACCTATGTGTTCACTTTCGTTGCGGCCTGGTGACTCACTTATCACCCATAAGGTGATTGTCAATGAGCTTCAGAGATTTCGGTTTCCCTTGTCTCTGCCATTCAAGCTACAGGGCTTCTGGCTATTACCCTGACAGGACTGACTCCTGCTGAACATACTTACCTTATCTGGACACACATATGAACCCCAAAAACTGGACACCTGTCTATCTTAAGTCACAACAAGATCACAGGATTTGTTTTTAATAAATATATCTTCAAATTCCTCAGGTGACAAGTAGCCAAGTGAAGAATGAAGCCTCCTGCTGTTGTAAACATCTTCTATAAAATATGGGATCCTCTCTATTACATCAGCATATGTCTCATATTCCCACAGGTATGCCTCTTCTGCCTTTAGAATTTTAAAAAATGATTCAATAAATGCATTGTCATAGGGACTGCCCTTGGCAGACATTGACACCAAAATACCATTTGCATTTAAAAGATCTGTGTAATCATAGCTGCAGTACTGGATACCCTTATCAGAATGGTGGATAAGATCATCTGTATCTCTACTACTTATGGCCATCTTTAATGCCTCCAGGGGCAGTTTGGTGGCCAGGGTCCTTCCAATAGCATATCCCACAATCTTTCTGGAAAATGCATCGATAACCGCTGCAAGCTATACAAAGCCGGTAAGTATCCTGATATATGTGATATCGGCGCACCAGAGCTGGTCAGGTCTTTTTAAGATGAGGCCTTTGGCTAGGTTTGGGTATGTCCTCAGGCCGTGTTTTGAGTCGGTGGTAGGTACGAATCTTTTTCTCTTTCTACACTGTATACCCATTTTTTTCATGATCTTTAGTACTTTTTTATGGTTTACCACCATACCCTTTCGCCTGAGATCCGCTGTAACCCTCCTGTAGCCATATGAGGGGAAATCTGAGGCTTATAGCTTCAATGGCATCTGCAATGTCAGCATCACGCTTCTTTTTAGATAGATCATCCTTTGGCTTGTAGTAATATGTTGATTCTGGTATTTCCATTACTGTTATTGCCTTCTGTACTGATCTAAATTTGCCCCCGTTATTATGAATGAAGACTCTTTTTTGGCTTTGGCTATGAATTCTTTCTCTTTTTTTAAAATGTAGTTTTCCATGGTAAGCTTCCCTACCATCTGCTCAAGTTCGCACACCTTTATTTTTAGCTTTCTTAACTCGGTATCACTTTTGCTTGTACCATGAAATTTTCCCTCAAGATACTGCCTTTTCCATCTGGATATCATGTTGGGGGCAATGTCGTATTCCTTTCCCAGGACAAGGATGCTTTTACCTGATAGTACAGCTTCTACTATTTCCATCTTTAGCTCCTTGGAGTGCTTCCTTCTGTGGACCACCATATCTATTATCCTTTCTCTTTTATCCTGATTCCTCTATTGTAGCCTATCTTAGATATGTCTCCAACTGTAGGGGTTCACCCCAAACTCTTTACTTTAAAAGTAAAATACTATAATATTCAAGAATCAATAGGAATTGATAATTAAAATTTAATAAAAAAGCTAAGAGGAAGAATTATAGAAGTACTTTAAAATTTTAATTATTATGTAGATCAGCGTAATTAATTCCAATGGTAATGTTATTTAAAATAGTTTCTAATATTTTTTTAGGATTAAATGGGATTTTTTAAAAAAAGGTCACTTCAGTAAAAATTCATTCTTTTAATTATAAAATATTTTTTAAAAATTATATAAATTTTGTAACTATTCTGCTTTACAAGCAGCGAAATAAGAAAAGACGAAGTTTTTAACTAAACAGAAGTTAAAAAGAATGGCCTACTCGACCAAAAAAATATTAAAATTCTAGGTTTAAAATATAAGTGGTAAAAATACAAACCGAAAAAAATATTAGTCAATTTAACCAAGACGTAAAGAAAACTTTCGGCTATCTTTATACCACAAAAGGAAAACTATCCTGTAAAATTGCAAATGAAAGGCTATCCATTGCTATAATTTCAGTAATTGAAAATATAAAAGATAAAAGTGTAATTGATGTGGGTTGTGGTGACGGCACTTATACTTTTGAATTATTAAAGCATGAACCGAAAAATATTTTAGGCGTAGATCCGGCAATTGAAGCGATAAAAATAGCAAATATCTCTAAAAAAAAATATAAAAATATTAAATTTAAAGTCGAAAACATTTATTCGCTCAGTAGTTTAAACGAAAAGTTTGACTTAGCAATAGTCAGAGGAGTTCTCCATCATTTATACGAACCACTAAAAGCTATTGAAGAACTTTTAAAAATTGCAAAGACAATAGTTGTTGTCGAACCAAATGGCTATAGTCCTTTTTTAAAATTAATTGAAAAATTATCTCCATATCATCGAAAGCATGAAGAAAAATCTTACTGTCCCAAGCAGCTGGATACATGGTTTGAACATCATAATGGGAAAATAGAAAAAAGGCTATATTGTGGTTTAGTCCCAATGTTTTGTCCTGATATTATTGCAAAATTATTAAAAAAAATAGAACCTTTTGTTGAAAAAATTCCATTTATTAACAGAATAATGTGTGCTGTATATGTATCCAAAATATGTTCTCAATAACTAATTCCATTTTATTGCCTTTAGGTTATTTATAAAATTGTTTAAGAAACTTTAAAATATAAAATTCAAGAACAAAAAATATATATAAAAAATGGCTAGAAAATTTTTAATAACTGGTACAACAGGTTTTATAGGTTCAATGCTATTGAGAAAATTAATCAGCATTAATGAGGATGCTGAAATTATTTTACGTGAGAATTCAAATACCTGGAGAATTAATGATATTTTAAAAAATATAAAAATTCACTACTCAGATTTATCAGATTTGGAGCAATTAAAGGGAATAATAGATAAGGTAAAACCTTCAATTATTTATCACTTGGCAACTCACGGAGCTTATTCTTATCAGAAAGATGCAAACCTCATTATTAAAACAAATATACTTGGAACATGGAACCTGCTGCAAGCCTGCAATGAAACAGACTATGAGTTGTTTATTAATACAGGAAGTTCATCAGAATATGGCAGGAAAGATTTTGCTATGAGGGAAAATGATGCCTTAGAGCCAGAAAGTTATTACGCCGTTTCCAAATGTGCCCAGACTTTATTGTGCAGCAATGTTGCAAAGCAAGAAAATAAACCCATTGTTATATTAAGGCCCTTTTCTGTATACGGACCTTACGAAGAATCAAAAAGGTTTATACCTACTTTATTAAAGTCGTTATTTTTAAAAGAAGAAATGAATCTGGTTTCTCCCGAAATTTCAAGAGATCAGGTCTTTATTGATGATATTATTGAAGCCTATTTAAAAATAGAAGAAATGAAAAATTACAAGGGAGAATGCTTTAATATAGGCACAGGTGTCCAATCCAGTATAAAAGAAGTTGTAGAAACTGCAATAAAAGTAACAAAAGTAAAAATAAAATTAAATTGGGATTGTATGGAACCGAGAAGTTGGGATACTAAAAACTGGGTTGCTGATATTTCGAAAGCCAGGCAGCTATTACACTGGAAGCCAAGAATAAGTTTGGATGAAGGTATTTTTTTAACCTGGAAATGGTTTTTAAATAATAATAATTTTTATTTTTAGTAAATGATGAAATTAAACTATATTAATTGTCCTATTTGCAATTCGAAAGATGAGTATAAAGTAATTATAAAAGAAAATTTTGAATTTAAAGACTTAAATATTAATACTTTTTCTGCAAGAAGATTGCCCGATAGGCTTCATTATCAAATTGTAAAATGCAATAAATGCAAGCTAATAAGATCAAATCCTGTAATAGATTCAGGTAGAATAACAGAATTGTATAAAAATAGTATTTTAACCTATCAGGATGAGATTACTAATCTTATAGCAACATATTTTAATTATTTAAAGCCTGTTCTTGGAAAAATGTCTTTTAATGATAATATTCTTGAGATAGGATGTGGGAATGGATTTCTATTAAATTTTTTATTTAAATTGGGTTATAAGAATGTTTTTGGGGTTGAACCTAGCAATAATGCTGTAAAAAAAGTAAATAAAAATATTGTTGAAAATATAAAAGTTGATATGTTTAAAAAAAATTTATTTAAGGAAGATTATTTTAAATTTATTTTTTTCTTTCAAACTTTTGATCATATTTCTGATCCTAATGGATTTTTAGAAGAATGCTATAAAATATTAAAAAAAGGCGGGTATATATTATCTTTTAATCATGATATTAAAAGTTTTACTAGCAGATTATTTGGAGAAAAAAGTCCAATAATTGATATTGAACATACTTTTTTTTATAGTCCGTCAACTATAAAAAAAATATTTGAAAAAAATAAATTTGATGTTACAGAAATTAAATCTCCAACTAGTATTATATCCCTAAAACACTTTTTCTGGCTTTTACCATTACCCAAAAATCTAAAACAAAAAATTATAAACTCAAAAAGTTCATTTTTTAAAAAGAATATTAAACTAAAATTAGGAAATCTTTGCATACTAGCTCAAAAAAAATATTAAGATATTTAAAAAATCTAAATAAAAGTATTGTTTTGAACGAAAACCAGAAAATTTTAAGAAAAAGATTGGTAGAAATTTTATATAATTTAGAATCTTCACACATTGGCTCGTGTTTTAATACAATTGATTTAATTGATTCTGTATATTCAATAAAAAATAAAAACGATAAATTCATTTTATCATGCGGCCATGCTGCTTTGGCTTTTTATGTTGTTTTGGAAAAATACAAATTTTTGAAAAATACAGATTTAAAAAGTCTTTATTTTCATCCGGACAGAAATAAAAAAATAGGTATAGAAGTATCTTCAGGGAGCTTGGGTTTTGGGCTTCCAATTTCAGTTGGAATGGCTATTGCAAACAGAGAAAATAAAATTTATTGTTTAATATCCGATGGCGAATGTGCAGAAGGCATCATATGGGAATCATTCAGGATTATTCAGGATTTAAAAATAGAAAACATAAGAATTATTATTACTGCAAACGGATGGGGTGCATATGGTCCGATTTCTCTTGAAAATTTAAAAAAAAGAATTGAAGGGTTTGGGTTTAAAATTTTAGAAATTGATGGACACAATCAGGAAGAAATAAATAATTCACTTAAAGTAATTAGCGAAATGGATATATTATTTGCAAGAACTAATTCTGAACAACTTCCATTTTTAAAAGGTTTAGATGCTCATTATTATATAATGAATGAAAGGGATTACCAGGTTGCAATGGATATTTTAAAATGAATGATTTAAGTAATAATCAAAGAAGAGTTTTCGCTGATGAATTGCAAAAAAGAATGATTACAAATGAAAAAATTATTGTTTTAACTGCTGATCTGGGGTATAAAATGTGGGATCAAATTAATAATCTATTCCCCGATAGATTTATTAATGTCGGTGCTTCCGAGCAAGCCTTATTGGCAATTAGTGTAGGGTTGGCTTTAGAAAATAAAATACCAATAGCATTTTCAATTACTCCCTTTTTATTATACAGGCCATTTGAAATAATAAGAAATTATATAAACAGAGAGATAATTCCTGTAAAAATGATTGCTTCAGGTAGGGATAAAGATTACCTCCATGATGGATTTTCTCATTGGGCAGAAGAAGATAAAAAAATATTGGCAGTATTTAAAAATATCAAAGCATACTGGCCCGAAAATGTTAAAGAGATATCTGGATTAGTTAAAGAAATGATTAATGATAATAATCCGTGGTATCTTAACCTGAAAAAATAAATATGATGGAAAAAAAAATTATTTCCGCAATTATAGCTTGCTACAAAGATAATCAAGCCATACCTATAATGTATGATAGATTAAAAGCTGTTTTTAATAAAATTGGTGTGGAATATGAAATAATTTTTGTAAATGATGGAAGCCCTGATAATAGTGAAGAAATATTAAGAAAGCTTACAGAAAACGACGAAAGAGTCATCGGTGTAAACCATGCTAGAAATTTTGGCTCCCAAATGGCTTTTACAAGCGGGATGGAAATATCAAAAGGAGACGCAATAGTATTTTTAGACGGAGATTTACAGGATCCTCCTGAAATAATAGAAGATTTTTATTATAAATGGCAAGAAGGATTTGATGTAGTATATGGCATTAGAGTTAAAAGAGAAGTAAATATACTAATGCAGTTTTCTTATAAGCTTTTTTACAGAATATTTAAAAAAATGTCTTATATAAGTATTCCTTTAGACAAGCGATCTTGACAGAAATCTTTCATAAAATATCGTTTTAAATACCGTTTTATGATTTTTTTCACTTATCCGTCCTGCTTATGAATCTTGTTTCAATAATATTTTCAGGTCTTTATTTAGCCTTCTATCCTTTTTGATTCTTAAATGATTTAAAAACCATGGCCTTATTTTTTAAAAAGTATGACATTACCCTGAAATATTGTCAAACTACAATTTTTCACAAAAAAACATTTTTTTAAAAATTATTTACAAAAAAACAACAAAAAAGTATTATTAGCTCAAACCAATATTAAAATAAATAGCTAATTTAGCATTTAAGTTCTTAACCTAAAATATGAAGGTAGTAATATTAGCAGGCGGATTGGGAACAAGACTGTCTGAGGAAACGGAATTAAAACCAAAACCAATGGTTGAAATAGGTGGAATGCCTATACTTTGGCATATAATGAAGGTTTATTCTTCCCAAGGGTTTAATGAATTTATCATTTGTCTTGGTTATAAGGGTTTTATAATTAAAGAATATTTTAAAAATTATTACCTTCATTTAAGTGATGTAACAATTGAATTATCTACAGGAAAAATAAAAGTTCATAATTGCAAATCTGAAGAAATGATATTAACTTTGATAGATACAGGTATCTCAACCCAGACTGGCGGAAGAATTAAACGTATTAAGGAATATATTGGAAATGAAACATTTATGCTGACTTACGGGGATGGCGTAGCTAATATAAATGCTATTGATTTATTAAATTTTCATAAAAAAAATAAAAAACTGGCAACTATTACCGCTGTAAGACCACCCGGTAGATTTGGCTCCCTTATTTTAAACAATGATGAAGTGGTAGAATTTGTTGAAAAGCCTTTAGGAGATGGGGGTTGGATAAATGGAGGATTTTTTGTTTTGGAGCCTGAAGTTTTAAATTATATAAAGGATGATGATACTTTATGGGAAAGAGAACCCATGACAAATTTGGCATTGGATGGTCAGCTTTATGCATATAAACATTTAGGTTTTTGGAAACCTATGGATACCAATAGAGATAAGATAGAACTTCAAAATTTGTGGGATAGCGGGAAAGCACCCTGGAAAACTTGGGAATAACAAATTAGATACCAATAAAAATTATGGTAGAAAATTATTGGAGAAATAAAAATGTATTTATAACAGGAGCTACCGGATTTTTGGGATCCTGGTTAACTAAATATCTGTTAGATGGAAATTCAAATATAACAGTGCTAGCCAGAGACTGGGTCCCCTATTCAAAATTGTATGCCGACAATTTAAATAAAAAGATTAATATTGTAAAAGGAGAAATTGAAGATTATTTTCTGCTTGAAAGAATATTAAATGAATATGAAATTGATACGGTTTTTCATCTTGCTGCTCAAACTATTGTAGTAATTGCCAATAATAATCCTATTTCTACCTTTGAGACGAACATCAAAGGCACATGGAACATTCTTGAGGCCTGCAGAAGGAATAAAAAAGTAAAGAAAATAATCATTGCCTCCAGTGATAAAGCTTACGGAGATCAGATCGATTTGCCTTATAATGAGGAATTCCTATTAATTGGAAGACACCCATATGATGTTTCAAAAAGCTGTGCAGATTTAATTTCCAGATCGTACTTTGAAACCTATTTACTTCCAGTTTGTGTAACCAGATGCGGCAATTTTTTCGGGGGAGGAGATTTAAATTTCAATAGGATTATACCAGGGACGATAAGGTCTATTCTGAATAATGAGCCTCCGATAATAAGAAGCGACGGCAGCTTCATAAGGGATTATTTTTATATAGAAGACGCAGTGCGGGCATATTTACTGCTGGCAGAAAAGATGGATGACAAGAAACTTCATGGTGAGGCTTTTAATTTTAGCAATGAGATACAAATTACAGTACTGGATTTAGTTAGTAAAATTATTGATTTGATGCATAGTAATTTAAAACCGGTTATATTAAATAAAGCGACTAATGAAATAAAGCATCAATATCTGTCTGCAAAAAAAGCAAAAGAATTATTGGGGTGGAAATCAAAATATGATTTAAATATCGGGTTACAAAAAACCATTAACCACTATATGAATTTTTTCAAGTAATAAAATTTATGGATTCAGAAAAAATAAAACAAGAGATTTTTAAGAATGTTAAAAAATATTATAAATTGCAATATTCAAAGAACGAATTCATTGCCGGTAAATCAAAAATTAATTATGCCGGAAGAGTATTCGATGAAAAAGAGATAATAAGCATTGTAGATTCTGCACTTGAGTTTTGGCTGACAACAGGAAGATATGCAAAAAAATTTGAAAAAGAATTTGCAGATTTCTTGGGATTAAAATTTTGCAGTCTTACTAATTCAGGTTCTTCAGCAAATTTACTTGCTCTTTCTTCTTTAACCTCTCCTAAACTTGGTGATAAAAGAGTAAAACAAGGAGACGAAGTTATTACAACAGCCTGTGGTTTTCCGACAACATTAAATCCTATTATTCAAAATAATTTAATTCCTGTTTTTATTGATGTTAATTTAGGAAGTTATAATATAAAAGCTGATGATATTGAAAAAGCAATATCAGAGAAAACTAAAGTTATTTTTATACCTCACACTCTTGGCAATCCTGCCAATTTAAGCAAAATTACAAAAATTGTTGAAAAATATAAACTCTGGTTTATAGAAGATAACTGTGATGCACTTGGTTCTAGATATAATGATAAATATACAGGTACTTTCAGTCATATTTCAACATTCAGTTTTTATCCTGCTCATCATATAACTATGGGTGAAGGTGGTGCAGTATGTACGAATGATTTATTATTAAGAAATATTATTAATTCTTTTCGTGACTGGGGAAGAGATTGCTCGTGTGAGCCCGGTCATGATAACACTTGCGGTAAAAGATTCACACAAAAATTTGGCGAACTTCCATTTGGTTATGATCATAAGTATGTTTACTCTCACATTGGATATAATTTAAAATTAACCGATATGCAAGCTGCAATTGGTGTCGAGCAGTTAAAAAAACTTCCAGGTTTCATTGAAAAAAGAAAACAAAATTTTAATTTTCTTTATAATTTTTTAAAGAATTATAAAAAATTTATTTTACTTCCTGAATGGAAAAAAGAATCAGATGTAAGCTGGTTTGGTTTTCCAATATTAATTAAGGAGGGTGCTCCTTTTAACAGAGACGATATTGTTAGTTATCTGGAAGAAAATAAAATTACAACCAGAATGCTTTTTGGAGGTAATCTTTTAAAACAAACTGCCTATGAAGGCATCAGATACAGAACAATTGGTAATTTAGAGAATACTGATTTAGTCATGAATAATTTATTTTGGTTAGGTGTATATCCTGGCATAGATTTTGACAGGATGAGTTATATTAAAATAATCTTAGATGATTTTTTTAAAAATTATTAATATTTTTATTCTAAAATTAAATATTTTTTTTAATTATGCTTAATTTTTAATAATAGTAAAAAATATAATGAAAATATCAGATTATATTGTAGATTTTCTTTTCAAAAATAAAATAAGTTATATTTTTGAAGTTGTGGGTGGTTCTTTAGCTCACATAATTGATTCCCTATATAAAAATAAGCATATTAAAACAATATCAATGCATCATGAGCAGGCAGCTGCTTTTGCAGCTGAGGGCTATTCCAGATCGTGTGATAATCTTGGTGTTGCCTTAGCGACTAGTGGACCCGGGGCAACAAATTTGATTACCGGTATAGGCAGCTGTTATTTTGACTCTATTCCATGTCTTTTTATTACGGGTCAAGTCAATACTTATGAACTTAAATCCAATAAGTCTGTAAGGCAAATCGGTTTTCAGGAAACAGATATAGTGAGCATCGTCAAACCTATAGTCAAATATGCTAAATTAATAACAGAACCTCAAAAAATAAAATATTATCTGGAAAAAGCAATATTCATTGCAAAAAATGGAAGATCTGGGCCGGTATTACTTGATATACCATTAGACATACAAAGAAAAGATATAAATATAAAGGAAATAGAGTTATTTCATTATTCAATTAAAACTGAAGATACTTACACTTTTAATAATCAAATTGATGAGGCGGTAAAATTAATCCAGGATTCTAAAAGGCCTGCTTTTCTTATTGGTGGAGGCTTAAGATTGTCCGGAGCTGTAAAAGAATTTAATGATTTAGAAAATAAATTAAATTTTCCGGTTGCAACAACTTTGATAGGCCTGGACGCGTTTAGCCATGAGAATTCAAACTTTGCAGGGATGATTGGAACATACGGTAACAGATATGCCAATTTGACAATAGCAAATTCAGATTTAATCATTGCACTAGGCACAAGGTTTGATACCAGACAAACAGGAACAAATCCTGACTCTTTTGCACGCTCTGCCAAAATTATTCATGTAGATATAGATCCTGAGGAATTAAACAATAAAATAAAAGCAGACATGGCTATTAATTATGATATAAAAGGATTCTTAAATTTAATTATCAAGAAGTTAAATAATAAAAATATACCGAATATAATAAATTGGAAAGAAAAAATAGAAAAATATAAAATAAAATATCCTTCATCTACTGCATCAAAAAACAAAAAAATAAGCCCAAATCAATTTATGGATATTTTATCTTCTTTTATGCCAAACGATTCAATAATTTGTGCAGATGTCGGACAAATACAAATATGGGCAGCTCAGAGTCTAAAATTAAAAGCAGATCAAAGATTTTTAACACAGGGCGGTATGGGTGCAATGGGCTCAGCTTTATCAATGGGAATTGGTGCCTCGTTTTCTCAGAAAAATAAAAAACCTGTAATAGTTATTTCTGGTGATGGTGGTTTTCAATTAAATATACAGGAATTGCAAACAGTTTATCATCATAATTTACCTATAAAAATAATTATATTGAATAATTCATGTTATGGGATGGTAAGACAATTCCAGCAGCAATATTTTGATTCCAGATTCCAATCTACTGTTATAGGTTATAGTGCACCGAATTTTAAAAGAATTGCAGAAGCTTACAAAATAGCATCTTTTAAGATCAGTAAAATCAATGAAATAGAAGAATCTTTAAAAAAAATATTTTCAAATATGCAGCCTATGCTGTTGGAAATAAAAATAGATAGAGCTTTTCAAGCTTTGCCAAAATTATCTGTTAATAAGCCAATTGAAGACCAGGAACCACTTTTGCCCAGAGAAGAATTACAGGAAAATATGCTGATAGAAATGATTTGACGAATAATTAAAAGTTTAATGTATAATTTAAAAAATATAAAAACTTTGGAAAAAATTCATGAATAAGATAATAAAAGAAGACTTAGAATATATTGTCTCTGCTGATATTCCGTGGGATATTCTTGAAGGGAAAAATATTCTTATCTCAGGAGCTAATGGATTTTTACCGGCATATATGGTAGAGACAATTCTATTCCTGAATGAGCACCTATTTAAAAAGAAAGCCAAAGTCTTTGCCCTTGTACGCAATAAAGAAAGAGCGTTAAATAGATTTTCTTTGTATACAGATAGAGGGAATATTGAATATATAATACAAGATGTATGTGTTCCTGTTCGGGAAAAAGCCCATTTTGATTTTATAATTCACGCTGCCAGTCAGGCAAGCCCTAAATATTACGGGTTAGATCCCGCAGGTACTATTTCAGCTAATACTATTGGTACGGCGAATTTACTTAACACTGCAATTAATAATAAAAGTGAATGCCTATTTTTTTTTAGCAGCGGGGAAGTTTATGGCGAAGTAAATAAAGAATATATGCCAATTAAAGAAAATAATTATGGTTATATAGATCCGATAGATATTCGATCCTGTTATGCTGAAGGAAAGCGTGCTGGAGAAAATATGTGTGTTTCCTGGAACAAACAATATGGAATACCTGTTAAAATTGTCCGCCCATTTCATACCTACGGTCCGGGAATGCGTCTTGATGATGGCAGAGTATATGCTGATTTTATTTCTGATATTATATTTAATAGAAATATAAAAATGAAAAGTGACGGCAGTGCTATCAGGGCATTTTGCTACCTTGCTGATGCAGTTGCAGGATTTTTCACAGTTTTACTGAAAGGTGAAAGTACTCATGCTTATAATATTGGAAACGAAGAGGGTGAAATAAGTATAAGAGACCTTGCAACTATGCTTACAGATTTATTTCCTGAAAAAGGATTGAAAGTAGAAATGAATACAAAATTGAATCAGGAGAGTTATATTAAAAGCAATATCAGTTACAGCTCCCCCGATACGAGCAAGTTACGTAATCTTGGATGGAAGCCATATTATTCTTTAGAAGAAGGTTTTAAGCGAACAGTCAGGAGTTTTTTATGTTAAATCGATTAAGAAAATTATTTGAGCAATATAGGAAAGGAGAAATTGACAAAGAATCCTATATTAGTAAAATGCATGGAATTCATAAAATTTTTTGGGAATATAAGGATTTTATTCAAAATAAGAATGTGGATTCAATTAAAATAACTCAGGATAATGTTTTCATTACTACAATAGAGGGTCTTGTTTTAACGTGTGATCCTAAAGATGAAAGAGCGGTATCTATAGAAATCCTTAATTTTGGTGATTATGAAGCAAAAGAATTGAATATGCTCCAGAAATTTCTTAAAAAAGATAGCGTAATTTTAGATATTGGAGCAAATATCGGATGGTATTGTTTGAATCTTTCAAAATATGTCCCCCTTGGATGTATTATAGCTTTTGAACCAATTCCTAAAACTTTTGAATATTTGAAAAATAATATAAAAATTAATAATATAAAAAATGTAAAAATTAATGACTTCGGGCTTTCTGATGCTGAAGGTGCCTTTGAATTCTATTATGATCCAAAACTATCCGGGTCTTCTTCTTTAAAAAGTCTTCATGAAAGCAGAAAACATGAAATAGTAAAGTGTAAACTAAAGCGTCTTGATGATTTAATTATTAATCTTACTTCCAGGATAGACTTAATTAAGTGTGATGTAGAAGGTGGTGAGCTTTTTGTAATAAAAGGAGCACTTGAAACATTAAAAAAAATGAAGCCTGTACTTTTTTTAGAATTACTTCGTAAATGGTCTGCAAAATTCGGTTATCACCCAAATGATGCAATAAGGCTTCTTAAAGAAATTGGGTATGACTGTTATTTTATTGATAATAATAACCTCATTAAAATAGCTGAGATTAACGAACAAACTATTGCAACAAACTTTTTCTTTTTGGATTCGGAAAAACATAAAAATTATATTAATTTTTTAAGTAATTATTAAAATTAGCTATTTTGGAAAAAATAAAATTAAATTAAAATAAATTTTTTAAAAGATTGTATTCAAAACGCAGGATTATTTTATAATGATAAGTATAATAATTTTTTTTGAAAATATTATGATGTGCCATACTAAGAACTTCCTTGGGGAGAAAATCCTCCCAGTATGCACCCCTACCTTATGAAGGTTCAGATCCAAATTTAAGTAAAGAATCGATAATAATTTAAGATATGTTTTAAAATTGAAGATTAATTTTAGACATTTCCAGAAAGGTGATACATGAAACTAACGGTTATAGTTATTGTCTTTAACGAAAAAAATACTATTATCAAAGCGATTGAAGAAGCAAAAAGTTTAAATATCGATAAGGAAATAATAGTAATTGATAATTGTTCATATGATGGGACAGTGAAAATACTGAAGGACTTAAAAGATGACACTCTTAATATAATTTTTCAACCTCAAAATTATGGTTGCGGTCAATCCATAATTAACGGTTTATCTTTAGCAAGGGGTGAATATGCTTTTATACAGTTTGCTGACTTGGAATATAATATTTCATCTGTATATAAGATGCTTGATCTGGCAGAAAAAGAAATTCTGGATGTTGTATTTGGTTCAAGGTATTTTTATTATAAAAAAAATTTATTTTCAATATTATCGCTCATTAAAAAAAGACCTTATGTTTTAGGAAGTCTTATTTCTACTTCTTTAATTAATTTTTTTTATAGAAAAAAATTTACAGATGTTATTGGAACCAAATTATATAGAGTGTCAAGTTTTGAAAAGCTTGGAATAAAATCAAAAGGTATGGGGTTTGATTTTGAAGTAGTAAGTAAATTATGCAAGAATAACTTCAGTATTAAAGAAGTACCGGTAGAATATAAGCCCAGAAGTAGCAGAGAAGGGAAAAAAGTAAAAGCACTTGATATTATTCCTGCACTTATCGAAATTTTTAAGGTAAAGTTTTCTAAATAATTTTTTGTTTAATTAATTTTTATCAGAATTTTTTGACTTAAAAATACTTTTTACAATAAATTTTGGCCTTTGCTTTACCTCTTCAAATATTTTCCCAATATACTCGCCTAAAGTGCTCAGAGCTAACAATTGAACCGATCCCAGAAACAAAATAACAGTTAATATTGTTGTTAGACCTCTTGGGACTAATTCCGGGATAACAAACCTTAAGATAACTTGGGCTATCAGGGCTATGGCAGAAATAATAAATATAAAAAAAGATAATAAACTTATCAATTGCAGGGGGATAAAAGAGAACGATAAAATCCCTTTTGAAGCCCAATTTAAATTTTTTAGAAAATTATTTGTAGTTTTTCCAAACATTCTTTCAGGCCTTGTATATGGAATACCGGTTTGTTTAAATCCAACCCATGCTCTGAGGCCTCTAAGAAATCTGTCCCTTTCAGGAAATTGTTTTAAAACTTCAACTACTTTTCTGTCTATTAATGAAAAATCTCCTGCATCTAAAGGAATACTTATATAAGACATTTTTTTAAATATTCTGTAAAAAAGCTTATAAGAAAACTGCATTAG
>Ga0315551_10001959_pt1 | contig 15387 bp, 14 predicted proteins | sample SalMarSW160290MG_FD_203678 | JGI IMG/M metagenome (GOLD analysis project Ga0315551, IMG submission 203678) | Salt marsh sediment microbial communities from the Plum Island Ecosystem LTER, Massachusetts, United States - Salt Marsh Sediment SW1602-90 ... | reverse complement strand
CCAACTTCATCTGTACCTCGCTGCCGTAATGGCTGACGATCTTGGCTACCAGGGTCGATGGGCGGACGTGAAAGCCCCTGTAGCGAGGCGCCGGCACGCTGATCTTGCCCTGGATGGCGTAACGCCGAAGCATCTCGTGACAGAGGCTGCGGGTCCGGGTGATGTAGCGGCTGGCGAAGGCCACCGAGTAGTGGATCAGCACATCCAGCAGTTTGTTGGGATCGATCAGGCCGCGTTGAGACGGCTTCGGGTGGGAGGCAAAGCTGAGGATGTGTCGCTCGCAGAAGTGGGTAAAGGCCGTTGCCGTTTCCAGAAGATGGTAGATCACCGTGATTTGCCCGCGCAGAACGAGCAGATCGTCGTCCAGAGTTTCCACATTGGAATCGGAGATATGGGTGTCGTAGATGGATTGGAGGTTGTGAAACATTTCCTCCAGGCTGCGCAGCCGTTCCTCGCTGATGGGGTCGGGGATCCAGTCGGCGTAGTTGTCGATGTGCTGGTTTTGCACGGCGTGCAGGAAGGTGCTCTCTTCGGCCAGGTTGAGAAAGGCGGTGGCCAGGTACACCACCGTCTCCTCCGGAGAAGCGACCTTCTGCGTCGGGCGATCCGATGCCAGATGCCCTCTGAGGATCTCATCACCGAAATCCTCCAGGGCAGGTATCGAATCGGGAATCTCGATGTCCAGTTTCCTGGCTTGCCGGATCAGGGCCCGGGCGCTTTCAATGAGGATCGAGCAGGTAAAGGAAAGGGCTTCCTCCGTGGCCTTCGGGAAATCTTCCTCGATCGGAAGCAGACGGTAGTTGGGCAGGAAGCGAAGGATGTGGATCAGGAGATAGCTCACGTTGGAGAACAGCTTGATCGGGGCGACGGCCTGCCGAAGGGGATACCAGCGCCTGTTGTTCTTCACCCCGTAGGCGTCCAGCAGCTCCTCGATCTTGCTCGCTTCGGAGAGCAGGTCCGCCAGCAGCGGGCGGGTGAAGCATCCCTCGCTGGAGGCGTTCTTGCTGACGTACACGGCCAGGGTCATCAGCTTCCCGATTCTCCTGTTCAGATGAGCAAAGAAGGCCTGGTCGGACAAGGATTGGTAGGCTTCCATGATGTGCATCTACTACAGCTCGAGGTAAGGATAAAACGACAGCCTTGCTTTGTTCAACATGAAAGTGCGTATATAATGGGCAGTACAAGAGGAGAACGCCGTCATGTTCGTCAAATGGATCGCTGCGCTGATCGTTGCCATCAATGCCAACAACCGTGCCGGGGAGGTTGCCGCCGGCGTGTCCTTCGCCCTCCTGCTTGCCCTGATTCCCACCGGCAACCTGCTCTGGTTCTGCCTGTTCGTAATCACGTTTTTCTTGAAGATCAATCTGGCCGCAGAGCTGCTGTTCCTGGCGTTTTTCAAACTGCTCACGCCCCTGGCCGACGGCCTGCTTCACCGACTCGGCCTCTGGATGTTGAGCCAACCTTCTCTGGCGGATATCTTCACCGGCGCCTACAATCTGCCCCTGCTGCCTCTGAGCCGCTTCAACAACACCGTGGTGATGGGGGGTCTGATTGCCGGGATAGGGCTGTGGCTGCCCGTATTCCTTCTGTTCCGGCGGCTGGTGATTCTCTACCGGCGCAGGTGGAGGGACAGGATCGCCGGCAGCCGGCTGGTGAAGGCACTGCGGCGTGTGCCCCTGGTCATGAAAATAGGGAACGCCGTTCGCAAGATCGGCGGCGCGGCCGTGAGCCTGCGGTAGGGGGGAAGCGATGAAAGTGCCCAAGCTGTTCAAGGAGGAGCTCAAGGAGCGCCGCTTCCGCAAGAAAATCCTGGGCCGCATCTACATCGAATCGGAGCGAGATTTCGTGCTCCGGCTGTACAGCAGAGGTCCGGATGGCCGCTACCGCCGCTCCCCGGAGTTGAGCGATGAAGACGCCAGGCGGCTCAGGCAGCTAGCCGGTTCGATCAAGAAGAATAAAGGGGTGGTGCGCACCGGAAAAGTCTCCTTGATCGCCATAATCGTGGCCGCGGTTCTGGTATTCAACTTCGCCTTCAAGAACAGGCTGTTGGAGAAGGCCCTGGAGCGGGGGCTGGAGGCGGTGTTCTCCGCGCGGGCCGACGTGGAGCAGCTGGATTTTCGGCTTCTCGCCGGAAGGTTGTCCTTCACCCACCTCAGTGTAGCCGACCGGGAACAGCCTATGCGTAATCTCTTCGAGCTGGGGGCCACCGAAGCAGACCTCAACACCAATGAGCTGCTCAAGGCCAAGGTAGTCATATCGACCCTGGAGACGCGGGAGGTCCGCTGGCATACCCCCCGGCAGAGCTCCGGAGCCCTGCCCCAGGATCGGGAGACCGAGCCGGAATCCGACGTCGAAACGGCGAGCCGGGCCGAAACGAGGGGTTTGTTCTTGAATCTGGGCAGCCTGGATGCCGGAGCCCTTGTCGATGACCAGCGGGCCAGATTGAGCAGCCCGGCCAGGATCGCCGAGCTGAACAGCCGGCTGCAAACCCTGCAGGGACGGTGGCAGGGCACGGTGGAACAGGGCCGGAACGACGTGGATGAGCTTGCCGGAAGAATCGATGCGGTTCGCGCCATCGATGTGGGATCCCTGGATACGGTACCGGAGCTGCAGCAGGCGGTGACGGATATTCAGCAGGCGGCAACGGCTCTGAACCGGGTGCGGGACGATCTTCGGGCGGCGGACCGTCAGATCAAGGCGGATCGAGGGGAGATCGCCTCGGACCGACGGGAGTTCGAGGCGGCGGTAGATGCCGACGTAGCCTATCTGTACTCTCTGTCCGATCTCTCCAGCGGGGAGCTGAAGAATCTGGTCTCGGATCTGGTGGCCGGTTATCTGCAGCAGATACTGGGCCGCTATTACGGGTACGCCCAAAGAGCCAGGGGCTATGCGGAGCGGCTGATCACCCGCAAGAAGGAGAAGCGGGAAGATCGAGAGACGGTCAACCGCATGCAGCGGGGGGTGGATGTACCTTTCGGCGTGGCGGAATATCCCCGCTTTCTGCTGGAACATGCCGATGTTTCGGTGCAGGATGCTTCTAAAATCATCCACGGTACGATCCGGAACATCTCCAGCAATCCTGATCTGATCGATCGGCCGGTAACCTTCACGTACAATCGCAGCGAAGGGGGGGAGCGGCTTTCCGTCGACGGATTCTTGGACAACCGCGAGCGACGGGATACGGATCTGAAGCTCGGGGTGCAGGCCGCGGGCTTCACCTTCGAGTTGACGGAGGGTTTGGAAAATCTGGGTTTGAGCTCCCTTGCGTCCGGGTATCGACTGCGAACCGAGTTTTCCCGTTCCCGCCCGGGGAACGCCGCCGAGGGACAGGGACTGCTGGAGCTCTACGATCTGGTTCTCCGGCCGACTGCCGGTGGCAACCAGCTGGGCACGATTCTCTACGAAACCCTCGGCTCTCTTTCCAAGGTGGATGTGGACTTCGACTACACTGTGGAAAGCGGAAAGCTGGCCCGGGTCGCAGCGCGCAGCAGCGCCGACGGGCAGCTGGCCCTCGTATTGGAAAAGCGCTTCACGGAGATCTCCGCCCAGTACCGCGGCAGGCTCCGGGAGGAGCTGACCGCGCGAATGGCTTCGCAGATCCGGGAAAACGAAGCCCTTTCGCAAGCCTTCGCGGATCTGGTGCAGCGTTCGGACGGAAACCTGGCCGAGGCGGCAGCGCATGAGGCGGTTCTGATCCAGAAGAGGGTGGAGGTGGAGAAGCGGATCGCCGACACCCAGAAACAGGCCACGGACGCTGTAAAATCTCAATTGAAATCCCAGCTGGAAAAGCTGCCCCTGCCCAAGCTGGGATTCTGAAGCGGGAGTCGTGAACCGCGCGCAAATGATCATCAGCGCCAGCAGGAGAACCGATATTCCAGCCTTTTACACCCCCTGGCTGCTCAAGCGGCTGCGGGAGGGATACGCGCTGGTCCGGAATCCGGTGAACTCCCGGCTGGTGTATCACGTGCCGATATCCGCCGTGAAAACCCGCTGCATCGTTTTCTGGACCAAGAACCCGGCCGCCCTGGTCGAGCGGCTCGGGGAGCTGGAGGACTTCGGCATTCCCTTCTACTTTCTCTTCACCCTCACCGGCTACGGTACCGAGCTGGAGCGGAATCTTCCGGAAAAGAAGGAAATCCTCCGCACCTTTCTCACCCTGGCCCGGCGTCTGGGGGCGGAGCGGGTGGTTTGGCGCTACGATCCGATTCTGTTTACCCCGGAGTACTCACCCCCAGTGCATCTGCGCCTGTTCGCCGAGCTGGCTCGGGAGCTGGCCGGTTCGACCCGGCGCTGCATCGTCAGCTTTCTCACGATGTACAACAAGTGCCGGCGGAACCTGACCGCCTTCGAGTTGATGGAGGTTTCTCCAGCCCGGAAGACCGACCTGGTACGGGGCCTGCAGGCCATCGCCGCACCACTGGACATTCGGATGACCAGCTGCGCCTGCGCCGAGATGGTCGAGGCCGGGGTGCCGGCGGGCAAGTGCATCGATGATCTGCTGATCTCCCGGATCAGCGGCGAGGAGTTCAGAGGGAGGAAGGACAGATCCCAGCGGGGTTCCTGCCTCTGCGTGGAGAGCGCGGATATCGGTGCCTACGACACCTGTGTGCATCACTGTCTGTATTGCTACGCCAACAGCAACTACGAAACCGCGCTCGAACGCCGCCGCCTGCACGATCCGCAATCTCCCCTCCTGTACGGCAGTCTCGCAGAGGAGGATCAACTGCTGCAAAGGACCGGTTAGCTGTGACCCGGATCATCCTCGTGCGGCACGGCCAAACCGAATGGAACCGGATCGAGCGTTTTCGCGGCCGTGCCGACATTCCCCTCAACCGGACGGGGATGGCCCAGGCCGAAGCCACGGCTCGGCGTCTGGCCCGGCAGCCGAAGCCCGCCGCGGTCTACAGCAGTCCCCTCGTTCGGGCGGCGGTCACTGCCCGAAAGATCGCCCAACCCCACGGTCTCACAGTTCAGCTCCACGACGGCCTGATCGACATCGACTACGGGCGGTGGCAGGGATTGACTCCCCGGCAGGTGCAGGAGCGCTGGCCGGCAGAGCTGGATGCCTGGTACAACGCACCCCAGGCGGCCCGGATTCCCTCGGGAGAGACACTTCAGGTCGTGCGGGATCGGGGGATGGCCGCGGTTCAGGAACTGACGCGGCAGCACCAGGGTTCAACGATCATCCTGGTGGCCCATACCGTGATGAACAGATTGATCCTGCTGGGCGTGTTGGGCCTGGGAAACGATCGCTTCTGGAGGCTGGCTCAGGAGCCCTGTGCCATCAATCGTTTTTCCGCACAGGACGGGGAGTTTACGCTGGTAAGCCTAAACGACACCAGCCACCTGGATGAGATCAGAGCGTCAGAGCGTTGTTTACGGTGATGGTCCGGCCGACCAGGCGCCGTATCTTGTAGAGCATCGCCTTGCGCAGCTTTTCCTCATTGCAGTTCTGGAAGTTGCAGTAGAACTCTTCCTTTTCTATTTCGCAGAGGATTCCCCGCTCATCGAAGTAGTTGGATTGCTCCGGAGCTTCCCGGTTTCCTCCCGTGCCGCATCGTCCCCAGTCCAGCCAGCCGATGGCGACGTTGTAGTCCGTGCCGATATTGTCGACGCCCCGGTCCGTAAGACGGATCTTCACGTAGTATCGGGTACCGGCAAACCAGAACGTGAGGACCCCTTCCCGCTTGTCTACCGGGTCTGTTTCCACATCGAGGTCGGTTTGTTTTTTGAGCTTGGCCAGGCAGGTTTTTATGAATTCGAGTTTTTCCAATCCCTGATTGAACTTTCCCTGCACCGCCTTCATTTCATCCAGTTCCATCATGTTGTCCTCTCCGTCCCATTATACAGATCGGCGGGATTCGATCAATCGCTGCACGGCGTGGTATGGACCTCAACCATCCACCTCAACCGCGCACATCAACCGCGTCCCTGCACCGTGCGGATCAGGAAGGGCAGGTTCATGCAGAACATGAAGGTCGAGGTAGCGAAGGCTCCCACAACGACATACCAGGGATGCCCACCGATGGACAGATGGGCGAACAAGGGAATGTCCAGGATGTAGCTGAACAAGAGGACGATGAAGGGCGTCAGAACAACCGACATCACCGGTATCCAGCGTCCGAATTTGTAGGAAAATCCTTTGAAAAACTTGAGTACGATCACGCCCCCAAGCAGCAGAGCCAGGAGGTACTCCACGGGAACGAAGAAGACGAACAGCCCCAGCACGGTGGCCAGCCCCCCGCCGCCCTTGAAGCGGTAAAACAGCGGCTTCATGTGTCCCAGCACCGCGGCCATGCCGACCAGAAAAAGAGCCCAGAAATCGGCATAGGTATTTCCGGCAAAGAAGAGCAGCCGTCCCAATAGGATAGGAAGGAAACTCTTCAGAGCATCCATCAGCCCAACCAGCAGACCCCAGGCCGGTCCGACGTTGCGGAATACATTGGCGGCCCCGGGGTTGTGGCTATCAAGCTCTCGAATGTCACGGCCCTTGAGTAGGCGGGTAACGATGATGGCGTAATTCACCGAACCGCTTAGGTAACCTATCACCAGCATGAGAAGGAGAAATAGGAAATACATCAACAAGAAATACACCCCCTGTCCGGGCGCCTGCCGGTTGGGCGTCGCAACGGCGCACCGCTGCCGGCGTACCGGCATAAGCCGGCTATTCCACCGCTACGATCAGCAGGCAGCCGGTCTGGCCGCCGTAGTGAAACTCCACCTCCGAAGTCTTTTGCAGCCGCTGAATGCGATGTTCCAGCTCGGCCGCGTAGGACTGATCAAAGGCGTCGCTACAATAGAAGGATATACACCCCGCTTCGTCGAGCTCGAGTCCAGCCAATCCACGCTCCACCGCTGAGGCCAGGGCAGCATCTACGGCCAGCATATCTTCTCCCTGAAGCACGAAGAAATCTTCCCTCTTGATCGTTACGCTTCCGTAGCGGGAATCCCGTTCGCTCTGATAGACCTTCAGGCAGACGGCCAGATCGAGGCTATCGCCCATGCTGCGGATATTCTGCTGCGGTGAATCCTCATCAATGAAGCCGTACAGAGCCGTGATACCCTGCACTACATTTTCAGTGGGAATCAGAAAGACTTGTTTGCTCGAGTTTTTTTGAGCCAGCATGGCCGCAGGGATGATGTTCCTTTCATTAGGCAGGACGATGATATTTTCCGCGTCCATCCCCTCCAGAACCTCGAGGATCTCCCCGCTTGAGGGCAGCCGATCACCGTACTGCAGGCAGACGGCAGCCCCCAGAGCGTAAAAAATGTTCCTGAAACCGGATCCCGGAACAATGGCCAGCACGCTCAAAGCCCTGAGGTCCTGAGGGATCTTGACACCGGCATTGATCTGCTCGGCCATGTCGTCGATCTTGGAGGCGAGGATTGTACCATGTTCTGCCATCTTGGCTCTGATCTCCTCCGGTTCGTTGGTGTGGATATGCAGTTTGATGTATTCCTCTTCCTGCACCAAAGCGATGCTGTTGCCCCGCTTCTCTAAAAAAGCTTTGAGCTCCGGCCAGGGGAACTCCCCTTTCTTTTCCACTGTCAGTTCTGTACAACAGCGGTAGCACGGAGTTGCCGCCTCCGCCCCTGCAATCGTCGGGTCCGGATGGAATCGGTAGTCCTGCTCTCTTTCACTCTTGGGCCCCAAACCAATCAGTCCCCGCTGCATCCCTTCGACCACGAAGATGAAGCCCAGGCCTCCGGCATCGACCACGCCTGCTCGAGCCAGCACGGGCAATAGGCGCGGAGTTTCAAATATCTCTTTCCGTCCGCGTTTCAGGGCAGACTGCAAAAGCTCTACGATATCTCCGGAATCGGTCTCTCCCATGGCTTCGGCCATGGCCGTGATGATGGTGACCATGGTGCCTTCCACCGGTGACAGTAGAGAGGAACGGGCCGCATAGGAACCGCTTTCGAATCCTCCCCGGAGCAGCTCTGCAGTAATCTGCCGGGCACCATCGAGTCGTTTGGACAATCCGCGGACAAAGCAGGCCAGGATGAATCCCGAGTTGCCACGACTATGCCTGTTGGCCTGCTCACTCAACAATGCCCAGGCCTCGGCGCAGCTGCCGGCGGAAGCGGCGTCCGGGCCGACGCCATCGGCCAGCAACGCGTCGACCGCCGGTTTCAGCGTGGAGAGCATGTTTATCCCCGTATCCCCATCGGGTACGGGAAACACATTCAGATTGTTCAGAATATCGGTATTCAGGCGCAGATAGTCTGCAGCGGATTTGAGCGCCCGCTTGAGCTCGGCAACACCGATGGTTTCAATCTTCATGCACCGTATAACCCAGGTCGTAGAAATCCGGTCCCGCGTGGGGCATGGCACTGTGGTTGGTGGCCAGTATCTGAACCTCGGCATCCCAACCTTGCTGCTCGATCAACTGTTTCAGATGACTGGCTTCCCGGTCGTAAGGACCGATCCGGCTGATTACCGCGGTAACCCGACGGGCCTTCTTGGCCTCCACGTCCTCTGCCATTGTGGCCACGAATTTTTGATTGGCCTGCTTGTAGGTTTTGGCCTTGCCGATGTTGCGCAGCACCCCCGCTTCTTCGGATGAACCGAGCAGCGGGATTATCTTCATTGCCGTACCCAGGATCGCCTTGGCGCGGCCGATGCGCCCGGTGCGTTGGAGGAAGAATAGGTCATACACCGAGCCCACATGACGGGTGTTCATTCGATTGCGCGTCATCATTTCCATGAGCTCAGGATAGTCCATGCCCGCTTGCAGGGCCCGAGCAGCCAGGAGGACCTGTACGGTGTAAGCGGCTATCATGTGATGGGTGTCGAACAGCTCGATGTCCATAGCGGACAGTTCAGATTTCACCTTCTGAAGTACCGAGACCGTTATGGTGGACATCCTGGCCGACTGATGGATGGTGAGGATTTTTTGGTCTTTGAACCGCTCGAAAACCTCCCGCAGGTCCTCCTCTTTGAGACCGGAGGTGCTCACGTTGTTCTTCTTGTCCTTGATCAGCAGGCGGAGCGTTTCCTTCTCCTCTCCGCTCATGGACATGCTTACCGGGTAGGGCTCGCCGTTCACGAACAGGGGATACTCCACCACCTGGATGTTCAGCTCCTTGATGGTCTCAAAGGCGAGCTGAAGCGATGAATCCGCTACGATAACCATGGCAACCTCCTTTATGGCGTTTTTGCTGCACTCTGTTCCACCGCCGGCCCCAGGGGGTTTGCAGGCACCCGGATTTCGAGATCCGTCAGGGGATAGGAGGAGCAGGGATGAAAATGACCGAGCTTGCGGTCCGCTTCCCGCCTGCCGTCGCTTCCGGGAAGCACGTAGATGCGACCGCCGAGGATCCGGGATCGACAGTAGCCGCAGCTGCCGGAGCGGCACTGAGCCGGCGGGGCCAAACCCGCTCTTTCCAGGGCGACCAACACCGATTCGAAAGCCCGGGCGGGAATATTGCAGATGCCCTCGCCCCGGTGGACTTTCACGGTGAACACGCCGTCCCCCGGCGCTCCGGGATATCCCGGCTGCGCCGACAGATCTTCTGTTTCTCCGCAGGGCTCCTGTCTCAAGGCTCCGGGAGGCAGTTCGAAGGGCTCCAGCTCCTCCTGCAGGAAGCGGTACAGTCCCGGGGGACCGCAGACGTAGAATGTCTTGTCCGAACCATTGCCGGCCAGCTCGCGGATGCGCTCCCCGGTGAGCAAACCGGTCAGACCACCCCAGCCGGGATCCGGCTCTTCGGCCACCAGGCAAATTCGGAAGCGCCCGGGAAGCTCCGCCGCCAGGGATTCCAGCTCCTGCCGGAATATGAACTCCTCGGGGCGAGCAGCTCCGTAGAGGATCGTGCAGGAGACCTCCGGGTGAGCTGCCCGCAGCTCCCGCCAGATGGAGCGGAAGGGGGTGATGCCGCAGCCTCCGGCCAGAAACACCAGGTCTTGGCGATCCCGCAGCGGCTCCCAGCCGAACTGACCCAACGGCCCGGAGCTCGAGACCAGGGTACCGGGCCGCCAATGCTCCCAGATGTGAGGAGCAACGAAACCGTTCTCCCGGCGGCGAACCGTCAGCTCGTAAAAATTCTCCTGCCTCGCTTCCGTGGGAGAACAGCAGATCGAGTAGGGCCGGGACACCCGTACTCCCTCAAGGACAAACTCCAGGCTCAGGTACTGGCCGGCGCGGAAGGGAGGCAGGCCCGGCAGCAGACCCCCCGCATCGGTAGCTGCCGGCACCAGCCTGAAGGTGCGGGCCAGCCTGGTCTCCTGACGCATCTCCGCTATCCTCAATTCCAGCCGCTGCGGATGAAGCGCGGTGGTCAGCCTCAGCAATGGGTCAGGGGGCAGGAATGAGGAGGAAGCCCTGCGGATACGCAGATGCCGCTGCAGAGGCTGGCGCAGAAACGCCCAGAGGTCCCTGTATTTTCCCTTTACCTGGACAGCCATCAGCTCACCGCCTCCAGGCTACGTTGCGCCGCAGCCCGGCCGGAGAGGATCGAACTTCCGTAGCCGTGACAGCGGGTGGAATAACCGCCGCAGAGCTGCAGGCCCTCGAAAAAACTCTCCTTCTCTATCGCCAGGGCGCGGGGAACCAGGGAGTCCCATGGATCCGGTTCGTACCCGTAGACGATGCCGCGATAGGCGCCCGTGTAGCGTTGGAAGGTCACCGGCGTGGCGATCTCGATCTCCTCGACGTGGTCCGAGAGATCAACCCCTACAGCATCTTCGAACTGCCCGATCATGGCCCGGCCGATTTCAGATTTGGTACGAAAATAATCCTGCGGCGGCACCTGCTCCCAAACGTGGGGCTGATAGCAGCAGGTCAATGAAACGATAGTGGTACCCGGAGGGGAACAGTCGGGTATGGCGCTGTTCAGACACACCGAGGCCTGCATCAAGGGGGGCTCGAGCCGGCCGGTGGACTCGTAGATGCTCTCCGTATCCATGTGGGGGGATATGAAGTAGCTGTAACCGTCCAGACCGAGCTCCTCCGGGGATTTGTTCAACCCCAGGTAGACCACAAAGGTGCTTACGCCGTGCCGCCGGGCATTGACCAGCCGTCGCGCCCGCCGCGGCACTTCTTTCTGCGGCTCCACCAGCCGGTTGAACACCAGGGAGGGGGAGGCGTTGCAGATCACCCGTTCGGTCCGGATCCGCGATCCGCCTGCTGTCTGGATCTCCCGGATTTTTCCGCCGTGCACGCCGATCCCCGTCACCCGCTGATTGAACTCCACTCGCCCGCCGAGCTCTTCGATCCTCTGCACCATGGCCGAAGCCAGGCCGTGGGAGCGGCTGCGGGGGATAAAGGCGCCGGAGGCCAGGTAGGTGCAGAGCATAGCTCCCCAGAGCGTGAAGGACAGTCGGCTGGCCGGCACCCCCAGGAAGCACCAGTAGGCGTAGAGGATCTCCTGTGCCCTGGGCGGGACCCCGACCGCGTCTGTAACCTGCTGTACCGTGTAGCCGCCGGTATTCAGAAAGTTTCTGTGATGAGCCAGGAGCTCCTTTCTGTTCAAATCCTCACGGTGCTGATCCAAGTAGGTCAGGGTGTCCAGAACCTCCCGACAGAGGTCGAAGTAGCGGCTGACCGATGCCCTGCTGCCGGGTACCCTGGCTTCCACCAGATCGGTGACCGCTTGGATACCGAAAGGAATCCGAACGTCTACGGAACGCTCGGTGAGAATTAGGCGGTAGGCTTCCGGCACCTCGGCCACCTCCAGATCCAGCTCCGCCTCTTGCAGCAGATAGTTCCTAACGCTCACCGATCGGGAATCGGGCAGAGGCATTGGCATCTGGTGCAGGGAAGGCTCGAACTCGAAGCGGCCCCGGACGAAGCTGGTGGCGAAACCACCCGGAAGATTGTGCTGCTCCAACACGAGCACTTTGGCGCCCTGCCTGGCCAGTTCCAAGCCCGCACCCAGGCCGCCTAGGCCGGCGCCTACCACCACGACATCAGCGGACGATGGTACGGTGGCCTGGTTGTAAGTCTGGGTAGGCATGGGTATAGCCCGATGTACCCGTTTCATAACTTCAGGTGATTGTAGCGTGCGAGAAGTCACCCTGTACAGTTTTTTTCTTCGGTGATGCCTTCCTACGCCGGTCCGTTGGCAGCCAACGGCTTCGGCCTGCAACGGGGCAAGGGAACTGCTATCTATTCGGGATTGGTCCGGATTTCCGGAAACTCTCTGCCTGGTATCTGTTTCGCCTAGTATCTGTTTCGCCGCTGGGAGCTTCTGGCCCGCTTGCGTTTCAGCCTGCGGATTGCCTTTTTCTTTTTCTCCCTGCGCTCGTCCGATGGTTTTGTGTAGAACTGCTTGTTCTTGAAGGCCCGGACGATGCCTTCACGCTCGCGCATGCGTTTGAAACGCTTCAGGCCCTTTTCCAGGCCTTCGTTCTCATCGATGAATATCTTTGCCACGATTCCTCCACTATATAATCTCAGCACCCCGAGACACTTCGACCCGAAGTTTGACCCGGCAAACTGGCTGAATGGATAAAGTACTGAGTCGGCAACCCAGACGTGAAAACCAAAGGGGTAACAAGTCCCCTTAGCGAAGCCAGAATACGTAGGCAGGTGCCGTGGTTTCGAAAAACAGGAGGACGACCTTCCTGCTTCCTAACCTTCTGACTATATAGTAACCAGAAATCGGCCGCCTGTACAGATCAAAGTGCCGTTTTCTTGATTTTCCCCTTCAGGTTCAGTACTTTGTGTAGGAGAGTTCACCCTTCCTTCGTTCCCCTTCACCACGGAGGTGAAGGCGGCCAAGGCTGTATAAAGTTCGAAGCGATATCAATGGAGGATCTAGATGGTACATAGAGCACCTGCAAGGGTCATGTTGTTTATATTCGTGCTGCTGCTGGCTTCCGCGGCCTTCCTGTACTCCTCAGGGGCGAAGCAGAAATCTGCGGTAGCATCGGTAAATGGGGTGCTGATCCCCAAAGCGTACCTGGAACGGGAGGTCAGACGCTTCGAGGAGCAGGCGCTCAGCCAGGGGCAGCTCGTGGATGAGAGTCAAAGTGACCAGCTGAACCGGCAGGCCCTGGATACGCTCATCGATATCGAGCTGCTCTACCAGGAGAGCCAGCGCCGCGGTTTCGAAATCAGCGAGGAGCGCATCGAGGAGCAGTTGAACAGTCTGCGGACCCAGTTTGGTGATGAGGAGGGATACGCCGCGGCCCTGGAGCAGATTGGGATCAGCGATGGTGAGTTGCGGACGGAGTTGGGCAGGCAGCTTGCCATACAGGAAATGATCGATAAGGATATCACCCCGGCCACAACGGTTTCGGAGCAGGAATCGACGGATTTCTACGAGAACAATCCCGCCTTTTTCTTCAGCCCCGAGCAGGTGCGGGCCTCTCATATTCTCATCCTGGTGAGCCCGGACGCCGGGGAGGAGGAAAAATCGGAGGCAAGGTCCCGCATCACCGAGATCAGGAAGAGGATCGTAGCGGGAGAGGATTTTGCGGAGCTGGCCGGCCAGTTTTCGGAGGACAACAGCAGTATGAACGGGGGAGATCTGGGGTTTTTCCAGAGAGAGCAGATGGTCAAGCCCTTCGCCGATGCCGCCTTTTCTCTGCAGATCGGGGAGCTCAGCGAAGTCGTCACCACTCAGTACGGCTTTCATCTCATCCGGGTTACGGACAGGAAAGCGGAATCGGTGGTTCCCTTCGAGCAGGTTCAGCTGAAGATCTTTGAGTATCTGCAACGGGAGAAGGTAATGGTCGCCATAGAGGAGCTGGCCGCACAGTTGCGCAGCCAGGCGGAAATCCAAGAATACACCCTTCCCGAGGGGTAGGAAATGACATGCAGGTAGAAAAAAACAAGGTCGTGGAAATCGACGGCACGTTCATCAGTAGTGACCCGACAACCCGATCCGCGGAAGCGACAATGAAATTTTCGGAATTGGACATCCATCCCCAGATTTTGAGGGGTCTCACGTCGATGGGTTACCGGGAGCTCACGCCCATCCAGGAATTGACCTTTCCCCATATTCTCGCCGGCAAGGACCTGCTGGCCACGGCGGAAACGGGCTCCGGCAAAACCAGCGCCTGCGGGATCCCCCTGGTTCAGCGGGTCGACCCGAATCTCAAGGCTATTCAAGCTCTGATCGTGGTGCCGACCCGGGAGCTGGCCCTTCAATACACCGAGGAGATCGGCCGCATCGCTCAGTATCTGAAGGTGGTGCCATTCGCCGTGTACGGCGGTTTTGATATGGGCGTGCAGAAGGCCAAGCTCCAGGACGTGGTGCATATCCTGGTGGCAACGCCGGGACGCCTGATCGACTTCCTCTACAGCGGCAAGATCTCACTGTCCGACGTGCAGACCTTTGTGCTCGACGAGGCGGACGAGATGCTCAAGGAGGGATTCCTGGAGGACATCGAGTTCATCTTCTCCTGTCTGATCCACCAGCACCAGACCCTCCTGTTTTCAGCCACCATGCCGGCGGATATCGGCAGGCTGGCGGATAAATACCTGAAAAACCCTATCCGGGTCCGGCTGAACGAGCAGCAGATAGCTCCTCAGTCGCTGATCCATCAGTTTCAGTTCGTGGCCCAGGATGCCCGCCTGTCGAACCTGCAGAACATGATGAGCGGGGATTCGATCAGGCAGGCGATCATCTTCTGCAACTCCCGCTTGAACGCGGAGCGGCTGTACCTCAAGCTGAAGGACAAGAACCCCAAGGTGGATCTGGTTCACGGGGGCATGGAGCAGCAGAAGCGCAGCTCCGTGATCCGGCGCCTGCGTAACCGGCAGGTTCGCTTCATGATTGCCACGGATCTGGCCGGCAGGGGGTTGGATTTCACCCACGTGAGTCACGTGATCAACTACGATTTCCCCCGCAGTCCCATCATCTACACCCATCGCACCGGCCGGGCCGGACGCATGGGCCGGGAGGGAACGGCGATCACCCTGGTCACCCACAGAGACCTGGGCCCGGTCAAACGGCTGATTACCGCCAATGGTTTGTCCCCCGATTGGATCGGGCGCGAGCCGGATTATGATCATCTGGGAACGAGGAAGCGAAACAGCCGTCGACAGGGACCCAGGCACCGAAACCACCGGGTCTCGAAGAGAAACTGAGATCCTGGTAGAATAGCTCTGCAACAAGTCTTTACAACGGAGGCGGCGATGAAGATTCAGATACTGGGCGGCGGCTGTGCGAAATGCCAGAAGCTGGCGGAAAACGCTCTGGCGGCGATAACCGAAACCGGTCTGGACGCGGAGATCGAGAAGATCACCGATTCGGATCGCATCATGGATATGGGGGTCATGATCACCCCCGCCCTGGCGATCGATGGCCAGGTGAAAAGCACGGGAAAGGTCCTGGACAAGACCGAGATCGCCCGGCTGATCCGCACCTGATTTGGTTATCCGCCTGTAACCCCATCTATGACGACTACGGACAAGGGTCTCTCAGCCAACGCTC
>Ga0315551_10001955_pt1 | contig 15395 bp, 11 predicted proteins | sample SalMarSW160290MG_FD_203678 | JGI IMG/M metagenome (GOLD analysis project Ga0315551, IMG submission 203678) | Salt marsh sediment microbial communities from the Plum Island Ecosystem LTER, Massachusetts, United States - Salt Marsh Sediment SW1602-90 ... | reverse complement strand
ATGTGAGTTTGACGGTGGAGTTAATCACGCCGATCGCGATGGAGAAGGAGTTGCGGTTTGCGATTCGTGAGGGCGGTCGCACGGTTGGCGCCGGCGTCATCGCTGAAATCCAGGAGTAGAAAGTCGGACTGTAGTAACTGGGTAGATTGAAAATGCCAAGAGAGCGAATAGTACTGGCCTGTGGAGAATGCAAACGGCGCAATTACGATACTACCAAAAACAAGAGCTTGCACCCGGAGCGAGTCGAATGTCGAAAGTACTGTCGTTTTTGCAACAAACATACTCTGCATAAGGAAACCAGATAGAGGTGTCCGTGACAGGCCAGTAGCTCCAACGGTAGAGCGCCGGTCTCCAAAACCGGATGTTGGGGGTTCGAATCCCTCCTGGCCTGCCAAGTACGGGGAAGTGGAAAGTGTTAGAAAAAGTAAAAAAGTTTCTCAAGGAAGTGAACGCTGAGTTAAGGAAGGTAACCTGGCCGACCAAAGATGAGCTGGTTGGCTCTACTATTGTCACGATAGTAGTTTCACTGGTGGTGGCGATTTTCATTGGTATTGTTGACCGCATTTTGTCCCTTGTTGTCCGGGCCATTTTCGGTGGAGGAGTTGGAGGATAATGCCAATGGCTCTCTGCTGGTATGCGGTTCATACCTATGCCGGTCATGAACAGAAAGCCAAGAGGCATCTTGAATCGGCGATAGTAAATGCTGGGATGGAAGATAAGTTCGGCGAAATCCTGTTACCTACTGAGGAAGTCACGGAAATGAAGCAAGGGAGACGGTCAACGAGCACTAAGAAGTTTTTGCCCAGTTATCTTCTGGTTCGGATGGACTTAACCAAACAAACTCAGGATTTAGTCACTTCTACTCCCGGAATCACCAACTTCGTTGGGGTGGCGGGAAAGCCGAAGCCGCTTAAGGAAAATGAAGTTGAGCGTATTGTCGGTCAGATTAACCGAAGTCGTACTGAAGAAGATAGTGATTTCCCCTTCCAGGCTGGTGATCTAGTAAAGGTGAATGATGGTCCGTTTGCGGACTTTTCAGGGACCATAAGCGAGGTTAATATGGAGCGGCGGAGGGTTAAAGTGATGGTTTCCATATTTGGACGTCCGACTCCCGTGGAACTCGATTTTCTCCAAGTAGAATTATTAAAAAAGTAGCGTACTGGTATTCCGAGAGTATAGACAGAAATGGCAAAGAAAGTAGTTGCTGAGATAAAACTTCAAATACCCGCGGGGCAAGCGAACCCGGCTCCTCCCGTCGGACCGGCTCTCGGTCAGCGCGGGGTGAATATAATGGAGTTCTGCAAAGCATTTAATGCGCGCACACAGGATGGAAACGGCATATTGACCCCCGTTATTATCACCGTTTTCTCAGACAAGTCGTTCCGTTTTGTTACCAAAACACCGCCGGCGTCGACGTTGCTGAAGATGGCAGCGAAAGTGAACAAGGGGTCGGGCGTTCCTAACAAGGATAAAGTCGGTCGGATATCGAGACAGCAGGCACGTGAAATCGCCGAGAAGAAGATGAACGATTTGAACGCTGCTACTATTGAGGCCGCCATCCGGATAATTGAAGGAACCGCTCGATCGATGGGAATTGAGGTGCACTAATTTTACGTGCGGAAAACATTCGTTGGCACCTGAAGCGTATATTCGGTTTCGGGGAGAATAGGAATACATGAAGCGTTCGAGAAAGTACAAAGATTATCGAGAGGCGGTTGACCGGTCCAAAAGGTACCCGCTTTCGGAGGCACTGAGCCTGCTGAAAGAAAAGCACTATGTGAAGTTCGACGAGTCAGTGGAGATGGCGGTACGATTGGGTATCAATCCCAAACATGCCGATCAGATGGTTCGTGGGACAGTAGCTTTGCCGAACGGGACGGGCAAAGAAATTCGGGTGGCGGTGTTTACCCAGGGCGAGAAAGTCACTGAAGCCAAAGAAGCCGGAGCGGATTTCATCGGAGCTGAAGATCTGGCTGAGAAGGTCAAAGGCGGATGGACGGACTTCGATGTAGCGGTAGCAACGCCTGACATGATGCGGGTGATTGGCCAACTGGGGAAAATCCTCGGCCCTCGTGGCCTTATGCCGAATCCTAAGACAAATACGGTGACGATGGAGGTAGCTAAGGCAGTGAAAGAACTCAAGGCGGGGAGGATTGAGTTTCGAGTTGACAAACAGTCCAATGTGGCCGCAGCTGTCGGGAAAATTTCATTTGACCAACAGAAACTGGCTGAGAACGTGGCAGCCTTTGTTGATGCCGTGGTACGAGCCAAACCGGCCGCAGCAAAGGGGACGTATGTCCTCGGAGCGTCAATTTGCACTTCCATGGGGCCTGGAATTAAACTGGATCACACCGAATTGCTGGCAAGCTTGAAAAAGTAGTGAAGAAGGAGTTTGCGGAATATGTCCAATCCTCAAAAAATTGATACCGTAGCTGAAATGAAGAAACTGTTTGAGGACTCTGACTCCTTTTTTGTGACCGATTACCAGGGTTTGAGAGTAGTCGACATTACGGTCCTGAGGAAAAACTTGCGGGAAAACAAGGTCAAGTTCTTAGTAGCTAAAAACACTTTGCTCAGACGTGCCGCTCATGAGGCTGGCATGAGTGGAATTGATGACCACCTGATCGGTCCTACCGCTGTTGCTTTTACCCATGATGATGCCGCCGTGGCTGCTAAAATCCTTCATGACTCTTACAAGGACAAGGAATTGCCACGGATGAAAGTATTTGTCGTTGACGGGCGCCTCTATGAAGGTAAGGATATTAAACGGTTGGCTGATTTGCCGCCGAAAGAGACGCTGTTCAGCCAGCTTGTCGCGGTTGTCGAGGCGCCTTTCAGCGGACTTGTCGGAAGTCTGGATGGACTCTTCCGGGAGCTTACGGGCACTATTGAGGCCTTGGCGCAAAAGAAGAAAAGTAAATGATGAGCGGGTCATGGTTCTAAGGAAGAAGGCAACCCCCACTGGATTCGGCTTGTTGTTCAAGGCGGGTTCGGGTTTGTTTGAATAGAATAGGAAAGTAAACAAAGAAATCATAGGATTCTGTGAGGTAGATAAATGGCTAACCCTGCAATTGATGAGATTGTCGACAAGATTGCTTCGCTAAGCGCGATGGACCTGGCTGATCTTTCCAAGGCGATTCAAGACAAGTTCGGCGTCACGGCGGCTGCGCCAGTGGCTATGATGCCCGGTGTTGGCGCTGTTGGTGGTCCGGCCGAAGTAGAAGAAAAAACCGAGTTTGACGTTGTTCTGAATGCTATTGGAGACAAGAAAATCCAGGTGATCAAAGTCGTGCGCGAATTGACGTCGCTCGGTTTAAAGGAAGCTAAAGAGCTTGTCGAAAGTGCCCCAACCAAAGTGAAAGAGAGTGTAGCAAAGGAAGACGCTGAAAAAGCAAAGGCCAAGCTGGAAGAAGTTGGGGCAGTGGTCGAGGTCAAATAGGTGTTAACGGCTTTCGGTTGGGAACCTTAGCGTTCTTGGCTGGTTAGATGTAATACAGCGATTGCGGAAAATCCCCTGATTTTGTTTGTTAAGGTTGGTGGATTGACTGGAAAGATAGCTCCCCGAAGACCAAAGTGGGGAGAATAGTGAGATAGAGGACAGGATCGCCAAAACCTTAGGAAAGTAATTTTTGAGATAGCCCCAAGCGGAGCTTCGCTTAGAAGGGGCTATCTTTGCTCTTTATTAATTAGAGGAGGTCGGTACTGTGGCCCGGTCACCAATGATAGAACGAATCAGTTACGGGGTCTTGTCTGACGCTACAGACATGCCCAATTTACTGGATGTCCAGTTGTTGTCGTATAATAATTTCCTGCAGCCTAATGTCCCTCAGCACAAACGTGAGTATAAGGGGCTGCACCGGATCTTTTCCGAGATTTTTCCCGTCACGGACATTCACGAAAAGCATTCACTGGAGTATGTGGGTTATCACCTTGGCCCGCCGCGATACACGATTGAAGAATGCCGCACCAGAAACATGACACACGCTGCTCCCTTGAAAGTAACCATGCGCCTGATTACCCGGCGGGGGGAAGGAGAGCAAAAGGAAATCAAGGACATTATTGAGCAGGATGTGTACATGGGTGAGCTGCCTCTCATAACTGAGTGGGGCACTTTCATAATCAATGGGTCGGAACGGGTTATTGTAAGTCAGCTTCACCGGAGTCCCGGGGTTTTCTTTGACGAGGAAATTCATCCCAACGGCAAAAAGCTTTATTCAGCCCGAATTATACCGTACCGCGGCAGTTGGGTTGAGTTCAGCACCGATATCAACGACATCATGTACGCCTACATTGACTCCCGGCGCAAAATGCCGGCGACCATATTGGTGAGAGCATTGGGGTATTCAACTGACGAAGATATTCTTGATTTGTTTTACACTGTTACAAAGCTCAACCTGAAGGGGAAAAAAGCTCGAGATTACGAGGGATCATTTTTAGGCGAGACTGTTGTTGACACGGAAAGCGGGGAAATTCTGTTCGCGGTGGGAGAGCCGCTTACCGAAGCTACGGTGGAAAAGGTCGTAAGCCTCGGTCGCAAATCGATCAGAATTGTTGCCCATGTACATAACGTACGTGAAGCCTGGGTCATCTTCAATACGATCAGGAAAGACCCTACTAAGTCCCGTGAGGAAGCCTTAGTGAAAATCTACTCTATGATTCGGCCGGGTGAGCCACCCACGCTTGAAATGGCAGAAAATCTGTTGGAGAAGTTCTTCTTCAACAACAAGCGCTATGATCTTGGAGAGGTCGGTCGGTACATGATCAACCAGCGGATGAGTCTGGACATCCCGCTTGATAAAACAATCCTTGACGTCCAGGATTTCATTTCAATCATCAAGTATCTGGTTGGTTTGGTCAATGAGAAGGGTTTTACCGATGATATAGACCATTTGGGTAATCGGCGTGCCCGCACGGTAGGGGAGCTGATGGCCAATCTTTTCTCGGTGGGGCTTTCGCGAGTGGCGCGAACGATTCGCGAGCGACTTTCCCTGAAAGATCAGGACAACCTTACACCGCAGTTGCTGGTGAACGCCAGGACCGTTTCGACGGTGGTTGATAGCTTCTTTGGCTCGTCCCAACTATCTCAATTCATGGATCAGACCAACCCTCTCTCTGAGTTGACCCACAAGCGAAGGTTGTCGGCCCTGGGGCCGGGTGGGTTAACCAGAGAACGGGCTGGGTTTGAGGTCCGTGACGTTCACCATACCCACTACGGCCGGATGTGCCCCATCGAAACGCCTGAGGGTCCCAACATCGGGCTGATTACCTCTCTGGCAACATTTGCTCGAATAAACAAGTACGGTTTTCTGGAGACTCCTTACAGAAAAGTGGTCAAGGGGAAAGTAACAGATGAAATAGAATACCTCTCAGCCGACCAGGAAGACCGTTATCTTATTGCTCAGTGCAACGAACCGCTGGATAAGAATGGTAGGTTCGTCAATGAATATATAACCGCTCGAAAGCGTTCCGATTACCCGTTAATCAAGGCTACGGATGTTCAGTATATGGATGTCTCGCCTCGTCAGATTGTATCAGTGGCCGCTTCACTGATTCCTTTCCTGGAGCATGACGACGCTAACCGCGCCCTGATGGGGTCAAACATGCAGCGCCAGGCGGTGCCTCTTTTGAAGACCCAAACACCCCTAATTGGGACCGGACTGGAGCGCAAGGTTGCCGAGGATGCTGGGGCCGTCGTTAAGGCCAGACATCCGGGTACCGTGACCTATGCTGACTGTGAAAGGATAATCGTCAAGCCGGATGCAAAGCCCAAAGCCAGCAAGCTGGGTTATATTGAAGATGATGAGTACCGGCTTACCAAATACCGCCGCTCAAATCAGGATACGTGCATTAACTTCAAGCCGGTCGTGACTGGGAGTGATCAGGTCAAGGCAGGCGATATTATTGCTGACGGTCCTGCTGTCGACAGAGGGGAACTCTCGCTTGGCTATAATGTTCTGGTGGCCTTTTTGCCTTGGCGTGGCTACAATTTTGAAGATGCGATTATCCTCTCAGAACGCTTGGTGCATGACGATATATATACTTCAGTCCACATTGAAGAGTTTGAGTTGCAGGTGCGTGATACCAAGCGTGGGGCGGAGGAGATCACCCGCGAGATTCCCAATGTTTCTGAGGAGGCCCTGCTGAACCTTGATGAAAACGGCATTGTACGCGCCGGGGCGGAAGTCGAGGCGGGGGATATCCTGGTGGGTAAGGTTAGTCCGAAAGGTGAGACGGAGTTGTCTCCCGAAGAACGGTTGTTGCGAGCCATCTTTGGAGAAAAGGCCGGTGATGTCCGTGATGCCAGTTTGAAGGCTCCCCCGGGGATGAAGGGGGTTGTGATCAAGACTCAGGTTATTTCACGCAAGGAGCGCACTGAAGAAGCGAAGAAACAAGAAAAAGCGCAGGTTGCTGAAATAAAAAAGGTATATCAAAAGAAAATCAATGATATCGTTGCTCTGCGCAGCCGCTGCATTGGAGAGTTGCTGGACGGGAAGTCGTCGCAGACAGTTCGTTCGGCATTTGATAATTCGGTTATGATTCGTGCGGGTCATATATATAAGGCGGAGTTTTTTGCAGATTTTGATGTGGACTCAGCCGTGGCGCCTGAAGGCTACAGTACCAACGCCTCTGCCAATAAACAGGTTGATAACATCATTGTTGAGGCTACTGAATTGATCAACCTCAAAAAACAGGAAATGGAAGTGGAGGTTGACAAGGTGGTTCGCGGGGCGGAGCTTCCTCCCGGAGTTAAGCAGTTGGTCAAGGTGGCTGTTGCTATTCGCCGGAAGATTTCTGTTGGTGATAAAATGGCCGGTCGGCATGGCAATAAAGGGGTCGTGTCCAAGATCGTACCGGTCGAGGATATGCCTTACTTAGCTGATGGTACGCCTGTAGATATCATTTTGAATCCTCTTGGAGTGCCCTCGCGTATGAACGTAGGGCAGATTCTGGAGACGCATCTCGGGTGGGCGGCCAAGAAGTTAGGCCTGCACGTTGCCTCGCCGGTGTTCGAAGGTGCCACCGTGAAAGATATCAAAGACAAACTCAAGGAGGCCAAGCTGCCTGAGGACGGTAAAACAACGCTCTATGACGGTTTGACTGGCGAGTCGTTCGACAACCCGGTGACAGTTGGCTACATTTATATGCTAAAACTGTCTCACTTGGTTGATGACAAGATTCATGCGCGCTCCATTGGACCATACTCATTAGTTACTCAGCAGCCGCTGGGGGGTAAGGCACAGTTTGGTGGTCAGCGCTTTGGTGAAATGGAAGTCTGGGCCCTGGAAGCTTACGGAGCTGCTTACACCCTTCAGGAAATGTTGACGGTCAAATCCGACGACGTAACCGGTCGCAGTCGGGTGTACGAGGCGATTGTAAAAGGCGAAAATCCCCCGGAGCCGGGTTACCCGGAGGCCTTTAACGTTTTGATGAAAGAGCTGCAGGCTCTTGGCCTCGACATCAAGCTGGTAGAAAAGTAGCCCGGAGGAAAAGGAAGAGACTCTGTTCGTGGTAAGCAACGGATGGATTAGACAGAGGAATAAACCATGGTTGATATGATGCACCAAAACGTGGGACGCCAGAAGGGTTCCCCTGAATTCGCAGCGATTCAGATCCAGATAGCTTCGCCCGAGACAATCCTATCTTGGTCATACGGCGAAGTTACCAAGCCGGAGACAATCAATTATCGCTCTTTCAAGCCGGAGCGGGATGGTCTGTTTTGCGAAAGGATTTTTGGGCCGGTCAAGGACTGGGAGTGCAATTGCGGCAAGTACAAACGGATTCGTTTTCGGGGAATAGTCTGTGACCGCTGTGGGGTGGAGGTTACTCAATCGAAGGTTCGCCGAGAGCGTATGGGCCATATCGAGCTGGCCGTGTCGGTTTCCCACATCTGGTTCTTCAAATCCCTGCCGTCCCGCATCGGACAATTGTTGGATGTCTCTATCCGCGTACTTGAGAAGCTCCTGTACTATGAAGTGTATCTGATGATTGATCCCGGGAACTCATCTTTCCAGGTGGGTGATGTGTTGACCGAGGAAGAGTATGTCGAATTGGAGGAGGCCGGTAAGACATTTGACGCTCGCATGGGAGCAGAGGCGGTCCGGGAACTTCTCAAAAAAACCGACATCGATGAATTGGCCGTGACACTGCGGGCTCAGGCGAAAGTGGAAACCTCCGCCCAGCGCAAGAAGGATGTTCTTAAACGCCTTCGGATAATTGAGTCCTTCCGACAGTCACAAAACCGTCCGGAGTGGATGATTATGAGTGTTATTCCGGTCATTCCACCCGACCTTCGACCATTGGTTCCGCTTGAGGGTGGTCGCTTTGCCACCTCTGATTTGAATGACCTCTACCGTCGAGTGATCAATCGCAACAACCGTCTGAAAAAGCTGATAGATATCCAGGCGCCCGAGGTCATTCTTCGCAATGAGAAAAGAATGCTTCAGGAAGCAGTCGATGCTCTATTTGACAATGGTCGCCGGACCCATTCCGTTCGCGGTGATTCCAAACGCCCTCTTAAGTCCTTGTCGGATTTGCTCAAAGGGAAGCAGGGCCGCTTCCGCCAGAATCTTTTGGGAAAGCGCGTTGATTATTCTGGCCGCTCCGTTATTGTCGTGGGCCCGGAGCTGAAACTTCACCAGTGCGGCCTGCCGAAAAACATGGCTCTGGAGCTATTTAAGCCCTTCATCATCATGAAGTTGGAAGAGAAGGGCTACGTCCAGACTGTGAAGTCAGCCAAGAAACTGGTGGAGAAGGAGCGACCGGAAGTCTGGGATATTCTGGAAGAGATTATAGAAGATCATCCGGTCCTGCTTAATCGTGCGCCGACTCTGCACCGTTTAGGCATCCAGGCTTTTTATCCCGTATTAGTGGAAGGTAAGGCGATCCGACTCCATCCTCTGGTGTGTGCTGCATTTAACGCTGACTTTGACGGTGACCAGATGGCGGTTCATGTTCCCCTCTCGTTCGAGGCGCAACTGGAGGCGAAGGTGATAATGATGTCGACCAACAATGTTCTGGTACCGTCCTCGGGACGGCCGATTGCCATACCCTCTCAGGATATTGTTCTGGGATGCTACTATCTGACCAAGGAGCGCTCAGGCGGCCGCGGCGAAAACATGACGTTCTACTCACCCGATGAAGCTCTGTCTGCTTACGACGCCGGGCATGTTGGGCTCCATTCACTTATAAATGTCAGATTGGATGACAAGCGGGTCCAGACTACTGCCGGGCGGTTGATCTTTAATAGTATCCTTCCCAAAGGCATGGGTTTTTTTAACGACGTGGCCACTAAAGGCAAGCTTGAAGAGTTGGTTGGGCGCACCTACTGGCTGCTGGGGCAGAACGAAACAGTTGAGTTCCTTGACCGCTTGAAATACTATGGGTTTGAATATGCCACCACCGCTGGTATCACGGTTTCGATTGATGATCTGGTTATCCCTCGCGAGAAGGATAAACTGATTCAAAGAGCCAAAGCGGATGTCACCAAGATACAGAAAAGGTATGAACGGGGCGTGATCACAAATGGTGAACGATACAATCAGGTGATTGATACGTGGACGCGCATGACGAGCGAGATATCCAATGTCATGTTCGAAAACCTGGCTGTGCAAAATCAGGGTTTCAATCCGGTGTACATGATGGCGGACTCCGGTGCTCGTGGTTCCAAGGAACAAATTCGCCAGTTAGCTGGGATGCGTGGCTTAATGGCCAAGCCGCAGAAAAAGATAACCGGAGGTGTGGGCGAGATTATCGAAAACCCAATTACGGCCAACTTCCGTGAGGGATTGACGGTGCAGGAATACTTCATTTCCACCCATGGTGCCCGCAAGGGCCTGGCTGATACCGCCTTGAAGACGGCAGATGCCGGTTACCTCACCCGCCGTCTGGTGGATGTAGCGCAGGATGTTATTATTCGGGAGGTAGACTGTGGTACAATTATGGGTCTGGAAGTGTCCGCTATTAAAGAGGGAGAGGAGGTTATTGAATCGCTGCGCGACCGTATTCTTGGGCGGGTAGCTCTGGACGATGTTTATGATCCGATTACAGACGACCTGATTGTAGCCAGCGGACAGGAGATTCGAGAGGCCGAAGCTGCTGCCATAGAGGAGGCTGGTATCGAGATGGTACGGATCCGCTCTGTGCTCACTTGTGAATCCAAGTATGGCGTGTGCGCTAAGTGCTATGGTCGGAATCTTGCCAACATGAAGATGGTGGACATCGGTGAAGCAGTTGGGGTGATAGCGGCTCAGTCGATCGGAGAACCAGGTACCCAGCTAACACTCCGGACCTTCCATATCGGCGGGACGGCAGCTCGTATAGCTGAACAATCCCAGGTCGAGGCTAAATATGCTGGGACAATCAGATTTGAGAACGTTAAAGCAATCGATCGAGAAGATGGTACGGTCATGGTGACTAGTCGCGAAGGTGTCGGTGAAGCTTACATTGTGGATGACAAAGGTCGTGTCCGTACGCGGTTGAAGGTGCCGTATGGCTCCCACCTCCTGCTGAAAGACGACCAGCCAGTGAAGAAGGGAAATATAATCTTCGAGTGGGATCCGTATACGGGAATAATATTAAGTGAGAAAACAGGCCAGGTAAAATTCAGGGATATTATTAAAGATGTTTCCGTGCGGGAGGCCGTGGACGAACAGACCGGCCTGATTCAATCAATTATTATAGAGACTAAAGACAAGACCTTATTCCCTACTATTTTGATAGAGAACAACCGGGGCAAAGCCGTTGCCAGCTACCGTATCCCTACCGACGCTCAGCTTCAGGTTGCTGACGGTCAGCAGATCAAGGCCGGGGATCTTCTGGTGAAAATGCCGCGGGTAATAGCTAAGTCTCGCGACATTACAGGTGGGTTGCCTCGTGTAGCGGAGCTGTTCGAATCCCGGCGACCTCATGATCCGGCAGTAATATCCGAGATTGATGGCATTGTCGAGTTCGGTAAGATTGTCCGTGGTCACCAGCAGGTCGTTGTGAAAGGAGAAAACGAGGAAGAAAGGGAATACTTGATACCGCACGGCAAGCACCTCATGGTTCATGGTGGTGACTTTGTAAAGGCTGGCGACCGGCTGTGTGAAGGGGCCAAAGATCCTCATGACATTCTCGATATTCTGGGCGTGTACGAGGTGCAAGCGTACCTCGTTAATGAAATACAGGAGGTGTACCGCCTACAGGGAGTGAAAATAAATGATAAACATATCGAAGTTATTGTCCGCCAAATGATGCAGAAGGTTGTTATTGAACGCGTGGGTGATACGAACTTCCTCGAAGGGGAGAAAGTTGATAAGATTAAGTTTTCCGAGGAAAACGCCCGGGTTATTGCTGAGGGGGGAGAGCCGGCAACCTCGAAGCCGCTGCTCTTAGGTATCACCAGGGCGTCGTTAACGACGGAGAGCTTTATTTCAGCAGCCTCGTTCCAGGAGACGACCAAGGTACTTACAGAAGCAGCTGTTTCGGGCAAGGTGGACTATTTGCTGGGGCTGAAAGAGAATGTTATCATCGGTAACCTGATTCCCGCTGGTACAGGAATTGACAGGTACAATGCTATTAAGGTGGTATCTGATGAGGGAAAGGAAACTGTCTCTGCTGAGGAGGAGATAAGTAAATCGGAACAGACTACAGTCGATATTTTTGATAATAATGCTTGACATATTATAATAGGTTCATAATAATTAAGGTTTGTATTAAAAAGCGATTTACATATATAGGAGATATTTTGCCGACTATAGCTCAGTTGATTCGTAAGGGAAGGAGACGGATAACAGAAAAGACAAAAACCCCGGCTCTAGGCGCCTGTCCTCAGAAACGAGGAGTGTGTACCCGCGTGTACACATCGACTCCCAAGAAGCCCAACTCGGCGCTGCGAAAGGTGGCCCGGGTGCGTCTGACGAATCAAATCGAAGTCACCGCGTACATTCCGGGAGAAGGCCATAACCTTCAGGAACACTCAATTGTTACGATCCGCGGCGGTCGCGTCAAGGACCTTCCTGGGGTGCGCTACCATATCATTCGAGGGACGATGGATGCTACTGGCGTTGGCGATAGGAAGCGAAGTCGGTCAAAGTACGGGACCAAGAAACCGAAGGCGTAGATATAAGTTTTAGTTATGCCAAGACGAATACGAGCAATTAGGCGGGAAATGGTACCGGATTACAAGTACGGTGATATAATGGTGTCGCAGTTTATCTCTGGTCTGATGCGAAGTGGCAAGCGCTCGACGGCTGAGCGCTGCTTTTATTCTGCTATGGAGTCGCTGGAGAAGAAATCCGGCCAGGACGCGCGTGAAGTATTTCATAAGGCTATAAACAACGTCAAACCTGTTTTGGAAGTGCGTTCGCGGAGAGTGGGGGGTGCCACTTATCAAGTTCCCGTGGAAGTTCGACCGCAACGACGTATGGCCTTAGCTATTAAATGGATTAAAAGCTACGCCACCGCTCGGAGCGGGAAGTCGATGGCGGAAAAGCTGGCCGCAGAGCTTTTAGCCGCCTCAAATAATGAAGGTGGTTCGATTAAAAAAAAGGAGGATACGCATAAAATGGCGGAGGCTAACAAGGCCTTTGCGCATTTTAGATGGTAGTTTCATGTTTTACGGGAGACGACTACGGCTGCTTTTGTTCATTAGTGAGGAGTGAGATTTGAGTACAAGTTATGAGCGGCGCCTGTAAAGGAGGCTGAGGAGTTGGGAGTGTTATCTTCTCAGCTTGATTGATGAGCTAACGAGGTCAGCCGCCACCTGGACGGACGTAAGGCGTGGGCGTCCTTGTGTGAGTCACTCAGGGATTTTTTTTATGTCTGGTGAATTAAACTTACATAAAGTTCGGAACATCGGTATCATGGCGCACATCGATGCTGGTAAGACCACTACTACCGAGCGTATTCTCTATTATACCGGGGAAACGCACCGGATTGGAGAGGTTGACGAAGGCGCGGCGACCATGGACTGGATGGAGCAGGAAAAGGAGCGCGGTATTACGATTACCTCGGCTGCGACCACTTGCTACTGGAGGGGTCATACCATCAACATTATTGATACCCCCGGTCATGTTGATTTTACAGTTGAGGTAGAGCGGTCGCTGCGTGTCCTTGACGGTGCTATTGCCTTGTTCTGTGCGGTGGGCGGGGTTGAGCCACAGTCGGAAACAGTGTGGCGGCAGGCTGATAAGTATAGAGTGCCCCGCGTTGCCTACATTAATAAGATGGACCGAACCGGAGCCAACTTCGCTCAGACCTTAAAGATGATGAACGAACGTTTCGCGACCAAGTGTGTGGCCATCGCAATACCCGCCGGAGAGGGAGAGCTGTTCAGTGGTATCATTAATTTGCTGACGATGAAATTCCGGGTGTTTCACGAGGAATCCTACGGGACTACCTATGATGACCTGGATGTCCCGGATGATATGTTGGCCACCGCAAATGAGTACCGTGAGAAGTTACTCGAGGCGGTTGTGGAGTATGATGACAATCTTTTGGAGAAGTTTCTCCGCGACCTGCCGCTGGATTCCGAGAGGGTCTTGCGGGCGGTGCGGAAGGCTACGATAGAGAACAAGATGATTCCAGTGTTGTGCGGTTCCTCGTTTAAGAACAAGGGAATTCAAAAGTTGCTTGATGCTGTGGTTGACTTTTTACCCTCACCTCTCGATGTACCACCCATTAGTGGCCATGCTGTTGATAACCCGGCTAAAGTTATTTCGTGTCGGCCAAGTGAGGAAGAACCTTGCGCTATGCTCGCATTCAAAATCATGACTGACCCGTATGTTGGTCGTCTGACTTATGTCCGCGTTTACTCCGGCAAGGTGTCTGCCGGCTCCTACCTGCTTAACCCGACTGTGGGCATGAAAGAGCGCATCGCTCGTTTGCTGAGGATGCATTCCAACAAGCGGGAAGATATTGGAACTGCTTATGCTGGTGATATTGTGGCCGTTATCGGGTTGCGTAAGACTACCACTGGTGACACCCTATGTGATCCCAAGCACCCTATTGTTCTGGAGCGGATGTCGTTTCCTGAACCGGTTGTGTCGGTATCCATTGAACCTAAAACTCAGGCTGACCATGACAAGTTGAGGGATGCCCTTATCAAACTGGCCGAGGAGGATCCTACTTTCCAGATAAAACATGATAAGGAAACGGCTCAGACTATTATCAGTGGGATGGGAGAGTTGCACCTTGAAATACTTGTTGATCGTCTCATGCGGGAGTTTAGTGTTGGTGCCTCAGTAGGACGTCCGTCGGTAGCTTACAAGGAGACTATTACTCAGGAAGTGGAGTGCGAAGGGAGATTCATCCGGCAAACGGGCGGTCACGGTCAGTATGGACATGTGATGTTACGGTTGCGTCCCGCTGACGTCGGAGTAAACTTTCTTTTTGAGAATACAAGTGTCGTTGGCGCTATACCTCGGGAGTACGTTCCTGCCGTTGAAAAGGGGATCAGGCATGCTATGGAAAATGGTGTTTTGGCGGGCTACCCCATGACTGGAATCCGCTGTGAGTTGTACGACGGCAGTTATCATGAAGTCGACTCCAGCGAGACTGCTTTCCAAGTAGCTGGATCGAGGGCTTTTCAAGAAGGCGCCAGGAAGGCTCACCCGATACTTCTTGAGCCTATTATGGATGTGGAAGTGGTGGTTCCTGAGGCCTACTTAGGCGCCGTGGTGGGCGACTTAAATTCTCGCCGGGGGAAGATAAATGGCATGGTGCCCCGCGAGGGTGCCACCGTTGTTGCGGTGAGTGTGCCCCTATCGGAAATGTTCGGGTATGCTAATATGTTACGTAATATCTCTCAAGGACGGGCCGTGTTCACAATGCAGTTTTCCAAGTATCTACCGGTGCCATGTGAAGTGTCAAAGAAAATGTTGGAGAAGGTTAAAATATAGTAGAGGAGTTCCTCGGATATGGCGAAGGAGAAGTTTGAGCGGACGAAGCCGCATGTGAATGTGGGGACGATAGGTCACGTTGATCACGGGAAGACGACGTTGACGGCGGCGATGACGATGGTCTTGGCGCGCAAGACGAAGACGGCGGTGCGGGATTTTGATTCGATAGACAACGCGCCCGAGGAGCGGGAGCGGGGGATCACGATCGCCACGGCGCACGTGGAGTATGAGAGTGAGAAGCGTCACTATGCGCACGTGGACTGTCCGGGGCACGCGGACTATGTGAAGAACATGATCACGGGAGCGGCGCAGATGGACGGAGCGATTTTGGTGGTGAGTGCAGCGGACGGGCCGATGCCGCAGACGCGGGAGCACATATTGCTGGCGCGTCAGGTTGGAGTGCCGTACATCTTGGTGTATCTCAACAAGGTGGACATGGTGGATGATCCGGAGCTTTTGGATTTAGTGGAGTTGGAGGTACGTGATTTACTGAATCAGTATCAATTTCCGGGGGAC
>Ga0315551_10001952_pt1 | contig 15405 bp, 13 predicted proteins | sample SalMarSW160290MG_FD_203678 | JGI IMG/M metagenome (GOLD analysis project Ga0315551, IMG submission 203678) | Salt marsh sediment microbial communities from the Plum Island Ecosystem LTER, Massachusetts, United States - Salt Marsh Sediment SW1602-90 ... | reverse complement strand
CCTCGAGTATTTCCCGGTTCGTCATTTTGTCACCGCTCGATAAGATCCCTATTATAACAACACTCCTCGGGTTGCACAGTCCGTAGAGGATCGGCGCATTCGATGTAACGAGCCGGTAGTCGGTCTGAAGCGGTACATAGTCTAATCATTCGTTTAAATATCTTGACTTACTAAGTAGGAATTCATACAATATAAGTATGAAAGCTATCGTATCAGAGAAAGGCCAGATTACCATTCCCAAGGCGGTTAGAGACAAACTGGGCATCGTTGCCGGTACCGTACTGGAGGTCGACAGTGTCGAGGGGAAGCTGGTCGCGGAAAAGAGAGAACCGGTAGACGCAATCCTGAAATGGAGGGGAAAGGGCAAAATCCCCGGAGGCAAGACCGTTGATGAGTATTTGCAGGGGATTCGTGGATGATTTCCGCGCTCGATACCTCGGTTATTTTGGATGTGCTTGCCGGTAACAACCCCTGCTGTGATTCATCGATGCAGGCGATCAGGAATGCCCGAAGCACAGGAAAACTGATCGTCTGTGAGTGTGTGGTTGCTGAAGTATTCCCGGCGCTGCAGGATGAACAACAGGTTACCGAGTTCATGTTGGACTGGCAGATTCATTTCGTTCCCCTGTCCCTGGAAAGCGCGATGCTTGCAGGAAAGAACTTCCGTTCTTATCTGGAACGCGGTGGAACACAGAAACGGGTGCTTGCCGATTTTCTAATCGGAGCTCATGCCAAGATTCACGCAGATCGTCTGGTCGCTCGAGATCGGGGCTATCTGAGAGACTACTTCAAAGATCTGGAGCTGGTTGATCCTTCCGCAGGTTAGTACTGCTGTCCGCAGGAACGCATTCCACTGGATCGCCCAGCCCGTTTCCTCCTCGTGCGGGCAGCCCGTCACAGCGTCGCCGGTACGAAAACGTTATTCGGCAATTACGAACTACGAAATCGTACCTGCCTGTAAGCGAATGACCGGCGCTCGCCGATACTCTTTTTCTCGACCCCTGACACGCTTCTTCCATACCGGGTAAGCAATTATCTATTCTGCTGGTAATTGGCCCGCCTCTGGCACAAAACTTGCTATTACCTCGCAAAAGGAAACATTTAATCCAAGTGGAGTATCCTAACATGCAACCCACAAAACGAAGAGCCTCCATCGCCTGCGCGGCCTGCCTCTGCCTGGCCGGGTTTGTCCTGGCCTCCTGCGCGGGCCTCGCCCCGACGGAGGTCAAACAGCAGGGCGATCGCTACTACGGAATGGGCTCCGGCGCCACCAGGGACGAAGCCGAGGCGGCCGCCAAGCGGGACCTGATCTCCAACGCGCTCACAGAGACCGCCAGGAGCCGCGGAAGCGGCAAAGGACGCATCCAGGTCGACGCCCAGGCGGCTGCGGCCTTCGAGCTTCCTAAGCTGCGGCGGGTCGCCAGGGACGAAGCCGGCGTCCGGGAAACCGTGATGCTCAGCATCAAGGCCGCCGACTGGGACGAGTACGAGCGAGCGCGGGAGGCCGCGATCCGGGCCGAGTTGGAGGAGCGGTTCTCTGCGCTGAAGCAGGGATCCTCGCAGCTTCTGGCTGACCGCATGCGGGAGGCCGGCCGCCTGTTGGATCGGCTGGCCGGCGAAGGACTGACCGACCTGTTGACCGAAGAAGATCAAGGCAGCCTGCTCATGTCGACGGCCATCGAGGCGTTCTGCCGGCAGCTCTGCGCAGGCCTTTCCATCACCGCCAGCCCGGAAGGCGGCTTCATCGGGCTGGAGACCCGGTTCGAGGCGAGCGTCCGCGGCGCATACGGCGCGCCGACCGGCTCCCTGCCGCTGCGCGTGGAGTGGCTCCCCAAGGTCGCAGAGAGCGTGGAGGGCGCGGAGCCCGCCTCCTTTCAGGCCACCACCGAAGCGGACGGGAGGCTTTCCCTCGCCTACCCGAAAGGCGAGTCGTTCCGCAACACGGTCGTACGGCTGAGAGTGTCCACCGACTTCGCCCGCTGGGGCGCCTCCGCGGCCCTGGCGGACATCGACGCCGCTTCCGCCTTGGAGGTGAGCTTCCGGCACTTCGATGACGTGGACGCCTTCTTCAGCGGCGAGGTCCTGGTGCCGGGGGGCCCGTTCACCGCGGGCGCGGTCGCCCAGGACGAGCGGGCGGCGCGGAAGGAAGCCCCCCGTGAAGCCGAGACCCCGGAGTTCTATATAGACCTGCACCCGGTCACCAATGCCCTGTACGGGATGTACCTGGAGGACACGCAGACGGAAACCTTCCCGGAGTACTGGGACAATCCCCGGTTCAACCAGCCCGACCAGCCCGTGGTCGGCGTCTCGTATGCGGAAGCCGAGCGCTTTGCCTCCTGGCTTTCCGGGAAGCTGGGCATGGTCAAGCGCCTGCCGAGCGAAGACGAGTGGGAGAAGGCCGCCCGCGGCGCACGGGAGGTGATCTACCCCTGGGGCGACCAAAGCCCGAGCGACGGGCCGCGGGCCAACTACAACGGCAACGGTCGCTTCGACGCGACCTCGCCGGTGGGCAGCTATCAGGAGGGGAGGAACAGCTACGGCCTATACGACATGGCTGGGAACGTCTGGGAATGGACGTCGACTCAAGCGCAAACCGGAAGCCTGATCGTGAAGGGCGGCTCCTGGATGGATGGCCCCGCGGATCTGCGGATCTCCAACCGCCGGGAGCTGGATCCCTCCAAAGGATACGTCGACGTGGGCTTCCGGCTCATCAGGGAGGTAAGCAATGAACAAAACGATACTCGAGAATAAGACGATACTCGCAGCGATGAAATTGACCGCGATGAAGCTGACCGCGGTCGCGGCTGCGGCAGTGATGCTGCTCGCTTCCTGCGGGACCTTCGGCCCCAGGTCCAAAGCAACGCGGGATGAGGAGGCCATTGCCGGGGGTACGGCCGCCTGGAACCAGAAAGGCCCCGCTGCGGCCAAGCCGTACTGGGACGAGATCGAGGACCAGACCGTCCTGGCGACCTACACGGGCTACCTGCAGAGCTTCGACTCGGGCTCCGAGTACCTGGCGGAGGCCCGGTCCGCCGGGGACGAGGCGCGGGCCCTGGCGTCCTACGAAAAGGCTCAGGGTCTGCTGGCCGGCCTGCCCGAGGACCTGGAAATCCCTGCGGAAACTCGCTCCAGCGGCCTGGCGATCGCGGAGGGCAGGATGCGTTCCCTCATCACTGCAAACGAGTTGTCCAAAGCCCGGGAGCTGGGAGGGACGGCGGTCCGCACCTTCGGCGCCTCGCAGGCCATCGACGCGATGAATGCCGAGATCGACGTGGTCTCCGCCTCCCGCAAGCGGGAAACCGGCGCCGATGCCGAGCGGAACCAGGCCAGGGAGGTCGTGGACTTCGACACGAAGATCGCGGCGCTCGAGACCGCCACGCGGGCGTACGCCAGGGCTGGGACCCAGCTGGCCGACGACGCCGCCAAGGCGCGGGTTTCCGAGAGCCCGGGCGTCGCCGGGGCGGCCGCCAGGCTGCGCAGGAAGCGCCAGGACCTGGCGGTGGAAAGGGAGAAGCTCCTGCGCGAGCAGGCCTACGCATACAAGGACCGCATCGGTGAGGAGTTCGCCCGGGTTCCGGACAAGGACAAGGTCGGCAACATGACCCTGGAGGAGCTCCTCGAGCACCAGGAGTCCGTCAAGGCCGGTGTGGAGGCGGCGTACCAGGAGCTGACGCAGTTCGCGGCCCGCTACCCTGAGGTAGCCGATGCCGAGTTCACCGCGCAGGTCGAGGAGCAGAAGAAGGACCTGGACGCCAAGATCGAGCAGGTCAACGCCGAGATCCGCACCGCTCAAGAGAACGCCCGGAGGGCGAAGGAGCTCGCCAGCCGGGGGAAGGTCGTCATGCCGATCATGATCGGGCTGTTCAACCCCGAGCCGGGCAGCTCCGCGGAGGCCAAGAAGAGCCGCCCCGCGGTGTTCCGGGCCACCGGGGTCGAGGGAGACGAGTACTGGTGGGGCATGATCGCCATCCCCAGAGGCACCATGAACGACCTGGTGATCACGGTCAGTGACAGCAGGCAGGTGCGGGTGTTCGGGGAAAACACCGAGTCAGGGAGGCTCATAGAGAGAAGGAAGATGGAAGACCTGGTCAACCGGGGATACAGAATGGGCAACTCCTGGCCGGTCCTGAACGCCGGCGCCCAGCTGCCCACCGAAAAGTACTTCTTCCAGATCCAGCAGGGCAAGACCCCCACCTACGAAGGGGAGGTCGTCGTCTACGAATCATTTATAGTGAGGATGCGCTAATGAGTAACAAGAACAGGAATTTCATCATCGCCGCCGGCCTGGCCCTCGTGGCGGCGGCCGCCGGCCTGGGCATCTACTTCCTCTGGAAGCCCGAGCCCAAAGGCATCGTGATCGCAGTCTCCAGCCTTCCGGATTCCCTGAACCCGGTGCTGCCCCAGAACGTCTCCGGGCTCAACGCGGACGAGCTGGTCTACGACGGGCTGGTCAACTTCGAGGTGGACCCTGACAGCGGCCGGCTCTACCCGGAGCTGGCTCTGGCGGAGGCGATAGAGCAGGATCCGGCCACCAAACAGGACTACACTGTCCTGCTGAGACAGGTCTACTGGCACGACGGCACGGAGCTCACCGCCGAAGATGTCGAGTACTCCTTCGCCGCCTACACTTCCGAAGAGAACGACTCGACCAAGCGGGATTACCTGTTGTCCTACATCCGCAGCGTGAAGGCCGTAAACCAGCGCACCGTGAACGTCCAGTTCACCAAGCCGCTGCCCCCGTTCCGCGCCTACCCCGTGCTGACCTTCAAGATCATCCCCGCCTCCTACCGCGGCCGGAAGATGGCAACCGACCTGCGGTCGGGGGAAAACGAGCGCAACTTCGCGGTGCAGCCGGTCGGGACCGGACCGTTCAGGCTCACGGGGTGGGAGATCGGCAAGTGGGTAAGCTTCGAGGCGAACGGCGCCTACTTCAAGAAGCGCCCCCAGGCCACCTCCCTGGTTATGAAGAGGGTGATCGACCCCATCATCCGGATGAACGAGCTGCGCAAGAGCCGGGTCAACCTGATCCTGGAGACCTCCCCCATGGACCGCCCGCAGGTCGAAAAGATGTCCCGCGTGGACATAGAATCCTTCCTGCCCTATGCCTTCTACCAGGTGGCGATCAACACCCAGGTCTTCAGCAACCCCGGAGCCCGCCAGGCCATGTCGATGGTCCTGGACCGCTCCAGCCTGGTGCCGCCCATCACCAGCCGCGAACAGGGCGTCGTGCTGAACTACGGGCCCTTCCCGTCGGACATCTTCGCCAGGAACATCCCCGAGTACGTCTCCACCCCGCTGCCGAACCTGCTGCCTCACGACGAGAGCGCGGCCAAGGCCCTCGCGGAATCGAGCGGCTTGAGCGGCCAGAGCGCCATACTCCTGTACCCCGACTCCCTGGGCGAGTTCGGGACCGCCATGGCGCAGAGCATCGTCGATCAGCTGGCCCGAATCGGCCTCCAGGTCGAGGCCAAGCGGACCGGAGACCAGGTGTTCAAACGCATGGTGTTCTCGGAGAAATCCTACGAGCTGGCCCTGCTGTACTGCGACGGCTTCGACAACCTGTATTCGGACCTGGACCAGTGGTTCCACTCCCAGGGCCAGGACAACGTGTCCCGCATCGCCGACGCCGGCCTGGACAGGCTTCTGGAGCAGTGGGGCAAAGCGGTGACCACGGAGGAGTGGGTGGATCTCACCCTCCAGGTCAACCGGAGGATCTCGGAGCTCGCTCCGGCCATCTTCCTGTGCACGCTGCAGAAGGACGTGTACAGCCGCGGGCTGGATGGAGTGGTCATAACTACGGACAATCCCTTCCTGTCGGTCGAATACTGGTCGCTCGGCGGGTAGGGCTTCCGATGCGTTTCCTGCGTTTCCTCGCGCGCGAGCTTGTCGTCCACGGCGCGCTGTTCACCGTGGCGGGCACCGCGGTCCTGTCGCTGCTGTATCTCCTGTCCATCGGGGCGCCGACGGAAAGCTTCGCCCAGACCGGACGCTCTTTCCTGCTCCTGCTCTCGGGGTCCGGGGACTTCTCCATCGAGCACCCCGGCTTCAGCCCGGGTGAGATAATCGCCAGCGGTGCCGCCGTGACCCTTCCCCTGGCGCTGGCCTCTCTGCTGCTCCTGACCGTCGTGGCCCTGGCCGCCTCCGCCATAGCCACCACCGCCCGCTACCGCGCAGAAGCGCACGGCCACCTCGGCACGGAGGCGCTGCGGCGGTTCGCGGGTTTCCTGGCCTCGGTGCTGGCGGCGGTGCCGCTGTTCGTCGGCTTCTGGATGCTCGCCACCCGGTTCGGCAGCCAGGCGCCCTTCCTGCTGATTGCGATCACTACGATCTGCCTCGGCGGTCTGGCCTGGGACGCCACGCGCTTCCTCATGTCGGACATGCTCCGCCAGGTGCAATCCACCCACGCGGCCGTCTTTACCACCCTGGGCCGGCCGCTGGGGGCGCTGCTGCCTCTGCCCGGCACGTATTCCGGCTACCTGTTCTCCTCCAGCCTGCCGCGCTTCATCCCCTACCTGGCCGGGAAGGTCCCCGCGATCATAGGGGCGGTCACCATCGGGGAGATCGTCTTCTCCTTCCCCGGCCTGGGGAGCACGCTCCTGGAAGCCCTGTTGGCCACGAACACGGATCTGCTCGTGGCTTCCGTCTTCATTCTTCTGTGCGTGAACGCCGTCGTCGCCTTCCTCGTCAAGTCGTTCCTGTTCCTGATCTATCCGAGGTGGTATGAGAAAGCCATATAGAGTCGCCAGGGCGCTGTTTCTGCTCTGCCTGGCCTCCCCGCTGGGCCTGGCCTGGCTGCCGGCCGACCGGCTGCCACTCGGGCTGGATCCCGACTTCCAGGCACTGCTGCAGTCCTCCTTCCGGCAGTTGTCCATCACCCTAGCCGCCACGCTGGCCCTGGCGACGGCCCTGACCGTCGCCCTGGGCTACTTGAGCGTGCTGTGGCAGCGCTTCGGCAGGACCGGGTCGAGCATCCTGAAAGCGGTCGAGTCCGTGCCGGCCATTCTGGTGGCCCTGTTCTGCTACGCCCCGGTTTCCGGCTATCTGGCCCGCCATTCCAGCGAGACCTCGCAGCTCGTATCCCTCATCGTGTTCATCCTGGCCGCCACCCTGACCATGCTTCCGGAGTCGGTCCGGGGGGTGGCCATTCCCTTGGGCGACCTGTACCACCGCAAGTACAGCCTCTCCTTCCGCTCCTACGGCTTCACCAAGCGGCGCATCCTGGCCGTTCTGATGGCCTCGCAGACCATGCGCGGCACCCTCAAGCGGATCGCGGCGGGTATCCTGCTGAAGACCCTCGTCCTGGACTGCTCCTTTGGCTTTATCATCCAGCTGGGCTTCGGCAGCTACGGCACGCCGGCCCACGCCAGCCCCGGCGCCCTGATCGCGGCCAACCGCGATGCGCTGTTCGAGGGAGGCACTCCCCTGCTGTTCTGGCTGCCGTCCCTGCTCCTGGTGGCCATCAGCACCGCCTTCCTGCTCACCCTGGCCGACCGGGTGGAGGCGGCGGCATGAACGGTGGCGTGATCAACGGCGGCATGAACGGTGGCTTGGCTAACCAGGCGCCCCTATCTCTGCAGGGCTTTTCCATCTCCCTCGACGAGCGGCCCCTGATCAGGGCTATCGATTTCGCTCCCGCGCGCGGCAGCTCCTCGGTGGTCATCGGCCCGACCGGCGTGGGTAAATCCGTGCTCCTGAAAACCATCGCGGGGCTGCTTCCGGCCGGGACGTTCCGGCTCGGAGGCTCGATGCGGGTGCAGGGGATCGACGCCTACCTGAAAGGCCGCAAGACCGGTCATGCGCTCTGGTCCAAGATCATGGGCCGCGGCCTCGTGTTCGTACCCGCGGAGAGTGCGCAGGCCATGAACCCGGCTCTCACCCTGGAGCAGAACAGGAGGCTCCTGGCGCCCGACTCGCGTGCCCTGGTCGAGCGCAGGCTAGACGAGTATTTCGGGCTGGCTTTCCGCTCCTTCGCGCGCCTGTACCCCGATGAGGTCTCCGGCGGCGAGCTGCAGCGCATCACCCTGATGATCCTGCTCTCCCGAAAGGGGGACCTGGTGCTGCTGGACGAGCCGACGGTGAACCTGGACAGAAACCTGCGCCTGCGGTTCATCGACTTCCTCAACGCGGAGATCCTGCCCTGCCGGGACAACACGGTGCTGATGGCCAGCCACGACCTGGATTTCATCCAGGCCCTCGAGCTGGACGAGGCCTACGGGCTGGAGGATGCCCGGCTCCGGCACCTGACCGGGATCCCCCGCGCCAACGGCTTCCAGAGGCCGGAGGCCAGGAAATCTCCGGCGGAGGGGCTCGTGCTGCGCGATCTGTCCCAGAGCTACTTCAAGCGGGGCATCTTCGGGGAGCGCTCGTTCAAGGCATTCACGGGCCTGTCCGTCGAGTTCGGCCGCTCGGTCATCTACGGGATCACCGGTCCCTCCGGCTGCGGGAAGTCCAGCATGATCAAGGCCATCCTGCGGCTGATGGACGGCACCAAGGGGGAGATCCTCCTGGACGGCCAGAACCTGGTCCGCCTGAAGCCGCGCGAGCGCGGCAGGGACCCGGTCGCCTTCCGCCCCTTCCGGCGCAGGATGGCGGTCGTCCAGCAGGACTCGCGCTTCGCCTTCTTCCCGGAACGCCGGATCCGGGACTCCTTCCGGGACATCGCCCAGCTGCAGGGCGGGCACGGCGGCTTTGACCGGGAGGAGCTGCTGGCGAGCCTGGAAAAGGTGGGCCTCTCGAGCGTGCACCTGGACGCCCACCCGCGCTCGCTTTCCTCCGGAGAGATGAAGCGCATCGACATCGCCCGGGCGCTGGCCGCCAAACCCGAAGTGCTGCTCCTGGACGAGCCCTTCGCCCACATCGACTTCGACACGCGCTCCAAGGTGATGCGGGCCATCTCAGACTACATGGCGGAGAATGCGACCATCCTGCTGGTGGTCACCCACGAGGACTTCGACCTGCGCTACTTCGCGGAGAAGAGCTACGACTTCCCCGAGCTGGTTGGATAGTCCGGCGAAACAGCTATTCCCCCTACTCGATCAGGGTTCGCTGTCGCTCCACCAAACTGGTGTCGCAAAGGGTGGCCTCCGATGTTTATAATATAGGGAGAGACACGGAGGCCGGCTCGTGCAGGTGCCGGCCTGTCCGATCATAAAAGGAGGGGCGAAATGTACACGACATTGAGCACCGTGGCACTGGCACTGGTCGTCGGCTTGGCGGTCTCCGGCTGTGGAAGCGGGGAGCTTCCCGCGAGCCGGCAGCCCGTTACGATCGGATCCGGAGGATCGGCGGGACGCATCGCCGTGGTCTACGATCCGGGAGGTTCGGGCTATCCCCGGCGGACCATGATCCGGCTGGCCGAAGAGCTGGCCTCCCGCGGTTACGTGGTTGATCTGTACACCACTGCGCCGGGGCTCAGCTTCGAGCCGGAGTCCTGCGACGCTCTGGTGCTGGGCGGACCGGTGTATGGATCGGAGATCCGGCCGGCTCTCAAAGAGTTCGTCACCGCCCTTGCCCCCTTACCCGTCCCCGTATTCGCCCTTCTGACCGGCTTCTTTCCGAAGGCCTTCTACGAGAAATACGATCTTCCCAACCTCACCAGCTTTCTCGGGCAGGCTGGGGTGACCCTGACTGGGGCGACGAAAGTCGGCACGCTGAGCTCGCCCCGCTTCGTCCGCACACGGCTCGCTTCGCTGTGCGACGCCATCGACGAGGCGCTGGGCAACGAATGAGACGGAAGGCCGCCGGCTTCACTGCGGGGAACACCGGAGCGCAGCGCGCCGCGCAGGCGGTACCCGGATCGAGCAGCCGCGGCTTGAACAGCCGCCTGGCCGATGCGGTCAGCCTCTCCCGCCTGCTGTTTCTCCCGCTCTGGGCATTTCTGACTTACGGCGTCAGCCGCTGGGCCGCGCCGGTCATGATACTGATTATTCTGACCGACCTGGTCGACGGCCCCATCGCCCGGCGGTTGGATACGGCCGGCCCGCGCGGCCAGCGGCTGGACGGACTCTGCGACCTGCTGGTCGCAGCCGGCGGTGCGGCGTTCCTTGGCCTTCGGGATTGGCGCTTCCTGCCTCTGGCGGTGCTCACGGCCGGCTGCTTCGCCTGCTGGGCGCTGCGCTGCCTCCGCGCCGGGGGATTCGCCTACTCCCGCCTGGGCCGCTACGACGGGGCGGCCTGCTATCTGCTCATCCTCTTCAGGAGCGCGGCACCCTGGTTCCCGCCCCCTGCCGCCCGGGCATACGGCTTTCTGCTGTGGGGTGCGGTCATTGCCACGGCGCTGCTTCTGAGCGCCTCGGGGGTCGAAAATATTGTTGCCCTTGTGCGCACGCCCAGAGTGGACCACGCATTTCCTGTGACGTTGAAAGATTCACGCCCGTGTTCCACAATCCTGCGATTGGATGCGATAAACGCTGATCCAAATTTGAATTTTTGAAAAGAGGCTGCACGTGGGCGGGGATATCGACTCCAAATCCGCTTGAAATCAGGCAAAAATGAGCGTTAGGCGGCTAAAAAAGAATTTTTGGACTATTTATACTTGTAAAAAAAGGCCAAATCACCTATTTTTACAATGTGGAGCGGATTCTTTTTCAAAAACTGGTCGAATGGAAACACAAGCGAAACCGGAGACCCCTGCTTCTTAGGGGGGCCAGGCAGGTCGGAAAAACATGGCTGCTTAACGAATTCGGCAAGAAAACTTTTTCCCAGATCCACACCCTCAATTTCGAAAGAGATCGGGATGCCTGTACCCTGTTCCAGGGATCCCTGTCCCCGGCTACGATACTCCGAAATCTCGAATTGTATTTGAATCGCAGTATCGATAAATCTTCAGATCTGATCCTGTTCGACGAAATACAGGAATGTCCGAGAGCTCTGACCAGCCTCAAGTACGTTGCCGAAGAGCAGCCGGAGCTGGCAGTCTGCTGCGCAGGATCCCATATTGGAATTGCTCTGGGAAGCTCGTCTTTCCCCGTAGGTAAAGTCGAGCTGTTGACACTGCATCCCTTGACCTTCCGGGAGTTCTTAGAGGCGCAGCATACGAAGCTGATTGAAGTGATCGACGCCCCACCGCCGATCCCGGATGTCTTCCACAACAGGTTGTGGGAGCAATTGAAGACCTACTACGTTACCGGTGGGATGCCTGAAGTTGTACAGAGCTATTTGGACCGGCAGCCTGCATCACATGAGACATTTCTTGAAGTTAGAGAAGTTCAACACCGCATCATAGAAGGCTACCGTGCAGATTTTGCCAAACACTCCGGGAAAACGAATGCCGCCCATATCAACAGGGTGTTCGACAATGTGCCGGAGCAGATAACGAAGACAGTGGATTCATCGGTCAACCGTTACCGGTTCAAGGATGTGATACCCGGATATTCCAAGTTTTCCCAGTTGGAGGGACCTGTAGACTGGCTGATCCAATCGGGTTTGATCCTGCCTGTTTATATCGTTGACTCACCGGCCATACCTCTACGGAGCAGGAGAAAAACCAACACCTTCAAACTGTTTCTTTTCGATATCGGTTTACTGGGGTGCATGGCCAATATTCCGATCCGCAGTATTTTGTCTCAGGATTTTGGCTCTTATAAAGGATTCCTTGCAGAGAATTATGTCGCTCAGGAACTGCAAAGCAGCGGTGTTCCTCAGTTGTACTCCTGGAAAGGGAGAACCTCAGAAATAGAGTTTCTGGTCGATGTCCATGGGCATATCATCCCCCTGGAGGTCAAATCGGGCAGCCGGCTTCACAGAGCAAAGAGTCTTGCAGTTTATCGGGAAAAGTACAATCCAGATGCTACAATTGGAGTCTCCGCCGGACCGGAACGAATTTCGGGCCATCACCACAACCTGCCACTCTACAAAGTTGAGACCGTATTATCCGATTATCGTTTTTGAACAACGCTGGCCGGGTTTCACTAACCAGAACTAAAAGTGGAAAAAGGCATCGACGCGCGGGCTCGCCATATCAATATTCTCCGCAGGTGGGCGGGACAGTTTTGAACTCGCCTTTAATCGATCCCCGGTGTGCTGTTCGAGTGAAACTCGCCGTGCGGCTCAGCGCGAGAGGGAATGCGGAGATCCGGGCAGACCAGAATGGCTCGGGCGTTCGCGGAACCGGGGCGGTCCAGCTAGCTACACCGGCCGTCTCTGCGAGGGCCGCCGGATCGGTCGTTCGAAGGCGGCAGTTTGCTCTTCCGGGCCGAGAATTGTCGGCGATTGTTGTGGATGGCTCGAATACAGCCGTCAATCCATATAGGATATCCTCTTACTCTTCTCCTCCAGCAGTCCGTCTCGAAACAGATTCTCGATCAGCTTGTTGGTTTCGGCTGTGCTGATTTTTTTCTGAAAGGTGGTTTCGATGAACGAGGTAAGGGTCTTTCTGCTTTTGGGCCGCCTGGTTTTCTGCTGCTTCATCAGGATTTCCCTGACCTTTTTGTATTTTCCCTCCAGTTCCTTGCCCAGGCCGATCTTCTCGAACACGTCCGCGAAGGACACGACCCGCCTGACCTTCTGCCCGAGCCCCTTCGCATGGACGATCAGCGGATCGAAGCCCGCGTCCTTGGACACGATGCAGTGTTCGGTATCCGGTTGCTCCCTTTGGAGGGCCAGATAGTAGGCTATGTGAAAGTCGAGAGCATTCTTGCCGGTGCCGGTGATTTGAACCCACTCCACGTTCTTTCCCAGTGGCTGGATAGCCCTGACGATGTTTGTCGACAGCCTCTTCTGGCTCTGTCCGATGAATAGCAGGATCCTCGTATCGCTCGTTTCCCGGATCTCGACGTTGGGCACGTTCTCGAAATCAACATAGATGATTTTTTGCATTGTTTAACCTCTCTATTACTGCCGAGTTCGCCGCCGCCTCCGGCCGCAAAGCGGGCCGGCTCGCGTTCGTTCCTCGATTCTATCAGGTTTTCCTTCGAGCAAATACCGCGACATCCCCCTGGAGCAACCGCCCTCGAGTATACTATAACCTAAAGGACCTGTTTGCCGGGATCCTCTTTGGAAGCATGCTCCGAAGCGGTCCGGTATCGGCGTTGGAGGAAAGAAAAATCATGAGCGAATTTAAATGCATTAACATGGAAGACATCGAGACACCCGCCTTGATCCTGGACCTGGATGTACTGGAAGACAACATCCGCCTCATGGCCGATTTTTTCGAGGGCAGGAACGCGAAGCTCCGTCCTCACTTCAAAACCTGCAAGTGCTCGAACATAGCGCACCTGCAGCTGGCCGCGGGAGCCAAGGGAATCACCTGCGCCAAGGTCGGGGAGGCCGAGGTTCTGGTCAATGCCGGGATTCGGGATATCCTGGTCGCGAACCAGGTGGTGGACCCGCAGAAGATTTACCGCCTGGCCTGCATGGCCAAGGCTGGAGCGAAGATCACGGTGGCTGTCGACCGGGCCGAAAACATAGACACCTTGTCTGCAGTTGCCGGCACCGTCGGTGCCGCCCTGCACGTCCTGATCGAGATCGATGTGGGCATGAACCGCTGCGGTGTAAACACGGAAGCAGAGGCGCTCGATCTGGCCGAACGAATCGGGCGTGCCGACGGACTCGTTTTCGAAGGCATCCAGGCCTACGAGGGCCACCTGGTCTACGATACCCACCAGCCGACCAGGCTCACCGATGCGGTGAAGCGGAAAGGCGTGCGCAAGATGCAGGACAAGGTGGGCAGGATCAAAGACTTTCTGGAGAGTCACGGCATCCCGGTGAAGGAGATCAGCGGCGCAGGAACCGGCACCTATCACATCACCGGGGACGACACGATCTGGACGGAAATCCAGGCCGGCTCCTACGTGTTTATGGACAGCGTGTACTCCAGAGGAGGCCTGCCGTTCGGCTGCTCGCTTTCGATTCTCTCCACCGTGATTCACAAGCGGCCCGGTGCGGCCGTCACCGATGCCGGGCTCAAGGTCTGTACGACCGATCACGGTTTCCCATCGATCAAGGGCAGACCGGAGCTGAAAATCACGGGCTTGTCCGAAGAGCACGGCCAAATCGCGGACCCGCGTGATGAGCTGGAATACCTGCAGAAAATCGAGTACATCCCCAGCCACTGCTGCACCACGGTGAATCTTCACGATCAGTATTACGGCGTGCGCAAGGGCAGGCTTGAGGCCCTCTGGCCGATCTCCGGGCGGGGAAAGAGCCGGTAGGCCGGTCGCCTGGAGAGTATTCAGGCCGGCGTTTCGATCACAATCCCGTTCCTTCGAATGACATCCGCGTACCAGCGGCCGCTCTCCTTGACACTTCGCTTCCGGGTGGAGTAGTCCACGCGGGTAAGGCCGAAGCGTTTGCTGAAGCCGAAAGCCAACTCGAAGTTGTCCATGAGCGACCATATGAAGTAGCCGCGCAGCTTCACCCCCTCCTGTATGGCATGCCAGGCGGCGGCGAAGTGGCGCTTCAGGTAGTCCACGCGCTCGGGATCGGCCACCGTGCCGTCGGGACGGACTTCCTCACCACTGGGGGTGCCGTTCCCGGTAATGTACATCTCCGGCTGCCCGTACTCACTGTGCACTCGCCTCAGGGCGCGGTATAGCCCCTCCGGATTGACTTCCCACTGCTCGAGGTTGGCGTGGGGGACGAAGTAGTAGCGGATGCGCTTCGTCTTGATGAAGTCTCCCTGACCGTCGTGAGCGATAGTACGCCGGGTGTAGTAGTTGACCCCGAGGAAGTCTACAGGCGCGGCGATCTTCTTCAGATCTTCCGCCTCCATCTTGGGAGTCTTGTCGGCGTACCACTCCAGCATATCCTCGGGGTAGGAGCCTTTGAGCACCGGGTCCAGGAACCAGCGGTTGAAGGCTCCGTCGTGGCGCCGCGCCGCGGCCAGATCCGCCTCGCTTCGAGTGAAGGGGTTGACCCATTCCAGGCCGTGAATGATTCCGACTTTTGTCTTTCGTTCGCCATTGGCCCTCAGCACCGGCACCGCCCGGCCGTGGGAGAGCAGGATGTGGTGCGCCGCCTGGAGAGCGGTTTTCAGATCCTTGAGTCCTGGAGCATGGTCCCCGTACAGATGGCCGACCAGGGCAGCGACGGAGGGTTCGTTGTGCGTGATCCAGTTGTGAACCCGGCCGCCGAGCCTGCGGGACACCGCATCGGCGTACTCCTCGAAATCCGCCACGATATCGCGGTTCGCCCACCCCCCTTCATCCTGCAGCTTCTGGGGAAGATCCCAGTGGTAGAGGGTCACGAAGGGCTCTATCCCCGCCGCCAACAGGGCGTCCACCAGGCGATCGTAGAAATCCAAACCCCTCGGGTTCGTCGCTCCCCTACCTGCGGGAAGCACGCGGGGCCAGGAGATGGAGAAGCGGTAGGCTTTCAGGCCCAGCTCCGACATCAACCGGACATCCTCCCCGTAGCGGTGGTAATGGTCGCAGGCCACATCGGCGTTGCTGCCGTCAGCGATCTTTC
>Ga0315551_10001950_pt1 | contig 15410 bp, 9 predicted proteins | sample SalMarSW160290MG_FD_203678 | JGI IMG/M metagenome (GOLD analysis project Ga0315551, IMG submission 203678) | Salt marsh sediment microbial communities from the Plum Island Ecosystem LTER, Massachusetts, United States - Salt Marsh Sediment SW1602-90 ... | reverse complement strand
GTGCGAAGGCATCCATCACCCGCTCTGAGAACCCGCTGCCGGAGCTGGCGGCGTCCCCTTCGGCAGTCCGGACGATGCAACCTGTCCCGGTCATGCCGACCCCCAACCCGCCGACGGTCCCTGGGCCCTAGAGGCGTCCTCTCGCTCGAGCGTCGCTCCGCGCCATCGGGCGTCTTCACGCGCCCGCACCTTGCGGCAGCCCTTGAATCGGCCGCTCTCGAGAGCCGCGCGGCCCATCCGTTGTCACGAATCAACGCCAAATGCCCTATGCAGACGACGTACCATCGTCAGGGTGGTGCAAAGTACCACCGGCTAGGCTTACGATCCCCGGGCGGAAGGAACAGGGGACGATGTTCCAGCTTCTCGAGAGCGACAAACCCGGCCTCGGCGTCGCCTACTTCCCGGGCGCCGCGCCCACGGCCGAGCAGATGGCCAAGCGGCTGCGCGCGGCCGGGATGCAGGTCGTGCCCTCCGAGAAGGGGCGCGGCTCGGACTGGGCTTTTGGCCTGTGCGACGAGAAGCACGGATCGGCGATCGTCCTGCTGGAGCCGGGGGCGCCGCCGGTCGAAGGGTTCGTCCGCTACGCTCAGGGCCTGACGGAACGGGAGGCAGCCGCGGCCGTCAAGGGCTCGGCGGCGGTCCTGGTCGTCGTCCCGGCCGAGTACGAGGACGTGCTGCAGGATCGCAAGCGGCTGCTGTGGTTCATGCGCCAGGTCATGGGCACGGACGGCGTGCTGGCCGTGGACCTGGCCTCGCGGGCGCCGTGGTCGCCGGCCGCGCTCGACGACGAGCTGCGCCATGACGCCGCGCTGGACGTCGAGGCCCTGTACGTCTGCCACGCCGTTGGGGCGCGCCAGGATCGGGTGACCTGGCTCCATACCCACGGTCTGGCCGAGCTGGGCGCCTTCGACCTGGACGTCCTGCGCCCGGACCCCTGGCTGCTGCGCACCGGCAACGACGCCCTGCGGGCGCTGGTCTTGGCCGTCCTGCAGGGCCGCCTCTCCAGCTCCGCGCCGGTCTTCACCCTGGCCCTTCCGGGCGGCAAGGTCGGCCTGGTGCCGGCCGCCGAGTTCATGGCCGCCGCCTCGCCCGAGGATCGATCTCTCCGCGACACAGGCTCGGACACCGGCGACCCTCACGCCACGGACCGGGCGGTCGTCTGCGAGCCCCGCCGGCCGGCCGGCCCGCCGCCCCGGCCGGTGCCCTCGCGCCTGTTCAGCCACTCTCCCGACGGCGTCTCGCCGGCCTTCGACGACGAGGCGGCCGCGATGGTCTCCGCTCGGGCCCAGGCGACGGTCGGCGTCCTGCGGGTGCTGATGGAGGAGTTCACCGATTGGCCGGTCGTGCCCACGGCGAAGCTGCTCTTCCCGATGCTCGAGTCCGGCGCCAGCGAGCTGATCTCGTGCCAGATCCACGCCGTCACCGAAGACACGATCGACTGCACCCTCAAGAGCCAGCCGACCGGCTTGCCGATCCGAGAGGGGCTGCGCTCCACCTTCTCGCTCAACCGCCTGGCCGATTGGGCGATCCTCTCGCCCGAGGGCGACATGACGCCGCGCTCGCTGATCGGGGCTCGTCGCCTTCGCGAGCTGTCGCCGGAGGCGCGCGACGAGATGATCGCTCTCAAGTGGGCTCAACTCGAGGCCAAGCACCGCCGCGCCCTGGCGATCCTGGAGGAGATCGCCCGCCGCCGCGGGGCCTCGATCAAGACGGCGGCCGAGTAGGGGCAACGCTCGCGCCGGATCACCTCAGCCCGCCGGTCGCGCCGTGGCCTCCGCCTCGACCCCTGTGGGCGCGCCCGGCTCGGGCTCGTGCGCCTGGGGCCCCGGGATCAGAAGCACGGCCAGGACTGCCCCGATCAGGTTGGCGATCACGCCGAAGAGGATGGCGGCTTCGATCGAGTAGTCCACCAGGATGCCGACGACGGCCGCCCCGATCGGGAAGCCGGCGAAGTTGAGGCTCATCGAGACGGTGAATGCGCGGCCCATCCAGGCCGGGTCGGTGCGGCGCTGGCGGAGGGTGAACAGGGCGATGTCCAGCGGCCCGTTGACCAGGCCGCCGATCGACATGGCCAGGGCTATCGGCAGCAGACCGGCCGGCCAGAACAGCAGGGCCGTGGCGGCCGTGAAGCCGAAGGCCGGCCAGACGATCATCGTCTTCTCCCGCCCCGCCGTCCGGATCCTGCCGGCCAGGAAGGCCGAGACAACGCCGAAGGCGCCCATCAGGCCGAACATGTAGCCCACCCAGGCCTGCTCCATGCCCAGCCGGTGGAGGATCATGACCGGGACGACGATCTCGATCACACCGCCGGCCAGGTTCATCGTCGAGAGCGAGATGGCCAGCCCTCGCAGGGTGCGGTTGTTCCAGGTGTAGACCAGGCCCAGCCACGCGTCGCGGAAGATGTTGCCCGTCGAGGCCGCGTCGGTCCGGGGATCGGGCGCGCCGACCATGGTCAGCGCCGCCAGCAGGTAGCTGACGGCGATGAACGCCAGCGCCGGCTCGAATCCCGCGACCTGGGCCAGGAGCGCCCCGGATGGCATCCCAACGAGCGTGGCCAGGACCCAGCCGTTGGAGTCGACGGCGTTGACCCGCTCCCACAGCGGCTCCGGGACGATCAGCGGGAAGAGGCTGCGCAGGCCGCTCTGGGACAGCGGCCCCGTCAATGCGGCGACGGTGACGATCGTCAGCAGCAGCCACTCAGGCAAGTCGCCGGCCAGCGCCAGGGCGGCGACCAGGAACAGGGCGCTGGCCGCGACCAGGTAATCCAGGATGATCAGCCGCACCCGGCCGTGGCGGTCCAGCAGCGCTCCCGCGAGCGGGCTGACGACCAGGCCCGGCGCGATGCTGGCGAAGGCGACCGCCCCGGCCAGCTGCGGCGAGTGGTAGCGCTGCAGCGCGAACAGGATGACCACGATGCCGACCATCGACTGGGCGATGCGGGCGATTTGCATAGCCAGCAGAACCCTGCCCAGGCAGGGCACGGCCAGCAGGGCTCGGTAGGAGAGTCGTCCCTCCTCGGGGTTCACCCTGGTGGTCAGGCTGACGGCGGCTCGGCGGGCGTCTCCTCGGCCTTCTTGGCCCTGGAGGCCCTCTTCGGCTTGGCGGCTGCTTCAGCTTCGGCGGGCGTCTCCTCGGCCTTCTTGGCCCTGGAGGCCCTCTTCGGCTTGGCGGCTGCTTCAGCTTCGGCGGGCGTCTCCTCGGCCTTCTTGGCCCTGGAGGCCCTCTTCGGCTTGGCGGCTGCTTCAGCGGCAGCTGCGGCGGCATCGGGGGCCACAGCCATGCCAGTTGCCACACCGCCGGCCTCGCCGGTCAGGGCCATCGCCGCGGCCAGCTGGCGCTGGGCGCGGAAGCGCCGGATCAGGAAGAAGGCCAGGATGGCACCGGCCACCAGGCCCAGCAGGACCGCCAGGCGCAGGAGGCCTGCGGTCGTTGCCCCGTTGATCTCGTCCAAGACCTTCTGGGCAGCCGCCTTCGCGTCGTCGGACCGCATGTCCTTTAGGGCGTCGGTCGCCTTGTCCAGCCCGGACTGGAGGTCCGTGCCCAGCAGGCCGATCATCGCCAGCGGGTCGTGGCCGCTTGATTCGGCGGCCTGCGCGTCGGCCAACACCTCGGCCGCCGCGACTTCCTGGTCCACCTTGTCGGACAGCGTCGCGAGATCATCGGTGGCTTCCGCGTCCTCGAAGAGCGTTTGCATCTTGGTGCCATCGAGGTCGACGTCCGAGAGCTCGCTCTCCATCTTGTCGCGCGCTTCCACGATCTGGCTGGCGCTGTCCATGGCATCGTCCGCCTCGTCGAAGTCCCAGGAGGCCATCGGGCCGCGGATCGCCAGTGGTAGATCCCAATCGCCGGCCTCGTCGGCCAGGGCGTGGTAGGTCTCTCGGGCCTCGGAACGATCGGCCAGGTCCGTGGCGTCGAAGATGCCGTACTTGCTCAGGAGAGCCTGGGCCTCGTCGAGGTCTTCGATGCCGGCCGGGATCATGCCCCGCTCGTCGATCAGATCGAGGAAGCTCTCGGCCGAGAGCGGAGTGGCGGAGGAGTCGTACGTCTCTCCCGGCGTCCCGCCCAGATAGGCGATCTCACCGTTGGAGCCGGCCATCAGGACCGCCTTGAAGTTCTCCTCGCCCATCTTGTCGGCCAGCGTGGTGATGATGTAGCAGGCTGCGTCGTACTGGTAGTCGAGGATCTGCTCGTCGACGAGGGTCGAGGTCATGGTGAGCGTGACCCAGTTGCTCAGGTCCGGCTTGCCCGTCCCGGGGTAGGCGCCGGGTTTCTTGCAGCGCGTGTACTCGCCCGGCCCGGCCAGCTGCTCGCTGTACCCGGCCATACCCTCCGAAGCCCACTTGTCGGCGAAAAGGTCGCGGTTGTACCAGATGTGCGATAGCTCGTGGGCGATCACATCCGCGCCCGTCTCCTCGGTGACGTAGGCGATCTTCGTCAGCGAGTTGTACATGCCCGCGTACTCGCCCAGCTCGCTGTTGCCCACCTCGCGGACGATGACGGTGCCGCCCGGAAGGTCCAGGCCGTTCATGTCCAGCAGGGCGGGGATGTCGTCCTCGAGTTCACCTTCGACCATCGTCTCCCAGGCCGGATCCTCCGGCCAGGACTGGATCTCGAACACCTGCCCTGCGACCGTGACCTTGCTGCTCACAAGGGCGTCGACGTTGGTCCCGTCGAGGCAGGTCCAGTACTGGCGGGGGTTGGTGAGGGTGCCGCTGGTGAGGGTTCGCAGACCGCCCGACGTGCCGCTTTCCTTGAGCGATTGCCCGGAGTAGATGTTCACGTCGAACTTGTCGGGCAGGACTACGTTGATGGTCCCCGAGTTGTAGCCGTTGCCGACGGCGCACAGGTTGGCGTAGGCCTCGCCGGCGCGGTAGCCGCCCTCGGCCCGAGGCTTGGCGTCGATCGAGTAGCTGATGTTGATGATCCGCGTCTGGCCGTAGTAGACCTTCGGGAAGATCAACCCGATGTAGCGGTACCAGCGGTCGGTGTTGACGGTCGTCTGGCTGACGGCGCCCGCGTTCGAGCTCACCTTGACCGTGCCGGCCTCGGCCTCGACGGCGATCTGGGTCCGATCCTGGTAGTAGTAGTAGTACGCGTCGGGCGCCTTGTTGTTGACCACCTTCAGCTGGATCGAGACGTCGACGCGAGACTCCGCGGTGTTGACGGTATAGGTGACCGTCCCCGTCTCAGTAATCGATCCCGCTGCCGCGACAGGCGCGGGCGAGGCGAGGAGACAAGCCGCCATCAGGGCGGGCGCGAGCAAAGAGATGAACCTGCGCACCTTCGAACCTCCCAGAAGGATTGACGGCCGGCGCCCTCAGGGCCCCGTCGTTGCGACTCGAAGGCGGCCGATCGGCCAAGTGAAGCGCCGGCGGAGTACCACGTCAAGAGTCCGGAAGGGCCATCTGGGCGCGCGAGCCGCGAGCGGTGAGCCGCCGGGGGCGGGGACGCCCGGGAAGCGGTGCGACAGTGACACGCGAGATGTCATCGCCGGGCGCTATGGTGGAGGGCGATGCAGCTCATCGACGGACGCCCCGTCTTCGCCGCCACGGACCTGGTGGCCTTTCTGGCCTGCGAGCACCTCGTGGGCCTGGAGCTGGCCGCGCTGGCGGGGCTCGTCGAGCGGCCGGAGCGCCTGGACCCGGAGATCGAGCTGATCGCCAAACGAGGCGAGGAGCACGAGCGCCGCTACCTGGAGGAGCTTGAGGCGAGCGGCCGGCGGGTCGCCCGGATCGAGCGCCAGGGAGAGCCGGAGGGCAGGTGGGCCGGGCTCGAGGCCGCAGCCGAGACGACGCGCCGGGCGATGGCCCGCGGCGACGACGTCGTCTACCAGGCCACCTTCTTCGACGGTCGCTGGCTTGGCTACGCCGACTTCCTGCTGCGGGTAGAGCGTCGCAGCGCCCTGGGGGCCTGGAGCTACGAGGTCGCGGACACGAAGCTGGCCCGCCACGTCAAGGCCTCTGCCCTGCTCCAGATCTGTTCCTACGTTGAGCAGCTGACGCGGATCCAGGGCCTGGAGCCGGAGCGGATGCACGTTGCCCTGGGCGGCAGCGCGCGGCCGCTGGAGTCGGTCCGGGCGGCGGACTACGCGGCCTACTACCGCATGGTCAAGGCTGCCTTCGAGGCCCGGGTCGCCGCGGCCGGGCTGGGGCCGGTGGACGGTGGGGGAGCGGGCAAGGGCGGCGCGGTCGCGAAGGCCGGCGCGCCGCGCCTGCGGGGAGTGGCCTATCCCCCCGCCGGCACGTACCCCGAGCCGGTGGAGCATTGCGAGGTCTGCCGCTGGAGCCTGAACTGCCAGGCCCGGCGCCGCGCGGACGACGACCTGTCGCTCGTAGCCGGCGCCGCCACCCGGCTGCGCGCGGCACTCAAGGGCGCGGGAGTGGCCACCCGGCGTGGGCTCGCGGCTTTGGAGCTGCCACTCCCCGAGCCACTCGACGGCGTGGGCGCGGCGGCCCTGGAGAAGGCCTGCCTGCAGGCTCGCATCCAGGTCGCGGGCGAGAACCAGGGCCGCCACCTCTACGAGCTGCTCGAACCGGCCCGCGAGCCGGACGGCGCGCTGGAGCCCAACCGCGGCCTGACGAGCCTGCCCCCGCCCCGCTCGGGCGACCTCTTCTTCGACATCGAGGGTGACCCGTTCGCCCTGGGCGACGGCGTCGACTACCTCTTCGGCATCCTGGAGCCAGGGCTGCCGGACGTCGACGGCGAGCCCACCTTCCACGCCTTCTGGGCGATCGACGAATCGGGCCGGGTGACCCCGGAGGCCGAGAAGCGAGCCTTCGAGCAGGCGATCGACCTGATGATGGACCGCCTGGCAAAGGACCCGTCGATCCACGTCTACCACTACGCGGCCTACGAGCCGTCGGCCGCCGGCAGGCTGATGGGCCGCCATGCCACCCGCGAGGAGGAGGTAGACCGCCTGCTGCGCGGAGAGGTCTTCGTCGACCTCTTCCGGGCCGTCCGCCAGGGCCTGCGGGCCTCGGTCGAGAGCTATTCGATCAAGAAGCTGGAGCCGCTCTACGGGTTCGAGCGCGAGGTGGACCTGCGCGACGCCGGTTCGAGCATCGTCGCCTTCGAGACCTGGCTGGCCGAGATCGAGACCGGCTCGGGAGCCGCCCGTGCCTCGCCCCAGGAGGATGAGACCCTGGGCCGCATCGCCGGCTACAACCGCGACGACGTCGTCTCCACCTGGCGGCTGCGCGACTGGCTGGAGGAGCGGCGGCCGGAGCTGGCCGGCGCCATCGGCCACAAGGGCGAGCTGCCCCGTCCGGAGCTTGCCTCCCAGGAACCGGGCGAGGCGCTGTCGGAGAAGCTGGCCGAGACAGCCGCCCTGGTCGAGCGGCTGTGCCGCGACGTCCCGGCGGACCCCGCGGCGAGAACGCCGGAGCAGCACGCCTCGTGGCTGCTGGCCCAGCTGCTGGAGTGGCACCGTCGCGAGGAGAAGTCGTTCTGGTGGCGCTTCTTCGATCTGCTGGAGATGACCGACGAGGAGCTCGTGGACGAGCGCGAGCCGATCGGCTGCCTGGAGCTCGTGGGCCCGGTTGGCCAGGGGCCGCGGTCCACCATCTACCGCTACACGTTCCCCGAGCAGGAGCACCAGATCGAAGTCGGGATGGACGTCCGCGACCCGGCCACCGGCCGCTCGCCAGGCAGCGTGGACGCGATAGACGACGCCGGCGGCACCATAGACCTGCGCCGCGGCGAGAAGACGGACGGTCCCCATCCGCGCTCGCTGGTGCCGTGCAACTACGTCGGAACCGGGGTCCTGCGAGAAAGTCTCCACTCGATCGGGGAGTGGGCGGCCCGGCACGGCATCGACGCCCCGTCACCGCGCCGGGGCCCGGGGTTCGAGGCTGCCCGGCAGCTGCTGATGCGCCGCCTGCCACGCATCTCCGCCGGCGAGCCGATCGGCCGCGAGGGCGAGGAGCCCCTGGCTGCCGCCCTGCGCCTGGCGCCGCTCCTCGAGGCCAGCTACCTGCCGGTCCAGGGCCCGCCGGGCTCGGGCAAGACCTATCTCGGCGCCGAGGTGGCCGTGGAGCTGGTGCGACACGGGCTGAGGGTCGGCGTCACGGCCAACAGCCACAAGGTCATCGGTCTCCTGCTGGACTGGGTGGCCCGGCGGGCGGAGGAACGGGGCGTCGCCGTCAGGGTCGGCCAGAGGGCGGACGCGGCCGGCGAGTGCACCTCGAGCCACGCCCGCAGGCTGCGCGACAACGCGGACCTGAACCTGGCCCTGGAGCGCGGCGAGCTGGACGTGGTCGGCGGCACGGCCTGGGTCTGGTCCAGGCCCGAGTTCGTCTCGGCGCTGGACGTCCTGCTGGTCGACGAGGCCGGCCAGCTCTCGCTGGCCAACACGGTCGCCGTCTCGCCCGCGGCCCACAGCCTGATCCTGCTCGGCGACCCGCAGCAGCTCGATCAGCCACTCCAGGGCTCGCATCCGCCCGGCGCGGAGGCCTCCGCCCTGGGCCACGTCCTGGGAGAGAACGTCACGATGCCCCCGGACAGGGGCCTCTTCCTGGAACACACCCGGCGGCTGCACCCGGACCTGTGCCGCTTCACCTCGGAGGTCTTCTACGAGGGCCGGCTCGAATCCAAGGCCGGGCTGGAAGCCCAGGCACTCGCGTCCGGGGGAGCGCTGACCGGCACGGGCATCCGGTTCGTGCCCGCCGTCCACGAGGGCAACTCCAACGAGTCGCCCGAGGAGGCGGAGCTGGTGGCCGGGCTGGTCCGAGCCCTCGTCGCCCGGGGTTCGACCTGGACCGATGAGGCGGGGGCTGTGCGCCCGGTCGGCTGGGCCGACGTCCTGGTCGTCACGCCCTACAACGCCCAGGTGGCCGAACTGGCCCGGCTGCTGCCGGACGCCCGCGTCGGCACGGTCGACAAGTTCCAGGGCCAGGAGGCGCCGGTTTCGATCTACTCCATGGCCACCTCCTCGCCGGAAGAGGCGCCGCGCGGCATGGAGTTCCTCTACAGCCTGAACCGCCTCAACGTTGCCACCTCACGGGCACGCTGCCTGGCGGCCCTGGTGGCCAGCCCGGCTCTGGTTCGCGTACGCGCCAGGACTCCGCGCCAGATGCAGCTGGCCAACGCCCTGTGCCGCTTCATCGAGCTGGCCGCCGAGGAGGGCGAGAAGGGCCAGGAGGCCGGCCCGCGCGGCCCGCGCCGCTAGAGGCGCTCGAGCACGACGACCGGGATCACCCGGTCGGTCTTCTGCTGGTACTCCAGGAAGGCCGGATAGCCCAGGGCGTGCTGGGCGTAGAGCCGGTCGCGCTCGGGGCCGCCTGTCACAGCCGTGGCCCGGGCCTCGAACGTCTCGCCCCCGACCTCGACCGTGACCGTGGGGCTGGCGACGACGTTGCCGTACCAGGCCGGGTTCGTCGGGGCGCCGCCCTTGGAGGCGGCGACGACGTAGCGCTCGCCGTCACGCGAGTAGACCAGGGGCACGGTCCGCTGCTCGCCGGTTCGCGCCCCGGCCGCGGTCAGCAGGAGCAGCTGGCGGCCGACGAACGGCCCGCTGCTGGCCTGTCCGCCGTGGGCCCGGAAGTCATCGATCAGGGCCGTGTTGAAGTCATAGGGGGAGCTTGCCATGGCGTTCGTTCCCTTCGGTCTCGGGCGTTCGGCCCGCATGGCTATCGTAGGGAGGCGCGCGTCGGGCGGGTCCGGGGGCGGCGGTCTGGTTCGACCAGCGAGACGGCGAGCGGTGCCGGCCGCGTGCCTCCGGCCCGGACCCCTAGCCTCGAAGTCCGTACCATTGACCGGGCCCGATCTGGCGGAAACGCGACCAGGCCATTCCCGGCTCATGCGCCAGTCGTTGCCTTCGAGAAGGAGACGGAACGATGCAGTACCGCAGGTTCGGCAAGACGGGTCGTGACGTCAGCGTCATCGGCTTTGGGGCCTGGGCCATCGGCGCCGACTGGGGCATGGTGGACGATGCCCAGAGCCTCCGCGCCCTGCACGCGGCCGCGGACGCGGGGGTGACGCTCATCGACACCGCCGACGTCTACGGCGACGGTCACTCGGAGCAGGTGATCGGCAAGTTCCTGCGCGACCGAAGCGGCGAGCAGTTCTTCGTCGCCACCAAGATGGGCCGGCGCGCTCCGGTCGAGATGGCCAGCTACAGCCCCGAGGCCTTCCGCGCCTGGGTGGACCGCAGCCGCGAGAAACTGGGGGTCGAGACGCTGGACCTGGTCCAGCTTCACTGCCTGCACCGCGACATCTACTACAGCCCCGAGCTGTTCGCGGCCCTGGACGATCTGGTGGCCGCGGGCGCGATCGCCAACTACGGCGTCAGCGTCGAGAAGGTGGAGGAGGCGCTCAAGGCAATCGAGTTCCCGGGCGTGGCGACGGTCCAGATCATCTTCAACATGGTGCGCCAGCGGCCGGCCGAGCACTTCCTGGCGGAGGCGAAGCGTCGCGACGTCGGCGTGCTGGCCCGCGTGCCGCTGGCTTCAGGGCTGCTGACGGGGCGGATGAGCCGGGCGACCACTTTCGACAAGTCGGACCACCGCAACTACAACCGCCGCGGCGAGGCCTTCGACGTCGGGGAGACCTTCTCCGGGGTCGATTTCGAGACCGGACTGGCTCTGGTCGAGGAGCTGCGCGGCCTGGTGCCCGAGGGTGCGACGATGGCCCAGATGGCGCTGCGCTGGATCCTCACCTTCGACGGCGTGACGGCCGCCATCCCCGGTGCCAAGTCGCCCGAGCAGGCGAAGGCGAACGCCGCCGCGGCCGATCTGCCGGCCCTGCCCGCGGAGACGATGAAGCGCATCGAGAGCCTCTATGCCGAGCGCATCAAGCCCCTCGTCCACCAGCGCTGGTAGGCGCGGGCCCGCCGCTCTGGCCACCGGTAGTCTGGCGCCTTCTCGCTGCCTCCGCTCGCTCCGCGCCAAAGCAGTGGCTGGGCGCGCCGAGCGAGGCGGACGGGCGAGCTTCCCGGGCTGATCCGCGTGACTGCGTGGAGCCCGCCCCGCGCTACTTCTTCGGCAGGCGCTCGTAGAGTTCGCGGTAGGTGGCGGAGATGTCGCGGTAGATCTCCACGGCCGCCGGCTCGGGCTCCATCACCCGCGTGTCGGCAGGGAGCGGCGGAGTCCCCTCGGCCGTGGAGGGCAGCACACCCGCGGCCACGGCCCCGAGCAGTGCCGCGCCCCGGGCCGAACCGTGCTCCGTGGCACCCAGGGCCACCGGCAGGTTCAGCACGTCGGCGATGATCTGCTGCCACAGCCTGTGCACCCCGCCGCCGGCGACGACGCCCGCCTTGGGCTCTATGCCGATGCCGCGCAGCAGGTCCAGGCCCTCGGCCAGGGCGTAGGCCACTCCCTCCAGGACTGCCCGGGTCAGCTCGGCCGGGCCGTGGGTGACGTTCAGGCCCACCATCGCGCCCCGAGCGTGCGGATCGAAGTGGGGCGTCCGCTCGCCACGGAGGTAGGGCAGGAAGATCAGCCCGTCGCTGCCGGCCGGGGCTTTGGCCGCCAGGCCCAGCAGCTCCCGGACTCCGTTCGGGTCGTCGGGGCGAAGCGTCTTGACGATCCAGTCCAGCGACGCGGCCGCCGACAGGATGGCGGCCATGACGCACCACTGCTCGGGCACCACGTGCGCCAGGCCGTGTAGCCGGCCCTCCGGGTCGACCCGGGGCTCGTTGAGCGGCGCCAGGACCTGACCGCCCGTGCCGAGCGAGATCAGGACCGTGTCGTGGGCGTCGGCCGTGCGTCCCAGCCCCAGGCCGAGCGCGGCCGCGGGAGCGTCCGCGCCGCCCACGGCGACGGCGATCCCGGCCGGCAGGTCCAGGGCCTCGGCCGCGTCTTCGCGCAATGTCCCGGCTTTGGCCTCGGATTCGCTCAGCGGCGGCAGCTTCCCGGCATCGATGCCCAGCTTCTCGCACACGTCCTCCGCCCAGCGGCGGGCGTGCAGGTCGAAGAGCAACGTGGCTGAAGCGTCCGAGACGTCGCTGGCGACCTCGCCGGTCAGCCGGGCCCGCAGCGCGTCCTTGGGCTGCACGACCCAGCGGGTCTTCGCCCAGGCGTCGGGCTCGTTGGCGGCCAGCCACATGATCTTGGGCGCGGTGAAGCTCACCGAGGCGCGGTTGCCGGTCCTGGCCACGAGCTCCGGGCGCGGAATCCGGCGCTCGATCTCCGCCGTTTCGGCCTCCGCCCGCCCGTCGGACCACATCAGGGCCGGCCGTACCGGCATCCCCGTCTTGTCCAGGAAGACGGCGCTGTGCATCTGGCCGGTAAGGCCCAGGGCTACCACCTCGGCGTCCCGCAGCACCGGTCGGGCCAACAGCTCGGACATCGCCAGCCGCAGGGCGTCCCACCAGCGCTCCGGGTTCTGCTCAGCGTAGCCGGGCTTGTGCGATTCGGTCGGGTACGAGGCCAGCGTGACACCCAAGCATTCGCCCGCCTCGTTCATCGCGATCAGCTTCACCCGCGACGACCCAAGGTCGATACCGATCGAGACGCGCACCAAGACCTCCCTGGCCCCCGAGCTACCCGTAGGCCGCTAAGGGTACCCCCGGTCGGGCCGGCGCGGGAACCGCCTCGCCCGGAATCCGGCTCGACTGTCCGCCGCCGCCCTTCCCGGCTAGGCTGCCAGGTCGCGTCGCTCGAAGAACACCAGCGCGGCCGCGAGGAAGGCCACCGCCACGGCGGCCAGCACGACCACGTCGCCCCAGTCCAGCCCGTACTTCAGGACGTTGTGGCCCAGGTAGTAGTGGAACAGTGACAGGGGGTTGATGGTCCGCAGCGACTCGATGTTGGCCGACAGCGTCTGGACCAGGTACATCACCACCATCAGCCCGATGGGGATGCCTGCAGCGGCGCCGCGATTGCCGCTCCAGGCGGCAATGGCCAGGGCCATCGTCCCGAAGGCCAGCGACAGGATTACGGCCAGGAACAGGCCGGCCGCGATCTTGTCCAGGTCCACCGGGCTGTTGCTGGCCACCGCGCCGATCTGGATCCCCACCAGCATCACGGCCGCTGACACGAAAAGGGAGATGACCAGGGCGGCCATCTTGTCCAGGACCATCCGCCAGCGCGGGACGGGGTAGGAGAGAAGAACGTCGATCGTGCCGCGCGCCTCCTCGCCGGCGGTGAAGCCGCTGCACAGGGCCACGGCAAAGCCGGCCAGCAGGGCCGGCAGGATGAGTGGGAACAGCTCCACGTTCAGGAAGCCGGTGGCCGTGGAGAGGTCCATGTCCATGCCGCCGATTAGTGCTTTGATGCTCTCGGGCATCTTGGACATCATTTCTTCGAGGTCGAAGGCCTGGGTGTAGGTGGGGTAGAGCGCGGTGAAGTAGCCACCGCCGATGGCCAGCGAAATGGCGACCCAGAAGGTGGGCCAGCGCAGGTCGCGGATCGTCTTGCCGAAGACGCTACGCAGCAGCATCGCCCGACTCCTTTCCGGCGCTCAGCGCGGCGCCCTCGCCGTAGTAGCCCAGGAAGATCTCCTCCAGGCTGGTGTCGATGCTGCGCACGTTCTCCACCTGGTAGCGGGCGGCTTCCTTGATGAGCGCGTCCACGCTGCCCAGGACGGTGCAGCGGAGAGTGGCCTCGTCGATTGTCAGGTCCTCCACGCCGGGCAGACCGGCGAACTTCTTGGCCGGGACCGGCTTCGCGAAATCGATCTCCAGCCGCCGGCGCGCCTTGGCCTTCAGGACCGGGATCGATTCGACCGTCAGCAGCCGGCCTTCGCGGATGATGCCGACGCGATCGCACAGGTGCTCGACTTCGGGCAGCTGATGGGAGGAGATGAAGACGGTCCGGCCTTCCTTGCGAGCGTCCTCGCACAGGTCCTCGAAGACGAGCTGGATGAAGGGATCGAGGCCGGCCGTCGGCTCGTCCAGGATGAGCAACTCGGGCCGGATCATGAATGCCGCGACCAGCCCCACCTTCTGCTTGTTGCCGCGCGACAGGCCCTTGATGCGCTTGGTGGGATCCAGCTCCAGGCGCTCGACCAGTTCATCGCGATAGGCGGCGTCGACCTTGCCCTGCAGGTGGCCCAGGTAGGCCAGCAGTTGGCGGCCGGTCAGATCGCCGTAGAGCGACAGCTCGCCCGGGATGTAGCTGACGCGCCGGTCGATCGCCAGCCGATCGTGGCGGACGTCCATGCCCAGCACCCGGGCATGGCCCTTCGTCGGCCGGATGAGGTCCAGCAGCAGGCGAATGGTCGTCGACTTGCCGGCGCCGTTGGGGCCCAGGAAGCCGAAGATCTGGCCCGGCTCCACCACGAGGCTGACGTCGACGATGCCTCGCGATTTGCCGTAGTACTTGGTCAGGTTCTCGGTCTCGATCGCGTTAGCCATCAGCGAGCTTCCTTTCGGGTGTCGGCGTGCCATGTCTCGCCGAACCGGAATGGGCTGCCGTCCGCGTTCGTGGGGCGGCGCCAGGAGATCATCCGGCGAGTGTTCGGGGCCTGGTAGGTCTGCAGCCTCCGTTTGACGATGCGCAATGGCCTGTCCGATCGGGACGCTGGGATCATCGGATCATTCCCATTAGACCCCGTTGCCGGCCGGTAGGTTCGAGTGAACCTGCGGCCCGGATTGTCAGTCGAAGGAATGACGGCGATCCAGACGATATGATGACTACCCACCGGAGGCGGGAGGGCACTATCGCGCCATGGCTGTAATCGAGACCGTGGGTCTCAGCAAGCACTTCGGGCCGGTCAGGGCCCTGGACCAGCTGGACCTGGCCGTCGAGCCGGGGATCATCGGGCTCGTCGGCGCAAACGGCGCGGGCAAGAGCACGCTGATCAAGATCCTGCTGGGCCTGCTGCCCGCCACCGAGGGCAAGGCCTCCGTGCTGGGCATGGACGCGGCCCGCGAGACGCTCGAGATCCGCAAGGTTGTGGGCTACATGCCCGAGCATGACTGCCTGCCGCCGGATGTCAGTGCCACCGAGTTCGTTACCCACATGGCCCGTGTCTCGGGTTTGCCGCGGACCGCGGCCCGGGAGCGAACCGCCGACGTCCTGCGTCACGTGGGCCTGTACGAGGAACGCTATCGCCAGATCGGCGGCTACTCGACGGGCATGAAGCAGCGCGTGAAGCTGGCCCAGGCCCTGGCCCACGACCCTCAGCTGCTGCTCCTCGACGAGCCCACCAACGGCCTGGACCCCTCCGGCCGGGACGACATGCTGGATCTCATCAAGCGGACCGGCAACGAGTTCGGCATCTCGATCATGGTGGCCTCGCACCTGCTGGGCGAGATCGAGGAGGTCGGCGACTTCCTGCTGGCGATCGACGCCGGGCACCTGCTGCAGTCGGCTCCCATCTCCCACTTCACGAAGCGGACGCCGGTGCTGGCGGTCGAGGTCGAGGAGGACGCGGACAAGCTCGCCGCCCGGCTGACCAGCCGCAAGGTCAAGGCCCGCGTGGAAGGCGGCCGGGTTCTGGTGGCCATCGAAGGGGATTCGGTCTACGAC
>Ga0315551_10001948_pt1 | contig 15419 bp, 10 predicted proteins | sample SalMarSW160290MG_FD_203678 | JGI IMG/M metagenome (GOLD analysis project Ga0315551, IMG submission 203678) | Salt marsh sediment microbial communities from the Plum Island Ecosystem LTER, Massachusetts, United States - Salt Marsh Sediment SW1602-90 ... | reverse complement strand
CAGTCGAAGTAGTGATAGCCGAGACAGAACAAGGTCGAGGAGTCATGGGAGTTATCGATGGATTTCACTCAAAAGGAGTTGAAAAAGAAACCGATGTTAAGGCACGCAAAAAGTTTTTAAGAAATACAGGATATAAACTCTAAACAAGATGCCCTCTTTTAAAAAGAGATCCTTTTCCTGGCAAAGCAGAACAGTCCTTCAGATATTGCTTATCCCTATCATCTTTCTCGTCATTTTTAGCCTTCTTCCGCTCACTCTGCTTTATTTTTCTTCACCCGGTTCCAGGGAGAGTCGTCCGCCTAATGAAGGGATCGATCGCTCAACCGAGCCCATAAAAATTGGCGACTTCGCTTTAAGGATTAATTCCATAAAGATATCAGAAGAATTGATTATAGATAGTTTATCAATAAAGGCAAGAAAGGATTATGCATTTACTCTGATAAACCTAACGTTTGAGAATGTTGGCGCCAATGTAAAGAGCTGCCACCCCCAAGTATTCCTAAAAGATGAGAAAAACTATGTATATCCTGAGCACCGAGCTTCAGAGATTCCAAGACCCTTCCTCTTCAGCGTATACCCGGAAGAAAAAAGAACAGGAAGTTACTTATTCCAAATCGAGAAGAATAGATATCCAGTGGAACTCATCATTTCTTCACTAGACTCAACAACCGGATCCCCCGGAAGAACTATTGAAATAAACAAGAACCTTATCGAACATACCTCCATCTTCACATTCAAGTGAAAAGAGGATTAGAGAGTAAATAGCTGATGGCTCATGGCTGATGGTTAAAGAGAGTGAGGAATTACTAATGTTTAGAGGCTATGAGCCATGAACTATGAGCTAAAATGAAGGCCCGAGATGTTCTTGATAGTACCAAGAAAGTATTAGTAAAAATGAGATTTTTCTTGACATACTACTTTCTTATGCTAAATTTCGAAGATAAACAGTAGATACTCAGTGAACCCCCGTCATTGCGAAGCGAGCAATCTCGGTAGTCGCAAGACTCAGAGCCTGCGTTTATACGCACCCTAAAGGGTGCGGCTATCCGCCCTGCTCTTTGCAGTCAACAACATGGAACGTCCTTCAGTGAATGTTTACCAAGGATGAGTATTTTCCAAGAAAGAAGGATTTTGTAAAAAAATATAGAATGGATAATCAAAAAAATCTCTTTGTAGGTTTTGATGTCGGAAGTAGTTCTGTGCATTATGCAGTTCTTAATGAAGACAAGAAAGTAATATACTCTCCAAAACCAATAATGCACTTTGCTGATCCTGTTGGGGCAATAAAAGAAGCATGGCAAAACATAATAGAAAAATATGATAAAAACAAGATAAAAAATACAGCATTTACAGGAACCGGAGCAAACTTCTTTCCAGCTATAATGAAAGGAGTAACTTTTACTTTCGATAGTGTAGCAATCCCAAAAGGAGTAGAAATAATAGAGCCAGATGCAAAATATATTTTTCATATTGGGGCAAAAGATCCTTATTTCTTCAATCTAAACAAAACAAAGGGTAAGAAAATTATTCAAGAATGGAGGACGGGATCCAAATGTGGAGGTGGCTCTGGAACGTTAATAGAAAAGCAATGTAGAAGATTATTTGAAAAAGAAGTCTCTAACGACAATGTTTCTTCTTCAAAAAATGAAAGACATAAAGCGCAATTGAGATTGGAAGAAATGTTTAAAAGGGCAGAGCAAGAAGCTGCTAAGTCAAGGGAGCCGAGTGAATTTTTGGCAAGATGTGGTATTATCATACAATCTGATTTAATTCACAAGCAAAATGAGGGAGCAAAAAGAGAAGACAACCTAGCTGGTCTTTTCAAAACAATTGCCAGAAACTATAAAATTGATGTCATCGGCAATGAAGAGATAGATAAAAATTCCGGCAGTGCAATAGCCACGGGAGGAGTCTTAACAAATGACTTAATCAGAAAAAACTTAGGAGATTTTATTGGGATTCCCATAAAAAAACCACAGTATCATCATAATATAGCTGCCATAGGTGTAGCATTAAAGGGAGTAGAAAAAAATAATAATTTTGTCTTTGATCCTGAGCAGTTAGATAAAGTTGCAGAATACAGCAGAAAACAAAGAAAATTTATGCCTCCTTTGTGTAATTACCTAAAAAAAGTGAATGAAAAGACTGAAAAATTAGAAGAAAAAATAGAAAAAGGAACAGATGTTGTAATAGGAATAGATGGGGGAAGCACAACAACAAAAGGAGCCTTAGTTGATTTAACGGGAAAATTTCTTGATAAAATCTACATTAAAACACATGGAGACCCTGAAAAGGCACTGAAAAAAGTTATAAAGTACTTAGGTAAACACAAAGACAAAGTAGATGTAAAGGGTATTGGCACTACTGGTTCTGCAAGAAAACTTTATGAAAGAATTTTAGTTAGCAAGAAGAAAATTAAAGAATTAGCCAAACAAGATATAGAAATTACCGACAAAACAACAGATGAAATTACCTGCCATGCTCTTGGAATTAAACACAATGATCCCGAAGTTGATACAATTTTTGAAATAGGTGGACAAGATATGAAATTTACCCACTTCTCTCTCGATGGAACAATAAAAGAAGCAAAAATGAATTACAGCTGCCAAGCCGGCTCTGGCCAAACCCTTGAAAATATGGCCGATGTCATAAATTTGGATGTAAAAAGTTCTCTTCAAGAATATGCACTAAGAGCAAAAGGGATTCCTATAATTGATTCAACTTGCGGCGTTTTTATGGAAATGGACGAAAATAGGCTTGTAGCAGAAGGATTTAGCAAAGAAGAAATAGCAGCTGCAATATTAAGAGCGACAGCAGCAAGTTATTATTATAAATTTGTTGGAGGGAGCCAACATATTGGAGAAAAATGCTCTGCTCAAGGAGGCCCGCCTTTAGGAAAAGCTTTTCTTGCAGCACTTGCACAAATTACAGGCAGAGAAATAAATGCTTATCCTCATAGAGAGATGTTTGGAGCATTAGGAGCAGCACTTGACGTAATTAAAAATATTAAAAATTTAGAAGAACAAAACAAGCTCCATGCAACTGCATTTAGAGGATGGAATCTGACAGAGATGCCTCTCAAAAAAGAAAAAATATACTGCAAAGATTTGTTTAAAGAAAAATCATGCGGCATAAGAAATTGTTTGTTAGAAATATTTTCTATTGAAGATGATAAAATAATTACTGGAGGTTTTTGCCCTCGAGGAAACTCGGAAGCATCTGTAAGGCCAAAGACAAATTATGTTGAAAAATATCATTCGATATATGAAAAACATTTTAAAAAGTATGGTTGCTTACTGGCAGAACTTGAGGAAATACTGAATAATTCTGATGAAATAGGCCGAAAAACAATAGGAATTAGAAGAGCTACTGCAACATTTGGAGAAAAAGGAATCTGGAGCGCTGCTCTATTTAAGAAACTTGGTTTTTACCCTGTAGCATCGCCAGAAAGTAACGAAGAGATAGCAAAAATAGGGGTAGAGAATTCAAGAACTGAATTTTGTCTGGCAAGAAAATTAGTAACAGGTCATACAGCAATATTAAATAACAATCCCAATATAGAGTATTTATTTAATCCAAGTTTTATTGAACATAAAAAAGAACAACCGCCTGACTTAAAATACTGTATCTATACAGAATCGGAAGGATACATCTTAAAGGATGTTCTTTCTCTTGACGAGAATAAACAAGTAAATCTCATTTTACATTATGGAGATGAAGATCTTTTATTTGAAGCACTTAAAAATGAATCTAAGAAGCTAGGATTTAAATTCACCAATAAACAGATTAAAGATGCCATAGAATATGCCAATGAAGCAGAAGAAGAATTTAAAAAAGAGCTATCCAGAGAGGGAGATAAATTTTTAAAAAGAATTGAAAGAAAAAGAGAAAAAGCTTATGTCGGCATTGGAAGAGATTATGTGATACTTGACCCAGAAGCAAGCTCGAATTCAGGAGTTATGTTTTCACAAATAAGAGGTCTAAACTATATACCGCAAATATTTTTAGACCATAAATTTAAAAATATACATTTAAATAGTATAGCAGAAAATGAATTTTGGGTTCAGAGTGTAAAAATATTGAAAGCTAATCTGTTTGTTGCCCAACAACCAAAACTATTTCCTATAAGAATGATGAATTTTGGTTGTGGGCCTGATAGTTTAAAAATTTATCAAGAAGAAAAAATTCAACAAGCAGCGAATAAGCCTATGCTTGTTTTATTAACAGATGCTCAAACTAACAATGCCCCTTTTATAACAAGAACAGAGGCTTTTGAAAGAGTTGTAGAACAAAGTAAACCAAAAAAATTGAAAACAGAAGATATAAAGATAAAATCATATTCTACAGAAACCAATGATAAAAGAATTTGGCTAATTCCTTATATGGGAGATGGAAGTTATATTGGAACTGCTGCACTAAAATATTTCGGAATAGATAGCCAAGTCTTGCCAACGAATACCCAGAAAGGATATGAAATTGCGAGAAAGCATATCTATACAGAGGTTTGTCAGCCACTTAAAGGAGTCGTTGGAGATGTTCTCGGCTTTTTGGATGGAAAAATTAAAGAAAAAGGCAAAAAATATGTTGAAGAAAATTATTTAATTATGTTGCCTACAACAAGTGGGCCTTGCAGATTTGGGAAATATAAAGAGATTCTAAGAGACTTTGCAAACAAAGAGGGATTTGAAAAAATTCCAATTGCAGGCCCTTCATCTACCACTGGTTATTTTGATATACCTCTTCCAGAAAAGTTTAGCTCAAGAGACAAAATCAAATTACAACAGATCTTAGTTAAAGGAATACAGGCGTCTGATTTACTAGAAGATATAACTTTAAGATTTCGTCCTTATGCTAAGAACAAACGAGAAATTAATGATTTAAAGAGATTAAGACTAAAGAAGTTAGAAAAAGTCGTAGAAAAAGGAGCCAATACAAAAGAGATAGTTGAATGGGGAAAAGAGACCGTCGAAGCTTTCAAAAAAACAAATCTACAAAATAATGAAAGATTTCCTCTTGTTCTTTACATAGGAGAAATTTACATGAGGCATCATGATCCTTATACTAATTACGTCATTGAAAAATTAGAAGAACAGGGTCTAGAGATGATAAGGTCACCCATAATAGAATGGATTAACTATATAAATGAGATAAATCAAAGAAAGTCGAAGAAAAGCACAATTCTGGGACTAAAAAATCTATATCTAAATTCATTAGAATATATAAACCGAGATAATTCAAGTAAAATTGAAGATTTGAATAGAAAAGTAAAAGAGGATTTAAGCAAGATTTTGAAAGAAGCAAAAAAATTCACCGAATTATCTGTTAAAGAACTATATATAAAACATGTAGGAAAAAGAATAGCTCATCCATTCCACAAACTTCTTTATGGCCGACATATTCTTCCCGAGCCAATAAAGCTAATTGAAAACTTGGAAAAAGAAAATGAATATCATAGAGATATCGAAGGAGAATCTCCCATAAACTCGGCAGTTGCCTATTATCTTATGCATGATTTAATTAAGCTGCAGGATGATGCTCATATCTCAGGAATATTTCACATAGGTCCTTTCACTTGTATGCAAGAAGGCGCTGCAACAGCAAAAATAGAGGCAATGGCAAAAGAATTAAGAAAAAAGAAACCTGACTTAGTTTTTCCAATCATTCATGCTTCTTTTGGTGATTCGTCAAATACAAATCTGGATGCTGAAATTGCAGTCTTTAAAGAGCACTGCTATCAAAAAAGAGAAATATTAAAAGAAAAAATACGATTGAGAGTTAATTAATTAAACTTCAAATAAAAAAATTTTAGAATCTGTGTGAGAATGGAGGGGTAATCTTGCGAACCATCATAATATACTCAGGTGAATCAAAAGGTATGGAAGCCGTCGTCCAGGCTCTCTCCTCAAGTATCCAGGCTATGGGACATGAAACGCACCAGGTGAAGGCAGAAAAATCGGTCCGGGCAGAGAGTCTATTTCTCTACGATCTTGTCTATGTGGGCAGTCCTGTTCTTGGCTTCTGGGGAGGCAAATTTTCTGAACTACTTGCCTCTTATCTTAAGAAATGTTCCGGCCTGGAGAGTAAAAAAATAGCTGTCTTCGTTATTCCCAAACTATTTGGCGTGAGTAAAGCCCTGAAGAGAATTATGAAATTATTGGAGGAAAAGGGCTCGATTGTGATTGCTTTTCAGAGTATCAAGAAACTATCAGAAGCCAGGGATTTTGGAAAAAGGCTGTCTAAACCACAATGAGTGAAGGTCAAATAACTAAAGAAAACCGTATAAACGAGGAAAAGATGACCTTGACTGATTTAAGAGAGATGGTTGAGCAGTACAAAAAGTATCTGCTTAATATTGATGAGTTTTCCAAAGACATCCTGAAAATTCTAATTTTAAGGGATGAGATCGAAATGCTTTCCGGTAGGTTAAAGAGAAGGGGAACCGATCTTTCGGTAGAAAAATCAAGACTTGATAGCCTTGATCAGATCATAAAAGATAAAGCAAAACCTATATTCAGAAGTCTAACCAGCTCTATTGCTCCCCTACCCTACCGAGAAGAAAGAAAAATTCCCCGTTCTCACTGGTGGTGGTATCTGGATGAGCTAATAAGAAAGAGAAGATCTTTACGCATTAGAAGGTTGGCTGTGAGAGGAGGAATTGCTGTCGGTATCCTGGCAGCTGCTTATATCGTCATGGTGAAGGTCTTTCCAAAACCCCAGCCGGCTACAATTTATCAAGAAGAAGGTAGTAAGCTCTATCAGGAAGGAAGAATAGATGATGCTATTCAGGCCTATGAGAAAGCCTTGGAACTTAATTCTGAAGATGGTTATACTTACCTCATGCTAGGGATTCTCTACGAAGACAAAAAAGCTGTAGAAAAAGCTGCCCATTACTTCAAGAAAGGTGAGAGTTTGTACCCCCAAAAAATAGATTTTTATAATGCTCGGGGAATGGTCTACTTTCAAGGAGGAAAGCTGGATAAAGCAGCTGCCGATGTGAAAGAGGCATTGAAGATAGACCCAGAAAGCCCCCTTTCCCACTTTCTTTTAGGCAATATCTACGAAGAAGAAGGTAGCCTTACCGAGGCCGTCACCCAGTACCAGATAGTTTCCAATATGAAGGATGCTCCCGCCCAACTGGTGGTGATGGCCCGCTTTAAAATGGGAATGATGGGAATGAGGGCCCCCTTGAGATCTCCTTAAAGCTTATCCTCTCCGCTCCTTATGTTACCTTACTTTTGGTAATCTCCATTTTAGATATTCAATACAGGACAAATTTCCTTTACATCCTTCCCTTTTTCAATCAAAAATCCCTTGATCCCTTTTGAAATACTGCTTGGTTTATCTTAAGGTTTCAGGTCCCCTCTTCATAATTGCTTTACACTTTTTCTTTTGTAAGCCATCTTTTATTGGATATTGTTGCCATATGAAGAGAACGAAAATGAAAAATTTTTGGCCATCATTATCAAAGAAAATACCCTGCCGGCCTGCCAGGCGATGATCGGAAAGGAAACCTAATCTATAGGTAAAGAGCACGGGGGAAGCAGATCTTTTGTTTATGCCTGGATCAAAATTTTCAAACTAAAATAAGCTCCTCATAATGTAAAATGATTACTAATTTTTAAGAATGCATTCATAGTAGAATAGCCATTATCTCTTTTATTTCTCCTGAAAATCTCTTAGGGCCTAAGTTTACTTTCAATTCTTCTTGTCCAAAAATTGGACTTGACTCATAGACTATTTTTTATAGAATATTGTTGACAGAAAATCGTGATTAGATATAATACGTGACAAATCAAAAACTTTGAGAGAAACGAATGCAAAAAGTAGTAAACAGAAGTCTTGTGGATCAAATATACTCTGTTTTGAGAGATAGGGTTATTGAGGTCTCTATGGAACCAGGTAAAAAGATCGATATTCAGCAATTAATCGAGGAATTCGAAGTAAGTGAAACGCCGGTGAGAGTTGCTCTGGCTAAATTAGCCCATGAGGGGTTTGTCAAACTGTTACCCAGGAGAGGTTATTTTGTGATTAAGTTAACTAAAAAAGATATTAAGGAAATTTATGATCTACGTATATTACTTGAATCTTATGCTATTGATACAGCAATAGAGAATATGGATCCCGCAAAATTAAAAAAAATCTATAGAGATTTTGAACGACTAAGGGGAACTAACAATAGTAAAAGGAGAGAAAAGGAATCTCTCAAAATTGATGAAGGATTTCATCTGGAGATCGTAAGGAATTGCGATAATAAAAGGGCCCAAGAGCTATTTTATCGAATCTATGACTTTGCTCGAATATCCCAGAAAATGCATAAAAGGATAAATCGAGACATAGGTGAGCATACCGCAATAATAAAAGCTTTATTGGACAAAAAGAAGAAAGAAGCCAAGAGGCTTTTAGTAAAACATCTTGAAAACGCCCGAGAAGCTACCCTAGAAGTGTTAGACGAGAGTTTATCTGAGAAGGTCGTGTCATGATAATAGATTCCCACATGCACGTAATTCCAGCATGGTATGGTTACAGAAATGGGGTGAGGGCTGTAGTTGGTACTGGCTATGGGAAAGTAAGAATTGAGAGAGAGGGTACAGAAAGATGGATGCCTCCCTCATTTACTACTTGTACTGTATCTCCCGAATTGGCGCTGGAGTACATGAACTGGGTCGGAGTCGACAAAGCTGTGCTCATGCAGGCTCCTGTCTATGGAGTACATAATGAATATGTAGCAGAAGTGCTGGAGAAATATCCGGACAAGTTCAAGGGTTTCGGACTGATCGATCCTCGGGATAAGAAAGCCCTGGATAAGATTAAGTATCTCACTGATGCTCTTAAATTTTGCGGAGTAAAGTTTGAAGTACCGGACGTACCTTTTTGGTTAGATGGTGAAGAATATTTTCCTATTTGGGAAAAAATGTTACAGGAGAATCTTCTCCTAGCTCTTGATCTGGGTTGGGATAAGACAGAAAATCCTTATTGTTTCCAAGTAAAACAACTGAGAAAATTGGTTGGAAATTTCCCTGACTTGAGAGTTATTATCCTTCATCTCGGTGTAAGTAGACTTTGGGATAGTAATCAAAAGTATCCTTTTCCACTATTGCAACAGATATTGGAGCTAGCAGATTATCCAAATGTCTGGTTTGAGATATCATGCCTACCCCTTTTATGTGAGGAGGAGGAATATCCCTATCCACGCGCACAGAAGATCATTGAAGTAACTTACGAGGAGGTAGGCTCGGAGAGAATCATTTGGGGATCGGATTTTCCAACTGTTTTGCAGGTATGTAACTATAGGCAAACCTTAAATCTCATAAAGAAGAATTGTGATTTTCTCAGTCAAAGGGATAAAGAACTGATCCTTGGAGAAAATGCTGTCAACGTGTATGGATTCAAGAGGTAATGCCTTCCGTCTTCAACCCCTGGACGGAAGCTCTATCTAGTGGGACGATCTGTGATTAAGCTCAAGAAAGGGGGTGAAAAAGTGGGTTTTAAACTCTGGTAAGAAAGGGGTGAATCACGACAAGAGGAGAAAAGTCATGAAGAGTCGTAAGGTTTTAACGGCTGTTGCACTGGCGGTTTTTTTGGTGGTAGTAACATTTTCTGTGGTAGGGTACACCGCTCAAAAGAAATTTGCGGGTGTAACAATTAAGGTAGCAAATCAGGCCAGTCAATGGGCCGACGCTTTTAAAACGTTGGTACCAAGGTTCACTGAAGAAACAGGGATAAAAATTGAATTCGACGACATCTCATTTGGTGTAATGTATGAAAAACTAAAGACCACCTTTATAGGTGAAGTAGCTAAGTACGACATGCTCTGGTATGATTCAATGTGGACGCCAGAATTTGCCGAAAGAGACTGGTTAGTCAATCTCGATTCGTTTCTCAAAGATCCTGATTTGACACCGATGGACTTTAACTATCCTGGTGATTTTTTTGGAACCTACTATTCCGGTAGATATCCTGCTGGTAACCGCTGGGGATTACCCGCCGGGACGTGGGGAATTCCATGGATAGCAGGATTCCGACCTCTCTACTATCGAACAGATCTGGTGAAAGAAGCGGGACTCGTTGATCCATTTGGAAATGCAAAACCACCTGATACGTTAGATGAACTACTCGAATACGCTCAAAAATTAAATAATCCAGACAAGAAAGTTTATGGGTTTACCATGCCAGCAAAGCGTCCTCGAATTTGCTATGACTGGTCTGGATATCTGTGGACTTACGGAGGCGAGTTCTTCGACAGAGACTTCAAACCAACCTTTAATAGCCCGGCTGGAGTAAAAGCGCTTGAAATGTACTTAGCATTAGGTAAAGTGGCTCCTCCAGGAGTAGCAGCTTATCACATCACGGAATGTTGGACATCCTTCATGCAGGGAAGGGCAGCCTTAGCTTGGACATGGCAGGATCTAGCTTCAGTTGCTAGAAAACAGTCGGAGATCATAGGAAAATTCGACTGTGCACCGCCTCCGGTATACGCTGGTGAGAGACATCCTTTAGTAGGGGGAATTGTGGCAAGCATACCTAAGCAGGCAAAAAATCCAGAAGCTGCATTTAAGTTCCTTACTTGGGCTTTGTCTTCCCAACGAGCAAAAGAAGTGACTTTGAAAGGTGCTACTGTCCAAAGGATGAGTACATGGGATGATCCAGAAGTGGAAGAGATGTATCCTTCTGGAGAGGGAGACATAGAAGACGGCTGCCAGCTAACGGGAAGAACAGTCCCTCTTATACCTGAATGGGCCACTGTTGATCAGATAATTGCCGAGGAGCTTTCAGCGGCCTTTGCTGGACAAAAAGGACCTAAGAAAGCCTTAGACGACGCGGCAAGAAAAGTCGAGCAGTTTATGAGAGAAGCAGGGTATTATAAGTAGAGATTGATTAAAGGAGAAAAGAGAGAAGGAGTAATTTTGCTCCTTCTCTCACCCTATATAAATTCTTGATTTGATTCTTAAAAAAATTTGCAATAACAATGTCGTTATTTCGTATGAGAGAAGAATGAGAAATCATTGGTAAATTAATTAAAGATAGTTTCACCTACCCAAACTATTTTTGGCAGATCCTCCGATAATTAATTTTGAATTACAGTTTTACATTAATGAAGAAAAGATTTTTGTGAAGTTTTAAGCAATACTGCAGGATAGCTAACTCTCCTCGAGGAGAGGCTTGACATGTTGATGAGCAAGCGGAAGTGTAGATTTTACAAAAGCTGTGAGGAAAGAGTAGAGTATAAATAGTGTCATGGTAAATAGAAAGAAGATTGAACCTTTTTTTTATCTTTTGCCCGCTTTTATAGTGATGGCCACTATCACAGTATATCCATTTATTTATAATGTCCTCCTTAGCTTCCACGAGTGGAATCTAACTACTTTCAGGGGCAAACATTTTGTCGGTGGCCAAAACTATCTCGGAATTTTTAGAAATCCGGACGTGTGGAATTCCTTGAGAGTTACTGGAATTTATGTGGTTACCTGTGTTGGATTTGAATTCATTTTAGGACTCGCCATTGCTTTTTTAATACACAGTGAATTTAGAGGTAAAGCAGCAGTGAGGGGGCTTCTTTTGTTCCCTATGATCATGTGTCCGGTGATAGCTGGCCTAATCTGGAGATGGATCTTTAATGCCGAGTGGGGGCTTGCTAATTATATGGTTAATTTGATAGGACTATCCGGTAAGCCCTGGTTAGTAAAACCGAGGCTCGCTCTCTTCTCTGTAATACTGGCAGATATTTGGCAATGGACGCCATTCATCGTATTAATAGTCCTTGCAGGTCTGCAGGCGATTCCTGAGGAGCTAATAGAAGCAAGTGAAGTTGACGGTGCCTCTTGGTGGCAAATCCAAAGACATATTTCTTTGCCCACCTTAAAGCCTGTATTGTTGATAGGGCTTTTGCTAAGAACCATGGATGGACTGAGATTTGTGGACAAAATATTTGTTATGACGTATGGGGGGCCGGGTTCTGCTACATCTGTCTTCGGTTTCTTTGCCTACATTAGAGGTTTCAAGTTCTTTCAAATGGGGCGGACGGCTGCATTGTCTATAATCTTGTTGGCAATAATTATATTTTTAGCTAATGTTTTCATTAGACTGTTCCGAGGAGCTCGATGACAATCTCTAAGGAAAAAATGAGCGCTCAACATATCTGGGGAGTAGTCCGGTATTTTCTTGTGGCAATAATTGTGGTTTTTTTCTCAGTTCCCGTAGTATGGACTGTACTTACATCCATTAAACCTGACATTCTTATACCAAAGATGCCCCCAAGCTGGTGGTTCAGACCCACCGGGGAACATTACGTCTCTATTTTTCTAGAAAAACATCTTGGAAAAGCACTCTGGAACAGTTTTATTATTGCCAGTGTCAGTACAATTTGTTCGTTAGCCGTTGGCGTACCAGCAGCTTATGCCTTTTCAAGATTCAGAATCCCGGGAGGCGAGAATCTGGCTTTCTACTTTTTAACATCCAGAATGGCTCCTCCTATCTCCGTTATTTTGCCACTGTTTTTAATTTTCAAGACTCTTCACCTGATTGACACGAGGGTAGCTTTGATAATTGCGTATATGACTTTTAACTTTTCCTTTGTAATTTGGATGATGAGAGGATTTTTTAATGAGATTCCTAAAGACCTAGATGAATCTGCAATGATAGAGGGTTGTTCCCGCTTCGGTGCTTTTTGCAAAATTGTTCTACCTTTGACGGCGCCGGGAATAGCAGCTTCTGCAGTCCTCTGCTTTATTTTTTCATGGAATGAGTTTTTGTTTGCCTTGATCCTCACCAATATTGAGGCAAAGACTTTACCAGTTGCGGCGGCCGGATTCATAACTGATAGAATGGTTCTCTGGGGAAAATTGTGCGCCACTTCCGTGGTTATTTATCTTCCTGTAATGTTGTTTGCCCTGTTGCTACGGAGATATCTGGTAAGAGGTTTAACCCTGGGAGCAATAAAGTAAGGATCTTGCCTTTCTTTTTTGTGAATAGAGAGAATGATTTAATCCCTTGACCAGACAAGTGAAAGAAAACACTTTGTCAACCTTGCGATAAGTGAGAAAGGAGAAGTTCTGTCAGCATTTTGTGATAATTTACAGAAAAGGGGAGAGCAAAAATGGTAGGAAAAACTCATTATTTGAAGCCGAAATTAGTTAAGAAAGTAGATACTCCTTATAGGCGTATAGTCACTAAAATACCTGTATCAGATTCAATGAAGATTCTAAAAGATCTAAGAAAATATGAGCCCAATTCTATGACCGGACAACCGCCGGTGATATGGGATAGAGCTGAAGGGATTCAGGTGTACGATAAGTATGGCAATATGTGGCTTGACTGGAGCTCTGGAGTTTTGGTTGCCTCGGCTGGTCATGGTAGAGAAGAGATAAAAGAAGCTATTGTAAATCAGGTAAACCACAACCTGTTACATAATTATTGTTTTCCCAGCGAACTCCGAGCCCATTTGGTAGAGAAATTGTCGAAACTTGCCCCAGAAGGCCTAGATAAGGTCTTTCTGTTGACTACTGGTTCGGAAACAGTGGAATGTGTTATAAAATTAGCTCAGACTTGGGGACAAGAAATAGAAGGAAATAAAAAAATAGGAATTATTTCTTTTGAAGGTGCTTTTCATGGACGAACTTTAGGAGCTCAAACGATAGGAGGAATTCCCTCTTTAAAAAGTTGGATTGTAAATCTAGATCCTAATTTTCACCAAGTTCCATTCCCGGGAGACTTTCGATGTGAAGATAGAAGTTTTGAACTATTTGAAAAAACACTAGAGAAAAAAGGTGTAATTCCAGATCAGATTGCCGGAGTAATCAGTGAGACTTACCAGGGTGGCGGAGCCTGCTTCATGCCGAAAGAATATGTAAAGAAACTAGCTCAGTGGTGCAAAGAAAATCAAGTACTTCTAATATTTGATGAAATACAGGCTGGGTTTGGGAGAACCGGAAAGATGTTTGGTTTTGAACATTATGAGGTGATTCCTGACTTAATTTGCTGCGGAAAAGGGATTACCTCTTCTTTACCTCTATCAGCTGTCATAGGCAGGAAGGAAGTAATGGATTTATACCCCCCTGGGAGTATGACTAGTACCCACACTGGTAATCCTGTGTGTGTAGCTGCAGCTCTTGCCAATTTGGAAATCATCGAGAGAGAAAATCTTGCGCAAAGGGCCGAGAAACTAGGAAAATTTCTTTTTGCTGTGCTTGAGAAGATCAGAAGAGATTTTTCCCATATTATCGGGACAGTCTACGGTAAGGGATTGGTATATGGAGTTCATATTACAAGAAGTGGAAGCAAAGAGCCCGATGGAGAACTGGCTTCCAAGATAGTTGAAAAGGCTGTGGAAAAAGGACTAATGCTTTTCGCACCCGTTGGTTTTGGAGGAGCTACTATCAAAATATGTCCCCCTCTGATCATTACGGAAGAAGCTATTAAAGATGGAGCTATTGCCTTCAGAGAAGCCATAGAGGAAGCTTTAGTGGAAAAATAGGTTAAGAAACGAAATGTCTATCTTCCAGGCTTGAAAAATTCTTATTTTATCTCCCGCCTAATTTCTCATACCAGACTAAATTCCTGCCGGCCTTTGCCCATTTATCTTTGCAAGCACCTGCGCTTACATGGTAAAGTACAGTAGTCGCTACCTTTAGGTTGCGCTATTTTGGGCAGTTTTACGCAGGTTAAAGCCTGCGGCTACCTACCTTTTTCCTGAAACTGGACAAATGGACTTGACATTTTCCCAGGTTATTTTATTATATATTAAATTATTAACTAAAAATTAATTTTCGAGAAAAGGGGGCAAGGTAGCCGCAACCTTTAGGTTGTGCTTGTTTGCGCAGGCTCTGAGCCTTGCGACTACCAGATTATAAATAGGCAAGTTCATTCGCCCTTGGATAATTTATAAATTCCTAGGCCTTAAAAACGAGTGCTCAGAGGTGACTAAATAAGATGAAAATCGGAAAGGTTATAAGAGAGTTCCGGCTGGCAAGGAATATGAGTATCAAGGAACTATCTAAAAAGATCAATCTAACCAGTAGCCTTATCAGTCAGGTAGAAAGAGATCTCATTAGTCCCTCTCTTAATAGCCTAGCAAAAATTTCAAGTGCTTTAAAAGTACCCATGGTATCCTTTTTCACTGAAGCCACTCCTAAGCCCTGGCCGGTGATGAGAAAAAAACAAAGAAAGAAGACCACCATATTTTCAAATTCTCATGTTATTTATCAACTACTTTCACCGGACCCAAATAAGAAAATTGAATTCTTATTGGTGGAGATTGAGCCAGAAGAGGACGAAAATGAAGAAAATGAACTGGTAGCGCACAGTGGGGAGGAATGTGGATATGTCATCAAGGGTGAGTTAGAGGTGAGATTAGGAAAGGAAAGATATTGTTTAAAAGAGGGTGACAGTATCTATTTTCAGAGCCGTATTCCCCATAGGTTTAA
>Ga0315551_10001947_pt1 | contig 15431 bp, 8 predicted proteins | sample SalMarSW160290MG_FD_203678 | JGI IMG/M metagenome (GOLD analysis project Ga0315551, IMG submission 203678) | Salt marsh sediment microbial communities from the Plum Island Ecosystem LTER, Massachusetts, United States - Salt Marsh Sediment SW1602-90 ... | reverse complement strand
AATGTCGAGCATCAAGTATCGAATAATTAACCACTCACCAATTAACCAATCACGGGTATCGAGCATCAAGAATCGAGCCACTATTCACCAATCACGAATCACCATTAACCATTCACTAATACTGCTTACGACTGAATTCTTTGTTGTCTGTCATGTCGAGCGGAGTCCGGCACACCTGCGTGTGTGACGGACGAAGTCGAGACATCTGGCAACGGATAGGGCGCTTCTCAAACGCGGCCAGATTTCTCCGCTCCGGCCTGCCTTCGCGGGCCTTTGGTCGAAATGACAAAGTTAAGCGAAAAACTCAATCGTAATGTGTATAATTACCTATCATCACTGACAATCCCAAGTCCGTGTCTAAAAAGTCTGTGTCAATCGATGAAATCTGAGGTTAATATTTCGACATTAAAAATCCGCAATTCGACAGGCGATATACGACAAATGTAGTCCTAAATACCTATGAAAAAAGGGTTCAAAAAGTGCGCATTTTTGTTCATTTTTGCTCAAAACGTGCCTGCTTTTGCTAATTTCTTATCATTTTATGTTCATTTTCCACCCCATTTCTCTTGCCTATTTGACCCAAGCCCTACAATCCAACCTTACTGCCCCCGTTTTTCGCCCAGAAACGGCATTTTAAGGCCGTGAACAGTTACTTAATTCCTTTGATTTGTAAAACATAAATTAGAGTAGGGCTATTATGGCTTTGAGAACTTTGGAGTCTTTCGGATCGATTTTATAAGCCTCAGGCTTATTTATCAGTGTATAACTTTGTTTAACGGATACGTAATTATGCCTGATGCGCCCGCTCGCTTAAGAGCTGGTACCAACGAACGTTCAATATTATCGTCGATAATCACTTCTATCGCTACGTAGTCGGAATCTGCCAGACTCGAAACGGTAGGGCTTTTTTCAGCGGGGAGCACATTTAGTATCTCGTCCAGGTCGCCCTTTTTCACATTCATCTTTAGGCCGACCTTGCTGCGCGCCTCGATTGCGGCGTTGAGCAGTATCGAGATATTTTCTATTTTTTCGCGTTTGAAATCGTCCTGCCAAGCCTCTTTGTTTGCTATCAACCTTGTTGTTGAGGTAATCACCGTATCTACTATCCGCAGATTATTTGCGCGCAACGATCTGCCTGTCTCGGTCAGCTCCACAATTGCATCGACCAATCCTGCCTTTACCTCAGTGGCGCCCCAGCTAAATTCTACCTTCACTTTGATATTCTTGTCCGCGAAGTACTTTTTTGTCACGTTAACAAGCTCGGTGGCGATTAATCCACCGTGCAGGTCCTTTAACTTGGCCACCTTCGATTCATCAGGTACCGCCAGTACCCACCTGGCTGGATTGCTCGTAGCCTTACTGTAGGTAAGTTCGCAGACATCAACCACATCGGACCCATTCTCCATAATCCAATCATAGCCGGTAATGCCCGCGTCCAGGACACCATCAGCTACGTACTTACTCATCTCCTGAGCCCGGAGCATAGTTAGCTGAATCTGCTCATCGTCTATGCTCGGTAGATAACTGCGTTTAGAATCGAGAATATGGAATCCAGCTTTGTCGAACAGTTCGATGGTCGCTCTCTGCAAGCTGCCCGCTGGAATACCCAATCTCAGTATCTTCTCTGACATCTTCTCAAGCCTCGCAATTGGCGAACCGGGTTGACTGTGTTGGTTCTGCTATTTATGTAAGCCATAGGCTTATAAACTTGCTGTTCGTGCCATTCACTTGGCTTACTTCTTTCTTTTGGTTTTTTTCCTTGTTTTTGCTCTTCGGGTAGTTCGCTTTTTCTTTTTAGTCTCGGACGCCTCGCTTTCCCGTCGCAAAAAGGTGTAAAACTCATAGCCATTCTTAGCTGATATCTGTCTCGTAAGGAAACCCTCTATTTGTTGCTCATCAGCCTCGGAGTCAACCAATTCATGGCTCTTTAGGTACTCTATCATCCTTCCAGTAAGCGGTATCGCATGTCCCTGCAGGGCCATCAGCATACAGTAGTCAACCGCGAAACGAGTAATACCATCCAGCTTCTCAAGAGCCTTTTTAGCCGGCCGCTTGCCAACCTTTTTCAGAGCTTGAAGGCTGACCGTATGATATTCGTTGAATATAGCCATCAGAGTGCTCGTAAGCGTATTAGTTGTCTGCCTTGTTAGAGGCGTATCCTCACCGAGTATTTCAACCATTTCCTCCGGCCTTGAGACACGCATGTCGTTCAGGTCAACAAAATAGTCGGCAAACTTTCTACTCATAGCTTGTGCCGCTGTCTCTGTTGTATTCTCACTGATGATGCCATGGACGATCGCATCTACAGGTTCATCATAAGTAGTCCTTTCAATCGTTGGATACTTGCGTTTCAATTCGCGGTACAGCTTTCGCACTCTCCGGGCATATTCTTTGCTATTAATCATAATGTTACTTCTTTACAACCGCATGCTCAGCTCACAGTGAGAATACCATAGGCAAAGGGTAAAACATCGAACCGCTGGTTTGCTATTCATATCCCTTACAGTGACCTGACTTACTGAACGTTATTAGAGGTCCTGCTTGTCCCATTCGCTTGCGGCCTTGTTTATAAGCCTCATTATCTCCAGTGTCTTTTTGAATTTCTCATCCTTGTGAAAACGTAAAACAGGGCAGAACTTACTGTGCAGTCTGTCCGCCAGCAGCGCCTGTATTCGGCTCCTTGCATGTGTTATGGCTGTAAAGGTTTTACTCTGCGCAGCATCGTCTTTGCCAAGAATACTGACATACACATCAGCAGTGCGTAGATCTGCAAGCATTTCAACTCTTGTAACACTGACAAGACCTTCGATACGTGGGTCACTCAGATGGTTGGATATAACTTCACTGACCGCTTCCTTTACAGCCCGAGCTACCTTTTCCTGTCTTCGTGTCGACATCGCTTAATTTACTGGTAACTGGTAAAATAATTTACCACCAATTACCAATCACCAATTACCACCTCAAAGGGTTCTAGCCACCTTAACGATTTCATAGAAATCAAGGACGTCATCCACCTTAATGTCATCAAATCCTGCAATCTTGATACCACACTCCAGACCTGTCTTGACTTCGCGGACGTCGTCTTTAAAATGCTTGAGAGAATCAATACTCATATCGTCCCTAAGTATTATATTGTCACGTATTAGCCGAACCTTAGCATTCTTGCTTACATTACCAGTACTGACATAACATCCAGCCACCGTGCCGACTTTGGAGACCTTAAATGTGGCTCTTACCACAGCTCGGCCAATCGATTTCTCTGTTTCTTCTGGCTCGAGCAAACCAGCCATTGATTTCTGAAGGTCCTCGGTTATACGGTAGATGACTTTGTACAACCTTATCTCAACTCCTTTGTTTTCCGCTGTCTTTGCAGCGTGTTCCTCGGGAACCACATTGAAGCCGATAATAATAGCATTAGAGGCCTCGGCCAGAAGAACGTCACCCTCAGTAATTCCCCCTGGCGCCGCGTGGAGAATCCTTATCTTTACCTCGTCGGTGCTCAGTTCAGACAAGTATTTGGTCAGTACATCAACAGATCCCTGCACGTCGGCACGGATAATAAGATTCAACTCTTTGATGTTACCAGCTTCTATCTGGGTGAATAGGTTGTCCAATGTTACTTGAGCACGTTCGGCGAGCGAACTTTCTCTCGAACGCATTTTGTTTTCTTCTGCAGCGGCTTTAGCTTTATTGATATCTTTCAAGCAGTAAAACCTATCGCCAGCCTGTGGAACGTCGCTAAGCCCAGTCACCTCCACAGGCATAGAGCTCGTCGCTGTTTTTATGCTCTTGCCCTGACTGTTCCTAAGTGTTTTTACCCGACCGAAAGCACAGCCAGCCAGTATAACATCGCCCTTGCTTAGTTGTCCCTCTCTTATCAGCAGCGTCGCAATAGGGCCCTGTTGTGGTGACATCTTAGCCTCCACTACCCATCCAGTTGCAGGGATCGTGTCATCAGCCTTGAGTTCAAGCAACTCAGCTGTGTAATCGAGGTATTCAAGCAAATCATCTACGCCTTCGCCCGTAACCGCGCTGGTTTTTACAATTTCCGTGTTTCCTCCCCATTCGGTAGGTGTTAAGTCCTGTTCAGCGAGTTGCGAGTAAATACGGTTGATATTGGAGCTCGGCAAGTCAATTTTATTAAGCGCCACAATTACCGGCACACCTGCAGCCTTGCTGTGAGCTATAGCCTCAATAGTCTGAGGCATAACACCATCATCAGCTGCGACTATTAAAACCACCACGTCAGTCATGTTAGCGCCTCTGGCCCGCATGGCTGTGAAAGCCTCATGGCCAGGTGTGTCAAGAAACGTCACCGTCTTGCTGTCCCACGTCACTTGAGATGCGCCAATATGCTGAGTGATGCCACCTGCCTCACCCGCAGCTACGTGAGTCGATCTTATCCTATCCAGCAGGCTAGTCTTACCGTGGTCGACATGGCCAAGCATAGCAGCCACAACCGAACGTTTCCCAAGATTCTCCCGCGTACGCTTATCAAACTCCTCTCGTATCTGTTCCTCCAACACCTTTTTTTGTTCGATCACAAGCTCAGTGTTGAACTCGATGGCAACAAGTTCAGCTACGTCGTTGCTTAAGGTTTGATTGGCCGTAGCCATTATGCCCTGCTGCATCAGCTTAGCGATAATATCGGCTGACTTGACAGCTAACGCTGCGGAAAGATCCCTGACCATGACTGGTTCGTTTACAAATGCTTTTTTGGGCTTGGCGGTTGAAACAGCTTCCCGCTCAGCCCTAGTGGCAATCTTCCGTGTTGGCCTGGACCGAAGGCCTTCGCCAACCGCCGCTTTCAGTCGGGCCTGTCTTTCTTCAATGTCTTGCTGTCGCCACTTGCTCTTCAGCTTGGGCTTTTTTAGGGCTTCTCCATCTTGTTCTTCCCGTCTTCGTCCGTATGTCCTCTCCTTATGTCGCTTTGGTGATCGATGCTTTTCACTGCTCGCATCGCTAGTCGTTGATTCCTGCTCCTGCTTGGTATACATCAATGGCTCCGTAACAGGCGCATCATATTTGGGTCTCTGCTTCGGCTTTGGTCGGCGCACAACATCAGGTGCCTCGACTCGAACCACTTGTGGCCCACTGAGACGAGCCGGCTTAGGCTTTTCAAGAATGGGCCCTGCAGGTAATATCGGCTCCGGCTTCTTCTTCGGCTGCTCAACAACCTTTTCTTCAGGTTCAGCCTTTTGCTCTGCAGCTATAACAGGCTCAGCGGCTTGCTCACCGAGTTGTGGAGCCTCTACTACTGCCGGGTGTTTCAGACTCTGGTCAGCTTCTGCCATAGCCAATGGCTCAGCCAATTCAGCAGGTTCAGTTATGGCCACACTCGGTTGCTCGGTTATATTAGCTTTGGCCCTTTTTACCTGCTTCTTGCGTTTAGGTTTTTTCTTGACTCGCACCTTCGCCAAGTCTACCTTTTTGGTAGTCTCAATCGTTGTGATATTTTCACCCTCGCTGAACCACTCGCGGATAGTCGCCGCTAATCCTGCCGAAATTGCTGACATGTGGTTCTTGACGTCCAGACCTTCATCCAGGCACTTTTTCACAATTGCAGAACTCTTTACGCCGAGCTCCTTTGCCAAAATGTAGACTCTTGTTGCAGCCAAGAAAACCTCTCTGTATCAACTTCCTTGTTCGTTGGTTATTGTATCGGCCTGCTGGGCCAACTCCTTTTCTGCCTGTTTTTGTTTTGCCTCAGCAGCCAGAATTTCAGCTTCTTTGCTCGCTGCTGCCAGTAACCTCTCAGCTACGTTTGGGTCGATCTTCAACTCGTTAACAAGAGGTTCGACTCCAACCTCATCCAAATCCAGAACGGATATCACACCCAATGCAATCAGCTTGTCAACAATGACATCATCCGCGCCTTCAACGCCCTTGACGCAATTTGCCAGGCGTTCAATGCCTCGATTGTATTCATCCGGTGTTAGTATATCGATGTCCCAACCTGTAAGCCTTGCAGCTAATCTAACATTCTGGCCGTGCTTTCCAATGGCCAGACTAAGCTGGTCTTCTTCCACAACTACCGTGGCTCGGCCTAATTCAAAGCACAGCGCAATTTCGCTAACCTTTGCTGGCATTAATCCATTGGCAACAAGCACTTTTGACGAATCATTCCAGCGGACAATATCAATCTTTTCACCGCCAAGCTCATCAACTATGTTCTTTATCCGACTGCCCCGTACTCCGACGCAGGCCCCAACAGGGTCAACCTTGTCATCAAACGATACAACTGCGACTTTGCTTCGGTAGCCTGCTTCTCTTGCTAACATGCGTATTTCGATAATCTTTTCTGCAATTTCTGGGACCTCGGCTTCGAACAAGCGACGGATAAAATCAGGATGCGTTCGGGACAGGATGATCTTGACCTGATTCGAGCCCTCCTTCACATCGAGAATCAAGCATCGAATCCTCTCCCCAGGTCTGTGCGTCTGCCCCATTATCTGCTCGCCTCTTGGTATGAATCCTTCCGTCCAGTGGTCCAAGCTAACAATTAGAGTCCCTCCTTCGTACCGCACAACTGGGCCACTTATAAGTTGGCCCTTGCGCTGGACGAATTCCGAGTATATGCTATCTCTTTCATCAGCTCTTATCTTCTGGATCATCACCTGCTTAGCCGTCTGAGCTGGAATCCGCCCAAGTTGCTTTATGTCGATCTCTTCGTTCTCTTTGGACGCACTGACCACGCCTGTGTCTCTATTAATCTGCACTACGATGTCGCTGTCCGGCTCGCCAAAGTGCTTTCTAATCGCAGAGACCATAGCCTCTTCCAAATCGACAAATATAGACTCCTTATCTATATTCTTGTCACGTGCTATGTTCTCTACGATTCTCAGTAACTCCTGATTCATAGCTCTCTTCCCTATATTTTGCCGTTTTGCAAGGTTATCTGGAGACGACCTTGCATTATCGTCACCCTGCAATGGGCGTTGGCACAAACAGAGCAAAAAAAAGTGGAAACTCAAACAGTTTCCACTTCCCATACGTCCAAGCCGAACCGAGGTTGTAATCCTTTCTTACCCTACATTAGTCGCCTCCGATATGGCACCATTTTGCCATCCTCTGGCAAAATAGACACCAAGCCACAAGCCTCGTTCGCATCTCGACGCTGAAGCAGAAACAATGATGCTCAAGCCGCCATGTGCGCAGCCGCACAGATGAGTTATTCGTCTACCGTGCTGCACTATTTACCAATCCCGTCAAAAGCATTTTAAGCACCTCTTTTAGACAGTTAGCTTTGGCAGCTTTTAACCTCTAAAGCCAAATATATAATAATAGTCGTCAAAGCCTTCTGGGGCAATAACTTTTTTGGTGAATTTGTGTAATTTTTAGCTCGTACGATGCGGAAAAACACACTTGCGTAGCCAAAAGTCCTATATAATTTACGATTCAACCGTCTGAAAGCCGCATACGAATTCCGTCTAATGCGCTTGATTATGCCTGTTCGCTTGATACGAAAGCTACGTTTGAGTTTGCCACGCAAAATGGAGGAATAAAATTAAAAGCGTGAAAGGTACCTGCGACAGCCTACCCTGGCGTAACCCCCGAAAACTGTACCATTGTAAATTAGAGGGCATCCGATAACTCGAGCCGGAGGTAGACCGGTTGTTTTTTGGAAAGGATATTTTAATGATAAGGAAATACCGCAAACCAGAACAAATAGTGAAATTGCTCCATAAGGGGCCAACACTGTTCTAGGCGCGACATTACACGGCATAACACCACTTAGCCTACGATGCAATATGCACTTTTATAGATTTTTTTGCCGCTGGTGTACTCTTAGGCATGTCGGCGAGCCTCGGCTCCTCGCCCAACTCGACAAAGCCAGATGATGTCTGAGCACTAGACCAATGAAAGCTTGCGTGTACCTATAGGACCACATTTATCTTTTCTTCATCTCATTTGCCCCTGCATGAACTTCTATAGTCAGGATTTAAGTATTTCGTATCGTATAGGTAGCCTGCTTTGTTAATGTCGGTTCTGCACAAAATTTAGAGGATGAAAGACAGAAAATGGCAATTTTTGGAAAAATACGTAGTTTCCACAATTGTCTTTTGTGTGGGTTACTTGATAAATTATATAATAGGTACGGCGGGAGAGTAAGTGTGAAAGGGAAGAGGAGCTATCCAAAGAAATGGCTGAGTGTTCGGCCATTCGTTTTTTCTAAAGGCTAAATCTACATTCTTAAGCATTATTTTTTAATGCATAGAAATATCATCAATAGTGATATAATGGTTCTGTCTAATAATCAGAAAAATAAGGTAAGATCCATGAAACGAACTGTTATTATTTTTTTACTTATGGTCAATGCTGTTTGGAGCGCCGAAATCCCCTTCACACGTGGTGTTAATCTTACAAATTGGCTCCAGGCTTCAAGCACGCAGAAAATCCAGTTTACTAAATTCACAAAGCAGGATTTGATCAATATTAAAAGTTTGGGCTGTGATGTAATTCGATTACCTATCAACCTACACTTTATGACCGATGGTGAGCCGAACTATACGATTGACCCTTTATTCTACTACTTTTTAGATCAAATCATCGACTGGGCTGAAGAGCTGGAACTGCACCTGATTCTCGACAATCACACATTTGACCCGGCGGCTAATACCGATCCGAACGTTGGTGATGTACTGGTACCTGTGTGGACACAAATGGCTGAGCGTTATAAAGATCGCTCAACCTATCTTTATTACGAAGTACTCAATGAACCACATGGCATTTCGGATACAAAGTGGAACGAGATCCAGCAAAAAGTCGTCGATGCAATTCGCGCGGTCGATCAAAAACACACTATCATTATTGGTCCGGCGGGATGGAACAGTTACAACAATCTCAAATATATGCCTAAATACAGAGATGAGAATTTAATTTACACTTTTCACTTTTATGATCCATTCTTATTCACTCATCAGGGCGCCAGCTGGACTAATCCATCATTAGTGCCGCTCGCCGGGGTGCCGTTTCCATACGATGCTAACCGTGTACCTGACTGTCCGCCGGAGCTGGAAAACACCTGGGTAAAAGGTAATCTTGCAAACTATAAAAACGAAGGAACAGTGCAGCACGTTAAAGAATTAATTAATATTGCTGTGGATTTTCAAACTAAACAAGATGTTCCTTTATTCTGTGGAGAATTCGGCGTATATAAACCCAATAGCGACAACACAGACCGTGTTTACTGGTACAATGTTGTGCGACACTATTTTGAAGAAAAAGGCATACCCTGGACAATTTGGGACTATACCGGCGGTTTTGGGCTTTTTGAACAGGGAACTAACGAATTGTTCGAATACGATTTAAATGTTCCTCTCGTTGAAGCGTTGGGATTCACTACCCCGCCGCAGAAAGAATTTATCCTCGAACCAGATGCAAACGGATTTGATCTATACCTGGATTATATTGCACCAGAAATCGTTGAATCCAGTTGGATAAATGAAGGACTCTTGGATTATTACTCTCAAGACAATCCGGCATCGGGCATTTATTGCATTCACTGGACGGGGGTTAATCAATATAGCTGTGTCTCATTTCGTTTTTCCCCGATCAAAGACCTTTCCTTGCTGGTAGATAATGGTCTTGCAATTGATTTTTGGATTCGATGTAATAATCCAAATGCTAAAATTGACATCCGGTTTGTGGATACCAAAACAGACGATCCCAATGATCGCCCTTGGCGCATGCGATACACAATTGATCAAAGTATTGCTACGTGGAATGGCGAATGGGAACATTTGCAAATTCCACTTGATTCATTTACGGAGCACGGCTCATGGGATGATAGCTGGTTTAGTCCGGTTGGCGATTTTAACTGGGCCGCCACCGAACGTTTCGAGATAGTGCCGGAATACGGCGACTTAAAGGGAATACATTTTTATTTTGATGATATCCGTGTGGTCGATCCTAATGTGATGAACGTTCAAGCTGATAATAAAACGCAGTGAGCATTTGAGTTTTATCAGAATTATCCCAATCTCTGTGCAAAAAAAAGCCCCCGGCACAGCCTTCGACATTGCTCAGGCCAGGAGTCCGGGGGCTAATATTTCGTCGCGTTTATTTTTTATTCAGTAGATATGGTTAGATCAAGCTCGATATCATCGATATAAATAATCCCATTTATATAATTTCCATCGACGCCAAGACATAGAGATTTGACCATCTCCGTATCCGTAAACAGCGTGTTAAGAATAAATTCCACTTTCTGCCATTCAGCTTTGCTTAAATCAACATTTTGGTATGCTCTCTTGTTATTGACCTGGATGAAGAAATTCCTACCCGTGTTGTCCTGATACCCAAATATCCACACAGTCACGGTGTCATAAGCCTTCCATTCCATGGGCGGCTCGAATGTGCGGCTGGCCACGGATTCTGTGACATCCTCTATGTTATTATAGAAGAACGGCATGGATTGTCTGCCGCTGTGCACGATTTCCAGCTCAGCGAAGGGCGGTTCGAGATAACCGACCTGTGAGCCGTTGTTGGGGTCTTCCAAACCATCGATCCAGGTCTGCCAGACCGCCTCACCTTCCTCTGTGTTATCCGTATAGCTCTCGAAGTCATCAATGATGAAGGTGTTAGGCTCTATCGGTTGGGGCGTGCAAATTCCGCTGATACCATCTATGTAGATAATCCCGGATGTGTCGTTTCCATCGACGCCAATACCCAGAGTTGCGATCGTCTCCAAATCCGTATCCAGCGTGTCAAGATCAATCTCCACTTCCAGCCATTCAGCTTCGCTTAAATCAACAATATTGTATGCTCTTATGCAATTGACCTGGATGAAGAAATCCCCACCCGTGTTGTTCGGATAGCCGTGTACCAACAACGACAGAATGTCGTATCTGCTCCAGTCCATGGGCGGATCGAATGTGCGGTAGGCCACAGATTCTGTGACGCCCTCGTTGTTGGTGTAGAAGAACGGCATGGATTGTCTGCCGCTGTGCACGATTTCGGTTTCCATGATGGGCGGCTCGTCATAACCGACCTGCGAGCCGTTGTTGGGATCCTCCTTGCCGTCAGTCCAGGTCTGCCAGACCGCCTCACCTAACTCCACGTTATCCGTATAGCTCTCGAAGTCGTCGATGACGACACTTACCTCATGTCTGAATGCTGCATAGACGCCGAGGGTATCCGTCTCGATTGTTATATGGCCGTCAGAGCGATTCACATTCAGATTGCCATGCGGCGTATTCCAAGTCTGGGTGTCCGAATCCAACCAAAGAACCTCGATTTCGTTTGGAGAACTATACGTCCAGAAGCCAATCGTAACATCCGTTGTGAATGCATCTTCTCCATTTAGAGTTTCGAACTCGAACAGACCGCTCGCTAACTTTGTACCTAAAGGTGCAGGCGCAGGCAGTTCACCCAAGTGGTTGATATGGATGATAGGTGAATAGAGGAGTGTAGAAGGATCGACTTGAAGATATGCTGCTAACAGGTCTTCGCAATAGTAAAACGGGACGAAACCTTCTCCAGAAAGTGGCACCGCAGTCGGCACATGGTAGCTTCCTCCTTTACCATTCTTAGGCACTTCCTCGTTCTTCTCGTAGGTAATGTTGACTGTTATCCCTACCTTCTGCTTTGGATCAATATTCAGCGCCTTGACAACAACCTCGATTACTTTCCTGAGTCGTTGAGCACGTTTTGTGGCTGGCAAGCTGGAGAACCATTGTGCAACATCATCCTCAGTTGTTGCTCGCCGTTTAGTCCCCTCTATAGAGGGTGGAAAGCCGTCTTTACGGGCTGCCTTCTTCAGTGCTTCACTTACTTTATCTTCAATAGACGTTGTCAGCCCGGTAACTTCCCAACTATACGAATACTTGGCAAAAACCTTCTTTGTGTGACCTTTAACCTTGGAACAACCTTCAGTGGTCTCGGCTGATTTGGTCACAGGTATGACTTCACCATCTCCGTCCGGGTCACTTGCGGTATAGCAACCGTTGAGATTAATCTTGATATTAGAGTCTGCAGGACGCTTGTCCAAAGGATACGCGGGGAGTGGATTGCCGTCTTTTCCCGCATAGTTAGCCCCCGTCCCATCTCCAAACCCGTTATACGCTTTACCACCGTCCAGTTGAATGCCGCCACCCTTGAAATCATCTCCACGTACTATACCATGCTTGGCTATGTGTAATTCCCCGTTCTTACCGACGCGTTTCCATGCCTCATTTGTGGTAAATCCGCTGTTAACGTCGTAGGCTTCCTTGGTTCCATCCGTTGATTTGTACCCAATGATTTTATTATTGTTGTTCCGAATGATGTTTTTTTCAGGAATGGGTGACAAATTCTGCAGGCCGAGCTGTTGCAGAATCCACCCCATGGCATTGTTGTCAAATGTATCCTTGGGATTATGGTTGTAGACATAAACAATACTGGGTTTCTTTTGGTTATCCCCTTCACGTTCCTGCGCCGTCGCTATAAGGACAGTTGTGAGAGCAATACCAAGAATTACAGTTCCTAAGTAAATAGAAAATTTCTTTCTGATCATTGTTATGGCCTCCTTATCTTTTGTAGATAATCAGGATTATGCTTAATGTTTACACTTTAGTAATATGTCCCGTCATGCGTAGCGGTTCTCCTATAATGACACAAACGATGCTGCAAGGGTTTTAGATGCTTTTCTTAAAGTCAAGAGGCCTACGCCCACAGCATCTCTTGGTATTTGCTGGGGACGTGCCTTAGGGCGCGTAGATCCCATACCTGTATTGCCGAAATCAGACAATGACGACTTAAAGGGATGAAACGATAGTTCCACTTAGTGCCTACCTTCGCTCCGAAACGGACACCCAGCAACGTGTGAATTTTCACAGGTCTTTAATGATGACGAATACTCTTATTTTCTTCTGCCAAGGTGCATAAACAACTGTTGTACATTGACCATTAGGCCAGACAGCTACTCCACTAAATCGCGTCCGTATGAATCACTCCTAAACAATAGTATGGCCAAAACGGCCGAAGAAAGCAAGAAAAAACCAACGAATGTCCAAAAAATTTGTATAGAGAGTGACAACATAGTACCAAGGCGCAACAAAACCATGCTCCTGAATCTGCTTTGACCTTGCCATCCCTCACGGAATTTACTATTTGATCAAAAGGCAGAAAGCACATCAGATGTCTTGATTTGGCTTTATTTTTTTCGATATGTTAGTTAGGATAACCAGTCAGTCGGTGAACAGAACTGGTAATCAAATGTAAATAAGGAGCGAAGATTATGAAGGCAACGTCAACTCTCTTAATTCTGGTTGTAATTACATTTATTGTCCCTATCTGTTTCGCCCAGGACGATATTTCTGCAAAGCTAACACCATCTTCAATAGAGGCTCGAATAGAAAAAATCAGAATGGGCGATATAATTGTAAAAACCAATCCAGGGGCTGATGTAAAAGTTCAGCAGGTCCGTCACGAATTTTTATTCGGCACGGCGATTACAAATCATCTTGCGGAAAAAGACGAGAACGCCATGTCGCCGGAAGACAGAAAGATGTTTCTGAAAGTCCTTTCGGAGAACTTCAACTACGCGGTACACGAAAACGCCTTAAAATGGTATGACTGCGAAAAAGAGCTTAACGTTGTAGATTATTATACAGCGGACAGGATATGGGATATCTGTAAGGATCATAATATACCGATGCGCGGCCACTGCATATTCTGGGCGAAAGACAAATACATTATGCCCTGGTTAAAAGAGCTGAATAATGATGAGCTTCGCGCAGCAATTAACCGTCGTGCGATTAGCGTTACAAAACATTTTAAGGGTCGTATTGAAGAGTTTGACCTGAATAATGAAATGATTAATGGTGACTTTTTCCGTCGTCGCCTCGGCTACGGCATTGTCAACGAAATGGCTTATATGGCAAAAGCTGGAAATCCGGATATTACCCTATATGTAAATGATTATGGTGTTCTTGTCGAGAATGGCTTCAATGCCAGCTCCTATATAACTCAAATCGAAAACCTTCTCGCAAACGGTATCCCTATCGACGGGATTGGATGCCAGGGCCATTTTGTCACATCCGACGAAGCTGATTCTTTCGGCAGAGCTGCGACTACGCCCGAGCATGTTCAGAAGACGCTCGACAAGCTCGCCAAGTTCAATCTGCCGATTAAAATCACCGAATGTCTTTTCGTCGCCGATGACGAGCAAGGCATGGCCGAAGCGCTTCGAATGTTCTTTCCGATTTGCTTCGCACACCCCAATGTGGAAGCCATTTTAATGTGGGGCTTTTGGGAGGTGGGGCACTGGCAACCACACACCGCAATGTGGAAAAAAGACTGGACACCCACGCCTCAGGCATTAGCTTATCGCGACCTTGTTTTTAACAAGTGGTGGACTCAAACTTCCGGCAAAGCTGATGGTAATGGGATGCTCAAAGCACGTGCATTTTACGGCGATTATATAATCACCTCAAATGGACGGGCAAAGAAGGTAACTCTAAGTAAGAAAGACAAATCGATAAAGGAAAGTTTTGAATAATAAAAATTTCGTAGGTTGCAACGCTAACTTACACACAAAAAAGCCCTGTACGGAGACAGGGCTTTTATCCACCGCAGGCGGATTAGTTTCTAGAACAGTTAAGTTTACCCTTCGACAGCTCGGTTGTGGGCGGAGATGCTCAGAACGAGTCTTGCTATTTGATATCCTCTGCGGGCCTTGATAGGTGGTGCAGGTAACCTTCCGTTCGGGGCCAGATGCTTCGACTCTGCCCCCGTTTCTGTCTTCGACAGAAGACACGGGGGCTCCGCTCAGCATGACAACCGGCTTGCGGCTGCATAGCTCGTGGCTTGTGACTCATCGCTGGTCGTTAGTGTTTCGTTAGCTTCGGTAGGCATCACGAAATCTACTGCAGGCGCATCGCTAATCCATATTGCTACAATGTAAGATCTCTTGTGGACGTCTATTCCGACATAAACATCATCATCCTTTGTCAGGCTGATTTTGTTGGAGAATATCTGCTTTCTGGATAGCCTCTTATTCATGGCCATTGCTTATCGAAAAGCACAAATTGTAACCGTTGAAAGGATGGCCTATATTATCTTGGACGGGTTATTAGAGCACCTTACGCTTGACAATGACGGTCCAGTAGCTTAGCTTAGTTGCTCCTGAAGCAATCGTTAACGGTAAAGTATGTTAGAGAAAATAGTAACACGTTTTGCGCCATCACCAACCGGGTATCTACACGTTGGTGGGGCACGAACAGCTCTATTTTGCTGGCTCTGGGCCCGGCGTAATAGTGGTGTATTCATTCTGCGCATCGAGGATACAGACCAGAAACGAAATACGCCAACCGCTACCCAGCAGGTGATAAACGACCTGCGGTGGCTCGGTATCGACTGGGACGAAGGCCCCGAAGTGAATGGGCCAAGCGGGCCTTACTTCCAGTCCCAGCGAAAAGACATTTACGACAAATACGTAAAGCAACTAA
>Ga0315551_10001942_pt1 | contig 15445 bp, 9 predicted proteins | sample SalMarSW160290MG_FD_203678 | JGI IMG/M metagenome (GOLD analysis project Ga0315551, IMG submission 203678) | Salt marsh sediment microbial communities from the Plum Island Ecosystem LTER, Massachusetts, United States - Salt Marsh Sediment SW1602-90 ... | reverse complement strand
TTCCGGTGCCTTTGCCCTACTACGGCGGCCCGGAGGCTTGTCTGCACCTGATGTCGCTGATCAGTCTGGTGGACCACGACGCTGCGGTGGTCTATCCCCGCTTGCTTCCTGTGCCCTTCTGGGAGTACCTCCAGCAGCGGGACTTTCGGCTGGTCGAGGTGCCTGACGACGAGTTCGAGACCATGGGCACCAATGTGCTGGCGATCCGTCCCGGGAGCTGTGTGATTCTGGAAGGGAATGCCACCACCCAGCGACGGTTGGAGGACGCAGGCTGTGAGGTCTTCACCTACAGGGGAAACGAGGTCTCCTTGAAGGCGGAAGGAGGCCCTACGTGTCTGACCAGGCCGGTGCTGAGGTCCCCATGAAAGGCGGCAAGCTGATGAGAGAGGTCGAAGAGCAGGTCCTCGAAGCTATAGACGTGGAGGGCATGTTGGAGTTCCTCTGCGACCTGATCGCGGTGCCCAGCCTGGTGGGCGAGGAGACCGCTGGCCAGGAGTTGGTCGCCGAGCAGATGGAGCGATTGGGGCTGGATGTGGACCTCTGGGAGCTGGACTTCGGCGAGCTTAGCCAGCACCCTGCCTTCAGCATCGAGGAGCAGCGCGAGCGCGGGCTGGGTGTAGTGGGAGTCATGGGGGAGGATGCCGGAGGTCGCAGCCTGATACTCAACGGTCACGTGGATGTGGTCCCGGTGGGCGACGAGAACCTGTGGCACTACCCGCCTTGGAAGGCAACCGTGGCAGAGGGACGGGTGTACGGACGCGGTGCGGTGGACATGAAGGGTGGCCTGTGCTGCGCCCTGTTCGCGGCGAAGGCTCTACGCGACGCGGGGGTGCGCCTCAAGGGCAGGCTGATGGTGGAGAGCGTCATCGGGGAGGAGGACGGTGGGGTGGGCACCCTGGCCGCGGTGCTGCGCGGGTACAGAGCCGATGGTGGCATCGTGGCCGAGCCGACGGAGTTGATCGTGGCCCCTGCGCAGGCTGGGGCGTTCAACTTCCGCGTTACCATCCCGGGGAAGGCCGCCCATGGCTGTGTGAGAGAGGAGGGGGTCAGTCCTATCGAGAAGTTCCTCCCCATCCACGAGGCGCTGATGGCGCTGGAGCGTGAGAGGAACCAGAGACATCAGGATCCCCTGTATGCGCGTTACAGGTTGCCGAATGCCCTGTGTATCGGCAACCTCAGGGCTGGAACCTGGGCCTCCTCCGTTGCAGAGAGCCTGGTCTTTGAGGGGCGGTACGGCATCGCTGTGGGGGAGGATCAGTCCGCGGCCCGGCGGGCTTTCGAGAAGGCGGTGGCTGGAGCCGCGCGGACCGATCCCTGGATGCGGGAGCATCCTCCGGTGGTGGAGTGGTGGGGCGGCCAGTTCTTCCCGGCGCGGACCAGTGTGGACCATCCACTGGTGGAGACCGTAACCGGGGCCTTTCAGGAGGTCGTGGGGGAAAGTGCCCGGGTAGAGGGCATGACCTACGGGGCGGACATGGGAGTGTTGGTCAACGTGGGTCATACGCCTACGGTGCTGTTCGGCCCGGGAAACGTGAGGGTTGCCCACCGCCCTGACGAGTACGTGCCCATCGAGGAACTGGAGGTGGTGGTGCGCACTCTGGCTCTGGCAGCTCTACGCTTCTGCGGGTGTGCGGCCTGAGAGACGCCGATCATCTGGGGCGGCCCCGCTTGACATGCGTCTTCCCCTCTGCTATACTGGTGGTCAACCCCTAGAGAGCATGGCTTGCGACGTGGTCATTGTGCTTTGAGAGCCACTCCGACGGGAGGTTGCCGCACCGCTGCGCTCTCTGCCCTGTGTCAGAGTCCCTAGGCAAGGAGGTGGAGCATGAGACCGTGGCATAGGTCTTCGATGGTGCTTCTTCCGCTGGTCTTGCTGGGTCTCACGGCAGGACTCCTCTCCTGCGCTCCAGTGGAGACCGGACCGCGGGTCTGGATAGACTTCCCCTTGGAAGGCTCCCAGTTCTTTCCGGACACCACCGTTTCGATTACCTGCCATGCCTTCGCTCCGGAGGGCGTGGCCGAGGTCCAAGTGGCGGTAGATCGGCAACCGTACAGAGTGGTTGCGCCGGACCAGGCTGGTGAGCAGTTCGTCGAAGTCTCCGCAGAGTGGTTCGCGGACGAGCCAGGGACCTACCTGCTCTCGGTGACCGTCTTCGATGTGAACGGCCTGGCGAGCAACCCGGCAAACGTCACGGTCACAGTCACCGGCGAGGCTCCGCAGCTTCTGATCACGCCCGGTGCGGAGGAGACACCGCCTTCCACCACCCCAACTCCCGAGGAGCCAGTCGCTACTCTGGCGCCAACCGTGGCGCCGGCACCGCCCACGGCTACCCCGCCTCCGCCCACGGGGACCCCCTTGCCTCCCACGGCGACGCGACCAGCGCCCACGGCGACCCCGATGCCCCCCAGGATAGTGTCGTTCGAGGTGGACCGCAGCCAGATCACCGCCGGCGGATGCGCCCGGTTCAGTTGGCGTGTCGAGGGGCAGCCTACCGCGATCTACTTCGATGGAGAGGGCGTCACCTCTCCCGACTCCAGCGAGCGGTGTCCCACAGCCACGAGGGCCTTCGAGTTGCGGGCGGAGGGTCCGAGTGGAGTGGACACTCGGAGCATCACCGTGGTGGTGGTTGAGCCCAGTCCAACGGCTGACACAGAGGGGCCACCCGCCCCATCTCTCATCTCGCCGACGGGGAATACGGAACAGTCGTGTGGGGCCGTGACGCTACGCTGGAGTGGGGTCAGTGACCCCAGTGGAATCGCCACCTACTACGTGAAGGTGGAGAAGGTGACAGGGACGTTCAAATCGGGGGCCTGGACCACGACCGACACCGAGCTCATCATCCCGGCTGCCTGGCTGGAGTGTGGGCAGGGGCACAAGTGGGCGGTGCGGGCGGAGGACGGTGTTGGCAACGTGGGTCCCTCTTCAGCCTGGGCCGAGTTCACCGTGACCATCGGCTAGCGTGAGGGACAGGTTGCCGACCTGTGCCACGGGTGTGGGCGCCAAGGTCACGGTTGAGATCTGGAAGGTAGTGGCCCTCTAGAGGCCGTAGAAGAGCGGGGGGCATCGAGCTTGGCTACACCCCTGCGTGCCCCGACGATGGTGGAGCAAAGGAGGCCACGAGAATGAGGAGAGCAGCGACCATAGCGCTTGGTCTTCTTCTGGCGCTGTGCCTGATATCCGTGATCGGCGGATTGGCCTATCTTCTTTGGCCACGAGGGGTGGCGAGGCCTGTGGTGCTGATCGATTCACCCGGCTATGGGGAGTTGGTAGCGGTGGGAGAGACGGTAACCATCCACGCCGTGGCCCGTGACGAGGCAAAGGTGACGCGTGTGGAGTTGTGGGTAGATGGACAGTTGCAGGAATCGCAGGCCAGCCTGCTGCCTGGAGGGACTTCGCCCTTTTCGCTTGGAGCCCAGTGGCAGCCGGACTCCGCCGGGACTCATAGGCTGATTGCCCGGGCCTTCAATGCCGACGGTGTGCGTGCACATGCGTCGATCGAAGTGGAGGCCATGGCAGAGGTGGATGCAGACGGGGATGGGGTGGCCGACGAGGCGGATGCGTGTCCGGACGAGCTGGGGTGGAGGGCGTCTGCTGGGTGCGCTGACAGGGACTACGACGGCATCCGGGACACTGAGGACGCCTGCCCGGAGGTGGCCGGTATGCCGGATGGAGACGGGTGCCCTGCACCTAGCGAGCGCGACGGGGATGGGGATGGTGTGGTGGATGGGGTAGATGCCTGTCGGGACGAAGCGGGGGCACCTGTGGCGGAGGGTTGTCCCGACGCGGATGGAGACAGGGTACCGGACGCGGAAGATACGTGCCCCACAGAGCCAGGGTGGCAGGAGAACGATGGCTGTCCGGTGGAAGGTGACGTTGACTTCGACGGCGTAGCCGACGGGGAGGACGAGTGCCCTGGGGAGTGGGGTAGGCCTGAGTACTCTGGCTGCGCCGATGACGATGGGGACGGTGTTGCAGACAGGTACGACGCCTGTATGGATGAGGCAGGGCTACCTGACGCGGATGGTTGTCCTGACCGGGACGGGGACGGCGTCGCTGATGGAGAGGATCTGCGGCCCGAGGAGCCAGGGTTACCTGAGGATCACGGCGCGCCTGAGACAGGTGCCCCGGACAGTGATGGGGATGGGGTGCCCGATGACGTGGACGAGTGTGACCGGGAGGAGGGGTTGCCGGAGCACTTTGGCTGTCCGCCTCCTGGGGAAGCGGACGACGCTGATGAGGATGGCATCGCCGACGACGAGGCGGCGCCCATTGGCCCTTGGGATGGGCTGTTGTTCTACCTACCGCTACGTGAAGTGCTAGTGCCAAAGGTGGAAGTACCCGTGGAGTTCCAGGCGGTGGAGTTCACGACAGGCCGGGACTACGAAAGCATCTCCTGCTACGTGCGTGTTGGTCGCCACGATCCTGTGCATGAGGGACCCTTCGACCCCTTGGGTGAGAGACAGTGGAGCATCCCCGCAAGCTTGGGCACTCTAAACACTGCGTTCGACGACGAAGACTACTTTCCTGTGTATGTGGAGTGCGAGGGCTACCACGAAGGGGAGGTCTGTCGCGATGATGAGTGCATCCCTGAGACGATTCACGACAACCTGGGCGTGTTCATCGGGGGTGATCCCGATCCCGATGATCCAGAATCCGTGGGGTACCCGCTGGGGGAGTGGGATGGACATGTGATCACGGGCAGGTCCGGGAGGGGTGATCCGGACGACTGGTTCCAGGTGAAGTTTCGCATCTGTACTCCTTCGTGCGAAGAAGTGGTGTACCTGCCACCTTTTGTGGAGTTGGTGGAGGTCGGGGCGGAGACACGTCTGTTCATTTTCGAACAGTGGGCAGATGGCATCCCGGAGGATGTCTTTGGGTGGAACGTCTACATCGACGGCAACTATGCCTTTCCTGTGGCGCTGGATAGGGAGAGTGTCTCGGTCGACTATTATGAGCCAGCCTGCGGAGAGACCCGGGCGTTTCAGGCGACGGTCCGGGGGCGCGCGGGGGAATCGCCTCTTAGCGTTCGCGATCGTTGGGAAGGCGAGCCGTGTCCGCGCACCGTACAGGTGGAGTTCTACAGTCTGGAGACCGGCTACTTGGGCGATGATGAATGGAATCATGACGACGTAGGACCCATTTTCGGCCACTTTCGGGTCACAGCGGGCGGCCAGACGTACAGGCTTGAGTTCGACGCTGTCGACCCTGGGAGCTGGGCTTGGGAGGAGACCAGAGGCTATCGGCTGGACCATGGTCGGGAGTACCTGATCCACGACATCTTCCAGTGGATTTGGAGTCGCATGAATTGTATGGGAGGAGGATGCCCGAACTACTACGTTGCTGCCAACAACTATGTCATGGTCGACCTCGGTCCCGATGATGATCTAACCTTCGGGGGGTCGATCTATGACAATGATGACGGCAACCCGAGCGACACGCTCTTCGATGCGGAGTACACTATCCCTGCTGAAGACATCTCCGAGGACACATCGGGCGAGTGCCTGGTCCCGGGCTATTGCGTAATCGAAGACCGCAATATCACTCTCACGGTCCTTCTATCCACTATCGGCTGGTAGGGCGGCGGCGAGCAAACGACCCCAGTGGAATCGCCACCTACTATGTGAAGGTAGAGAAAGTGACAGGCCTCCCCAAGTTTGGCGGCTGGACCACGACGGGCACAGAATACACAGTCTCGGTTGCCTGGCTGGAGTGCGGGCAGACCTACCAATGGGTCGTTGCGGCCGAGGATGCTCTGGGCAACATGGGCCCCTGGTCAACCGGGGCCGAATTCACGGCGGAGATCACCTAGAGTGTAGAACAGGTTGTCAACCTGTGCCATGGGGTGTAGGCAGCGAGCTCGCGGCTGCAGTCTCGGAGGCTGCGGCACTCGAGAGATCGTAGGCGAAGGTTGTTCTCACGCGTGTTGATTCCTCTCTGTACTCCCTGGATGGCGTAACGAAGGAGTGTAGGAAGATGGGAAGAACAACGGCGATCGTGGTGGTTCTCCTGCTGGTTCTGTGCTGTGTTGCGGTCGCGATTGGCGGCTTGTTGTATCTTTGGCGGCCGGGATCTGTGACCAAGCCGGTGGTGCTGATTGGCTCACCCGGCCAAGGCGAGGAGGTGCGAGTGGGCGAGGCGGTTTCCATCCACGCCATCGCCCGTGATAGTGCGAAGGTGGTGCGGGTTGAGTTCTGGGCGGATGGGGAGCTACAGGTAGCCCAGAACAGTAGCTTGGCTGGAGGTATTTCGCCTTTCCCGCTAGTGGCCGTGTGGCGACCGGCGTCTGCGGGCACTCATACTCTCAGTGTTCGGGCGTTCAACACAAACGACGCCCGGTCGTACGCCTCGATCAGCCTGGATGCCGTGGGAGTGGCGGACAGCGATGGGGATGGCGTCTCCGACGAGAGTGACGCATGTCCGGATCAAGCTGGATTCGGTACCTCAGGCGGCTGCCCCGACGACGACGGGGATGGTGTCCCAGACGCGGACGATGCCTGCCCCGACGAAGTGGGTGTGGCCGAGGCTGAGGGCTGTCCCGAGGCGAGCGAGGGGGACCAGGACGGGGACGGGATTCTGGACGAGAACGACGCCTGCCTGGATGAGCCTGGCCCAGCGATGGCCGATGGTTGCCCCGATGCCGATGGGGACGGCATAGCCGATGCCGGCGATGCTTGTCCTGGCGAACTGGGCCTGCCCCAGCATGACGGCTGCCCTGTAGAGGGGGATTCTGACGGCGACGGTGTTAGCGATGAACTCGACGAGTGTCCAGAGACGCCGGGCACGAGCGAGCTCAATGGTTGCCCAGACCTCGACGGCGATGGCGTCGCCGATGGAGATGACCATTGTCCGCATCAAGCGGGGTTGGAGGAGTCTGACGGGTGCCCTGACACCGATGGAGATGGGGTCGCTGACCCTGACGATCTTCGACCAGAGGAGCCCGGTCGGGCGGAAGACCACGGCGCACCGGACACCGGCGCTGAGGATAGCGACGGGGATGGCCTCACAGACGATGTCGACCTCTGCGATCATGAGGAAGGTCTCCCCCGACACGATGGTTGCCCGCCGCCTGAGGAGGGGGAGGATCTCGATGGCGATGGCACATCGGACGAAGACGAGGCGCCTGATGGTGTGATGGACCCAATCCCAGGGTTCCCTGTGGAGCCCGAGCCAGCCATCGTGGAGGTCGAGGGGCTGGAGTTCCGTTTGGGCCAGCAGTATGACGGGGTCATCTGCTACATCGGGGTCGGTGACTACTACGAGCAGTACGGTCCGTACGAGCTTGAGGGCGGAACACGCTGGGACATCGCCACGGACTTGGGCGGTGAGAACAGCGTGGTCGTCGAAACACCGGAGGATGAGCCCCTCGAGGTGTTCATGGAATGCGAGGCGTACGTTGGGGAAGAGCCGCCCTTGAACCTGGGGACGTATCGAGAAGCGCATGACCCTGAGGTGTGGGATGGCCGCACGCTGGGAGGGCGATCGGAGCGAGAGGAGGAACCTTTCGGCGCGACCTTCTTGGTTGACTATCGCATTTGTGAGGGTTCGTGCGAGGAGTCACCTCTCCCAGCCCCCTACGCTTGGCTGGTGCCGACGTGGGTGAACGAGGAACGCGTGGACACCCAGATAGCCTGGAGTTGGGAAGGGGACGAGGAGGCCATAGATCACTTCGGCGTGAGCTATCTCTGCGACGGCTTCCGTGGCGCGCAGCTTCGCGCCTCACCCGACGAACGTCGGATTTCCGTTGACTGGATCGACCCCAGGTGTAACGAGACGTGTGAGTTCCACGTAGCCGGATATCAGAGGGGTGGGTTGATGCTCACGCCCCGAAGCAACACGGTGGTTTGGAATGGGGGCGAATGCGCGCGCGGGCGCACCGTGACCGTCGAGTTTGAGTGGCTCAGGCCGATCCCAGCCGTGGATGGAAGGGGTCCCATCTACGGCGAGTTGTGGGCCAACGAGGAGGTCCTCTCCTTTGATGGCGCCGGTGAGGCCTACTGTGGCTTCTACGACCAGGAGTGCGGTTACTATTTGCACGGACACTGGGTCACGCCGCCGCGAAGCTACTCGATGGCGGTGCGGGTGGGGGACCTCTTCCACGACATCCTGGGACTGCATTCTCGCTGCGGGAGCTGTAGCTACGCGGCTCCATCTACTACCTACGCCATGGTCCCTCTGCCCGAAGGGGACGATCTGACCATCGGGTTCGATATCTGGGAGTATCATCTCGAGGGCGAAGATGTCCAGCTCTGCAGTGCTCAGACTACCATCGAGTACGATGAGCTTCGTGAGACTGACTACTACGTGTTCCCGAGCTACGATTTGGTGGTGCCTTGTCGCGTGGACGTGAACATGCACGTATGGGACTGGATCGGAGGCTAGGTGCCGCTGGAGGGCGCGTAGGCGCCAGAGCTGCGTCACGTGACCTGCCGCCCGTGGCTGTGCAGGGCAGGAGGGCATCAGCGGCAACGAGGAGTCTCTGCCTACCCACGCGGCGCTGATAGGTGCCCATCATCTTCGGCACCCCCGCTTGACGTGTCTTCTACCTTGCGCTATACTACCGCTCAACCCCTAGAGATCCCGGTTTCCGAGACGCTCATTCTGCTTTGAGGGCCGACTGGAAGGTGGCTTCTGCAAGGCCATGCTGCTTGTTCTACGTCAGAGCCCTGGACGAGGAGGTGCATAGTGAGACGATGGCAGAGATCCTCGATGACGATTCTTCCCCTGGTCTTGCTGGGTGTGATGGCGGTGGCTCTCTCGTGCGCCCCGATGGAAGCCGGACCCCGAGCGTGGATCGACTGGCCCTCAGATGGATTCGAGACCGACGTGGGCACGACAGTGACCTTGATCGCCCACGCTTACGCCGAGGAAGGGGTGGCCGAGGTCCAACTCTCGGTAAATCGGCAACCGTACAGAGTGGTTGCGCCTGACCAGGCTGGTGAGCAGTTCGTCGAAGTGTCCGCAGAGTGGTTCGCCGACGAGGCAGGCACCTACCTGCTCTCGGTGACTGCACTGGACGTGAACGGGCTGGCGAGCAACCCGGCGAGTGTGACCGTGTCCGTGACCGGCGAGGGTCCGGAGCTCATTGTCACACCTGGGCCTGAGGAGACTCCGCCTCTGACTACCCCAACGACGGAGGAGCCAGCCGCTACCCTGGCGCCAAGCGAGGCGCCGGCACCACCCACAGCCACTGCGCCTCTGCCCACGGCGACGCGACCAGCGCCCACGGCGACCCCGTTGCCCCCCAGGATAGTGTCGTTCGAGGTGGACCGTAGCCAGATCACCGCTGGCGAATGCGTCCGGTTCAGTTGGCGTGTCGAGGGGCAGCCTACCGCGATCTACTTCGACGGGGATGGTGTAACCTCTCCGGATTCCAGCGAGCAGTGTCCCACAGCCACGAGGGCGTTCGAGCTGCGCGCGGAGGGTCCGAGTGGAGTGGACGTTGAGAGCATCACCGTGGTGGTGGTTGAGCCCAGCCCCACACCGGATACTGTGGGGCCAGCAGCCCCATCGTTGATCTCGCCTGTTGGGGACGCGGAACAGGACTGTGGTGCTGTGACCCTGCGCTGGCGGCGAGCGAACGACCCCAGTGGAATCGCCACCTACTACGTGAAGGTGGAGAAGGTGACCGGGACCTTCAAGTCGGGGGCCTGGACCACGACCGAGACCGAACTCATCATCCCGGCTGCCTGGCTGGAGTGTGGGCAAGGGTATCGCTGGGCAGTGCGGGCTGAGGATGGTGCCGGCAATCTTGGTCCGTGGTCGGACTGGGGCACGTTCTCCATGAGCCTCACCTAGTGCGGGGAGAAGCCACGACCTCGACCTCCGGTGCGAACCCAGCAGGTTGGCCGTTGATACCTCGCAGGTTGCGACAGTTGAGAGCTGACGGGGCCAGAGCTGGCTGAGCTTTCGTCCACGACTCTCGGTAGTACGCCAACGGTGGTGCCACAAAGGAGGATTGGTTGATGCGAAGAGCAGTGATCATCGTGGTAGCCCTTCTCCTAGTTCTGTGCTGCTTGGCGGCCGTGGCAGGAGGGGTGGCCTACTTCTATTACGTGCCGGCCGTAGAGGCAAGGCCCGTGGTTTTCATCAGTTCACCCACCTATGGTGGGCAGGCGGAGGTGGGAGAGAGCATCATTGTCCAGGCCGTCGCCCGCGATGAGCGAGCAGGAGTCGTCCGTATCGAGTTGTGGGTGGACGGCGGGTTGGAGGAAGCCCAGCGGAGCATCATCCCTGGAGGCATCACTCCCTTCCCACTGCTGGCCAACTGGCGGCCCCTCTCTCCTGGCACTCACACGGTGATCGTCAGGGCCATCAATGCCGAGGGCGCTCGGTCCCAGGCCTCGGTGAATATGGAGGCCGTGGAGCTAGCGGATCTAGACGGCGATGGGGTGGCTGACGAAGCCGACCTCTGTCCAGATGAGGCTGGAGCTGAGTCCGCCGACGGCTGCCCTGACCGGGACAGCGATGGCATCCCGGACGCGACAGATGCTTGTCCCGACGAAGCGGGCCTACCTGAGGCCGACGGATGCCCGTCCCCCAGCGAGAGTGATGTCGACGGCGACGGTATACTCGATGGGGGCGACGCCTGTCCCGAGGAGGCGGGGCCGTCTGCAACTGGCGGGTGTCCCGACCGCGACGGAGACGGCGTGCCCAACGCTGAGGACGCCTGCCCTGCTCAAGCAGGTCTACCTGAGCATGATGGCTGTACCGTGTCTGGGGACTCCGACGGCGATGGTGTGACGGACAGCGCGGACGCCTGCCCGGAGGAGTGGGGCCTACCTGAACTGGATGGCTGTCCCGACCGTGACGGCGATGCGGTGCCTGACGGCGACGACGCCTGCCCCGACCAGTGGGGCTTGCCCGGATTTGATGGCTGCCCGGACACGGACCTCGATGGTACCGCTGACCAGGACGACGTCCGGCCCGATGATCCCGAGATAGGTGACGACTTTGGCGGCATCGGCGGCGACGCTCCGGACAGCGACCGAGATAGCATCCCCGACGAGTTCGACGAGTGCCCCGAAGAGGAAGGCCTGGTCGAGCACGACGGCTGCCCACCGCCGGACGTGGACGACACTGACGGTGACGGCACCGACGACACAGATGAGCCGTCTGGAAGTGGGCCTCTCGACTGGGATCTAGAGCCCTTCTGGCCGCCTGACGAGCCCATTGAGGCCGGACCCATGGTGGAGTTCCAGGCTCTGGAGTTCGAGATCTTTGAGGACTACGGCCGGGTCTACTGCTACGCAGCGCTGGGGCACGGAGCCGAGGAGAGGTTTCCGGAAGACGACCACGAGTACTTCAGCCCTGGAGACGAAAGACACTTCAATATCGACGAGCACCTGGGCCGCCGGTTCGTGGCCCTGGGCGAGGATGAGCCGCTCAGGGTCTATGCGGACTGCTATGCTCTCGTTGGCATCCTGGGACAGCAGACCCTGGTGGACCTGGGATCCTTCGAGAGTTTCCACGACCAAGTGGATTGGGATGGCCACATGATCGAGGTGTTCTCGGATCCGGGGCCGGAGGGTGACTACTTCCGCGTGCAGTACCGCATCTGCGATGGATCGTGCGAAGAGGCGCTCTTCTCGGCGCCCCTACTGGCCCCGGTAGGCCTTGGGTATGGCGACGAGGGTCCCTTCACCTTGAGGTGGAGGTGGGATGGGGACGAGGATCGGATCACGGGGTTCAAGATCTACGTCAATGGGAGCTTCTGGAGGAGCGTGGGTCCAGACAGCAATTCATTGGACATCAGCGAGCTTGCTCCCGCTTGCAGCGAAAGGCTGGAGTTTCAGGTCACGGTCTACAGCGGGTCGACAGGGGTGCCGGACCACGAATCGCCTCCCAGCAACCGCGAGGCATGGGAGGGCCGGGGATGCCAGCGGACCGTGCGCGTTACCTTTCAGTCGCTGGAGACCTCCGGCATGAGCCGCAGGGCAGGGCCCATCAGTGGCACCTTCAGTGCCAACGATGAGACGCTCCTGCCTGATTGGAGGTCGGACCCTCCGACCTTCGACTCGACGGACGACACAGAGAGATACCTGGACCCCGGCTACACCTACGATCTGGCCGGACTATTCGCCGCTATCGAGACGGAGGCGGCGTCTTGTGTTGCGTATAGCTGCACGGACAACTACGCTCCCCAGGTCACCCACGTAGAGGTCGAGTTGGGTCCCCACGACAGTTTGACCTACGGCGGTCGCATTTTCGGCGGCGACGGGATGATCTTCGATGGCTGGGACACCATTCTCCCGGGCCAGATCATCCCCGGTCCCCACAGCGTTGTGGACCGCGGCATCGAGTTGACGGTCTTGATAGACGTGTTGGTCGGCCCCGAGGCCGGCGACAGCCCCGATCTCGTGATCAGCGACATCACTTTGGACCCTGGCACCAACCAACTGCGCGTCGAGGTGTTCAACCGTGCAGCGTTCCTGGAGAACGAAACTGTCACCTTCCGCGCCGAGCGCCTTGATGGGGAGTTCCTCGACACCGTTACCTGGCCCAACGTGAGTATCGCCCCCGGAGAGAGTCAGCTCCTTCGCACTGCCCTGGTCTTCGATTCCTTGCCCATCTATGACCTGCGGCTGATCCTGGACCCCGAGAACACCATCGAGGAGACGGAGGAGGGCGAGCTCAATAACATCTACGAGACGCCGGTGCTGATGCGTGTGGAGTTCACCGAGTTGGCTGCTTATCCTTGTGAGACCACCGGCGTCGATTCCGAACAGTGGTTCTTGCTCTTTGCTGGCTATGGCCCGTCCTTGCGGGAGGTCCAGTGGGTTGGCGGCGCGCGAAGGTATCCCTACAGCGGTACGGCCTGGCTGGACCTCTATCTAGATGCCGGCGGCGAAGACCCCGACTGGTGGGCGCACTGGCACCCCAGCGAGGAGGAGCCAGCCCGGTTCGTCGTTGAGTTCGAGATGCCGCCAGACGAGAACCTCTACATCATGGCCACTGGGTACGAGGATGACTTTTGGGACGATGACTTCTTGGGCCGTATCGATGCGGAGTATGGCCCGGACGTGAACTACGGGCACAGTGACGAGATACACCGCGAGCAGTCGCCCAATCAAGGCTGCGATGAAGCGGCGCCGATCTCATGGGACTACTTTGGTATGGAGCTCTGGTGGCGTATCACCAGGGTACATTAGTCCACTTGTCGTGCTGAAATAGCCCGCGTTTGGGTTTCCACGCCTTTCCCGCTGGTGGCCATCTGGCGGACGGCGGCCCCGGGCGCTCATATCATCAGTGTCAGCGCGTTCAACACAGACGACGCCCGTGCGCGCGCTGCGATCAGCTTACATGCCGTGGGGGTGGGGGATGGGGATGGCGGACTCGGCGTAGCCTATCTGGGGCGTGATGGTAGGCAGCACCCGGTCACGCACTCCTACGCCCACCCCGATCCCGATCGGCGACGCGGTTGAGGATGATGACCCGCCCAACCACTCGTCCATCGACATCAACGAGTCCCAGGGCCGCACGGTTGACCTTTACGGCGACGAGGAAGTGGTGCATCTCTGGGTGTGGACTGGCCTGCATCTGGAGGTGCTGACCCACAGCCTTGGCGGTCTCGCCCCCACCGCTCTGGAGATCCCCACCTGCGGTGGCACATGGAGGGACACCGGTGGCAGCGAAGCCCGCGTCGAATGGACCTCGGTCTGCGACGAAGTAGTCGCCGTGCGCATCTGGTCTACAAATCGCTACCACGGACCAGGCGAAGCCTATACACTATCGGTGAGCCACCTACCCTGAGACGCAACACCGACGTGTCTGTGCCCCGCTCCACGATCCCGCCTCTTCCCTGGAACCAGGGCGCCCGGGCAACGGCTGTAGCCAAGAAACGGACTGCAAACTACCGAATTACTCGCATGTCGGGATTGCCTGGCTCTTGGCCCATTCTGAGGGTAGCGGACGCGCTGTCCGCTGCCGGGAACTCGGAGGATGGCTCGAGCCGCTCAACGGGCTAGCGCACGACATGGCGCTGGCACCCCAGCCGCAGCTCCAACCTTCGAGGTCCTCGGGGCAGAACCTGTCACGCGGTGGAATGCCCTTTGATATCAGGGTAAAGGGTTATGAACAGAACCAATAGGGTGGCACATGCGCCGAACACAATCGACGATGTACTCACGCGGAGGATGTCGGACACGTAGACATCCCATAGAGCAAAGAAGCGAACCCTCAGATTAAACTCGGTTACGAAGACTACTGCCCAAAGGACAGGAATCAAAGCAAATCCGGTGGAAATCCTGACAAGGCTCTTGCTGAAACTGCTCCAGTGCGCTTGGAGTGCGTAGCCGAGAGCTACCTGGAGCAATAGGGATATCGCCAGTGAAAAGATGGCTGGCGGGAACGAAGAGTCAAGGAATAGCTCTCTCCCAGGATGAAGAGGGGTGTTGAGGAATGGGTCGGGGTCGGGGAATCCATTTCGCAGGACGAAGACTCCAGAAAGGGCGAAGGGCGTTGAGGCTATCAAGACAGTACACAGAAGACGCGCATACTTGATGACTCGAGTGTGCTCTTTTTTCATCATGATACGATCTCCTTCTCGTAGTGCATCGAGGTGTTGCTCGATGGAACTCGTGACCAGATCAGCCAAGAGGCGAGACCACAACGATGCAATGCCCACCATCCCTTTCTGCCGATACGAATGCCGGCATAAGTCGCGGTAGGCTTGGATCATCAGCGGGCCGTACTCACGACGGTACGCTCGGGGATAGATGAACAACAGGAGGCGGTACAGTCTCTCGGAAGCAGATAGAACAGCGGCAGACGGAACGTGCAGCATCACACGACCTCCTCACTACCGACAATACCCTTGCTTTGCGCGACGTTTACCAGGTCGGATAGGCGCTGTGCTTCGGCGCCAAGTATACGCCGGCCAAGATCGGTGAGTCGGTAATAGCGACGTCGCTCATCATCATGCTTTGGATCGGGCCGCTCGTCCGACTCCTCGATCAAGTCTGCCGAAATCATGCGCTTGATCGAGCCGTAGAGCGTGCCTGGTCCCATCCGGATCTGGCCTCTCGTCATGGCCTCCGCTTCTTGCATGATGCCGTAGCCGTGCCGTTCCTGATCGGCCAGTGAGAGAAGGATGTGAAACACCGCCGAGGTTAGGGGCAAGTGCTCGTCAATCTTTGGGGCAGAGTTGGTCATAGAATGCTCCTCTTTGCCGATCTACATCCGGGGCAGATATATCTGCTACAGATATAGTATAAGACATCTGAGCCCTTTTGTCAAGAGGCAGACGAGGATTGCGTGTAGAGCAGATTGACCAGATAGCGTGCCCATGACGTTTCTGAAAGGTACTCTAACGAGCAAGAGACTGAGGCATTTTTGCCGATGATGCCCTTCCACGTCTACGGCGTCTCCCATGATGCAGCTTCTTCCTGGAACAGGGGTGGCTGGACTGCGACCTCACCAGTGTCAAGGCCAAGATAATATTCCCCA
>Ga0315551_10001936_pt1 | contig 15480 bp, 13 predicted proteins | sample SalMarSW160290MG_FD_203678 | JGI IMG/M metagenome (GOLD analysis project Ga0315551, IMG submission 203678) | Salt marsh sediment microbial communities from the Plum Island Ecosystem LTER, Massachusetts, United States - Salt Marsh Sediment SW1602-90 ... | reverse complement strand
CTCGTCCCCCATCTGCAGGGCCTGAGAGATCAGGCTCTTCAGGTCGATCTCTCCGTGCCGCCTCAGGGCCTCACCTAGGATTGGCGCCAGATCGCCTGCCATCCACTTCAGCTTTTCAATGACTTCTGCCGAAAAAGCGCCGTAGCGCAAGACCTTTCCCAGCCCCTCGTTCAGGGTACAGTAGGCGCGGTTGCCGAAGGTCTTGTTCTCCATCACCCAGACCGGCATGCTCCAGGTGACAACACCGGCCATAGGCCCGACGGCGGAGTGGTGGTGGCAGGGCTCGAAGATGATGTCCCCAGAAGCGGCCAGATCCTCCGCCTCTTCGCGATTTCGGGCGAGATCTTCGAGGATCAGTCCGCCGATAACAGCTCCGCGCATGGGCCCGCACATCCGCTGCCAGCTCACGGGGGGACCGGCGTGCAGCACCGTCTTCTTCTCCAGCCCCGGAACGACCTCCCCGGCCGTGGATATATCCACCAGTACCGGCTTGCTGCGCAGCATGCGGGAGGCTGCTTCCAGATTCGCTTTTTCTATATCCACTTTCATGACCAGGACCCTTTCTTTTCCACCCCGGTGTAGCGCAGGCGTACTGCTAGCGCCCCAGCCTTTTCAGCAGAGAGGAGAGCTTCTCGTTTCCCCCCGCCGGGGGCCGCCAGTCCATCGGGAGTACTCTACCCCCTTCTTTTTTCAAGGTATCGGCGAAGACCTCCAGACCCATGTTGATGACTATCAAATCCCTGCTGAAAAGCTCGGTTATCTTTTCCACGTTCATATTCTTCGTGCTCATGAGCCTCCCCCCTTCTGGATGATACGCAGGGCCAGCAACGCGGCCTGATAGTTGGAAGGCATCACGATGCACCCCGCGGATTCCAGCTTTTCCCTCTGCTCCTGCAGGTCCTGGAGGTCCGCTTCGGTGCCCGTGACCGAGGCCGCGACTGCAAGGTAGCCTCCTCGCTGCTTCGCCTTCTCCTTAGCCCGGACGATGCTGTCCCTCATCGCACCGGCAGGATCGGGATGGGAGCCGTAACCCAATACGCAATCCAGAAGCAGGACCGCCACCTCCGAGTCCTCCATCTCCTTTCTCAGTCTATCCACCCTGATGGTGGGATCGATCATGGGGTGAGGCCTGCCCTGGGTAAATAGGTCGTCCCCGAGGTCGACGATGGTGTGCTCCTTGGAGCGTTGGGGGTCCGGCAGGAGCAGCTCAGGCTTGGTCTGGATGTTGGAATAAACCCCGCCGATCTCTCTCTCGAAGAGGATGAGTGCTTCGTCGGCCAGGGTCCCCCCCGTGAACAGGCCGCGGAGATATTTTTGGCGGCCGGACATCCCGGCGACCTCCTGCTCCACCAGCCGCTTCACTTCCGCTTCCGCCAGCGTAAAGGTCCTGGGCCGATAGGAGCGGCCCTGCAAAAGTGCAACCGCCATACCCGCCGCCTCCTCCAGGTTGCCGGCGTACAGAACCCGACCCGTTGACTGGCTTGAAGAGCCGGCGCCCGCAAGCCCTATGAAATGAACGACACAGGGTTTTCCTGTCTCTTCTAGCCTATTGATCACGTTCCTGGCTACAGCCTCGGCGGGTGGTTTGGAGATAACCACGATCACCTCGGTCTGGGGATCCCCCTTGAGGGCTTCGATCCCCATGAGCATCATCGTGCCGCCGACTTCGGGCCTCAGGTCTCTTCCGCCGGTGCCTATGGCCTGGGAAATCCCCTGTCCCAGCTCGTCGATGCAGCAGGTCACTTCCTGCAGGCCCGTACCCGAGGCGGCCACCAACCCGATGCCTCCCCGGCGCACGGTGTTGGCGAAGCAGAGGGGTTTGCCGTTGATAACGGCCGTGCCGCAGTCAGGACCCATCATCAGAAGCCCCTTCTCCGCGGCCAGCCTCTTTAGTTCGATTTCCTCCTTCAAGCTCACATTGTCCGAGAAAAGCATTACGTGCAGCCCCCCCTCTAAGGCTCTTCTTGCCTCGCGGAACGCATACCTTCCGGGTACGGAGACAATAATCAGGTTGGCCTCTGGCATCATCTTCAGCGCCGTATCCAGGCTGACGGGACGATAGGCTTCTGCGCTCTCCCGCTGAATCTTCTTCCTGCTGAACAGTTCCCGAGCCTTTTCAAAGGCCTGCTCAAGGGTCTGATCGTCCTCCGCCTCTACGGCGATGATCAAGTCGTTCGGAGTGGCTTCCTCTATCTCGGGGCAGCCAAAGCCGATCTCCCGCAGGAGCTCCGTATTGATCTCAGTACCCATGGAAACCACCGCTTCCTCCACACCGGGCACTTTCTTCACCTCGCTCGCTATGAGCATCAAGAAAACCGAGTCGTAGTAGGAGTCCTTTTCCACCAGGACTTTTATCATCACCTCCTCCAGGCGGCGGTCTCAGCCATGGTGCTCCTTCTTGCCGCTCTTGATTCCGAAATAGATGCGCTCGGCATTCAGGGGCAGACGAAAATAATCGATGCCCAGAGCGTCATACAAGGCGTTGCCCAGTGCCGAGGGAACCGAGATCATCGGGTGCTCGGCCACCCCTCGGGCGCCGTAGGGACCGTCTGTTTGAGGAGTCTCGACAACGTGCTGGGTCATTTTTCGCGGGATGTCCTTGGCGGTAAGGATCTTGTAATCCACTAACCCGGGATTCTCGAGCTTGCCCTCCTTTGAGAAACGGAACTCCTCGGTCATGGCGCTCCCCAGTCCCTGAACAACCCCACCGATGATCTGTCCCCGCACCAGCGCCTCGTTCAGCACCTTACCTACATCGAAGGAGGAAGCGATCTTCAGTACCTCCACATCCCCCGTCTCCGTGTCCACCTCTATCTCCATACCGTGGGCCCCGTAGGTCCAATCCAGGGCCGGCAGCCCCTGGCCGGTTTCAGGATCCAGATTGGTTAGCCCCTGGGCAATGTACTGCCCCCGGCCGATCACCGGGCCGCCGATGGCGTTGCCATTGGGATACACGTAGCCGTAGGCCAGGTCTTTGTACTGGATCGCCGTATCCGGCTGGTGGCGTAGGAACACACGTTCGCTGCCGCACTCCAGCTCCTCTACCGGGCAACGAAGAACCTGGGAGGCAGTCTCCTTGAGCTGCCGCAGGCAGTCCCTGGCCGCCATGATGGTGGCGTTTCCGGACATGAAGGCTCCTTTACTGGCTACAGTCTGCCAGTCGTAGGGTGTGAAGGAGGTGTCGCTGTCCCAGGGGATATTTATTTTTTCCAAGGGGATTTTGAGCTCCTCCGCCGCAATTTGGGCCAGGGTGGTATAGGTGCCCTGCCCGTAGTCCACCAGAGAGGTCATGAGGTCCACTGTGCCATTCTCGTTGAACTTCAGCACCACCCCGGTAGATGTGAAGGTTGGCATAGCTGGTGCCTTGTGCAGCAAGGCGATGCCTTTGCCTCTTACCTTTCCACTTCGCTTCTCCTCTTCTCGCTGCTGTTCGGTTTTGTATCCTTTCCAGCCAATCTCTTTGGCCACCGCCTGCAGGCACTTGTCCACCCGGCCGTGGTGTTCGGTGATCCGCTCACCGGTAATGGTGACTGAGCCGGGACGCAGGACGTTTCTCATGCGAAACTCCACCGGGTCCAAGCCAATCGTTCTGGCCACGATGTCCATGTTCCTTTCGATTCCCCACAGTACCTCCAGGTGCCCGAAGCCCCTATAGGCGGTACCGAAGACTTTGTTCGTGTAGACGACGTAGGAGTCTATGCTACAATTGGGAACTTCGTAGGGCCCTGCCCCGGCGTAAGCCGCGGCCCGGCCGATGTTGACCCCGTAATCCGCATAGGCGCCGGCGTCCCAGTAGTAGCGTACCTGCAGGGCGACAATCTTTCCGTCTTTCGTCGCGCCAGTCTTGAACTCTGAGTACAAACCCTGCCTGGAGGGCATGGTGTTGAACTCCTCCTCCCGCGTCATGGTGAGTTTCACGGGACGCCCACCGGCTTTTCTCGACAGTACGTAGCAGAGCGGTTCCAGGTGAATCCCGGCCTTCCCACCGAAGCCGCCACCCACGTAGGGAACCTTTACCCGGATATTCTGGTGGGGGATGCCGAAGCACACGGAGAAGAGATTGCGCACTGTATAGGGCGACTGTGCCGAGGTCCAGATCTGCACCTTGCCGCCGGGCAGTGCCTGGGCGATGCTGACATGGGTTTCGATCGGTACATGCTGTACCGGGGGATTGTAGAAACGGGTCTCGACAACTGCATCAGCCTGCCGGAACCCCTCCCCCACGTCCCCCTTGCGGATCTTTTGCTGGTGAGGGATATTGGTTCCGGGTTTGGGGAAAAAGACCCCTTTCATGTAACCGTAATGCTCCAGATCCGGATGCACTCGTGGGGCGTTTTCTTTCAGAGCTTCTTTGGGATCGAGCACCGGCTGCAGGGGCTCCCATTCCACCTTGATCTTTTCGCAGGCCTGTTCGGCGGCCAGCTCACTGTCCGCCGCTACAGCGGCCACCGCTTCCCCCTGGTAACGTGCGTAGTCCTTGGCCAGGATATCCTTGTCCAGGACGTAAAGGCCGACTTTGTAGGACAGCTCCTTACCTTTGACCACCGCCCGCACCCCGGGCCATTTTTCCGCCTCTCGAGTATCGATCGACTTGATCCGGGCGTAGGCGTAGGGGGAACGAACAGTCTTGGCGTAGAGCATTCCCTGGACCACGAGGTCATGTGTGAACAGAGCCGAGCCAGTAACCTTCTCCACGCCATCTCTCCTGGTTACCGACTTTCCGATGTACGTATAGCCATCGTTGGTTTCTGCCATATTTATGTACTCCTCCGTGGGCTGTCTTTCGATGTTATTACCGCCTCGATAGCTTCCACGATAGGCTCATAACCGGTACAACGGCAGAGATTGCCGGCGATGGCCTCGACGATTTCCTCCCGAGAAGGATTGGAGTTGCGCTCCAGGAGCTCCTGTGCACTCATGATCATCCCTGGGGTACAGAAACCGCACTGGGTGGCGCCGTGCTCTATGAAAGCCTTCTGCAGGGCTGAAAGCTCTCCATCCCGAATCTCCCCTTCTACGGTTCGAACCTGTGCACCATCGACCTCCGCCGCCAGTACTAGGCAGGAGGCGACGGATTTCCCATTCATTATCACTGTGCAGGCCCCACACTCCCCGATACCGCAGCCCTCCTTGGTGCCGGTAAGCAGCAGCTTCTCCCGAAGGAACTGCAGAAGGGTCGTGTGAGCAGGAACCGTCTCTCTGTATTCTATGCCGTTCACCGTCACGGTGATTTTGACGCTGTTGTTTTCTCGTTTCATTCTTTACCCTCCGGAGCAGATCTGCCGCACCAACCGCTTTACGAAGACCCTGACCATATCTTCGCGGTACTCTTTCGAACAGCGCACATCGTCTATCGGGGAAATAGCTGTGCCGCTGAGCTCCGCTACCCTCTCTGCCAGCTTCTCCACGTCTTTCGCGTCTTTGTATAGGGAACCTATATCGGAAAGCAGAACCGGGGTAACGGCACAGGCTCCTATGCAGATTCGCAAGGCTCCCGTCGGCCGGTCCGCCAGACCGGCCATATTGACCAGCGCCAAGTCGTGCCCTTTGATTCTCTGCTTCTTCAGAAATGCCATCTTGCCTTTGGGTAGGCGAGGGATCTCGACCCGCAGCACAAGCTCTCCCTGCTTAAGTGCGGTCTGCTTTACTCCGGTGAGAAACTCGTGGATTGGCAGCCTCCTCTGTCCCTCGGCATTGGCAATCACTACTTCGGCTCCAAGTATATAGAGGGCAGGCGCCATGTCCGCGGCGGGGGAAGCGTTACAAAAATTTCCCACCAGTGTCGCCCGGTTGCGCAGTTGGTAAGTGGCAATCGAAAATGCAGCCTCTGAGAGCACGGGCAGGTGCTTACGAACTTGGGCGTTATCGATGAGAACGTTCAGAGACACCCCTGCTCCTATTGTCGCACCCTTCTGGGGATCAAAGGTCAGATCCTCCAGATCTTTGAGACCTTTGATGTCTACCAGCGTTTCCGGCCGTCTCTCCCCGTTTCGTATTTCCACCAGTAGATCGGTTCCACCGGCAAGAGCCCTGGCCCCGTCCGACTGCAGGGCGTCCAGTGCTTCTTCCAGAGTCCGTGGCTTCAGGTAAAAAAAGGGCTTGATCATCCTCTGGAACCTCCTAGTAAAAAAATTACCTTCCGCAGATTCCCACTAATAAAATCCTTGTTATTCTGAGAGAGCTTATTCTTTACTATTTTCGTTGATTTTAAATGCCCCCATGGAAACTGTCAAATGTTATTTGAAACAATACGTATATCAAAAAAGTTAGATCGCTAAGGATCGATTATTTATAATTTTTGCGAAAATATATTTGAGATACCATAGCAGGCCCACTAGGGTATCTGTTCCTGAAGTTTCCCCGTGGGCTGCAGCTCTCGCCACTACATTACACATCCCGCTGATAGTCGTTGCAGCTGACATTGCCCGCGTTGCTTGGATCAGATAGTAAGGGAAATGTCCCTGTAAGGCCTGCCACAGAAGCGTCCGGCCACCGGAGGTAGTTCCGTTAAGCCGTGCCTCAATTTCATGTTTTTTCACTCTGCAGATAGTTAAGCCCTGCTCACTTTTCGATTGTTTTTCTTTCGGACGCCCTTTTTCTAAGAGTAGTCTTTCTCCCAGCAGCACCCCGCAAAGAAAATCGTCCCCAGAGGGAGTGAACCCAGGTCCCAGTCCGACAAACTCGCATAATCCGGTCAGAGATTGTGGATCACTCCTGAGAGATACGTTTCCGAGTACCTCTTCTGCCCTGCCCGTATGCACACTTTCAGTCACGACGGGGGATAGGATAGACAGTAACCCTCCTTCCTTTCCTCGAGCGAGCAAGGCCTCTTCCAGAAGCTGAATCGAATTGAGGCTGAATCCCTCGATATCCTCAGAACAAATAATCCCAGGCCACAGTGCCGCATTTCTGAATCCAATGATCAAGCCCTCTAGAACCAGTCCACTTTCTCGCAGCTGCGCCTCTGTCCCCCGTTCTAGGCACGCTGAGCGAAGGCACGAACCTGCTTGTATGACGCTAAAAAGAGCAGGCACCTCGACGCTTAGCGCGGTCATGCTGTCACTAGTCCGAACCAGGGAAACAAACAGTCCATTCTCGAGTAAGATGTTTACAGCCTCATCATACAGTGAAGCCACTTTTCCATAGCTGGAGATCTCTGAGAGAAGAATACCGACACGTTGAGCCTCGAAATACCCGCAACTCAATCTATCATTTATCGAACCAGTGGTTCTTAGCGCTGGCATTTCGGAGCTCACTCTTTTTCCCACTATCAATCAGATCCTACTGTAATGAACCGCAGTCAATTAAAGGAAAAAACGTTGGTCGAGGAGTTTGATTGCCACGCAACATGCCGGAAAGACTGTGGCCAGGATGAACATTACGAAGATCAGCAAGATCGGCCACAGTACGTTGCGCGCTTCCTGCTTCAACGTGGATCCCGGCATTATGAAATTCGAGTATAGCCAGTTCGGCAAAAAGATCAAGTCGTTTTTATAACAAAATTTCAATTTAGATTTTATAGAATCACAAGCTCTCTTCCTGCCCGACGGAGGACCTTGCCTGAACGCAGGTTTTGCACAGGCCCCTTTGAAAATTCTGATTTTCGTGGTATTATCTGTATCAAGAGATGCAACGGTTGTTTCAACTCGTAGTCTTCATTCTCCTCGCCGGGTTGCTGCTGAGCTCCTGCTCGGATATGGCCATGTTCGCTCCATCGGCAAAGAAATCCGTCGGCATCAATGTCCTCTCCCTGGCTGAAGGTGATTTTATCGACGGTGATAAACCCATCGATTTTATGATTCAAACCAAAGATCAGAGTACGGAACCGGAGCTCCTGGAAATCACCCTGCTCACTCGATCCGAGCAGGGCATCGAACAGAGTATTTGGAACACGAGCATCTCCTCGCCGCTGACCGACGAGGAGCTCCAGCTTCTTCTGCCGGATCTTGAAACCGGACAGTACACGATCGTGTTTACGGTGATGGATGAAGGGGGAGTGATCGAAGAGAAGAAAATCAGTTTCTTCTATATAACTGGCGAGTACGCCATCGAGGGAATCAGCTCCTACCCTCCTACGTCAATGGCCGGACATGAAACCGTGCTGGAGGCGGATCTGCTGTACCCCGAACAAGCGAATCCCTACATTCGCTGGAGTCAGGACGAAATGGTTCTGGCTAAAGGCCACCTATCCGAGGGACTGCAAAAGATCACCTGGATGGCGCCGGAAGAAGAGGGGGTGTATTCGATTCGAGTCGAGTTGTTTCCGGTAGCACCTCCTCCGGGTAGTGATTTCACCTTCTCCTCATCTGTAGAGCTAACGGCGAATCTCTTCGTTTCATCGGCGAGTCTCCTGACAGAAGATGAACTTATCCCCGAGGATTCCTACTACAGTCTCTTTCATCTCCATGGAAGCCTGCGCAATGCCGGCCTGCTTGGAGAGGAAACGACAGAAGAGCAGGCTCGAGAGATCGGGCAGCTGCGGTGGAGCAACGAGAACGGGATCATGGGTCTCAAAACCGGATCAGGCTCCGGGCTCCTCTATCCGCTCAACATCCTGCCGATTCTGGAAGGAGAGCTTTCAAAGTGCACGATTACCTTCAAGCTTCTGTCGAGCGGAGAGAACAACGATCAGAACCTGATGGTTATTGATCGGAACGAGGGTTTTCGGTTCCGGATCTTCTTCGATTCCGACGGTCAGTTGGTCGCTACGTTCGCTATAAAAGAGGCACTTATTGATCTGCCATCTGGAATTTTCGGTCTGGTACCGGATCAACATCATCGGATCGATCTTTCGCTGGTGCCTCTGCAAGAGCAGCTGCAAGCTCTTTGGTTTCTCGACGGTCGGCAAACCGCTTCTATAGTGGAGGTTCCACTACCCAGAGATTTGCCCCGGGAGGGACAAACCCTAATCGCCGGCGACAACGGCTTCAGCGGGACCATTACCGAGTTGGGTGTGTACTATAGAGACCCGCTCAACCGTCTCTCCGTGGATCCGGGCATCTACCGAACGGTGATGCAGCAGAGATACGGACGACGCCTGGTACTGGCCGAGGGTTTCGAAGGTCTGCATCTTCCCGATCCGGAAAGCTGGAAGCTGAAACCGAGCGATGCGTCAGCGTATCTGAGAGGCGGTCGGCTGATCCTGCCGGCTTCTTCACGGCTGACTCTCCCCTATTTCGAGCTTGGAGGAGAGGAAACGTCTTTTCTTGTCGAGTTCTTCGGGAAGATCCCACCGGGAAGCACCGTAGCCCTGCAATGGGAACAGGCGCAAACTCCGTTCCTGGTCATAGATCCGACCGGAACCGTCGCGGCCGAAGAAAAATCTGGGGAAACCGAGGTGTTCTCTCCCACCGGGATAAATCTCCGCCTGGCTCTTTCCCCCGGTCGGGTGACCCTGACGACCGCGGATGGCCCGATTCGCTACGATTTCGCGCCCCCTGCCGGCCGCTATCCGTGGCTCTCGGCAACCCTTCGAAGTCCTGCAGATGGGGGCGATCTGGAGATCGATACCATTCTCATCGTTCAAGAGCAGAAATCCTCTTCTTAACTATTTTCATCTAAAAATTAATAAATTCAATTATTCTCTTGAAATAATCAATATTTTTTACTATATTGTAAATGATTTGTAGTCGGAGGAGTAGATATGGAAAGCAAAAAACGCATTCTTCACGAATGCCCGATGTGCAGCGGCACCCTTCGAGTGAGGGAGCTGTACTGTCCGCGCTGCAGGATCCGGATAGAGGGTGATTTCGAACCGCCCCACTCGCGGCTGTTATCGCTCAGCCGAAAGGAGCTGGAGTTCATCGAGCTTTTCGTCCGCGTACGCGGAAATATCAAGGAGGTGGAGAAAGCCCTCGGCGTGTCGTATCCGACTGTCAGGGGCATGCTCGATGGGGTAATCAAAAACCTGGGCTACACGGTGGGGAAGCCGCCGGATGCGGAAAAACGAATGGAGATCATCGAAAAGGTGAGCAAGGGAGAGTTGAGTGCGGAAAAAGCTGCGGAGCTGCTGAAAGGAGCGCCCGAAGCCGAAACTGAGCCGGCCGATGCGGCTGCCAAAGAACAAGGAGCGAAGAAAAAATGACAACTCCGGAACAGATGAAAATACTACAGATGTTGCAGGAAGGTACGATCAAGGTGGAGGAGGCTGCCAAGCTGCTCGAAGCCCTGGAGGAGGGGGATAAGGAGAGGACGTCGTCCGAACCGGGTAAAGTTCTTAAGATCAAGGTTAGCGACAAATACAGCGGGGCGGTGAAGGTCAACATGGGACTGCCCCTCGGATTCGCCCGCTTCTTGAAAGACCTGATTCCGGCATCGGAGAGAGCACGCATAGAGAACCAGGGTGTGGACCTGGATGCGGTCTTTGCCAACCTGGATTCCGGGGTTAAAGGGAAACTGGTGGATGTCGAGGATGTCCAGGACGGACATATGATCGAGATCTGGATCGAATAGAGGGAACTAGAGCAGACGATCGATCTGACTGCGAATCTGGCGGATGTGCTCGGGAGTCGTCCCGCAGCAGCCGCCGACTATGGAAGCCCCTGCTTCGACCAGCCCCGGGACCCACCGGGCCATGTGTTCGGGACTCTGCCGGAATACCGTAACGCCCTTTTCGATCTGGGGGAGGCCGGCGTTGGCCTGGATGAGGATGGGCTTGTCGGAATCCCTTCGAAACTCGAGGGCTATCGGAACCATCTGCTCGATCCCGTTGCCGCAGTTGGAGCCAAGGACATCCGCACCGGCTTCTGTTAGTTTCTCCACCGCGATCCGGCAATCGACACCCATAAAGGTGCGGTACCCCTTCGGCGTTTGTGTGAAGGTCATGGTAGCCATCACCTCCACGGGAACCGAGAGTTCCGCGGATACTTCCCGGGCCGCGAGCACGGCACACACCGCCTCCTGAACGGCGCTCATCGTCTCGATGCACAGGATCCGCACCCCCGCCTTCAAGACGGCCCGAATCTGGGCGGCAAAGGCGGCCCTCATCTCCGCCTCCGTTATCTCTCCCATCGGAGGCAGGAACTCCCCCGTCGGTCCGACCGAGGCGGCCACCAGCTTTCCCGGTGCTCCTTCCAGGGACAGACGAGCTCCGGCTGCGTTGAGCTCCTCCGTTCTGTCCGCCAATCCATGACGCTTGAGTGCCAAGGTCGAACCTCCGAAGGTATTGGTCAGGACGAGATCCGACCCAGCCTCGGAGTAGGCGGCGGCAACCGAACGAACCTTGTCCGGCTCCTCCACGTTCCAAATTTCCGGGCAGCTACCCGCCCGGAGCCCATGCGCCTGGAGCAGTGTTCCCCACGCACCGTCTGCCACCAGGAGCCGCTTTTTCTCGAGTGTTTTCAGAAGCTCACCCATATCCGCTCCTCGTAGAAGCACAGTATCCGGTAAATTTTCATTTTCGGCTACCCGGGGCCCGACGATTCTCCAGCGCTTCGGAACGGTCCAGGCACCTTCGCCGGAGGCTTGACACACAGTACCATAATTTGTATAAATATATCAAGATATCTTGATATATTTATGAATGATTTCGAATCCGGCAAGGCGCTTCGATACTTCAAAGCTCTGAGCGACCAAACCCGGCTGCGCCTGCTGAACATTCTCGATTTCAGGGAGTTCAATGTTCAGGAGCTGACGGGGATTCTCGACATGGGGCAGTCCCGTATCTCCAGACATCTCAAGCTCCTCCAAGACGCGGGCTTGATCGAATCCAGACGGGACGGTTTGTGGTCCTTCTACCGTGCCGTCGACCACGATCCCGGGCGCCTGTTCTCCGATTCGATCCGCTACCTCTTCGAGGAGGAGTCGATCTACCACCGGGATCTGGATACGGCCAAGGCGTTACTTCAGACGGGGAAGCTGCAGTCGAGACGGTTTTTCGACTCCGTGGCATCCAACTGGGAGATCATGAAACGCAGCATCATCGGAGAACAGGACCTGGTTGGTGAGATCCTCACGCGCATCCCTTCGGCTCAAAGCGCTGCGGATCTGGGCTGCGGCAGCGGCGCCCTTCTGGAGATGATCGCCGGAAGTATGACGACGGTTATTGGTGTAGACAGCTCCCGAGAGATGCTTGCCGAGGCAGCCAAACGGCTCGGCCGGAAGGCTGCAGAGGTCGACCTTCGTATCGGCGAGCTCGAGCATCTGCCTCTGCGGGACGGGGAAACTGAGGTTGCGATCATCAACCTGGTTCTCCACCATCTGCGCAATCCCAGGCAGGGCTTGCTGGAAGCCCGCAGAGTTCTCCGGACCGGCGGCACGCTGATCCTCGCGGATTTCAGTAAGCATGAACAAGAGATGATGCGCAGCCGCTACGGGGATCACTGGCTCGGTTTTCCGGAAAAAACTGTAGAATCGTGGCTCGAAGATGCGGGGTTCCGTATCGATGAGCATGGTCAATTTCCGGTGCGCAGGGGCTTACGTGTTTTTCTATATCGCGGCAGCAAACAAGAGCAATCGCAGCATGTATAGGTTTAACCTGGTAGAGAAAGGAATAAACAGATGAGTACATTTGAACTTGAACCGCAACTGACCCACAAAGTTGCGGATCTGAATCTGGCCGAGTGGGGACGCAAGGAGATCGGTCTGGCGGAAAGAGAGATGCCCGGTCTGATGTCGGTGCGGGAGAAATACGGTAGAGACAAGCCGCTGAAGGGATTGAAGGTGACCGGCAGTCTGCACATGACCATCCAGACAGCCGTTCTGATCGAAACCCTAAAAACTTTGGGAGCGGATGTCCGCTGGGCATCCTGCAACATCTTCTCCACGCAGGATCACGCTGCCGCCGCCGTTGCGGCAGCCGGCTCCGCCGCCGTATTCGCCTGGAAGGGGGAAAGCCTGCAGGAGTACTGGTGGTGCACCGAACAGGCTCTCACCTGGCCGGACGGATCCGGGCCCAATCTGATAGTCGATGACGGCGGGGATGCTACTCTGTTCGTTCATCAAGGGGTCGGAGTGGAGGAGGACCCAACTCTCCCGGACAAGGGCGGCTACGACCCGGAAATGGCCATCATCATGGCCCGGCTCAAGGGCGGTTTGGCCCGCAACCCGAACCACTGGCACGAGGTAGCCGCTGGGATTCGCGGCGTTTCGGAGGAAACCACCACCGGAGTCCATCGCCTGTATCAAATGGTGGAACGGGGGGAACTGCTCTTCCCGGCTATCAATGTCAATGACTCGGTAACGAAATCGAAGTTCGACAACCTGTACGGCTGCAGGGAATCCCTGGCCGACGGTATCAAGCGAGCCACGGACATCATGGTAGCGGGCAAGAAGGTCGTGGTCTGCGGCTACGGAGATGTGGGCAAAGGGTGCGCTCAGTCGATGCGCGGTTTCGGCGCTCAGGTGTTCATCACCGAGGTCGACCCGATCTGCGCGCTCCAGGCGGCCATGGAAGGATTTCCGGTCTCCACCATGGAGGATCTGGCGCCGATCGGCGACATCTTCATTTCCGCCACGGGCTGCTGCAATGTGATTCGGGGAGAGCACATGGAACAGATGAAGGACGGGGCGATCGTCTGCAATATCGGGCATTTCGACTGCGAAATCGAGATGCGCTACCTGACCAGCACTCCCGAATGCAAACAGCAGAACATCAAACCCCAACTGGATCGCTGGACCCTGCGCTCGGGGCGCTCGATATTGATCCTGGCCGAAGGGCGCCTGGTGAACCTGGGCTGCGCCACCGGTCATCCCAGCTTTGTCATGAGTGCCAGTTTCACGAATCAGATTCTGGCTCAGGTGGAACTGGCTCAGAAAAAGCTGGAGAAAAAAGTGTACATCCTGCCGAAGCACCTGGATGAGGAAGTCGCACGCCTGCATCTGCCGCATCTTGGGGTAAAGCTCACGAGCTTGAAGCCAAACCAGGCGGAGTACCTCGGTGTTCCCAGGGATGGTCCCTTCAAGCCGGAGCACTACCGGTACTAGCGCGCACCGTTACCCTGAACTTGACAACCCGGCGAATCCCCCCTATTTTGACGGTTATCTGAATCGTATGAATGTGGCAATTCTGGGCTGCGGAAGTCTTGGTGGGGTTATGGCCGCCGGTATCGCCGGGCGGCCGGACACTAACCTTACGGTCATCGACCGCGATCCCTCCATTGCAGAGGCGATCATGACCAACGGGCTTACCCTGCGGCGGGGAAAACGCACGCGGACTTGGGGGGTGCGCCTGGTGGAGAAGGCCGGAAACGAGTCCTTCGACGCCCTGATCCTGGCTACCAAAGCGGGTAGCCTTGTAGAGGCTGCAAGATCTCTTAACCAGAATCTAGCCCCTGAAGCCTGCGTGATCACGGTTCAGAATGGATTGGTTGCCCTCGATCTGGTCGGCGTGGTCGCAGCCGGGCGCCTGGTTCCAGGTTGCGTTCTCTGGGGCGCCTCGATGGAGGCGCCCGGAGAGTACAGGATCACGAACTCGGGTTCTTTCATCATCGGCAGCCTCGATGCTGCGCCACCCGCGACGGCCGTGTCCAAGGCTCAAGCCCTCCTCTCCCCTATCTTTCCGGTGACGATTTCCCCCAACATCCGAGGCGTTCTCTGGTCCAAGCTGGCTATCACCATGACCTTCACGACATTGGGGGCGATCACCGGCCTCTCGTTCGGGCAATTGGCAGCAAGGGCAGAGATTCGGAAGGTTATGCTTCGAATCGGCAGAGAGCTGTTCGCAGTCGGTCGAGCCGAAGGCATCACCTTCGAACCCCTCGGCGCGGGGCTGAACATCGAGCGCTTCCTCTCGGTTGCGGGATATTCTCGATTCCTCAAACACCTCCTGATCCGCATCATCGGGTACAAAAACCGCCATGATGAATCCTCGATGCTCGATTCTATGCGCCGGGGCTTCAAAACCGAGATAGACTTCATCAACGGGACAGTGGTGCAGAGCGCCGAACGATCGGGGATTCCTGTCCCCTACAATCGATTGGCTGTGGATCTGGTCGAGCAGATGGAACACGGCAGCCTCCGACCGGCCTTAGAGAACCTGGCCGCGTTTCGTAGCTTGGATTGAGCAGGAGAACGCAGAGGGATGGGGACGGGGAAACAAGATCTGTTTCTAAAGATCGGAGAGCGGCTGTTCAGCCGCTACGGATACAAGGATGTCAACATAGAAGACATCACCAAGGAAGCGGGTGTAGGAACGGGAAGTTTTTATACCTACTTTCCCAGCAAAGAGGTCTTCTACCAGCAGATTCTCGATAATCTCGAGAGCAAGGGAATCCGCTCGGTGGATCGTCTGGTGGGAGCTTTCAAATCTCCGATGAACAAGCTGAAAGCCCTGTACCGCTTTACGACACTTGGGATCAGGAACAATCCGATCCTACTGGGGATTCTCACCGGGGACAAGAAGTATTTCTACCCGGGACAGCAGAACCGGAGTACAGGCGACAGCATGCTCCGCAGCCATGTGGAAAAAGTCATCACCAAGATTCTTCAGGAGGGAAGCCGCAAAGGGGTTTTACGGGTGCGTCAGTACAAGAATCCCCAGCG
>Ga0315551_10001935_pt1 | contig 15484 bp, 15 predicted proteins | sample SalMarSW160290MG_FD_203678 | JGI IMG/M metagenome (GOLD analysis project Ga0315551, IMG submission 203678) | Salt marsh sediment microbial communities from the Plum Island Ecosystem LTER, Massachusetts, United States - Salt Marsh Sediment SW1602-90 ... | reverse complement strand
ATCGGACTGCCGCCGCCAACAGCCACCATTGTATCAACCTTGCTTTCCCTGGCAACAGCAGCTATTCTTACTACCGTGGTATCCCTGGGGTTGGATTCAACTTCAGAGAATACCTCGTAATCAACGCCGGTTTTTTTGAGTTGCGCCTCTACAGGTTCTAATATACCTGCTTTAACAATACCTCTATCAGTAACAACGAGTACCTTCTTTGAATTGAGAGCCTCTACCTCATCGCCAAGCTGCTGTTCAACTTTGCCGACGCCATATTCAATTCTAGTAGGTGCATAAAAGGAAAATGGTTCTGTTGGGCACACTATTACACCCTCCCAAAAATTTTATTCTTAAGCTATTATACCTTAAATTATGGGAATAGATGAACCAAAACAACTTGCTTGACAGTGGTGTGGATGAGCCCTATAATTTCCATGATTTATATTTACCCGAACACAACTGAATGGGGGGGATTTAACGTGAATGCATACCAAGCAGTAGCGTGTCAGGGCGCTTTTGATTCTGCACATAACAAGGATGAACTTAATAAAAATATCGATCACGCGCTAGACATGATTCGGTGGGGTGCATACACCTTTTGTTTCAATGATCCGGCAAAACTCTTCGCCTTCGGAGAACTGAATATTACGGGTATACCGGGCATCACGCGGGCAGATTGGGAGAAGATGGCGATTACAATTCCTGGGCCAGAGACGGAGCGTTTTGCCAAATTAGCCAGGGAGTTAAATATATATATAGTTCCGGGAAGCTGGACCGAATATGACCCGGACTATGCCGATGCGCTTTTTAACACATGCTTTCTGGTGGGCCCGGAAGGTATTTTAGCCAAATACCGAAAGGTTAACCCTGTACCTGTGGTTGAGTGGGTTGCATCTCCACATGACTTTCTTAATAAGGGTTACGATATTAATAAAACCCCCATTTTTCCGGTTGTCGAAACAGAAATTGGTAATATAGGCATGTTCATCTGTTATGATTCCTTTTTCCCGGAGGTTACCCGGCAATTAGCCTATAACGGCGCCGAGGTTTTAGTCGGCGTAACGGCCAATTTTTACCCGGGCGGGGATCGTTTCCTGGACTTCTGGAATTCGTGCACCAAAATTAGATCGTTTGAGAACATGTGTTACGGTCTTTACGTTAATGGCGGCAGCACAGTAAGTCAATTTCCACCGCTCAGTTTGAACGGCTGCAGTCAGATAGTCGATTATAAGGGAAGAGTTTTATCTATTTTAGACGGACCTGGCGAAGCAATAACCGCAGCCACATTTAATTTAGATATGCTAAGACATTACCGAACGGAACTTATGGATGCTAACATGTTACCTCAAAGCAGGACGGAAGTTTATGATTACCTGACAACTCCTAAGATGAAAATGCACCCGGAACTGGCAAAGAAAGGTACAAAAAAACATGATCTGGAGACGGTGCGTGCCAGAGAACAGGGAAAATTCTATTCGGCATACTACGGCAAAGAAGTAAAGGTACCTGTACACCCTAAGGAATGGTGGGGTAATGTTTAGACTCCTACCGATGGTTAGCATAAGCGGCATTCTTTATTTTAATTTAGATGGAGTTGTTGCTAATATAATATATTCCTAGGAGGTGTTGTATTGTAGATATCTTAACCAGGTATGGTGAGTAACCATGTAAATAAAAAACAGGAGCTCTAAAATGAAAAATAAGAAGGGGATACGCAATTCTTTAATAGTAATCTGTTCATTGCTAGCATTGTTGGCGATGGTTGTGGTAAGCGGTTGTCCCACACCCCCTGCCACAACAGAACCCCCTGCCACAACGGAACCCGCTGCCACAACGGAACCCCCTGCTCCAAAGGAAATAGTTGTTGGCGCTACTCTGCCGATGTCGGGACCAATCGGCTTTGTCGGCATCATGTTTTCACGCGGTCATCAGATATACTTCGATAGGATTAATGAGGAGGGTGGTATAAATATTGGGGGCCAGCAATATATCTTCAAATACATTGCCGAAGATAACAAAATGACGGCCGAAGGTGCAAGTATAGCCGCCAACAAACTCATTTACGATGATGGCGCTACATTCTTGTTTTGCGGCGTTAACGACTGGGAGGTAGACGGTGCTTACTCAGTTGGCCGGCCGGCAGGTATATTCTGCATCGGTTCTACTGTCCTGCCCGGGAGCCAGTCAGATGTTAGCCCGGATAAACCACTCCTGTTCAGACCAGCATACTCGTTTGACGAGGCTAACTCATGCAATTTTGACTATTTGCAAGAAACCTACCCGGAAGTTAAAACTATAGTGATGATGGCCACCAACATGATATTGGATACTCCAAACGCTAACTATGTTCCTGATATGGCTGCAAAGCGTGGCCTGGAAGTTTTGGCCACTGAATTATGGGATGTAACAACAACAGACTTCATGGCCGTCTATACCAAAGTTTTAGCACATAATCCTGATGCTATCCTTGTCCTTAGTGCCGGGCAAGGGGCAGACCACTGGAGGGCAGCTAACCAATTAGGTTTTACTGGTCCGATGTGGGACGATTGCCCGCTGGGGGCTGAAGCCTATCTATATACCGAACCCAACATAACCAATTTCTGGTGTAATGGGCCGGCTATCAATGAGCTAACTCCGCTCATGCAGGAAGTGATGGATAGGTGGACCGCAGCTTATACTGACCCCTTTATGACCGATGCTGCACAAGTTTATGACCAAGCCTGGATACTAATCCAGGGTATCCAGAAAGCCCAGAGCCTTGACCCCAATGATGTGATGGCTGCGCTTGAGAGTATGACTCAGCCCGGAGATGTTCAGACAACCTTTGGCCCGGCTTATATTGGAGGAATGGAGAGATTTGGGGTCAACCGGGTGTTATACAAAAAAATCCCGATTACCAAAATCACGGATGGAGAAATGGAATTGATCGGGTACTTTGACAGTTCTTATAAGTAAATACGAGACTTGCGGAAGACTTCTTTGAAGAATGAGGTAAAGTTGTCGCTTTGATATGGTAGCTGGGGCTATCCGAGAATCCGGGGTTGATGTAGTTGATATAATAGGATGGGACTATTATAATAGTCAATTGATATTTACCCATAAGTTAGGTTTTCGGATAGTCTCAGCTTATCTTGTGTTCTTATCCGGTATCGTACAGGTACTTTAACGGAGGGGGAATATTTTGGATTTACCGGCTGATGTATGGGTTCAAGCGCTAATAAATGGGTTTACGCTTAGCTGGATCTATATCCTAATGGCCCTGGGGCTGGCCTTCATAATGAGTATAGCGCGTATCCTGCAGCTCGCTCATGGCGAGGTGTATATGATAGGAGCCTATATTGTCTTTTATTTGACCACGGCGTTTGGCCTAAATATTTACCTGGCATTGCCACTGAGTATGATTATAATGGCGGTCTTTGGTATTTTCATGGAAAAGTTTATCTTCAGGCGGTTTCAGAATCAGTTATTAGCCCCTATCATCGCCAGCATGGGGATAACAATGATATTAACCAATGTCGCTATTGTTAGCTTCGGACTTTATACTCGGAGCGTCCCCAGGATTGCAGACGGAAGTTTTCAGGTTTTTGGGGGTTCTTTTCCCAAAGACAGGGTAATAGTTACGGCGATTACGGTATTTCTGCTTTTAATGGTAACCCTGTTCCTTAAGAAATTCAAAAGCGGACAGGCTATGGTAGCTATATCTCAAAACCGCGAGGGTGCCATGCTGGCTGGGATAAACCCTGTACAAGTATCAAGGCTGGCATTTATTATTGCTTGTGCCCTAGCCGCAGCTGGCGGTGGCCTTACCGGGGCAATCTTGAACGTTAGTCCCTTTATGGGTACTCCACCACTGGTGAAGGGTATTGTTATCATAGTCTTGGGAGGTTTGGGTAGCCTTCCAGGTGCCGTCGTAGGAGGCATGATTCTGGGACTTTTGGATGGTATTCTCCCTATTATGTTCGACCCGTTAGTGGCAGCTTTGTCACCCCTTATTCTCGTGGTTATTTTCTTACTATTTAGACCTCAGGGGTTGTTTGGTCATGAATAGCAAGCGAATTATTAGCCTTTTTAGTATTATTGCGTTAGTCATTTTTCTATTTGCAGTACCCACATTAATCAGCAATTATTACTGGCTGTCGGTTTTATCCTTAGTCCTTATAAACATCCTTTTAGTTAGTAGTGTACGCACCGTTATACTCATCGGCCACCTCTCTTTGGGCCAGGTTGGCTTTGCAGCGGTTGGGGCCTACGGTGCAGCTCTATTGGCCATGGAAGCCGGATTGCCTTTTTGGGCGGCCTTAATAAGTGGAGGTTTGATGGCAGGCTTGCTGGCAATGGCTCTAGGCTACCCGTTCCTCAAGGTGAAGGGAATGTATTTTGCTATATTAACCCTTCTGGCTGCAGAAAGCATAAGGAATGTTGCCTTTTTTTGGGCAAGCTTGACAGGTGGTTTTCTGGGTTTGACGAATATCCCCGTTCCCGAGCCGATAGTCATTGCGGGGCGTGTTCTAATGGATTTTAGCAGAGTCGATAATTATATTTATATAGTATTAGCGGTAGTCCTTGTATCCCTTTTTATTCTGTACAAGCTGGAGCATTCCCATTTAAATACCAGATGGAGCGCTATAAGAGATTCCGAGGAGCTTGCCCGCTCGTCGGGTATCAACGTTTCGTGGTATAAGATTCTGAATTTTGCTATCGCGGGTTTCTTCGCTGGAATTAGTGGTGCGTTGTTTGCCTTTTTCCAGCATAATATAAGTGCTGACGCTGTTTCCAGATTCGGCGCGTTAACATCCATGTATATGTTGATATATCTGGTTGTTGGCGGGGAAAGAAAATTTGCTGGTCCGATATTGGGCACTTTTTTCATTATGTTATTCTCGGAGTTTACACGGCCGTTTAAGGAATACCAGCTTATGTTAATCGGGACTTTTACTGTTGTTTTTGTTATTTTCATACCTGAAGGGCTAACCAGTTTGCCTGGAATGCTTAAACTACTATACAGAAAAACATTTAAAACAAAGGTTATAAAAGGATAGGATAGCCTATTATGATGGTTCAACAGAAACAGACAGATAGTGTTACATCACCTTTGATGGAGGTTCGTAGCTTAGAAAAGCGTTTTGGTGGTCTGGTAGCAATTAGTAATTTGGACTTCAGATTAAACCAGAACGAAATACTTGGTATAATCGGACCCAATGGTGCTGGTAAGAGCACCGTAATTAATGTGATTGGGGGCACCTTTCCCCCGGCTAAAGGTAAGGTAATTTTTAAAGGTGAGGACATAACCAGATTACCGGATTACCTCAGAGCCAAAAGGGGAATAGGTAGAGTTTACCAGAGGGATGTTTTCTTTCACAGCGCTACGGTATTGGAAAATGTGCTTACTGGTTTACTTTTACGCTATAGGAAGAGCGTTGCCGAAATATTCTATAAAAATGCTAGTGCTTTGAACCGGGAGAAGGCAACAAATGAAAAAGCGATGGAAATATTACGGTTTGTCGGATTGTCGAAGCAAGCAAACGAGTCGGCTAAAAACCTGCCCCATGGAAGCCTGCGTGCTTTATGTTTAGCGGTGGCGTTAGCTATAGAGCCGGAACTACTGCTTTTAGATGAACCGTTAACCGGAATGAATGCTGAAGAGATGACAACCATGATGGGACTGATCAGAAAACTTAGAGACGAAAGAGGAATTAGCAGCATAATAGTGGAACACAATATGAAAGCAGTTATTGGTCTTTGCGATAGGGTCGTTGTACTTGACTACGGACAAAAGATTGCTGAGGGTCTGCCTAGCGTCGTTGTTCAAGACCCAGCAGTCATTGAAGCTTATCTCGGAGTAAAACAAGATGCTATTCGAAATTAAGGACTTAAAGGTTCACTACGAAGGAGCCGAAGTACTTAAAGACATCTCTCTTTGTGTTGAAGATGGTGAAATAGTCACCCTTATTGGACATAATGGGGCAGGCAAAACGACCATTCTCAGAACAATTTCAGGATTAAAAGCTGCCAGTGCCGGGGAGATATGGTTTGAGGATAGAAGAATCGACCACATGTTACCACATGAGATCGTTAGGTTGGGTCTCATTCATGTACCGCAAGGGAGAGAACTTTTTCCTTATATGTCCATCCTAGAAAACCTTAATATAGGGGCATATTTAAGAAAGGATCGAGACGAAATAAAGAGGGGTCTGGAAAGGGTTTACGAACACTTCCCTATACTTAAGGAAAGAACGCACCAAAAAGCAGGAACTCTAAGTGGAGGAGAACAGCAAATGCTGGCTATAGCCTGCGGCTTGATGGCCGAACCTAAGTTGTTATTGCTAGATGAGCCTTCTTCAGGATTATCACCTATTCTGGTAAATGAGATAGGCCAAATAGTATACGATATTAATCAAGGTGGTACAACCATTCTTCTGGTGGAGCAGAATGCTAAGCTGGCCCTTGACCTTGCCGATAGGTGCTATGTTTTAGAAACCGGTAACATTGTTTTATCTGGCAAATCTAAGGAACTTATAGACAGCCAAGAGGTAAAAAAAGCCTATCTTGGGGAGTGATCCTATTATAGTAATCTAAAGAAAGTTTTAGTAACCTTGACAATGTCAGTATAGAGTCTATAATATAAGCCCCGAAAGGAATTTATAGTAGCTTCCATAGTAAAAAAGCAAAATCAGTTAGCTCCTGTGCTAGTGAGAAGGGAGTTATGCTCCGCCAGCTATAACTGGGCACTTGGATGGCGGGGAGCCCATAGTGAAAGCGACCTAAAAAGGCCGCTCTTGTGTTTTGAAGGGGGGTGATGGGATAGCATTAAAGGAGAAAACACGGTAGAACAACATTTCTCCAAGAAGAAAAGAATTAACCTAAGCAGTTAATTTAGTGAAAGGAGCAAAAATTTGAAAAAGGCAAAATTATTTGGTGGTATTTGCCTGACTTTGATAATCTTGGTTTCGCTCTGTGCTGTGCCGGCGTTCGCGGATGAGCCAGAGTCTGAGTCCGGGCTACTGCCGCCGAGCATCATGCCGGTTATTATTCTACAGGGCTCGGACTACGACATGGGCTACCAGTACGCGCAGCAGACTGCCGAGCTGTTTGATCTCTCGCTGCTGGAGGAAATGCAGAGAGGGTGGGGATTTACTGATGATGAAATCCTGGCGCTAAAGGCCTACCAGTGGTATATCAAGGAGCAGACCCCCGAAGCGATAGAGATGTTAAAGGGTATGGCTGACGGGGCAACCGACGCCGGTGTTGAGCTCTCATATACAGAAGTGCTGGCATACTATGTTGGGGGTTGGTTTGGTATAGCGTCATATCCCGGCACTGAACCTCCCGGGAGTGAATCGGATACACTGCCTCCGTCGTGCTCCCAATGGGCAGCCTGGGGGGATACCACCGTTGACGGGAGTCTCCTCTGCGGCTGCAGTGATGATTGGATTTTCGGCAACTATGTAGTTACCGTCGCCTTCCCTGATGATGGTAATAGCTATATAACTATGGGGACGCCTGGCAGATCAATGTTGGGGATGGGATGGGCTTGCATGAATAACAAGGGTGTCTTTTTTAGTGTTAGCCTAGGGGAATCTACGCGCTGGCCAGATTATGCTGGCGGTTACGACACCTCTGAGGTAGGCTTAGACCAGCACGTACTTCGGTTTTGTGACACCGCTGAAGAAGCCAGGGATATGCATTTATCCTTCGAATTTGGAGTTCCCTGGAACAAGCTGATTGCAGACACAAGTGGTGATGCCTATGTTCTTGAGTTGATTTCCTCTTCCTTCAAAGAAGTTAGGTACCCCGGGGACTTTGGTGAGGATGATTTTATCTATTGCACCAATAACTACTTTACCGACGAGGGTGGCGAGGCAAATCTGTGGGAAGGGTCAGGAACGTTTACTGAGCATGGAGGCTGGTGTCTGGATCCTTCTACCGGCGATGAGGACCCTGGTGGTGCGGCTGATGTTCAACTGTCTTCTGTAGCACGAAACTTGATGCTTTATAATATGTTAAGCAATTACCAGGGTGACTTGGACACAGATTTTGGCAAGATGATGTATCGCTTTACCGGTGAAGCGCCAGATGACCCCTTCGACATCTTGGAGTACCGCGCTACTAAAGCCGAGGCCTGGGGGACGATATGCAACCTGTGTAACTGCCAGGTGGCGGTTGCTCAGCCTGATGATGGTGATGAGGGGCTAATGTATATCTGCACCGGACCGGCGGGGCGGGTATCCTACCCGTTTGAGCCAGGTCCAGTCGAAGACTATTACCAGATAGCCGGTACCCATTCTTTCTATGAGCTAACTCTTGCCCCCAGTGCGGATGATCTTGTTGCTGCTGCTGAGTATGCAGCTCGCCACTACGTTGCCTTGGCATATCAGGAGCTGATGTGGCTAAACTACGGTGATGTCGGGTTTGAAGGACTTAATGAGCTATTTACTCTGGCAAATACTGAGTACTACGAAGGTGTCAACTGGTCTAATAAGGCCATGACAGCCGGCGGAAATGAAGCAATGCTTTACAACGCTCAAGCGGCAACATCCTTTACCAGGTCTCAGGCTCATGCTCAGGAGATTTACAATGCCTTAGTCCCACCGGCAGTCACCCCCAAGGACCTTGGACTTCACCCCTATAATTATGATAAGGATAAGGGGAAAGACAAGGATAAGGGAAAAGGTAAAGGGCACTAGAAACAGGTGTTTTGAGGAAAGCAGGCTACTGAGTAGTGCAGAAGCCTAAAAAGGTGTCCCCTCCTTTGAAGGAGGGGACACCTCTGGTAGTGGCAGTGCAGATATGAGAGTGTTTGAGCTAATTCAAAGGGGTTTACAGTGAAAAGATTACTCCCGGTTCTGGTTATTGGCATCAGTCTTTTGCTTGTGGGTATTATTACTTCTTGCTCATCACATTCACTATACTCTGAAAAAGATGCGATAGAGGTCACTGCCGAAGGGTTGTTTGCGGCCTATGAGGAAGACGAAGTAGCGGCGGATACGCTCTACAAGGACAATCTTCTTAAGGTTACTGGTGTGATATGCGATGTAGGCACAGATTATATTTTTGAAGCTCCGGAAGTCGTGATATCTGGTGGTGGAGAGGATGAGGCACGAGGAATCGATTGCATCTTTGATACAAGATATGAATCACAGGTAGCTAAGCTGGGAGCGGGGCAAACGGTAGCCGTGATGGGGATATGTGATGGCTATCTGGAAAATGTCCTCCTTCTCCATTGTCAGCCTTGCGAAGAGTAAGTTATTGTCCTACCCACTGGAAGCTATTATAAAAGGGTAATGCCAATAGCGATGGACAATAGAGAAAGACCTGTGGACGCTTCATGACCGCCCACCATTAAGCTCCGGCTCCCATCCTGCCACCTGCAATTGCCCCCGCCCTTACCCCGGGTCTAATTATCTCCTTTGAATCTCTCCCGTGCCATCAGTGCTGCCCCAAGCGCAGCAGTCAACTGTGGGTCTTCCGGAACAATTACTTCTTTCTTCAGTAAGTCAGTAACCGCTTTGACTATCCCCACATTTCTGGCAACGCCACCACTCAGAATGATTTCTTTATCAAACCTGATGCTAGCCGTCTTCCCTATCTGTATAACCCTTCTGGCGAGGGAATAATGCATGCCAGCGGCTATATTTTCTATCGGCTCGCTACGGCTTAAATAACTGATTATCTCAGACTCAGCAAACACAGTACACTGGGTAGAAAGGGAAACGGGGCTCTGACTTTTAAGGGCTAATTCCCCGAGCTGTTCCACCTCAATCTGCAAAATGTCTTTGGCCAGCTTGTCCAGGTACCTGCCGGTCCCCGCCGCACACTTGTCATTCATCTGGAATTTCCTGACGCCCTTATCATCGAGCTCTATAACCTTGCTATCCTGCCCCCCGATATCTATTATCGTCCGGCACGCGGGAATCAACTCCAACGTTCCCTTGGCATGGCAGATAACCTCAGGCTCAACTTCATTGGGAAAGTCAATTGCGCGTCTTCCGTAACCGGTAGCAACAATATAAGCAACATCGCCCTCAGAAAATCCTTTCTGTTGCAATGCCATCTCAAATGCTTTCCGGCCACTTTCACCCAGATTGTAAGTGTTTCTCAATATACAGGAGGCTTCAACCTTTCCATCACCGTCTAAAATTACCGCTTTTGACGTGGTTGAGCCAACATCGACACCCGCAAGGTAAGTCATTTTCAACCTCTTAAGCAACTATCTTTAGCTACAATCAGGATACGCCCTTCTTCACTCGCGCCTTTACAATCTCACATATTGTCTCAACTCTGGTTCTCATTGCCTCCTGGCTATAGTCCCTGTCCTCCCAGATATCACCTTCAACATAGAAGCAAGGCTTACCCGTTTTCTTTTCCACATATGCCAGGCAAAGCTTCTGGTCACTTCCCAGCCAGCGGTCAAAATCCTCAAATCCCCACATCATGAAATCAACATTATAGGTCCCCATTTTCTCAACGGTTAAATCGGCTTTGGTGCCCCAGTTGGTTATCATGGCTTCCTTCAGGAAGGCTTCGGCGTTGGCTTCAAACGGGTCTTCAAACTTTGGTGGTTCCAGGTCCGCCTTTGAAGGCAACAGTCCTTCACAGAACGCAATCGCCACTCCGTTCTCCTCAAACATCCTCATTATAAATGGATTACAGAACGGCATGAACCACATCATTCCCGATGGCGACCCCTTGGGCACAATCCCCTCGCCCTTGGCTACCCTTCTTTCGGCATCCCTAATTACGGCATCCAGCGCCTCACTGTAGTATTCATAGCCGGTATTAAAAACTGCCCATAAGCCATGGGCTAGTATCAGGGGAATCTCCCCGCTGAATGGAGGCGGGTCTGCTGCCATGAACTGTGAGAGCTTCTCGTATTTTGCCAGATATGCCCTTCTTTCCTCCAGAGCTCTAATAATAGCCCCCTCGTCAACCTCTATGCCAAGCAGCTTGCAGACCCGTTCATACCCGTCCCTCATAACACCCCCCAGGTACTCCACCATATCCTTGTTCTGGTATTCCTTCTCGTGTGCCGTGCCATGGTGAGACCATCTTGAGTGGATAACAGGGTAGTCTTTATTCCAGTATTCCTGGATAAACTCGTCACTTTTTGGCGCCTGGTCACAAATGAAGCCCCAGATCCAGCTAACGTCGGGGAGTGGCACTATCCCCTGTCTAAGCAAAGTGTATCTGGTTTTATTTAAAGCGCAGTGACGGCAGCCGTACCTCACGCCATGCTCTTCGGCAAAATCTAAAAAGGGGCCAATCTTGTGGAACAGGGGTTGTACAAAACTAATAAAGTTAGCATCCACAAAATAGGTGTTTACCTTAGGGTCAGTAAACTTCAACGCCCGGTAGAAAGGCGTATGTGCCGGAAGAACCCCGTAGACCAGCTTTTCGCCTCTTGCCTTGCGCTCTGACGCCAGCATCAGATCAACCGCCTCTGCGGTCAGGACACCTATTACCTTCCTTGTTCCCTCCAGCTTTATATCAAAGTTACTTGGAATCCAATCCGTTACTATATATTCCAGGTCATCATCGGTCAATTTAAGCCTGTTGGCAGCTTTTCTCCACTTTTCCAGCATGTCATCAAGTTCTTTATCCCAAGGAGGGTCGCCGAAGCCAGCGCACTTTACCAGATATTCCTTATGCCAGTCTTTTTTCGCCATCTCAGAGTTACCTCCCGCAAATTTTTATAAAGCTTTCCACTCTGGTTCTCAGCGTCTCTGTAGCTTCCCTGGAGAAGTTATACGACGACTCTATCATCTCAAAGGGAATCCCCTTCTCATCGGCTCTCTTAGAAAAAATGGGGTATTCATAATCATATATCACATCAAAGCTGGGCATATAATAGAGCATGCCGCTCACCTTATATTCCTCTATCAAGCTTTCAATCTTTCCCCACCTTTCCCCCCAGGAGGGGGTAAAGAAGCATGAAGGAACCATATCCCTATAATAAAGTTGAGCTATGTTTCCTATGGGGTCTCCCCCCACCTTTGCTTTCCCCGGCTGGACTATCCCCTCGTCGAGCAACTCGGTAACCAGCACACCGCCGCACTCTTCAACTATCCTGAGGGGAGTATAATCGCCGAAGGCGAAACCTCGTCCGGATACCATGATTCTTGGGGCTCCCTCGTGGAACCCTGATTCCTCTTTCTGTAAAGCCTCGTAAATTCTTTCCAGGTGTAGAATGGAGGTATCAGCATCGTTCCTCAAGGCAAAATGATTCAGCCTGATGAAATCTTCACCTCCGATAACCGGCGGGCTCTGCTTTCTCAGCGCTCCTATGTAGCCGAGCAGCTCTCTAATCCGGTTATACTTCTTGACAGACTCATCCAACCTTTCGTTAGTAACCACCTCCCCCGTAAGCCTCCCCAATTCATCCTTTAGATTTTCCAACTGCTGTTTGTAATATTTAAACGCGTATTCTCTATCCCAGTCCTGGGGAACACCGAGCTTCCACACCGGCAACTGGAGAAACTCAAAGACATCCCCTACTCTTACCGAATCAGCCTCTTTGCAATCTACAATAATGCGGTCGGCAATAGGAGTGATAAGGTTCAATCCTGCTACATGCTGGCCGACCTGATAGAGAGCCTGTGCGTTTATGAAAGGGAGTAAGTACTGCAACGCCGCCTCGCCGGGGCCGGTGTCCCCTCCATCAAAAAGCGGGTACTGCAATGCCCCTGAAGCGTGAATAATTTCCACTGGCACGCGGCTGCCATAGTAACAAACGACCTTCTTCCCTTCGCCTTGCCGTTTCATGAGCTCACTAGGATACCTTCGCGAAAGCCCGGCAAACTCTTCGAACTCATCCCTGAATCTTGCCATTCTATGGCCTCCTTTATCTAATGTTTCAAGAGGACTTACCACATCAACCAGTCTGTTCATATTAGCAACCTGCTTCAATAGCTGTCAAGGAAACTGGCAACCACAAATCAACTATCCGGGGTACCTGGCAAAATTATAATTAACTTATTGACAGAACACCCCGGCCCGGATTATAATTACGACCAGGTGCAATAACAATGAGTTGCGTTGTCACATTCAAGGAAAAGGGATTTAAACTTACTCCGCAGCGTAAACTAATCATGGACATCATCCATGATAATGAGGCCCACTTCACTCCCGAGAAAATTATCGCCCATGTCCAAGAGAGAATGCCGGGAGTACATAAGTCAACTATATACCGCACTCTGGAACTCCTGGAAAAGGCCGGCTGTGTGTACAAAAGCGCACTGGGCGACAAGTTCATCTATCACCACCCCGAAGAAGGGTACCACCATCACCTGGTGTGCCGTAAATGCGGCCGGTCCATAGATTGCGATGAAGACACTTTCACCCCGGTGGAGAGGGCAATCGGGACCAAATACGGCTTTCATATTGATTTCAAGCATGTGGTTATGAGCGGGCTCTGCCAGGAGTGCCAGAGAAAGACCAGTTAGTTAGCCAGTAAATTTTTTTGCGCCTTTATAATGCGACCAATCGCAATTGCGCTCTTTCGCAAAGAATAAAAAAGGAGGTCTTATGAAAAAGAGGGCTGTTTTTATTGCCATTCCCCTGCTAGTTCTGGCCATGGTACTGGCCGGCTGTCCCAGTGGTGGGGCGACGGGGACGCTTGAGTTCTACGCCAACGGAGAGGACTTTGTGCGCCAGGGATTTGTCTCCAAGGACGGCTGGAGCATCCAGTTTGACCATGTCTATATAACACTGGATGGTATCGCCGCCTCCCAGACCGACCCCCCCTATGACCCCCAGACGGGGGGTGACATCAGCGGCGACTTCACCCTCCACCTCGCTGGAGCCTACACCATTGACCTGGCCGAGGGCGGCACCGATGCCCCGCCGATACTGGTAGGCAGTGTTTCAGATGCGCCCGTCGGGCACTACAACGCCCTCGCCTTTAATATGGCCAGAGCCGAATCCGGCCCTGCCGCCGGCTATTCCCTGGTCATGATTGGCACCGCCCAGAAGGACGGGCAGAGTATAGACTTCGTTATTAATGTTGAGGAAGAGTGCCAGTACCAGTGCGGCGAGTACGTCGGTGACGAGCGCAAGGGCATTGTGCCGGAAAATGGCACCGCCGACCTAGAGATGACCTTCCACTTCGACCATATCTTCGGGAGCGGCGACCTGCCAATGGATGACGAGCTTAACCTGGGCGCTATCGGCTTTGAGCCCTTCACCGGCGGTGCCCAGGGTGAAGACGTGCTGGATATGTCCGGGATGCACCTGGGGCATGTCGGCGAGGGCCACTGCCACTGCGGCTGCCAGTGATTCCCGGCCGGAGAAGCGCCAAATGCGTAACAAATGGAAAGCTCTAGCCGCTGTTTTCGGGGTGCTGGTGTTGAGCCTGCTGCTGCCGGCGCCGGCGCTGGCCCACGGGGTTAATATCCAGTACAGCAGCGATGTAGAGATTAAGATTGTAGCCAAATACGACAGCGGCGAACCTATGGCCGGTGCCCAGGTAGCGGTCTATGCCCCCGACGACCCCTCCACCCCCTGGCTTACCGGCGTCTGCGACGACGAGGGCCGCTTCAGCTTCACCCCGGACGCCTCTATACCCGGTAGCTGGGATGTCCAGGTACGCCTGGCCGGGCACGGCGGCATGATACATATCCCCGTCGGCGAAGGTGCCGCCTCAACCGGCGGCATAGGTGGCTACAGCTTCTTACAGATTGCCCTGATGGCCGCCTGCGTTATCTGGGGGAGCATAGGCACAGCGCTATATTTCCGGCGGAGGCGGCCGGCCTGATGCACATCCCCGATGGGATTCTCCCCGTATCGGTAACCGCCGCCGGGTATGCCGCCACCGCCGCCGTCACCTGGTATTCCCTGCGCAAGATAAAACAGAAGGAAGACCCGCGCCAGGATATTCCCAAGGCCTCGCTGATGACGGCCGCCTTTTTCGTCGTCTCGCTGATTCATATACCGATTCCCCCCACCAGCGTTCACCTGGTACTCAACGGCCTTATGGGCGCTCTTTTAGGCTATTACGCCTTTCCGGCTATCCTCATCGGCCTGTTCTTCCAGGCGGTGATGTTCGGCCACGGCGGGCTGACCACCCTGGGAGTAAACGCCATTATTATGGGGCTGCCGGCTATAATAGCCGCCTATATCTTCCGCCTGCGCAGAATAGGCAATAAAGAAAGCCCCCGCAAGAACGGCGTTTTCGGCTTTTTAGCCGGTTTCGTGGCTCTAGGGCTTTCCGTAGCCATGTTCGTGGTCATCTTGCTCACCAGCCTGCCGGCTGATTTGAACGCGGCGGTAGAGCAAACCGCCATATTCGCCCTGGCTATCGCCCATCTGCCGCTTATGCTTATTGAGGGCGTCATAACCGCCTTTCTGGTTATCTTTCTGCGGCGGGTACGGCCCGCCATGCTGAGCAGCCTATGAAGCTGGGAATAGACGAATACGCTAGCCTTAACTCGCCCCTGCACCGCTGGGACGCCCGCTACAAGCTGGTCGGCCTTATAATTCTGGTCTTTGCTTTCTCCTT
>Ga0315551_10001929_pt1 | contig 15498 bp, 11 predicted proteins | sample SalMarSW160290MG_FD_203678 | JGI IMG/M metagenome (GOLD analysis project Ga0315551, IMG submission 203678) | Salt marsh sediment microbial communities from the Plum Island Ecosystem LTER, Massachusetts, United States - Salt Marsh Sediment SW1602-90 ... | reverse complement strand
GGTAGGGGAGGATGTGGTCGGCGTGGGCAAGGTGGACGACCTCTTCGACAGGAGAGGGCTCACGGTGTGCCACCACACCGTGGACAACATGGTGGCGGCTGAGAAGGTGATCGAACTGCTCGGCGGCGACTGGCAGGGCATGATTCTGGCCAATCTGATCGAGTTCGACATGCTCTTCGGCCATCGCAACAACCCTGAGGGCTATGCCAGGGCGCTGGAAGCTTTCGATGCACAGCTACCGAGGATCATGGATGCTATGAAGCCCGGGGATATCCTCTTCATAGTTGCCGACCACGGAAACGACCCCACTACACCCAGCACCGATCATTCACGGGAGTATGTCCCGCTGCTGGTCTACGGTGAGCGAGTCAAGGACGGAGTCGATCTAGGCACGCGGGAGAGTTTTGCTGATCTGGGGGCAACGATCGCGGAGCTGCTGGAGGTTGGCCCGCTGCCCCACGGCACTTCCTTCGTCGAGAAGATTATGCGCAGCCCGTGACGTCTTGGCCTGACACGGCTCACGTGATCCTGTCGAAGAGCTTGTTGTATGCGGGGGGGAAGCGGGGCTCGAATCCCTGGTAGACCGGGATGGGGTAGGCCAGCCCTACGTGACGTCCCGCCATCCTCAGGCCTTCGAGAAGTCGACCCATGGCCGCCATCGGTGCAGCGAAAGCGAGTTCGTCATCGGCGGTCATGGCGAAGATGCGGTCACCCCCGCCGGGCAGCACCAACTGGCATTCGTTGGTCTGAGCCGCACGGATGATGCCCTCTGCGCACGACGCAGCGCGGCCGCCAAAGGAGCATTGGACAGGCTGGCCCTCGTGGTAGGTGGCCGCCTGGACGAGGCGCATCATCTGGGCAGCGTTCCCGTAGATCATGACAAGGTCCGGGTCCCAATCGGCCAGCTCCAATGGGGCGAGAACGAGGGTCGAGCATCGCCCCTTCGGAAGCCTGGGGATGGCTTCGATCTGTCTGCGGGCGGCCTCTCTGTTCTCGGCGTACTGAGCCGCAAGCATGAGTTCTGCGACTTCGTCCAGGGTGGGTTCGTGTTTCGCCCAGCCGTAGGCTATCAGCGCAGCAGCGCAGCAGACGTCGTCTTTGGAGAGGGCTAGCTTCCAGCCGTACTTCCTGGCCATGGTCATCGCCTGGCATATAGTGACTTGGTGTTTGAGGAGTCTGCCTGGATGGTGCGTTCTCTTGGGCACTCCCTGGCCTGGAGGCAGTAGCTTGACCGCCAGCGGCCTCGTCTGTGGCCGCAACAGCTCTGTCAGGTCTCTGGCTCGTTGTCCTGCCTCTTGCATGTTTCTGCACCTCTAGACAGATGGACGGCTCTCGCTTCTTGCGCACCATTATAGGAGTGTTCCGGACACGGGGCAAGCAACGTGGCCTTTGGCCTTGCCCTGAGCGGGTAGGTGTGCTATTGTCTATCTTGCCTGCGGCCGTAGAGCATGGGACTGGCGGACAACCTGGAAGAACATGTGGCAGGCTTGAAGATGACGGCATGTGTCTACGTTCTGGCCGCCACGGCCCTCAACGAAGCCGTCGAAGTGGTCGACATGGTGCGGCTGACGTCGGCAGTGGGCTGGCGTGATCATCGCTGCTGTGTCTTGCACAGAGCGCTCATTTGTGATACATTATCCACAACGTTCGCTGCGCAATAGGACTGGCTGGACAGACAATAGGCGGGGAGGAGAGGATGTATCAGAAGGTTACCATCGTAGGCAATCTGGGTAATGATCCCGAAATGCGCTATACAGCGAGCGGGGTCCCGGTGACTCGTTTCAGCGTGGCAACCAACCGACGCTGGACCAGCGCCGATGGGAGCCCCGGTGAAGAGACAGTGTGGTTCCGGGTCTCGACCTGGAGGAAATTGGCCGAGACCTGCAATCAGTACTTGAGCAAGGGTAGACAGGTGTTCGTGGAGGGGCGGATGGCTCCCGATCGGGAGACGGGCGGCCCTAGAGTCTGGACCGGGAACGATGGCGTCGCTCGCGCCTCCTACGAGGTGACTGCTTCTGAGGTCAGGTTCCTCGGTGGTAGGGGAGAGCGAGAAGAGGCGCTGCCTCCTGAGATGCCTGCGGAGCCGGGCGGGGACGAGGACGAGATCCCGTTCTAGCTTGACCTAGCGCGAACCGCTCAACGGACTCGAATAGCTGGGCGAGCTACCGAGGTGACGCTCGGTAGCTGCTAGAACATGTCGATGGGACACACCTCCTGAGGTGTGAATGTGGGATTCCCGTAGCCGTAAACTGCGAGCACTTCGACGGCTTGTGGATGTGAGGCGGCGAATGCCGCTACTTCCCCACACGCTGTCGTCAGGCTCGTCTCTCTCAGGTAGGCGTCCCAAAGCACTGCCACGACCTGTGCGTAGATGTTGGCTGGCTGTTCAACCAGTAGCTCATCTCGCGCCGCTTGCGCCAGGTCGACCTGGCCCAGAACGAGGTACGTGAGCGAGAGCCGGTATTGGGAGAAGGCGGCAAGCTCCTCTCTTTCGCTTTCGTCCATCCAGACGTCAAGGTCAGAGTCGTCGATTGCCTCTCTGTAGAGCGCGACAGCCCTGTCGTAGTCACCGGTCAGGAGAGCCCTGTTGGCATCCAAGACCCGGAAGTACAGGAAGTTGGAAGGATCGTACACGGTCTCCACCAGCACGTAGGCAGCGCCGTCCCACTCGTACACCTCAGTTCTGGCCCTCTGTGGGCCTGCTCCTACCGATCCGATGGTTCCTCCATACAGAATCAGTTCACGAATGCCGTCACCGTCCCGGTCGCTGAAGAGAGGCTCGACGTAGGCCATCTCCAGTCCGCCGGCGGTGAGATCGTCGTATGTCCCCATGCCTGACGCGACGACGTACACTGTGGTGAAGCACGTATGGGCGCCACAGGATGTGGAGGAGTAGGCTAGCTCAGTGTGGCCGTCCCCGTTGAGATCGTCCACCTCCATGAGGACCGGGTCCAGCAGAGGGGAGTACCCAGCCGCACTGTAGGCCAGGCTGAAGCGTCCACCATCTCTGTCGACGACCAGCAGGTCACCGGGCGCGTTGATACCGTACTCGGGAGAGGGATCTGTGATCACCATCAAGAGTTCTCCCGCGCCATCGTCGTCCACGTCCATCCTGAGCAAGTCCGTCATGCGTCGCAGAGCACCCCAGCTCTCGAGCGTGGTCCGCAGTCCGTCTTCATCGCCGTTGCTGTCGTTCAAGTACTCCACGATGGTAGGGGCGTAGTTCCCGAGATCGTCCGGCTGCGGGGGCAGGGCAACGGGGGTCGGTGACGAAATGGACACTGTCGCGGGCTGAACAGTGGAGGTGGGAGTGGGAGAGGCGAGGACTGCCTCGTTGGGTGACGGGGCAGGCATGGCCGCCTGGGAGAGATCCTCTTCACAGCCAAAGAGGCTCAAGGCTACCAGGGAAAGTACAACGAGACTAGGGACTCTCGCGTTGCCCATGGCCTCCTCTGGTGTTGGCAATCAGAGCAATGTCAGGTACTGGTCTATCTCCCACTGGGAGACCTGGGTCCGATATTCGTCCCACTCTGTCATCTTGGCCCTCATGAAGGCCTGGTAGACGGGCTCGCCCAACGTCTCGCGCAGGACCTCGTCCCTCTCCAACTCTGCGAGTGCCTCTATCAAGCTCCCGGGCAGTGACTCGATGGACATCTCCTCCAGCTTCTCGTCGCTGAAATCGTAGACGTTCTCCTCGACCGGTGGTGGTGGCGTCATCTCGTGACGGATGCCCTCCAGGCCCGTCTCGAGCATGGCGGCGTACGCCAGGTAGGGGTTGCAGCTAGGATCCGGACAGCGCAGTTCCAGGCGTGTCCGCTCGTCGCGGCCATTGGAGTATCTGGGGATGCGGATGAGTGCCGACCGGTTGACCTGTCCCCAGCAGATGTAGACCGGGGCCTCGTAGCCGGGAACCAGACGCTTGTAGGAGTTGACCGTCGGAGCGACGATGGCCGCCATTCCTCGCGCGTGCTTCATCTGACCGGCCATGAAGTGGTAGGCCAGTTGCGACAGACGATAGCGGTCATCGGGGTCGAAGAAGGCGTTCCTTCCGTCTGAATCGAAGAGGCTTTGATGTGTGTGCATGCCCGAGCCGTTGATGCCGTAGATGGGCTTGGGCATGAAGGTGGCGTGCAGACCGTGCTCCTGGGCAACTGCTTTGACGACGTACTTGAAGGTCATACAGTTGTCGGCGCTGGTCAGGGCGTCGGCATACCGGAAGTTGATCTCGTGCTGGCCCGAGGCTACCTCGTGATGGGCCCTCTCCACCTTGATGCCCATGGATTCCAGCGCCAGGATGATATCTTGACGTACTTCGGAGGCCAGATCGCGGGGCGAGAAGTCGAAGTAGCTGGCCACATCGTGGGGCACGGGCCTTCGACTGGGCCTATCCTCCCGCATGGTGAAGAGGAAGAACTCGATCTCAGAGCTCACGTGGTAGATATATCCCATGTCCTGGCACTCGGCGATGGTCGCTTTGAGCACGGAGCGGGGGTCTGCTGCGAACGGCTGGCCGTTGGGCTGCAAGACGTCGCAGATGATCCTGGCAGTTCGTTGCTCAGCAGGACTCCAAGGCAGAAGTTGATACGTATTGGGGTCCGGCATGAGGTACATGTCGCTTTCGCAAATGCGCGTGTAGCCCTCGACGGATGAGCCATCGAACCAGATCCCGTTCTCCAGAGCTTCGGGAAGCTCGGACACAGGGATGGTCACGTTCTTGATGGTGCCCATCACGTCCGTGAACTGAAGGCTGACGAACCTGACCTGCTCTTGCTGCGCGCGGTCGATTGTCTCTGCCAGGTTCTTCTGCATCGCTCTCCCCTCCCTAGGATAATTGGGCGAATTCTAGCACACGTATTCCGGGTAGGCAATTCGTGGTCTCGGAACGGTCATACTAGGCTCCTGAGGGTCCGAAAGGCACTGGTCGCCACACCCTGCCCGCACGCCTGGCCCAGCGTGGTGCGTGGGACGTGCCGGGAACGGAGCGCGGTTTGCTGGCCTCTCTCTCTGAAGACTATAATACGCCAGGAGAGGAAGAGATACGGGTGGACAGGCTTGCCTGGGATTAATGGCGGAAGGCAGAGACTTGCCTGGGCTCGCGTAGTGCCGGCATTGGCGCTCCTCGTTGCCGGTGCTATGGGACTGTCGTTCGTGCGCCACGCTTACGGAGTAGTCCTCTTTCCATACGAACTGGCCGCCGGCGAGGAGCTGCTGCTCAGGGATACGCTGCACTTCCTGGGTGGTCGCCCCGTCTACACCGACGTCAACGACTTCCCTTTCGTCATCTCCAACTATCCGCCGTTGTTCGCAACCATCTCCTCGTTGCTGGTTCCGCTTGTGGGGAGATCCCTGATGGCGACGCGCATGGTGGCCACTCTGTGCACGCTCCTCAACGGGGCGCTCGTGGCCGCGATCATCTATCGGGGCGGGCGTTCCCAGATGGCTAGCGCTACCTGCGGTGCAGTCTATCTAGGCTCCATCTTCGTTTACGAGTGGGGGGCCTGGGGTCGGGTTGATACGCTGGCCATCGCCTTCTCCCTGCTGGCGATTCTGGTGGCGCAGCGATGTACGGGCAGGAGAGGCATCACGCTGGCGGCGCTCTTCTGCCTTCTGTCTCTCTACACGAAGCAGACGCAGTGGGCCGCACCCCTGGCTATCGTGGCCTGGCTTGTCTGGGGACGTCGCTGGCGGTGGTGTGTGGGGTTCGTACTCTTGCTGGGAGTAGCAGGGGGCGTGGTCTTCGTCACTCTGAACGCTCAAACGTCGAGGGAGTTCTTCCGGCATCTGGTGGTCTATAACACTTTGCCGTACTCCCTGAGGGCGCTTCTCGGCTACTGGCGCGCCTTCGCTGTGACTCATGGAGTCATCATGGGTGTAGCGCTTGGCTGCGCCGTGGTATCAGCGGCGAGACGACGGCTCTCGCTGCCCGTGCTCTACTTCTTCGCCTCCGGACTCTTGACCGTGGCCGTGGGGCGCGCTGGGACCAGCAGCAACTACTTCATGGAACTGATCGCTGGGTCCCTCATCCTCTGTGGGCAATGCTGGGGCGAACTCTCCAGTCGAGGGAGCTACGTCTCTGCTGCGGTGCCTGCGGCCCTGCTGGTACAGTTGGTCTGGTTCGCAGTCTTTCCGTACACCCCGCTGCGTGCCTACTACGATCCTTTGCCCTCCTTCGGCTATACGCCGCAGCCAGGGGACCTGGCATCCTGCGCACGGATAGACCAATACGTGACCGAGGCGGACGGCGAGATCCTCACCGAGGGGGGCGGCTTCGCCCTCAAGAACGGCAAGGAGCTCTACGGGAGCCCCTGGATGCTGAGCGCTCTGGAGCCAACGGGAAAGGTGGACACGGGTCTGGACAGGCTAGAGGGAGCCCTTGGAGAGCACCGCTTCTGCCTGGTGATCCTTACCTGGCAATCCTACCCGCCGCGCATCTTGGACACGGTGTGGGCCAACTACGAACGAGTGGAGACCATCGACTGCGTCTTCAAGTACGAGGTCTTTGTGCCGGGAGGATCCGGCTAGCTCACCTTGCCCGCAGTGTAGGCCAGCGCCTGCTCCAGATCCGCGAGAAGGTCTTCTGTGTCCTCGATGCCCACCGAGTAGCGCACCAGGCTTTCCGGGATACCCAGGGCCTCTCGCTCCTCGGCGGTGCACTCCACGTGACTGGTCGTCGCCGGAGGACCGGCTATGGTGTCCACGGCGCCGAGGTTGGCGGCCAGGTGTGCGTACCTTAACCTGGGCAGGAAGACCTTCACGGCGTGGAAGCCGCCCTTGAGTTTGAAGCTGAGCACGCCCCCGAAGCCCCGCATCTGCTGACGCGCTATGTCATGGTTCTCATGCGACTCCAGACCGGGGTAGAAGGCGCGCTCCACGAAGGGGTGTTGCTCCAGGTAGTGGGCGATCTTCAGCGCGCTCTGGTTCTGCTGCCGGATGCGCAGGTGCAGGGTCTTCATGCCGCGCAGCAGGAGATAGGCGGCCATGGGGTGTAGCGAGGCACCGTTGATCTCCCGGAAGTGGAAGATGCGCTCCACGACCTCTTCGGGCCCGCAGACGACTCCTCCCAGGGCATCGGCGTGGCCCCCCAGGAACTTGGTGGCGCTGTGGATGACCAGGTGGGCGCCCAGCTCGAGAGGGTTCTGGTTGATGGGGGTGGCGAACGTGTTGTCTACGACCACGGTGGCTCCGCCCTCACGACCTGCCCGAGCCAGCCGGGCGAGGTCGATAACCTTGAGCGTGGGGTTGGTGGGGCTTTCCAGATACAGCACCTGGCATCCCTCGGCCACGGCGGCCTCGATGGCCTCGTGGTCGGTGGTTTCGCACAGGGTTACGTGCACCCCAAAGCGGGGCAGGAACTCGAGAAAGACCTTGGAGGTGCCACCGTAGGTGTCCTTGAGGGAGACCACTCGGTCTCCGGGGGAGAGCAGCGTGAAGAGGGTATTGCTGATGGCGGCCATGCCTGTGGAAAAGCTGGTCGCGGCCTCTGCCCCCTCCAGGAGGCGCACCTTCTCCTCGAAGGCATAGACCGTGGGGTTGGTGTTGCGGCTGTAGATGTAGCCCCGCTCTCTGGCCAGGGCCACGTCCATCCAATGCTGCACGTCCTCGTAGTCGAAGGAGACGCTGTGGGTTACCGGAACCGCCGATGGCTTCTGGAGGGTCTCGTCCTCCTCACCTAACCACACAGAGAGGGTACCCATTCCCGGTTTCGTGCCTTCAGACATCCTGTGACCATGCTCCTTTCATCGTCGACCCAGTCAGCCGTGCTCGGCCTGGATTGTGTTGTTGACTGGCTAAATGGGATGCTATCAGTAGACGGTTCAAACCGCCAGCCCAGTCGAGGACACAATCCGATGTTGACGGGCAGGCGAGGGAAGTGCTGGACGCGGCGGCCAGGCGACATAGTACCGCTCACCCGGCCAACTCCGGAACGCTCCAGGTGGCCCGCATACCTTAGGGCGTTTCCTGGTATACTGAAACAGAATCAGGGAGGCACTCGCTGACTCAAGGCATGTGGATTGGAGGACGTGGGTGAGGAGAACGAGTGGCATTTCGCGCAAGATGGTGGTGGTCGTTTGCCTGGTGGTCCCTATCGCGCTGCTCCATTTCTTCACGGGCAGTGCCTACAGGGGACCGTGGCCAGGATTCGTCAATGGCTAGCTGCTGGATATCTTGGTTCCCTTTGCTTTCTACTTCCTGCTGGCTCCCCAGGAGGTCCCTCTGCTCAAACCCTGGCCGGTGAAGGCCGTGCTGGTGTTCGGAGCCGCTGCCTCCGTGGAGATCGCGCAGTTCTTCGGTCTTCCCGTCCTCGGCCGGACTTTCGATCCGCTGGACTTCGTGATGTACGGCCTGGGTGTTCTGTTGGCGGCTCTTCTGGACACCCGAGTATTCCCTCGGCTTCTTGAGTTCTGGTCGCCCCGCCCCGATCCCTCTGCCTGACGATCATCAGCAACCTCTGCTCTTCTGCCATCAATCGTTCGCCCCCCATAGCCCGAATGTGCCATTGACAGGCGGCTCTGAGCAGGGTATACTGGACGCAGCGACCATCAAGACAACTTGAATCAGGACCAACTTGGCACACCGGCCATATCTCGCCGGTTAGTCATAGGGAGGGGGGAGTTGAGGAGACAACAATTGCTAGGGCTTGCTGTGGTTCTGTGCCTGGGGGCGCTTGTGACAGGGACCGTTTTCTCATCAGCGCCTGCTTTGAATCCCTACCTGGCAGCGTCCGAGGTAGAGAGGTTGTCAGCGGGAGCGCTGGACGGCGACCAGTGCGTGGCGGAAAGCACAGCGGGCCAGCTTCAGGCCTCGGGGCCCATCATCATCGACCACACCTGCACCGACCTGAGCCAGGTCCCCGATTACTGGGTGGAGCAAGCCAAGGCTTTGCTCCGGGTATCATACGGGCATACGTCTCACGGCAGCCAACTGATAACGGGCATGGGTGTCTTGGAGGCCAACACGCCCAGCGGGTTGTACGACTTCAACACCAACGGCGCAGTGAAGGCTGGCGTGCTCTCCATCGCCGACACCACCCCAGAGGGCGACCTGGGCAATCCGAACTGGACGGCCTGGGAAGCGAGGACTCGAACCTACCTGGACGGTGCAGGTAGCGATAGGAACGTGGTGGTCTGGTCGTGGTGCGGCCAGGTCAGCGGCGCCACCTTCGCCAACATCCAGACCTATCTCAATCTGATGGACGGACTGGAGCAGGACTACCCCAACGTCACCTTCGTGTACATGACGGGCCATCTGGATGGCGGAGGCGTTGAGGGCAACTTGCACGTGCGCAACGAACAGATCCGCCGGCACTGTCGCAACCACGACAAGATCCTCTTCGACTTTGCGGATATCGAGAGCTACGACCCGGACGGCGACGAGTTTCTCAGCCTGTACGCGGACGACTACTGCGCCTACTCGTGCGGTTCGGGCACCTGCAACTGGGCCGACGAGTGGTGCGCGGCTCACGGCAGCGACCCCTTGTGTCACTCCTGCTCGTGCGCCCATTCCAAGCCGCTGAACTGCAATCTCAAGGCCCGGGCCTTCTGGTGGATGATGGCCAGGATCGCCGGATGGCCGGGACCAGGTGAGGATGCCGAGCAGAAGTACACCTCGACTTCCGTTGCCTACCAGGGAGAGGTCGTGACCTACACCGTGGAGGTCCGCGATCTCCCTGCGCCCTCGGGGACCACGGTCTATATGACCGACGTCGTTCCCTCCGGCCTGGAGTATGTGCCAGATTCTCTCAGCGCCTCGTCAGGCGTGGTGAACGACGATGACGCCCCGACTTTGTGCTGGTCCGGCCTCCTGGACCCCCCACCCGTGGTCTTGGTCACCTACGCGGTGACCGTGACTGCCACCGGCCCCAGCGCTGCCATCAACACCGCCACCATGGACGCGCCGGACTATGACAGCGTCCACCACTCGGCCACGCTACTGCTCAACCCGTTGGTTTTCTACCTCCCCTTCGGAGCGCGCTACCAGTGACCGGCGCGGGGAGAAGGCCCCGCCGTAGCTGAGCTCACCATCAACGCCAGAAGAGCATGGTCAGGTGTTGTGGTGCTCGCGACCACAGGAACATTTGCCCTGCTGTGTGTTTGGATGTAGAATAAGGTAGCAGGGATGGTCAGATGCACGAACGCGGGGTGAAGCTGTACAACGAGCGCTGGCTCTACCATCGTCGTGAGGGTAACGTGATGGCCCAGGCGGCGGTCCCGACCGCATTGGAGTCGTTCGCAGGGTCTTGGCTGGCCGAGCTTGGCCTGGGCGACAAGCGGTGCCTGCTGATGGAGGACACCGAGGGCCTGCCCTACCCGTTTTCCGGTTCCATGAAGCTCTACCGTGTCGACGGCACGCATCTGGAACTGGACACCGTGGCCAAACCTCTGGACCCTGACCACCCCTACGTGCGAGACGTGCGTGCTGGCAATTACGATCTCATCGTCATCTCCATCGCGGGATGGTGTCTGCGAGACGGAGGAGAAGAGCTATGCCCTCAATGCGGGGGTTCTGCTCACACCGTGTTGCAGCACACCGTTCTACACGAACTGGTTCACGTGGCGTTTCCGGAGTACTCCGCTCACAACGAGTGGACGGACAACAAAGTGCGCGAGCTGCTGGAGCGGGCTTCTTAGAGAGCCAGGACCTGTCCCACGTCCGTTTTTCCTCGATACTCGCCCTCCGGCTCCCCCGGCCCTGCTCCGCAGCGAACGGTCAGGTTGCCCGCCGGCAGTATGCGGAATGTGCATTCCGGCATTGAAGGCCAGCGGAGATGTACCCGCCAGGGTAGGGAGGGACACACGATGCGCAGCCTCGATTCGGTTCTTGGCCCCAGGTGGAGACCGCTGAACATAGCCCTCGCAGCCATGCTGCTGAGTCTCTCGGTCCTCTGCGTGCAGTTGGTGCTCTTGCAGGCGGGATTGGTGCGTGCCCAGGGCACTCTTGACGTGTGCTCCGGGTGCACTTACGAGAGCGTCCAGGAGGCCATAGACGCGGCGGATCCAGGAGACACCATCCGTGTAGCACAAGGGGTGTACACGGAGAACCTGGTGATCACCAAGAGCCTGACACTCGAGGGTGGCTACGAGTCCTCAGGGTGGGCCAGGGACATCGAGCTCTACGAGACGACCATCGACGGCAACCGGACCGGTTCGGTGATCAGTGTCACCAATGGCTGCTCTACGACCATAGATGGGTTCGAAATCAGGCAGGGACAGGCGGAAAGAGGGGGAGGGATCTACATCGAAGGATCCACAGTCAGTGTGATGAGCAACAAGCTGTGGGACAACATGGCCGGACCCGCCTTCGAGAAGTTGGAGATGAACAAGCCTCTGCTCGATGGACAGACGGTGATTACGGGGGTGGGCGATCCATCCTACGACCCGGACGTCTTTCTGTATGACCTGACAACGTACGATCTCGTTGGACACGGGGAAATACAGGCTGATGGCAGATTCACCATCACAGTATCGCCGCCCTTGGTCGAGGGGCACACTATTCGGCTCTTCTGTATGGCGTGTGATCATGATGAAGCTGTTGTGCAAAGAGGAGACGGTTCACTTGGCGGTCTACCGATGGGGAGCAGTAACTCCAGTGCTGAGGAGCTAGGTTGTACAGGCCATTCTTTGGTGCCGGTTCAGAAGGTCGCGTGGCTGGAGAACGAGGGCAATCTTGAGGCCGAGGGCTCTGAGGAGATCTCGCGGGCGGATGGAGGTAGCTCCTTGTGGTTGGGAGGGGCGATCTACGCCCTGGATTCATCGGTTGTCATCAGTGGCAATGCGATCATCAGCAACGCCGCGGTGTACTTCGGGGGCGGAGTCTATGCCGAGAACTCGACAGTGGCCATAACGCGAAATGAGGTCGAGGCCAACTCTGCCGGCCTCACGCCCCCGTGTTCCTTCTACTATGGCTACGGCGGAGGAGCATCTCTGGTCGGCTGCGCGGAATTCGCGGTCGTTGAGAACACAATCGCTGATAACGCGGCTTCTCGGGGTGGGGCAGGCATCTACATCACCGACTCGGTGGGCAGCGTCGCCGGAAACCAGATCAGTGGCAACGATGCCTTCGAGGGTCCATGTCCCCGCGGAGGTGGGATCTATGTCGGGAATTGTTCGCCGGTCATCGACGGTAATGCGATCCTGAGCAACACAGCTGGTGTTGTTGGTTTTCCAATCTTTCCAGTGTACGGGGGCGGGGTCTATCTGCTTGGTTCGTCAGCGCTGATCACAGACAATGAGATCAGAGGCAACCTAGTGCACGCCACCTCACCGGCCGGTAACCTACCTGAAGATGCGCAGGGAGGCGGCATGTTCGCCGGCAATAGTCTATCGAGTCTCTGCAGTCATGTGCCAACGGGTAGTGGCGGAGTGTGGCCAGTGATCGTAGGAAACCGCATCGAAGGAAACTCAGTTGAGAGCCCGAAATGGGACGCCAAAGGGGTTGGTGGAGGCTTGTCGGCCTATGGAGTGTCCGTGAGTCTCCTCAACAATGAGATAGTGGCCAATGCTGCAGGATACAACGGGGCAGGGGTGTCCGTGTTCCAGCACTGGATGCCTGACTATGGACAGCCGGGAACCGCAGTGGTCAGCGGGAACCAGGTACTCAGCAGCGTGGTAGAAGCGGAGCCCGGCCACGGGGTATCGGGCGGCATCGTCATGGGGTACGTGACCGCGACGGTTAGCAACAATGTGATTGCGGGTAATGTGGGAGGCACGTTGGCGGGAGGTCTCGACATCAACGGCCCCTGGGCTCTGGTCGAAGGAAACGAGTTGGTGGGTAACAGAGCTGAAGCGGTAGGGGGAGTGATTGCCTACGGTGGCGGGGGCGAGATGGTTTTCGTAGGCAACAGGATCGTAGGCAACGTGGGCGAGGGGGGCGGAGGGGGCCTCGGAGTCGCCTACGGCAGTTTCGTTCTGGCTCACAACGAGATCATGAGCAACAGTGGGGCAGTCGTCGGGGGGGTTGGTGTGGATGTCCAGGAACCCTATACAACGACGGTCACTCTGGAAGCGAACCGAATCATCGGCAATCACGCGAGCGAGACCGCGGGGGGAATTCGCATCTGGCCTGATGTTGTCTTCACCCTGACCAACAACATCATCGCCGACAACAGCGCGGAGGATGAGGGAGGGGGCATCTACATCCTGGACTCCGAGGGCACCCTGATCAACAACACCATCACGGAGAACGAGGAGGGAGCCGGGGAGGGCATCTACCTGGACGGGACCGCCGAGGCCACGATCTTGAACAACATCATCGTCAGCCACACCTACGGTATCTACAACGCCGGGAGCGGCACTCCCGACGTGACCTACAACGACGTGTGGGGCAACAGTGTGTCCGACTACCACGGGGTGACGCCCGGGGCGGGGAACATCTCCTCGGACCCCTGGTTCGTAGACCCCGACAACTGGAACTACCACCTGTGGGTTACCTCCCCCGCCGTGGATGCCGGGCACCCCGATCCTGGACTGGCGCCGTCCCTGGACATCGACGGGGAGCCCAGGCCGATGGGGAGCAGGGTGGACATGGGGGCAGACGAGGTACCCTTCGAGGTCTGGATCTGGAAGAGCGACTTGCCAGACCCGGTGCTGCCGGGAGGGTTGGTGACCTACACCATCCGCCTGTCCAACGTGAGCGAGGAGAGCTACGGGGGGCTGGTGATGGCGGATCGGGTGCCCGTGAACACAACTCTGCACTGGGCCAGCGACGACTACGAGGAGACGGAAGGGGTAGTGAGCTGGAGTGTGGGCAGCCTGGGTGTGGGGGAGCAAGTAACCAGGACCATGGTGGTCCAGGTAGACGAAGGTCTCACAGATGGTACGCTCCTCGACAACGGGGAGTATGGGGCGAACAGCGAGGAGCTAACCAGGCCGGTGATGGGGGTGCCGGTGCAGACCAGGGTGGGAGTACCTTTGCTGGAGATCACCAAGACGGCCTATCCGGACCCGGTACGAGGGGGAGGGACACTGACCTACACGTTGGAGGTGAAGAACAACGGTGGGATAGAAGCCACAGAGGTGTGGATCAGCGACAGAGTGCCCGTGAACACCGTGTTCAGTTGGGCCAGCGACGGAGGAGAGGAGACAGAGGGCGTCGTCACCTGGTCCATCGCCGAGCTGGGGGCGGGGGAGACCCTGGAGAGGACCATGGTGGTGGTCGTGGCGGAAGGGCTGGCCGATGGCACCGAGATCGAGAACGCGGAGTACGGAGTGGAGTGCCAGGAGGTCCCGGAGGGGGTGACGGGAGCAGTGGTCACGACCACGGTAAGAGAACCGGTGATATCGATCGAGAAGAGCGGTCAGCCAGACCCGGTGCTGCCTGGAGGAGAGTTGACCTACACCATTGAGGTGTCCAACGATGGAGGGTGGGAAGCGACGGGGGTGGTGATCACTGACCGGATACCGGCGGACACAAGCTTCCACTGGGCCAGCGATGGAGGGGAGCTGATGGGGGAGGCGGTGAGCTGGACGGTCGGGTCGCTCGAGCCAGGGAAGTCACTGGAGAGGACGCTGGTGGTCACCGTGGCTGAAGGGCTCTCGGACAACACGGTGCTAGACAACGACCAGTACGGGGTGAGGAGCGATGAGATAGGTCCGGTGATGGGCACTCCCATCACGACACTGGTTGGGCTGCCCATGCTGACCATCAGCAAGGAAGTGGAGCCAGAGCTGGCCTTCCCGGGAGGGGAGGTGGAGTACACGCTCACGGTGAGCAACGAAGGGCACCACGTGGGCACGGGGGTGGCGATCACGGACCGGGTGCCTTTGGAAACAGAGTTCGCCTGGGTGCTGGACGGAGGGGAGCTGGCGGGCGACGAGGTGCGGTGGACGGGGTTGAGCGTGGGGCCAGGCGAGAGCGTGACTGTACACTGGGGTGCCACGGTGACGGACGATCTGTTGGTGGAAGAGGTGGTCAACGAGAGCTATGGTACAAGGTGCTCTGAGACAATCGAGGTCGTGATGGGCGAGCCGCTTTCTACCCCTTTGCTGAGACAGAGTTGGTGGTATCCTCTGGCTATGAAGCACGGTCTCTGATGCCTCCCATAGCCGCCGGTCCTGGATCGTGATAGAATAGAGGGCGGGTTACAACCCGCCCTTCTTTCTTTTCTTTGCCATTGGAGAGAGGAATCGGGTCACAGATGACCACCCCCATGCGCAAGCAGTATCTGGAGATCAAGCGGCGGCATCCCGATGCTGTCGTCCTCTTCCGCCTCGGCGATTTCTACGAGACCTTCGACGACGACGCCAAGCTGGTGGCGCAGGTCTGTGACATCGTCCTCACTTCCCGACCGGTGACCAAGCAGCAGCGTGTGCCCATGGCCGGTGTGCCCCACCACGCCGTGGAGGGTTACATCGCCAAGCTCATCAACGCCGGGCACAAAGTGGCCATCGCCGATCAAGTGGGGAGTGAGACGTCCAAGGGCCTCATGCCCCGTGAGGTCACACGGGTCATCACCCCAGGCACGATCCTGGAGCCGGAGCTTCTCGAGGAGAAGCGCAACAA
>Ga0315551_10001923_pt1 | contig 15521 bp, 15 predicted proteins | sample SalMarSW160290MG_FD_203678 | JGI IMG/M metagenome (GOLD analysis project Ga0315551, IMG submission 203678) | Salt marsh sediment microbial communities from the Plum Island Ecosystem LTER, Massachusetts, United States - Salt Marsh Sediment SW1602-90 ... | reverse complement strand
AGCCTGCGCTGGTGGGGCATCTGGTAGCGGTATTCCGTTAAGGGTATGAGGCTAGACGCGTGCTGCCAGCCTTCGAAGAGACAGCGCTGACCGGGCTGGTATACCAGGTGGTCGAGATCGGTGGGGTCATAGGCTCCCAGGCGACTCCACAGCACCAGGTAGTGGCTGCGCTGGACCATTTGCAAGGTGTCAATCTGGACACAACCCAGCTGTTCGACGATTTGATAGATCTCATCGGAGGTCGGGGCGGTCCCTCGTTCAAGCGGCGCGGTTAAGCCTTGAGCCTGTAAAGCCAAAGTGCGCACAGCGGAAAGGGGGTAGACAGGGTTTGTCTCTCTCATAGGATAAAGGGATTGGCAGGATCGTTGTTGTCGATTAGGATATGCGCACTGCGCCGTGGGCGAACAGTATGTAAGTAGATATACTGTCCGGGAAAATAACGCTGCTCATAGCGCTCCAGCAGCGCCGGGTTAGAGGTGAAATGCCGCTCGTCTCGCTGGAGGGCGCGCTGTAAAGCGACATTGAAATCCACTTCTAAGAAAATTCGATAATCCCAGTGGGGAACCAATTCAGGACGCTGTAGGAAAACACCGTCAAAGAGCAATACCGCGTCCGCTGGCACCTCTTGAAATGATGTATAGACAGGAGAATCCGTCCTGAAATCAAAGATTGCTAACCGGCAGCAGCGATCTCCTCCTGGGCCAAGCGGTATGAGCAGGGAGTCCTTCAATGCAGTGTAGTTGAAAGAATCGTAGTAATAACCCTCAGGCGAATGGCGACCCCGACGATAATGCATGGCGCGCGGTCGGTGAAAACCATCCAGGGAGGCGCGGAGGACAGCCCGGCCGCGCATCTCAATCCGGGCGGCCAGCTCATCGGCAAGCTTGGTTTTACCGGCCGCATCGATGCCGTCAACCGCCACCCTGATCGGATGAGGCCACTGGATAGACAGGATCATGCCGACCAATTGCGCGAGCAGCTGTTCACGGTTCATGGAAGGTCCATCCGTAATCCAGAAGCTCACCGTTCTGGTAGATGAACTTGGCCGAAAAGAAACCGGGTTGATACAGCCAGGGCAGGAAAACGCGGTCGCCCTCCCACAGCTGCAGGTCAAGCAATTCAGAATCGTCAACCCACTTGAGAATCCCTTCTGGGGAATCGATCAGTCGGCCTTCAAATTCATATACCACAAAGACGAAGGCATACCAATCTTCATCGTTGAAAAATTTTGGAAAAGTAAGCACCCCTTTTAAGAGCGGATTCCGAGCTATCAGGCCCGATTCCTCGCGAATTTCCCGGACGGCGCATTCTTCCGGGGTCTCGCCAGGCTCCAGTTTTCCACCCAAGCCATTCCACTTGCCGGCGTGCATGTCGTCTTGCTTCTTGACGCGATGGATCATGAGCGTTTTACCGTCTCGTTTGAGATAACACAAAGTTGCCAGTTTCATGACACCTATTCCCATGGATTTTCCATGGTCTGGATGAGAAGCGGTCGTCCGATTTTGAGGTTAGGCCGGCGGGTTAGCAGCCAGATCACTAGGTCAGCAATGTCTTCTGGGTAAAGACATTTGGAGTGATCCAGACCCGGCGAGTTCTCTGTCATTTCAGTAACCACCATACCCGGACAGACCGTATCTACGCGAATACCGTAATCTTGGTTCTCGCGCTGGATATACTCCCCTAATGCATTAAGGGCGTGCTTAGAGACTCCATAAGCGCCATCCCCAGTGTAATATTCTAGCCCGGATTCGGAGCTTATATTGATGATATGCCCCCCTCTTTTAGCCCTCATCTGAGGCAATACAGCCCGTGCCATCAGGAAAGGTCCTCGCAGGTTCACCGCTAAGACGTGATCCCAGGAATCGATATCGTGCGTGTGTATAGGAGCACCGCCATCGATGCCGGCATTATTGACCAAGATATCAACCTTACCATATTCCTGCAAGGCGGTCTTTACCACCTGGTCCACTTGGTCGGCCTGGGAGACATCCGCCTGGAGGGCCAACCCGATACCGCCAGCCTGCCAGATGGTCTGAATAGTATCGTCCAATGGAACTTTACGCCGCCCACAGATGACCACTTGAGACCCAGAGCGCCCCAGCGCCAGGGCAAGGCCGCGACCAATGCCAGTGCCGCCGCCAGTTATGATAGCGGTTCTATTCTCCAAACTCTGCATAACTCACCTTTAGATTAGTGATGATCACCATAAACAGGGCTTTTCCTTTGGATGAATCTGACTGGAGGTTTTGGGTGGAGAGACTCTTCTCAACCCCTAGCAAAACCTCTACCTGCGGAATTCCTGAACAAGGTAAAAGTCGAAGGAGAGATGGGAGCTTCTCAACAACCCTCTCACGAGTGCATCCCGGTCACTGCAACAACGCCCTGCACTTCAGGTAAAATCCGCTGCCAATGAAGCCCTTCCAGAGGTGCAGCCAGCAGCTGGCCATTGGAAAGCACCGCCAGCAGCTGCCCTTCCAGCTGCACAAAGCGTTCGACCATATGACGCCGCCAGGGGACTTGCAGTCCATCAGAGGCGAGTTGCCAGGTGCGGCCACCATCAAAGGTGCGCTCGATGCGGCCGTTCCGGTCGACTCCATCGGCTGGGCCGAGCACCATATGGTCGGGATCGAAAGGGTCAAGCCAGACCGCCCGGCAATAGCACGCCGGGTAAAGATGCTTCCAGGTTGTGCCTGCGTTGCTGGAGCGATACAGACCTCCACCTGTCGGAGCAACCACATGGTCTGGCGAACTGGGATGGACCGCAATGGAGTGCACATCGGAATGCACGAAATCCCTCCTAGGGTTGAGGCTGGGACCGCCGCGGCTGCCCTCGGCCTGCCTCCAGGTTTCCCCACCATCGTTGGACATCAGCACCCCGCCGACCTCGACGGCGGCGTAAGCACACTGACCGTGGAAGGCAAAGCCGCGCACGCAGCCAGCCTCAGGAGAATAAGGTAACGACCAGCCATATTCCCGGCGCATTTCCGCCACTTCGGGGCACTCTCGCCAGGTTTTGGCGCCGTCCTGCAAAAGGAATATGGCGGCTGGCTCAGTACCGGCAAATTCATAGTCGGGGATATCCGGGTGGTAGGCCAACCAGCGTACATGCTTAATAGTCAGTCCCTCGCTTGTCTGATACCAGGACTGGCCCAGGTCATCGGAACGGAATACGCCATTTCTTGTACCCGCTATGATGACGCCTTGACGGGCAATGACGCTGGTGATTGGCTGGTCACTCAGATTGCGGCGTAGCTCGGTCCAGGCAGCGCCCTGACGTTGACATACTACCAGACCGCGGGACGTGGCGAGGAGAATAATATCGGTCATCTTTGAGCTCCTTTGGTCACAAACAGATGTCCATGGCGATTATAGGTCATTTCGAGCGGTGCCGGGAAATGCGACTGCAATCTCATCAAAACTGATCTAGAGCTCTCAGGGCATCTGCCGAAAGCTCAACCTCCAGTGCTCCCAAGTTCTCTTCAAGATGCGCCTTGTTGGTGGACATGGGGATAGCGATCACATTTGACTGTTGGATCAACCAGGCCAGGGCAATTTGTACCGGTGTTGCTGCATACCTGGCAGCCATGTGTTTAAGCCGCTTATCTCTGGAAACCCGCCCCTTTTCAATAGGGGTATAAGCGGTCAGCAAGATATCGTGATCCTGGCAGTACGCCAGGACGCCATTATTTACATATTTGCGATCATACAAACTATAGGGCACCTGATTGGTAACCAGTGGAGTGTGACACAAATTGATGGCTCTTTGCAGTTGGATCAGGTTAAAGTTGGATACCCCCAGGTATCTGACTAGACCCTCATCAACCAGTTCGTTTAAGGCTTTAAAAGTCTCCTCAAGAGGCACCCGGCTATTGGGCCAGTGGATCAGGTAAAGATCCAGGTAATCTGTTCCCATCCGCTTCAGGCTGCCTTCCAGAGCAGTGCGCACGTCCTGATAGCGCAGGCGAGTGTGATATACCTTGGAAGTAATAAAGAGATCTCGGCGGGGAAAGCCTTTGATCGCTTTGCCGACCAACTCTTCGGTATGGCCATCAGCATACATTTCGGCGGTATCGATATGAGCGTAGCCTAATTTCAGAGCGACCTGGATGGCAGCGATTACCTTTTCATCCTGGGCATAATTCGGGGACATGCCGCCACCCATACCCCAGGTGCCCAAACCCAACACCGGGATTTTAAAGCCATTGTAGAGTGAGACATACTTCATCGGTAGATACTTGCCGGTTTCTTTCTTATATGATTATCCTAAAACCTTTTTTAATTGTCTTGGGCACAACGGCAGAGGTATTCTTATATCTCACGGTTTCAATCAAACCCCAGTTCCTTAAGGATTTCATCCTCGCCGCGCTTTCGATCCTTCTTACCAAGCAAATCCTGCCAGAAGGCTTCATCATAGCGGCGCGAGCGCACCGGTAGTGGCATCGGTACACCCCAACCCAATAGCAACACCTCCTCCTTGGGCTGCAGGCGAGCCAGCATACCCCTCAGAGAATCTCTTCCTGCCAGGCCCGAGAGAACGGCACGGATGTCATCATCATCGCCCAGCCAGCCCGAAATACGTGTCCCTAATTGGGACATGACTTCGTCGTAAATCTGGGAAGGACGTTGGTCAACGATCAGCAATGTGACGTAATACTTGCGCAATTCCCGGGCGATGGTGCTAAAAGTGGTCTGAGCAGCCATTTCGCGGTTGAGCAGCTTGTGGGCTTCTTCCAAAACGATCACCAAAGGGCGCGGTTCTTTTTCACCTTTGCTGCGGAATTCGTTGGTACGCGTTTCCCAAGCTTGGCGGATTCGGCGGGTGAGCAGGTTGCTGACCAGCAGGTAATCCAGGTCGCTCTCGAACCGTCCAAAGGAGAGCACCACGTGCTGGCCAGCTTCGAGGGCTTTGATTATCTCGCTAATAGAATCAGCTGCTGGATATTCAACAATATAAGGTTTACGGAATAAAGGCCCGAGTTTCGAGTGCAGACCCTTAGCAGCCTCCGGGTGGACACCAGATCGAAAAGCCCATGCTTCGACACTATCTGGAGCCGGCATTTTCTTGCCATCTTCGCTTTCTATCACCGCCCCTGGTTTAAGTTCCCTGAATGATCTAAACCAATCATCGCGGCCAAAGGTTGCCACCAACGCATCAAGTGTGGTAGGGGTGGTTTCGCGCAAATTTAGTTCACCGGTGAGCATTTCGATATCCTCGGGTTGTATATCGCGCGTGGCAACCTCCAGGTTGAAATCAGGGTTCATCCTACGGATTTGGGCACCCTGGCCCAATCCCACCACTCGTACCTTGCTTGAGAACTTGGTCTTCAAGCCGATGACCCGCTCGCCCGTATCGGAGGCGGTGTCATCCAGGCCGTATTCGTTGTGCATGTCAAAGACAAGCACAGAGGCGCAGTTGTAATGGATCAACCCGGCCAGCACCAGACGCGTGAGGAAAGATTTTCCGGTGCCAGTGGCACCAAAGACGCCTGAGGAACGCTGTACAAAACGGTCTAGATTTAGACAGACAGGGTGATCCTGCTCACGGGTATAGCCGATGACGAAATTACCTTTTTTACCAGATTTACCGAAGATCTCGGCAATGTCGCCCGAGCCAGCCAACCTCACTGGGGCGTGATGGGGGGGCACGCTTTTGACCGGGAGTGGCCACGGCTCATCTCGCAGCCCCAGGTCTATAGATTCACGCCATTTAGTATATTCGGCGCTGTCCAATGCAGGGCCACGCTCCATCATCAAAGCTGGCATGACCTCTAGGTTAGTGTACAAGGTCTGCCCGTGTAGTAGGCCAGCTAACTCCGCAGGCAGGCGTTCTTCGCTTTGTTCATCAGCGAAACGCGGGTCTGTAGCGCCCAACTGCATATCGGTCACTAATCCGTAGAAGAGCCTCTCCCCGCTCTCGATGACTACAAAAGCTCCCTCCTGCACGGTGTGGGACGGCACGGTCAGGCGCACACGCAGGTTCTCTTTCAACCCACCGCCCACAACATAACCGATCATTTCACGACTATCAGCCATGATGTCTCCATTGAATTTCATTTTCTACTACAAAGAAGGCCAAAATACACGAGGATATTTTTAGAAAATTAATAAAGACATTCCTTCCCCTTTGTGCGTTTTGTGATTAAAACCTCAGAACATCACTCAAAGCGCCCAGTACACTTATTAGATTGGGATAATCATCGCGCAGCAAAATGATCAGCTCCCGGGTAGCGGACTGAACCCAGGCAGGGTCTCCGCAGGTTTTATGGGCGGCCTGAGCTTGTTGTAAATGAGCTGCCAGCAATTCTCCGGTCGGTAATTCGTTTGCCCGCAGGATATGCCGAAAGTAGCCAAAACGACCGGCGCTGGTAAAGTGGCAGATTTCCTGGTCGCTACAGGCATAAATCACATCCAGGCTGAGCGGCGGGCGAGGCGGCAACAGGTGAGAGATACGCCCACCTTGCCGGTAACCGAGGGTGAGCACGCCCATCTCGACCGGGACATTGCGGTTCAGGCGATTATCGGCTAGGATAGCTTCGCTGATACCCTCGGCGGTGACCAGCTGGCGCACCAACCCATCGTCTTCTATATGGATATCGTGGATCAAACCGTAAATCTGGTAATCATCCTCCAAAGGTACCCTCACCAGCGCTCCGAAAGAGGGCGTGGTCAATTGGGAGACGCGGCACCCTACAACAAAGCTGTTGGTAGTGGCCCGCAACAAACGTCCGATTTCGATGCTATCCATCATCCTCCCAAACCTCCGTGATCTAAACCCGGTATCGAATTAATTTTTTAGTGGTCCATATCTGCTCAAAACCAGCAGGGATGGCTGGTTTACAGGCGGGTCTTACCTGGCAAGTCTTTCAGACCTTGTTTTTGTGATAGACCTAAAAGATTCACACCATGACGGCGCAGTTCCATAGTGATCATCTGGGTGACTTGTTCCTTCTCTTGCAGGGTGACGATGGCGGTTTCGTGAGCGCGATGCAAAAGATAGGGATAAGGGCGCGTTCCCACCACCCGGCATTGATGTACGAGTATTGGGTGGAGATTATTTAACATGTCGGTGTTTCTCGCTACCCAGGCGGGGATTTCGACACGCGCCAGCCAGGGATGCCCCTCCCGTCCTACATTGATATAGAAGAAGTGTAAAGCCAGATCGCCAGTATAAACCTTGGCCGAAGGTGACTGCACGGCAAAGACCGGCGACCGGGCGCCTACTTCCAAGAGATCCTTATAAAGATCGATATCGAATACGCCCCGCAGGGGGTGCAGGCGCTTGATGTCCGCCAGTTCTATTTCAGGGGTCAATGCTACCTCCAGCAGACGGACGACCAGGGCGGTGCCAGGTTTGTCCACGTAGCCGGCGGTGGTCACCCCGAGCTCCTGCATGCTGGCGAGCACCTCCAGGTACTCCGACAGGCTTTTCTGGAACTCGGAGGCCTCCTCGCTATCAAGGTCACGCGGCCCGTAAATCTCCAGCAGCCCGTCCGTGAAAGTGATCACGGGCGGATCAGCCTGGGCGGCCAGTTCCGCCAACAGCTTTCGCTCACCCAGGTCGCGCCTCAGGGCAATGGTGGCCTCAGAGAGGGCGCCCGTATGGTTGTAGAGGTCGTCGCCGTAGAACAGGCGGCTGAACACATGAGTGCTCGGCGCCTGCGGAGCTCCATATATCATCTGGATAGCACCAACATTGATGAGACCAAATTCCACCTCGGCATGGCGATCCGGGATGATCTGAGAACCATCCGCTGCCAGGAGGGTGGCTTTTTCAGGCAGTGCAAGTATAGAGAATTGCCCGTCGAGGGGTCCTTCGACAGGCAGGGCGCAGCGCAAGGAGGGGTCGTGCTGGCGCGCCGTCCGTTCGGCCTTGTGACGCAAAGGCTCAAGGTCTTGCGCGTAGCTTTCCAGCAGGGCGCCCGCCTTTTCTCGCAGCCCTTGCAGACGTTTCTCACGTCCAGCCGCATTCTCCCCCAATTGCTGGACTTGGTCACGTATTTGCTGAAAATCCAGGGACATATATTCGCCTTGAGAATGGATACAAAAACCGGATGGAAATCCGGCAGATCAGAACAATTGTTTGAGATATTTTAAAGCCTGATGGCTAGGGGCGCAAGGGGTTATAGATAATTTCTTTGGGAGGTAACTCAGGGCTGGGCTTTTTCGATCATGTACAAATCTCCATGCCCATTAGATGCGTACAGCCGACCCGGAGCCAGCGCACCACCGTTGATTTTTTTAGTCTTGATCCGACATCTTCGCCAGCCAGAGTGGCACCTCGGCGCAGGGTGAAAGAGCAAAACAAGTCGGGTTGGCTCCAAACACAAAGCGGGACTTTCACCCATAGATATTCCAGATAAGCAGGCCAGAGTGAGGTAGGTTGGTCAACCGCCGCCAGGTAGGGATTACGCAAGCTGCTCAAAGGTCGGACGAGATGGGTATAGGCAAAACCGAAAAAGTGCACCAGCGACAGGGCTAGCTGTTAATCAGCCTGTGGAGCAGATAACTGATCGTAATTTCCTTTGCCTTGCTGGATAAATATTTGTAGGATTTACCCAGTTGGAGGTCTTCTGGGCGCGACCGGCAGCGTGAAAACAACCCTTGTGCCTTCACCGACCACCGATTCAATACCCACCTGCCCGCCTTGAGCTTCGACCAGCTGTTTGACGATGGACAGACCTAGTCCGGCGCCGCCGGTTAGACGCGCTCGCGATTTGTCCACCCGATAGAAACGCTCAAAGACGTAAGGCAAGTGCTCAGGAGCAATGCCTATGCCGGTGTCCTGCACGCTGATCTCAACCTGAGAATCTGAAGCTTTAGCCGAGAGGCGGATTTCACCGCCAGGCTGCGTATTGGTAATGGCATTGGTCAAAAGGTTTCTGAGCACCTGGACCATACGACCAGCGTCAACATAAACATCCGGCAGGCTGGGAGGTAGATCGACTTCAACCCGCAACCCTTTTTCGCTCGCCTGGGGTTTCATCGGATATACGGCTTTCTCGACGACTTCTTCGATATGAATTTGTTGCAGCACCAGTTTGAGCTGACCAGCCTCAGCCAACGCCAATTCCTGCAGGTCATCCACCAGTCTATTTAGCAGCATGGCTTCTTCGTGCAAAGAGGCGATGATTTCAGGCTTGGGTTCGATAAGTCCATCCAACAGCGCCTCCAGATAACCTCGCACGTTAGAGAGCGGTGTGCGTAATTCGTGAGCCACATCAGTGACCATGTTTCGGCGTAGTTGCTCCATACGTGCCAGGCCATCAGCCATGGCGTTGAAAGCTTTGGCCAGCTCACCCAGCTCCCCACTGGTATGCACCGATACCCTGCGGCTGAGATCCCCTCTCTCCATGCCACGAGCGGCGGAGGTGAGCGCATCGATCGGACGCAGCAGACTTCGGGATAACAGTAAGGTCAGCAGCAAGGCGACCAACCCGGCTGCGCCAATAGCCACTAATAACGAGCGGTTGACCGAGCTGGTAAAGCGGGACTCAATGGCTTCGAGACTGCTGTCTTGTAGGGGTACCAGATAAGTGAGGACGGCCTTGCCCTCGATCAAGAAGGCTGCAAAAGGTTTAGAACGCATTGTATCGATCTTAGACCCCAACAACTCGCCGGTTGAATCAGCTATGACATTGCCATCCAGGTCAGCCATGACAAAACGAGCTCGGCTAGTCCTGCCCATGCGATCAAGCAGGGTTTGGATATCATCCCAAATCTGGCGTTCGCCTCTGTGCTGGGCTAGATATTTATTAATAGCATTGATTTTCGTTTCGAGGTTGAAATTAGGGTAATCTAAAATAACCTCAACGGAGCGACGAAACTCGCTGGTAGTGGAGCGGCTGGCGAATATTGCCACTGTACCAACCGCAACAGTGACCACGATGATAAAAGTCAGGAGCAACCTAACACGCAGGCTATTGAACATCGCAGGATCCCTCGAACTTATAACCCACCCCATGTACAGTCTGGATGTAGCTGGGGCTGGAGGAGTCTGGCTCGATTTTCTTACGCAGATTCATCACATGTACATCCACAGTGCGCTCAAAGCCGCCATAGTCGAAACCAAAGGCATGCTCGAGCAGCTCCAGGCGGGAAAAAACCCTGCCGGGTTGCTTCATCATGGTCTCTAGGAGCTTAAACTCCTTAGGAGTCAAATGGACTGGCTCACCAGCCAGGCGAGCCTGGTGGCGTACGAAATCTACAACCAGATCCCCATAACTCAGTTCAGGCGGCCCGGCTTCTTCCTCCGAACTGGCGCGCCGCAGCACCGCCCGTACCCGGGCAACCAACTCGCGCGGGCTGAAGGGTTTGGTGACGTAATCATCAGCCCCGAGATCGAGGCCTAACAGCTTATCGTCCTCTGTGGATTTAGCGGTAAGCATTATGATGGGCACTTTTGATTCGGAGCGTATAATGCGGCAGACATCCAGCCCATCTATCCTGGGCAGCATAAGATCCAAAATGATCAATCCGGGTAGTTTTCCTCGGGCGATCTCCAATGCCTGGCGCCCATCATAGGCTGCCAGCACCCGGTATCCATCTTTTTCCAGGTATAGCCTAATCAAGTCAACCGTTTTGATATCATCATCAACAACTAAGACCAACGGTTTGATTTTGATCATTGCAATTGTGGAAATTAGTAGAACGAAGTACTAGAAAGGGAAGTGTGCGAGAACAGCAATCCAAGCAGAGCGCCGATACGCGTTTTATGAATTATAAACACAATCAATTCAGTATAACAAAAAGATTTAAAGGAATTATGAAGATTAGATAAGCGGGTTGGCAAAGCAGGTGCGATTCTGTCGTTGCAATAGGAACACTCTAGGGTAAAATGGGACAATTAGCACGGCGAACCCACTTGATAAACGAGACAAGGAATTGAATTTGTTTTTCTGTTAATTGCGCGGAAAACTCGCAATCAGCAGAAATGATAGAATATGATCCGAGATAAACCGGCCTAAGTATGACTGCCATTTCGAGATCTGTAACCCACTCTTCTGACCATCTGCGTCCTTTCGATCTCGGTCGAGATTTGAACGCGGTTGCTAACCTGGTGGAACAATGTTTCGCCGAAACACTGGATCCAGATGGAAGGCGCTACATCCAGCATATGCGCTCGGCTGCCCGCAACACGCGCTACCTGCGGTGGGCCACGGTCATGGCGGGTAGCATATCCATGCCCCTGACCGGTTTTGTATGGGAAGATAACGGCTATCTAGCTGGCAACCTGAGCCTGATCCCGTTTTTACGCCAGGGTCAGCGCATTTATCTGATCGCCAATGTGGCAGTAGATCCCAATTACCGCCGCCGGGGTATCGCCCGATCCCTGACCCTTACTGCCTTGGACAACCTCAGACAACGAGGCGCTAAAGCGGTTTGGCTGCAGGTCCGCCAGGAAAACGCCATCGCATTGAACTTATACCGGTCGCTGGGGTTCCAGGAACAAATCCAGCGTACAACCTGGGAAAGCCAGGAGAGGACAAGCGGATACCATCTTGACGAGCCAGAATGGCTGCCCACGGGGGTGAGGATTACTTCCAGGGAAGCGCGTTTTTGGCCAAAGCAACTGGCTTGGCTCCAGTCTCTCTATCCCCCTGAAGTCACCTGGTACCTACCTTTTAACCTTTACAACCTGCGCCCGGGCATTTGGGGAGGTTTAATGCGCTTATTCAGCGGTGCCCCCATCAGGCAGTGGGCGGCACTGAGCGGCAACCAATTGCTGGGTATTTTAGCCTATCACCCAGTACCTTATTATGCCGATCACCTGTGGCTGGCCGCACCGCCAGAATACGAAGATATAGCCGTGCGAGCATTGCTACACCACGCACGCCAGCATTACAACCGCCGGCCGTTGAGTATGGATTTCCCTGCAGGTCACAGCTTACAAGCCTTTCAAGAAGCCGGTTTTCGCATTCACCAGACCCTGGTCTGGATGGAGATAAAATTCGGGAATTAGCACTAAAGCAAGGGGGGCTAGATAAGAGCGAGCATCCCATATAGGAAATTTGAGAGAAGGCTATGATCGGTACTGTACGAGTTGAAAACTTATCTAAAATCTACCGGGTGCACAACCGCAAAGGCCTCTTCAAATCCGAAAAGAGCTCTGTAGAAGCGCTAAAGAGCGTAACCCTAGAGGTGGACCAGGGCGAGATTTTTGGCCTACTTGGGCCAAACGGCGCCGGTAAGACCACCCTGATCAAAATCTTGACCACTTTATTGCTGCCTAGCGGAGGGGAGGCCTGGGTGAACGGCTACAACGTGCAACGCCACGAGAACGAGGTGCGCGCCACCGTGGGTTGTATGTTAATGGGTGAGCGCGGTTTGTACTGGAAATTGACCGGGCGCGAGAATCTGGAATACTTCGGGGCGCTTTACCATTTCTCCCCAAGCAACCGACGTCAGCGAGCGCAAGAGATCCTCGATCTCTTAGGCCTCGGAGATATTGCTGACCGGACCGTGGAGACTTATTCATCAGGCCAGAAAATGAACTTGGCCTTTGGTAAGGCTTTGATTAACGATGCGCCTCTGCTGGTCTTAGACGAACCGACCAACACACTGGATGTCCCTTCTGCCAGCGAATTACGCGCCATCGTTCGCAAATTGAACGCTCAAGGCAAGACTGTCATCTATACAACCCACATCATGACCGAAGCAGAAACCTTGTGTGACCGCGTGGCCATCATTGATTACGGCCAGCTATTGGCCTTGGGGACCGTAGACCAGCTCAAGGCCTCCCTCAAACGCGATCAAATCATCCGCTTTGAAGGCGTTATTCCCTCAAAAGCTTTCACGGCAGTACAGCAGCTGCCTCAAGTGCAGCAGGCTACCCGTACATCTACGAACGGCGGTAACCTGCTCACAGTGGTAACCGGTAACGGGCATGCAATCTTGCCTCAGCTGATCGAAATCCTCACCGCTAACGGTACGCTGATCCAAAGCATAACACCCCAGGAGATCACCTTGGAAGACGTCTTTATCGCTAAGACCGGCCGCACGCTGGCCGAGGATACCCGGGAAAAATAAAGTGACCGGCTTTAATCCTTCTCTGCGTACGAACCTTTCTGTAGTAATGGCCAGCGCCCGCATGAGGCTGATCAACATCAGCCGCTACCCAGGCCAGCTGGTGTTGGATATCGTCATCCCAATTGTGTTCGCCGCCATGCCGATCCTATTAGGGCGGGCGACAGCCGGACCTAACGCAGGAGAGGTTTTCAAAGAAAACACTGGCACCAGCAACTACGTGGCATACATGCTGATCGGTGCCAGCGCATTCACAATCGTCTCTTACGCCTTCTGGCATATCGCCTACTGGTTGCGGTGGGAACAAGAAACTGGAACGCTGGAGATTTTGTACCTAAGCCCCACCCATCGCATCTGGGTAGCAGCTGGCACAGCTCTTTACAGCTGCCTGCGGGGAATTTTCTCTGCGCTGGTGGCATACCTTTTGGGTTCTGTGATTTTAGGTGTGAACCCGCTACAAGGCGATATCGGCCTGGCATTCCTATTCATCCTGGTCGGCATCATTCCCCTCTACGCGCTGACATTACTTTTCGGGGCAGTGGTGTTGAAGGTCAAAGAATCAAACGCTCTGATCAACCTGATGCAATGGGGAGTGAGCTTCCTGATGGGGGTCTTTTTCCCGATCACTGTCTTCCCAACTTTACTCAAAGTGATGGCGCTTCTCTTCCCGCCCACCTGGATGACCAATGGTGTGCGCTCGGCACTGTTAGGGGTGGGTTTCTTCTTCGGCAGCTGGTATAAGGATCTGGCTGTGTTATGGGGTTTTTTGCTGTTCGCACCCTTATTCGGATACTGGGTATTCACCAGCGCGGAAGCTTCTATCCGTAAGAACGAAGGAATGGGCCAGTTCTAGGCGGAGAAAAAAGAGCATTCGCATCTGGCGATCAAATTTACGCCAGAAGGCCTTTGCAATAATGCTCTCACGAATCTCTAAACCTGAGAATGTGAAATAAAAGCGAAATGACAGATACAGAACCTACATATAAAAAGGGAAATTTAAGCAGCTATTTCAGTACCTTTTGGGCGATGGCTAACAAAGAGCTCACCATCATGGCCCGCTACCCGGTGGAATTCATTGCCTCCTTTGGGCAAGTATTTATCATCGTGGCCGTTTTCAGCCTGGCAGGGTTGACCTTCAGCAGGCGCGGGAATTTTGGCGAAACTAGCAACACTGCCGGAGTGGTTATCTATGGTTTTGTGCTGTTCTTGTTCCTGAGCAACACACTCTGGGACATCGGCTACAAGGTACGCCAGGAACAAGTCCAGGGAACCCTTGAGCAACTTTACTTAAGCCCTGCCAGCAAATTCGCCAGCCTGATCTCGCGAGTAACCAACACACTCCTCTGGACCAGCTTACTCAGCCTCGCCGGCGGAGGCTTGATGACTTTGATGATCGGGCGCCTGCCTATAAAAAACCCCTGGTTAGGCCTATACTTGCTGGTTATGGCTCTAGCAGGCACTTTTGGGGTGGGCTTTGCCTTTGCAGCGCTTACGCTGCGCATTAAGGAGACCGCTCAAACCATGGCGAACATGCTGCAATTTGGTTTTTTGATCCTGTGTGCTAACTTCTTCCCCTTCGCGGCTTTGCCACCCATTCTGCGTCTGATTTCGAGAGTTATCCCACTGGCTTACGCCGTGGACGCATTTCGCTCCACACTGATGGGCTACCCTGCTGGCTTCCCGGAGCTGGCTCCTATCAGTGTGGAAATCGTTATTGTGAGCGCTTTCGGTGTGCTTATGCCTATCTTAGGCTATTACCTTTACCGGCGCGCTGAAGATCATGCCCGAACAAGTGGAAGTTTATCAGCATATTGACGTATACCTACCCGAGCCGTGCCATTGAGACTGCAGCACGAACATCCCTGGGATTTGTCGCCAAAGGAAGCGCGCCGCCTCCAAGAGCAACTGCGTACCTACATCTCGATCGAGGCGCTGCCAGAAGAAAGGATCCAATCTGTTGGCGGGGTGGATGCCAGTTTTAGCAAGAGCCGCCTTTACGCGGCAGCGGTCGTGCTGGATTATGCCAACCTGGAGCCTATCGATCAAGCCAGGGTCTCGGCGCCTCTGACTTTCCCTTACATACCTGGCCTGCTTTCCTTCCGGGAAGCACCGGCTATCCTGGCTGCCCTGGCGCGACTAAACAGCCTGCCAGACGTATTAATAGTAGATGGACACGGTTATGCTCACCCGAGGCGCTTTGGGGTAGCCTGCCACCTGGGTGTGTTGTTAGATTTACCCACCATTGGCCTGGCGAAATCGATCCTGGTCGGGCAGGTCACACCCCTAGGCGAGGCCGAGGGCAGCCGTGCAGAAATATTGGAAGGTAAGCAGGTATTGGGCCTGGCGTTGCGAACCCGCGCTCATGTCAAGCCGGTCTACGTCTCCATTGGTCACCGGGTAGATCTGCCCTCAGCTGCTCGAGTTGTGTTAAACTGTAGCACAGGCTACCGCTTGCCACAACCGGCGCGGTTGGCTCACCACCTCGCTTCAAGAAAAAA
>Ga0315551_10001919_pt1 | contig 15530 bp, 17 predicted proteins | sample SalMarSW160290MG_FD_203678 | JGI IMG/M metagenome (GOLD analysis project Ga0315551, IMG submission 203678) | Salt marsh sediment microbial communities from the Plum Island Ecosystem LTER, Massachusetts, United States - Salt Marsh Sediment SW1602-90 ... | reverse complement strand
AAAGCAAGAGCAGCCGAAAAAAGCGGAAAAAGTAGAGACGTCAATTTATGTCGGACACGGAAAATCTTCTCATCGCCCTGAGCGAATTCATCGCGGAGAGGAAAGAGGGCATCCTCTCGGGGGTGTACGAGATCGAGATATCCAACGTAGAGGACGGTGACCTGCTGCAGCTGGCCTCCTTCGGCATCAGCGTGTCCGGAGAGGGAAAGTTCAAGATCAACATCGATCTGGGCTACAAGAAAGCAGAAGACATCTAACCCAAACACACCGAGCTGGTCGAGGTCTTCTACCTGTCGAACGAAACAGGCCAAACCGTCCGGGGCAACTGCATCTAATCCGGCTCGAGGCTCGAGCTTCCGGCACCCTCTTTAGAAGGAGTTCAGGACCGTTTTGGCGTTTGCTCCGTATTCGACCAGATCGCTGGCCCAGACGGTGCCCTCTCCCTTCTGGCTGATCAGATACTTGACCACGCCTCCGGGAACCTTAGGAGCCAGCCAGAACTCCACCTGACCTTCGCCGGTTGCCGCCATGTAGACCACGTGGTCGGCCTGGAAAGTCCCGGCAGGTACGGTGATTCTTTCCGTGCCCACCGTGGCGCCCTGCACGCTCTCTTTGGTGAGCTCCGCCGGGGGCATGTACACCGCCTGCCCGCTGACCGGCACTTCGCCCTCGTTGCCGTCGGCATCCCGGGCCCGCATGCGTACCATCTGGCTGCTATCCGGATCGATCAGGGCTTCCCAGATCCACGAGCCCTCCGAGTCCTCCCAGGTTACCCGCCACCACTGTTTGCCGTCTTCCAGCTCTTTCAGATAGGCCCGTTCCATGACGATCGGATCGTTTCCCTCCATGGTCCATTTGAACTTCGTGTACTCGCCGGTTTCATAGCCCTGCTGGCCGGCCCACAGACCGCCCGCTGAAAAGGCGTAGTTGAAGGCCATCTGGGCCTGCATGATCATAAACTGGTTCCACTGGGGCCCCATTGGGGGCGCCTTGGCCTGGCTCGGCTGCGTCTGGGGGGTGGCCTCCTGCTCCACCTTCTGCTCCACCCCGCTGGAGACTCCCTTGTGTACGCCGCTGCTGATGCCCCCCATCACCGCATTGCCCAGCGAACAGCCCGACAGCAAAACCGCCAGAACCAGGATGACCCCGATAAGCCAACCTACGACTGTTTGTTTTTTCATCTGCTCTTCCTCCTCAGTAAAAACTTTTGAGTGTTGCACCTGCCATTGTTGATCCGACTCATTCGTCCTGTCAAGGATACGAGAGATGTCAAAGCAGTATTTACAAAGGCAACAAGAACTGCAACGATCATCAGAAGGAGGGCTTATGACCGAGGTTTGGAACATGGGAGAGTTGTCGGTTGATTCTCAGGATTTTTTCCGGGGATTGATCGACTCCCAAAAACGAGGTGAACCCCGAGGGATCTACTCGATCTGCAGCGCCCATCCCCGGGTGGTGAGTGCCGCCATGGTTCAGGCGCAGGCCGATGATCTTCCCCTGCTCATCGAATCCACGGTAAACCAGGTCAACCAGTTCGGCGGCTACACCGGCATGATACCGGCTGAGTTCCGGGATTTCCTGTTCTCCCTGGCGGATCGAAGCGCTTTTTCCAGGGGGAGGATCATCTTCGGCGGCGACCATCTGGGACCCTATCCGTGGCGAGGCGAGCCTGCCGAGCAGGCCATGCGGAAAGCCCGCGAACTGATCGCCGACTGTGTGAGAGCCGGCTACACAAAGATCCACCTCGACGCCAGCATGCCTCTGAGCGGAGATCCTGTAGACAAATTCGGCGGTCTGGATCCGCCTCTGGTTGCTCGCCGGCAAGCCGAAATGGCAGCAACGGCCGAAGCGGCATTCCGGGAATCGAGCCGGGCCGGCGGCACGGGCGCCGCTTCACCGCCTATGTACGTCATCGGAACAGACGTCCCGCCGCCGGGCGGTATCCAGGCTGAACAGGAGGACGTGCAGATTACTCGCGTCGATGATTATGAGCGGACCATAGCCGCCTGCCATCGAGCGTTCGCGGACGCCGGCTTGGAGGATGCCTGGAAACGGGTCATCGCCGTGGTCGTCCAGCCCGGGGTGGAGTTCGGGGATCACGTCGTGGTTGAATATGACCGCACCAAGGCCGAGGGCTTGATCGCCGCTGCTCGACGGCATCCCGATCTGGTCCTGGAGGGGCACTCCACCGACTATCAGCGCCCCGGGCTCCTGCGGCAGCTGGTAGAGGACGGGGTGGCCGTACTCAAGGTGGGACCGGCTTTGACCTTCGCCCTGCGGGAGTGCCTGTTCGCCCTGGAGTGCATAGAGAAGGAAATCTTCGGCTGGACCTACAAGGCCCGGTTGTCCCAGGTGGGGATGTTTTTGGACAAGGCTATGAGGGACAATCCGGGTCACTGGCGCAGCTACTACGGCGGCAGCCCGCAGGACGTGTACCTGGCCCTGAAGTACAGCCTTTCGGACCGCAGCCGCTACTACTGGCAGGTGCCGATGGTCAAGGATGCGGTTGCTTTCCTGATCAAGAATCTTAAGCAAGTGGACATACCCCTGACGTTGATCAGCCTGTACCTGCCCCGCCACTATCGTGAAATCCGGGAAGGTCGGCTGACGGCCGATCCGGATGAGCTGATCGAGGCGAGCATCCGTATGACCCTTCAGGATTATTCCCAGGCGGTACGCTGACCGCGGCCTGGACAAGAAATAGCTTGAAAAGTCTTTTAAAATAGACTAATCTAGCTCTATGAAAAAAGCCAGTATAACCGAAACAAAAAACAACCTCTCCCGGCTCCTCGATGAGGTGAAAAGCGGTACGACGATCCTGATCCTGGATCGGGACAAACCGGTTGCCAGACTGGAACCAATTGCTGCAGACAGTGATACGAACAACGACAGGGTAGCCCGTTTGGTGCGTCAGGGTTTGGCGAGCACACCCAGGCACACACTGGATCTCGAGGAATTCCTGGCTTGGAAGAGGCCCCGACTTCCGGATGGAGCGAACGCCGTTCAGTTCTTGATCGAGGAACGGGAGGAGCGATGAAATTCTGGGATTCATCGACGCTCATACCTCTGTTTATCGAGCAGGATGACACGAAGTTTCATCTGTCTCTGCTGGGTGAAGACCCGCGTGTAGTTGCCTGGTGGGGTAGTCAGGTTGAATGTGCCTCGGCGTTCAATCGATTGCTGCGGGAAGGATTGATCGAGCAGATCGATTTTGATCAGCTTTTAAAGCGTTTCAATACCCTCGCCGCTTCGTGGATCGAGATCCAGCCTACGAACAAGCTTCGTCAGCGGGCGATACGCCTGCTGCGCGTACATCCCATGCGCGCCGCTGATGCTCTGCAGTTGGCCGCCGCCCTGATCGCCTCTGAGGAAAATCCACAGACCCTCCCGTTCATCTGCAGTGACCTTCGTCTGCGGGAGGCGGCTGCCAAAGAGGGATTTCAGGTGCTGCCCTGAAGGGCTTTTCCCGAACACAACCCACCACATCAATCTGTCCGGACCGAAGCACTTCAGAGAGTACTAAACGTAGGGTTTCAAATCTCAGCTGTATATATAATAAATTCAATCGGTATTTTCGGGGCATCCCAGGAACAGATAGCAGCACGCTTTGAGTCAGGAGCTGCTGTTTCCCATCCACGGGGACTTCATAATGCAGATGGTGCCGATCATCCAGGAAAATGGTGAGTCCTGGCCGGATCTGGATTATGTGGTGGCCAGTCTGGTGCGGATGGGCTTCGAACAAGACACGGCGGACAAGGACCTGGTGATCCGCAATCTGGACAGCGAACTGGCAACTTTGAATCGGACATAGTACAATCGAAATAGGAGCGGCTGTAGCGTGAAGAGAAGTGAGATCAATGCACTGATTCGGGACTCCATTGAGTTCTTCGATGCGATGGGATTCAAACTGCCCCCCTGGGCCTATTGGAAACCGGAGGACTGGCAGGGCAAACCCGACACCGTAGAGGAAATCGTCGATACGATGCTCGGTTGGGATCTGACGGATTTCGGCAGCGGTGATTTCGAAAACAAGGGGCTGATTCTGTTCACCCTGCGCAACGGCGATTTCAGGGATCCTGAAAACAGCAAAGGCTACGCGGAAAAGATCATGGTGGTTCGGGAGGAGCAGGAAACGCCGTATCACTTTCACTGGCACAAGATGGAAGACATTATCAACCGCGGGGGTGGAAACCTGGTGATCGAGCTCTACGCCTCCGACGAGTCCGAAACGTTGTCTCAGGAGCCGGTGGTCGTGCGCGTCGACGGCGTCAAACAAACCCTCGATCCGGGGGGCAAAGTGATATTGACACCGGGCGAGAGTGTCTGTCTGGAACCCTATATGTATCATCGCTTCTATGGGCAGAAGGGACGGGGAAAGGTCCTGGTCGGAGAAGTGAGTGCGGTGAATGACGACACGGCGGACAATCGTTTTCTCGAGGCTTCCGGACGCTTTCCCCGGATCGAAGAGGATGAGAAGCCACTGCATCTGCTGGTAAACGACTATCGGAATTGGATCTGAAAGGGAGAGATCCACGCCCTGGTTGGAGAGAACGGGGCAGGCAAATCAACCCTGGTCAATATAATCACCGGAATTATAGATCAGGATGGGAGAAAAATAAGTACTTCTCAGTTGGCGTCAAGACCCCAGGTACAGATCCCGACCTTGTACCAAAGCTGCGATCTTGCGCTCCGCCACGGAACGGTGCAGCATCCAGAACCCGCAGTCCGGGTGCACCCAGCCGACCCGGCCTTCTCCCAGGGATTCTTCAGCCTTCTCGATACGTCGGGCCACCTCATCGGGGCTCTCCACGACGTTGACCTTGATGTCGATGACCCCCAGACCCAGGCTGATCTCCGGACGGACCTGTTTGAGCGCCTCCAGATCGCTGCCGGGTCGGCGGGCCAGCTCCAGAACCAGGTGATCCACGTGCAGCTCGTTCAAGAAGGCGATCAGGGCTTTCCAGGTGCCCTTCTGAATGGTCTGGCCTCCGTAGTTGCCGAAGCAGAGGTGCACCGCCCGCAGCGGACGGCCGCCGGACGAGGAGCCGCCCCTCAACCCACCGCCACTGCCATCCGACCCGGCTCCCCTCCCGACAGCATCGAGGATCCGGTTGATGGCCCGGGCGGCAAGAGGTCCGTCCTCGGGATTGCCGGGCAGGTTGGCCTCGTCCACCTGCACGCAGGCGCAATTCAGCTCCTCGGCCTGAGCGGCCAGCACTTCGGCCAGGTCCATTAGCAGGGCTTCGAAGTCGCCGTAGTGATGGTCCAACAGGGTTCGTGCCAGCATGTAGGGGCTGGTAACCGTAAACTTGAGGTTGCTGCCGGCTACCGACACGGAACGCTCGCAGTCCGAAGGCAGGTTCAGTGATCCTTCCCCGAGAGAGCCTTCCACCACCCCGGCGGGCTTGCGGCGGAATCCCATCCCGTGCTTGCGCTGGAACTCGAGGGTGTCGAGGCGGCCGATCGTGCTGCGCACGCCGGCCAGCGTGGTGATGAAATACTCGATCATCCCGTTGGTCTCGGGGTGGTTCACGTCGAAGCGGTACAATTCACCGTCGGTGGGCAGGTCGATGCCCGCCTGCCGCTGGATGTCCACGACCACCCGGGTTGCGTCCATCAGGGACTGCTCGGTGGGCATGGCAGCCAGCCAGGCCGGGTAGGGAAAGGAGCCCACCGTGGTGGTGAGGATTCGGGGTTGCCTTTCAGAGCCCCGCCCGACCGCTCGTTTTTTTCTGTTCATCGAAGCAAATTCCTCTCTGATATCACGCGAAGAGCTTCGAGGTTGAGCCAGGGCTCCACCTCATCGATCCGTACCGAAGGCTGTGCTCGAGTTCCCCACGTTCACTGCCGGGATCATGGTTATCCCCCTTGTACGGCTACCCAAAATATAGAGGCAGGCCGGAACGGGGTCAACCCGGGTGCCGACGCGTTGGTGGGAGCCGAAAAGGTTCTCGGCTTGCGGGTTCGACAGACCGAAACCAGAATCCTCAGCCAGAACCCTCAACTATCTCGTAAAATTAAAAGTCGCACGCTAAAATTTGCTGGATAGCCTTGTTGGTTGGCGGTGCACTTTAGCAGATACCGGAAAATTTAATGGAATGTTTAACGGAAAGCTTTAAATTTTTCTACTTTTCCGAGGGTTTAAGAGGTACAAATTCCAAAACGGATCATAATGACCCTCTTTAACCCGGCACCAAGGTCAACGCAGCGCAATGGGCGGGTTATTTTTCGGTTATTCCGCGCAGCCGCGAACCTGCGGTGCCGGCCTTCAAACCTCCCCGTCGTCGAACACGATGGTGGCGCCCCCCACGTCGATCACGTCCCCCGGCTCGAGCACCTTGGTCTTGACAGGCCGGTTGTTGACAGTCAGATCCCCCGAACCCACAACCGTGTAGGCTTTTTTCTTGGAATCGTAGATCACCGTGGCGTGCTGTTCCTTGACACTGGGATTGCCGACGATCGTCAGGTCCGCATTGCGGCTGCCGCCGATCACGGTCTTGGCCGTGCCCAAGGGCATCACCCGGGTTTGAGCCCGGCCCACCCGGGTCTTGAGCACCTCCAGGGTTGCCGGTCCCCTCTTCTTCTCGAACTTTAGCAGGGAGATCAGCCAGAGCAGCACGAAAGCCAGCACGAAGGGTATGACCAACAGCGCACTGAGCCTTTCGAGGGGAAGCCCGAACACGGTGCTGGAGAAGTAGAAGCGGGTGGCCTGCTGAGACTGGCCGTTTTCGCGGACCTGCACCCGGACGTACTTCCTTTCGGCCGGAGTCATGGTCGCCCGGTAGCCGATCAGGTATTCTCCGGCCACCTGCTGGTGGATGCGCTGATAGACCCGGGCCAGCTCCTCCTGGTTGCGGGCGTCGAACACGGTACCACCGGTCTCAACGGCGATGGCCTCCAGGTTGGGATCCCGCTGTGCGGCGAAATTCACGGCGTACACCGAGATCCCCGCTTCCTGGCAGGCTCGAATCGGCTCGGTGTACCGATAGATCTTCTCCCCGAATTCCGGATGGGTCTTACCCGAATGCTCGAAATAGGGGTAGTTCTCCCCGTCGGAGAGGATCACGACGGCTTTGCGGCCGCCGAACCCGGTAAAATCCTCCACCGCCAGGGTCAGGGCTGCGTACAGCTCGGTATAGGCCTGCTCTGAATCCGGCCGCTCGATCCCCTCCAGGAAGCCCGCCACCTGGGCCTTGTCGCCGGAAGGCGGGGCCAGCAGGGTGTAGGAGGTGTTGTAGGACACCAGTCCGACCGTATCCTTGGGCTGGGTCATGCTGCCTAGGAAGGTGCGGACCGCGTTCTTGGCATGGGTGATGCGCATGCGGCCCGTATCCTCGGTCGGCTGCCCGGCCGGGGTGTCGTACATGCTTCCCGAGTTGTCGATGAGCAGCAGAAAGGTGATCCCCTCCGCCGAGGCACCCCGGGGCTTGAACTCGCTCAAGCCTTCGATCCTCCGGAAATCCTGTCCGTCGGGAGATTCGAAGATGGTGAAACTCTCAGCACCGAGTCCCTCCACCGGCTCGCCGCGGTCGTCGGTCACGCTGACGTAGAGCCGTACGTTTTGGGTGAGCAGAAGGCGGGAGGGGTCGATCTGGGACAGACGCACGTTGTAGCCGAAGAGGGTTGTGGAGCCGATCAGGAGCAGCGCCGCTGCCAGGGCCGCTGTCAGTGCCGAGTTGAATCTTGGTTTCATCGCGATCGCCTCCTCTAATCGTAACTGTAGAACAGCTTGGCCGAGCCGACCTTCAAGACATCGTCGTACTTGAGACGATGCTCCTTGACCGGCTGATCGTTTACCAGCACGGGAAACTTCGGTTCCAGGTTTGTCAGCAGGGCCTCGCCCCTGCGGAAGCGGATCTGAACCTGACGATCCGCCAGATTGTCGTAAGGTTCCAGGGTGATCTGGTTCCGTCTGGCCCGGCCGATGCGTATCCGCCCCTCGTTGAGGATGAACTCCTTTCCCTTCAGGCGGCCGTTTAGCACCCTCAGGGTTCCGAAGGCCATGCTGCGCTCGATGATGCCGTAGAACAGGGCGATGGCCAGCCCCAGTACGACCAGGCCGATCAGTCGGGAGGGAAGGGAGGGGGGCAGGTACAGGCGAGAGTACTCCAGAGCCGCCCCGCCGATCAGGCCTCCGATCAATCCGCCGATCAGGCCGATCCCGATCTTTTTACCGGAAGCCGCCCTGAAACCCTCGGCGGCACCGACGAAGATGCCGAGAAAAGCCCAACCCACGGCCCGGGCGATGGGCAGTCCCACCGTCTGGAAGCTGCGGTAGGAATCCAGAAACAATCCGCCGAGCAGAAAAAGCACTGCCTGCCCGATAAGGAGCCCGATGACTCCCCCGATCAGGCCTACGATCGCTCCGACGATCATGCCGGCCAGGATCCTGGATCCGACCCGGGCGAAGATCCCCGCCGCAGATCCGAAGAAGGCGCCCATCAGCAGTCCCACCGCTCCGCCCAGGGCGGCCACGAACAGCAGATACGAGGGAAAACGTCCCTGCGCCCTCACGATCAGCTCGGTCAAGGGCCAGGCCGCTACTCCGCCCAGTATTCCAAGACACAGCAAGATTACTCGTCGCAATCCCGTGCTCATAGGCACCTCCCGTTATCGCTTACGTTGTATTCCGTTCTATTCGCCGGTGACCTCTAGGGTCTTCTCGCCTCTATCATAACGGACCTTCACCCGCACCGTCTGCCCCGCAAGCACCGTAACCTGAACGCTGCGGGACAGCTGCTCATCCTTTTTAATGGTCAGCTGGTACTCCCCGGGATCGAGAACCAGCTCCCGGCTTCCAGCTTCCAGCGGCTCCAGGGCGCCGTACACCCGCTCCTTGCCCGCGCTCAGGTAGAAGGGGGAATCATCCAGCAGGACCTTCAACCCTTCAGCGTTCGATTCGATCGCCAGCGTGCCGGGGTAGGGGATCAGCTGAGCGTCGAGCTGCAGGAGCGGCTGGTAGGGTTTGATCAGCAGATTGAAGCTCTGGGAGTAGTAGCCCTCATGGTCGACTCTGAAGCGGTAGCTCGTTCCGGTTGTCAACGTTGCGGCAATCCTTCGATTCCAACGGACCCAGCGGTTGTTGAGGAAGACGAAAAAACCGGTCGTTCCTGTCAGATCTTCCCCGCTGCGGATGTCGGTTGCTCTGTACCGGACCTCCAGAGGCAGGGGTGGTGTTTGTTCCAGCTGGATCTCCAGACGCCTGCCCGCAGAGGTGTCGAGGTGTTGTTTCTGAAACGTGCGGGAACCGAGGAAGAAGGATTCCCAATGCAGCTGGCCTTCAAGGTTCACCTTGATCCGGTAGCGGCCCGTTTCCAGGTACAGCCGCTCGGACTCGAGGAGGTAGCTTTCCTCCTGCTCGGCGCCCTGCCGGACCCGGAAGCGGAAATCCGGATCCTCGATGCGGATCAGCTCCCCCTCTGTTTCCCGGTACAGCACCGAGGCGATATAGATATCCTTCGGGTCCTTGTAGGAAGCGGGTATCCTGGCCGAAACAACGAGGGATCCGTACTGATCGGGTCTGATGATTTCGTAGTGATATCCTTTCAGGTACACGTAGTACCCGCCTGCGGCCAGCAACGCGGACAGGAACAGTCCGATGAACAACCAGAACACCCAGCTTCGTCTGGGCCGGTAGATGTCCCCGATCTCTCTGCCCTGGATCACCCGCCGGAGCGCTCTCCTGACCGTAGCGGGGTCGCGGCGCTTGATCCTCCGCTCCAGGCGGCGGATTACCTGCCGCAGGTCCTGGAAGCGGCGGCGCCGGTTCGGCTTCATGGACTTGGCGATGATCTTGGCCAGGGCTGGTGCTACCTTGGGATTGACGCGCTTGGGCGGCGTGTACCTGCCCTTGTGGATCAGGGCGATGGTTTCCGCGGTGAAGCTTCCGGGAAAAGGAGTCTTGCCGGTGAGCATCTCGTAGAGCACCACCCCAAGGGAGTAGATGTCGGCCCTCCGATCCACGGTCTTGGCATTGTCGATCTGCTCCGGCGGGATGTAGGAGGGTGTGCCCAGGGTCATCCCGTCCCGGGTCAAGCCCTCCTCGCTGTGCTCCAGGGAGGTGGCGATGCCGAAATCGACGAGTTTGACCTCCCCCTGGTTGGAGATGAGGATGTTGCCGGGCTTCATGTCCCTGTGAATCACCCCTTTTTCGTGGGCGTACTGCAGCCCTTTGCACACCTCGTAGAAGATCAGGGCGGCGGCTTCGTTGGAGAGGTAGCGCTCCCGCTTGATCAGCTGCTCCAGGGACACTCCGTCCACGAACTCCTCGGCGATGTAGTAGGATGAACCCTCCTTGAAGTGGTCGTAGACCTGCACGATGTGATCGTGCTTGAAATCCATCATGATCCGGGCTTCCCGCCGAAATCGTTCGATGAACTGGGGGCCGCCCCGCAGGGTGAGCTTCTTGAGCAGCACGTAACGCTTGAGGGTGGGGTGCTTGGCCTTGTAGACCGCCCCCATGCCGCCCTGTGCGATCTTCGAGATTATGATATACTTGCCGACTTTTCGGTTCGTGCTGACCGGCTTGGCTGGTTTTTTATTCATCGATCAGTTCCCGATATGCCTCCCTGTCCAATTCCCGGATATCCCGGTCCAGATCGATCCCTCTTCCCGCCGGAAGCACGGCCACGACGTAGCGGTCCGGATCGTGGATCTGCACGTAGCGTCCGTCGGAGCGGAGGTTGTAGCTGCCCCGCACCGGGCGGTGGCCGCCCAAGTGGAAGGCGGTTGCGGCCGCCTCCGCCCCCAGGTAGTGTTCCAGCATCTGCTCTACGCTCCCGGGCTCCGCCTCTTCGTTGTCGGTCCAGGTCAGGCCGTATACCACCTGGGGCTGGCGGCGGTATTCGAGGACCTCCTGCTTCGGTATGAACCAGGCCGGCTCGGCGTGGGAGGCCAGGAAGTTGCCGCCCACTGCCAGGAGGGGGAAGCTCTTCTCCAACTGGGCGTAGACCTTGAGGATCTCCTCCCCGTAGAAGTGTTCCATGTAGATGCGGACCATCAGGCCTTCATTGGCGAACTTGAGAAAGGGGTAGTTGCCTTCACCCTGCTCATTGGCGATGTTCTCGTGATTGCCTTTGAGGAAGTGGAGGTGATCGGGGAAATAGCGTTTGAGGGTCATCACCATCTCCATCACCCCGAGGCTCTCCCTCATCTCCGCATCCATGTTGCCGTGCTTCCGGTATCCCCCCTTGAACTCCTCCAAAGCCGCCTGCCAGCGGGCCACTGCTCTGCCTTCGGCATGGAAACCGTCGCCCAGGAACAGGACCTGCAACTGCCCTGCGGCCAACCGATCCGCTGCCGACAGATCCTGCTCGTCCTTCTCGGCCAGCACGGCCAGGACGAGCTCCATGCGGGCGTGCAGATCCGGCACCACTACGGTTGGGATACCCGGATCCAGATACAGCAGGCCGCCGGGGCGATCGTCCCTGTCGCGTGGACGAATCTCCTCCGGCTCGTTGTCCAGTACCTCGATAGTCGCCAGGGTTTCTTCCAGAAGCTCCTCGGGCTCCGGAGGTGTGTCGCGCTTGTAGATCCGCTTCAGATCGTCGATTACCAGTTTGAGTTTACTCCAAATCCAGGTCTCTGTTCACCTCGACGAATCCTTCTGCCAGAATCATGGTCGCCTTGGTGATTTGCTCTTCCTGCTCTTCCGGCTCCAGATCCCCCGTAGTCACGGCGATCTTGAAGATCGGAGAGGAGCTCTGGATAGGACCGGGAGAGAAACGAACCGGTTCTCCCACCTGCACGTCGCTGGAAAGCTGCGAGTCCTCCTTGCTGGCCGTCTCCGGCACGTCCTGGCGCAGGCCGATGCTGGCGTACTGGACTGTTCGTCCTCCCTCGATAACCGGGCCGATGTTCAGCAGAGATCCGGAGTAGGTCATGGCCAGGCAGCCCTGCTCATCGTCCTGATCCAGCTCCTCCACCTCGGCCATACTCATCTCCGCAAGCTGGTTTTCGAACAGCTCTTTCTTCTCCAACCAACCCTTGGCGATCATCTCCACAGAATCCTCGTTGTCGGGTAGACCCGAGGATTTGGTAATCTGCCGAATATGATCCTGCACTTCCGCCGGAATTTGATCCAAATACTCGCCCATGTGTTCCTCCTCGTATTCCCAGTGTTGCTACAAGTATAACTCACCCGCGGAGAAAGCACAGTGATAATACTACAAATTCCCTTGTTTCTTTTCGGGGATCGAGTAGACTGATGGCAGGAGGAGAAACCATGGAACCGGACATACTTCCGCCGGAGGTTTATGTGGAAATCCTCAACGGGGATCGGGAGGGGGAGAGCTTTCCCATCACCCGTAAGACCGTAACCATCGGTCGGGATCCCGCCTGCGACCTCCACCTTCCCGATCCCTACGTTTCCCGCAAGCACTGCCAGATCGTTTTTCGGGGAGACCACTTCACCATGATGGATCTGGGCAGCCTGAACAAGACCCAGGTCAAGGAGAAGGAGTATATCCAGAAGAACCTGAAAGACGGATATGTACTAACCCTTGGAAAGACGCAGCTGCGTTTCCGCTGGCCGAATGCCAAGGCCTGGCTGGCGGAGCAGGGGATCGAGGACGAAGAGGAGGCTGCCGATGAGTGATGAGATTCAAGGGCTTTCGGATGCGGTTCGCTCGCATCTGAAGAAGATCACCCGCAGCTCCGGTTTGCCCGATACGGAGGAGTCCTTCCGGAGGATGGCTGAGGTCTGGCTGGAGAAGAAGCGGCTGTTTGAGGCGCAGATCCACGCTTTGGGCATGGTTGAGGTAGAGTCCTTTGCCAAGGATGATCCCCGGGGAACGCTGCTGCTGTCCTATTCCGGGTCGCTGATAAGTCTGGGCACGCTCTCCGGGGGCGCCAGGCGGGTGGAGTACGCCAGCATCTCACTGCGTGCCGATGTGCCCGATCTGGTGATCACCGAGGGCAGCGGATTGGCCGCGGGTATACACGTAGACGGGGAGGCGGCCTTCTCCAGCGGCCAGGTGCGCAGCACCTCCAGCCTGCTGAAGATCGCCGTCTGTCCGGAAGAAGTCGGCCCGGAGGAGCAGGACAAGCGCATCCGGGAGGCCACGATCTTCCTGACCAATGGATTCGTCAAGATCAACAGGACCGTTCTCTCTCCGGGTGAGGATCTGCCCGACCAGTTCACCAGCCAGGCGATCGTTGCCTACCTGGCCAGAAAAAACGGGTTGACCCAGAAGCAGGCCCGCCAGATCATCACCGATTACCTGACCATGATCGAATCGGGAGTGCTTCTCGGAGAGCGGGTCCCTCTGGGAAAGATCGGCAGACTGTTCTTGAAAAAACGGGCCCCCCGCAAAGCCCGGGTGGTCGTGAATCCGGCCACGGGCAAGGAAATCACGGTTCCCGCCCGGCCGGAGGAGGCGGTTCCCAGGATCTCATTCAGCCGCTCCCTGAAAGAGCGGGCGCGCCGGGTCGAGCTGGAGTAGATGGGCAGGCCCCACACCCTGGATAATGAACTGGCAGAATGTCGTTACAAATTGGCGGGAGCTGCTGCTGAGCGGAGGGCTCCTGGTCGGCGCCGTGCTGGCCGGCATCCTGCTGCACCTCCTCCTCTCCCTGGTCACGAGAATCGCGGTGGGACGGAACGCCGAAAGAGGCGGTTTGATCGTTTCCTCGGTGATCCGGCACATGAAGGGTCCTATTCGTCTGGCTCTGCCCCTGCTGATCGTGGCCGCGGTTATGCCCTTCGTCCAGCTGGCGGAGAATCTGCTCAATTTACTGCGCCACGGTATCAGCATACTGGCGATCGCAACAATCGCCTGGATCGTAACGCGCTCCGCCTCGGTGCTGGAAGATTACCTTTTCGACAAGTACAAGATAGACAGCGAGGATAACCTCAAGGCGCGCAAGATCCGCACCCAGATGGTCTATCTCAAGCGGGTGTTCGCCGTGATCGTCGGGGTGATCGCCCTGGCCCTGATCCTGATGAATTTCGACAGGGTCCGGCAGTTGGGCACGACCATCCTGGCATCGGCGGGGATCGTGGGCATCGTTCTGGGCTTCGCCTCCCAGCGCACGATCTCCCTGCTTTTTGCCGGCTTCCAGGTGGCTTTGACTCAGCCGATCCGTATCGACGACGTGGTGATCGTGGAAAATGAGTGGGGACGAATCGAGGAAATCACCCTCACCTACGTGGTGGTTCGCATCTGGGACAAGCGAAGGCTGGTCGTGCCGATCTCCTACTTCACCGAGAAATCCTTTCAGAACTGGACCCGGGTTTCCGCTGACCTGTTGGGAACCGTATACCTGTACTGCGACTATACGGTTCCGGTGCAGGCGATTCGGGAGGAGCTGAAGCGTATTCTCGAGGGCAGCGATGACTGGGATGGAGAGGTTTGCAGCGTGCAGGTGACCGATGCCACCGAGCGGACCATGGCCGTGCGGGCTCTGGTGAGCTCGGCTGACGCCTCCCGTCTCTGGACCCTGCGCTGTCAGGTGCGGGAGCAGCTTATCGATTTCATCCGGAGGGAGTTTCCCGAGAGTCTACCTCGCTTTCGGGCACAGCTCGACTCAGAGAGAGCATAGGGTAGACGGGGCCTCGGCACGGCCGCTACGCTCAGGCACGCTGGCGCTGGCCAAAGCGCCGCTGAAGCGCAGATTTCCTGCAACCTTCCCGGCTGTTTCCCTGTCCATCTAATCAAATACTACAATTTTCTCGAATTTTACTGGAGTAGGGGGTGTCGTGTTGGCCAGAGGAAAACCGGATATCGACTCGGAACGCTGCAAGGGTTGCGGTCTCTGCGTGAAGGCCTGTCCCGAATCCATCCTCGAATTGGCGGAAACGTTCAACAAGCAGGGACACCACCATGCGGTTTGTGTCAGTCCCGAGCGCTGCACGGCCTGCATGTTCTGCGCCATCATCTGTCCGGATAGCGCCATCGAAATCTGGCGCTATGCAAAAGCGGGTTGAGGGGGCTCGTCGTGGCTGAACCCGTATTGATGCGCGGCAATGAGGCGATAGCGGAGGCGGCGATCATCGCCGGCTGTCGTTACTACTTCGCCTACCCCATAACCCCGCAGAATGAAATCGCAGCCTACATGGCCAGGCGGATGCCCGAGGTCGGCGGAACCTTCCTCCAGGCTGAGAGCGAGATCGCGTCGATCAACATGGTACTCGGCGCCGCCGCGGCCGGGGGCAGATGCATGACCTCCTCCAGCTCACCGGGAATCAGCCTCAAACAGGAAGGCCTCTCCTACATGGCGGGTACGGAGCTGCCCGGCGTCGTGGTGAACATGATGCGCGGCGGGCCGGGGCTGGGCAATATCGCCGGAGCTCAGGGGGATTACTTTCAGGCCACCAAGGGCGGAGGTCACGGGGATTATCACATGATCGTGCTGGCCCCCGCTTCGGTGCAGGAGCTGGCCGACCTGACCGTGGACGCCTTCGATCTCTCCGACAGGTACCGGATCGTGACCATGATCTTGGGAGATGGGTTTCTGGGACAGATGTCCGAGTCCCTCCTGCTGCCGGAGCCGCCGAAAAAGCGTTACGACAAATCCTCCTGGATCCTCGA
>Ga0315551_10001907_pt1 | contig 15585 bp, 18 predicted proteins | sample SalMarSW160290MG_FD_203678 | JGI IMG/M metagenome (GOLD analysis project Ga0315551, IMG submission 203678) | Salt marsh sediment microbial communities from the Plum Island Ecosystem LTER, Massachusetts, United States - Salt Marsh Sediment SW1602-90 ... | reverse complement strand
CTGTTGGAGCTAACCGTCCATTTCGGGATACCTATGGGAATCTGTATCAACAAGTCTGACATCAACTCTGCCATGACTTCTCGTATTGAGGAGTATGCCAAGAAACACGAAGTGAAAATCCTGGGTAGTATCCCCTTTGACCCAGCAGTAACACAAGCACAACTGGCAGGAACCACCGTTGTTGAACATCAGATCAATGGAGTATCCAAAAGTATTGAGCTCTTGTGGTCAAATCTGAATGAGGAATTCAAAGCGAGGGTGAACTCGTCCCTAACCAGAGAAACGAAGAGATGAGAATCTATAGAAATTAGTATGGAGTTTACAACATGAAAGTCGCAATACCAACCATAGACGGAATCTTGTCCGCTCATTTTGGACAATGCCGGGAGTTTACAATTGTGGAGATTGACCTTGAGACAAAGAGCATCATTAGGTCTGAGACAATGACTCCGCCCCCCCATGAACGAGGTGTGTTCCCCTCTTGGTTGAGCCAAATGGGATGCAATCTCATAATTGCCGGTGGTATGGGAAGGCGAGCCATCAGCATGTTTGAGCAGAGCGGCATCGAAGTTGTTATTGGTACACCAAATGGAAAGCCCGAAGAAATTGTGATGGCTTACTTAAAAGGTGAGCTTACCACTGACGCCAATCCGTGCGACGACCCTGGCTTTCATGGTGACAAATCCTACGGGGATTAGCAGTGTCAGGTGGTGGCTTGCCTGAGGGGTGGGTTCCTCATATGAAATGATTGGCGACTCCCCTGGGGCAGATGTGGACATCTGCCGCCCACGAGCTTACTATAGGTATTCAGTAAGGTGTGCCTACACGAGCTTTAGATACGGCACGGCGTTGGCAATGAGTTCGCCGGGGCCCTCTTTTTGGTAGCGGTAGTAGCCGGCGGCAGCGATCATGGCAGCATTGTCGGTGCACAATTCAGGCGATGGGTAGAATAGGCGGCGATTCTGCTCACCAAGGCGTTCAGTGAGTAACTTGCGCAAGCGGCTGTTGGCAGCCACTCCACCGGAAAGAGTAATGTCGGTTATGTTTCTTTCAACAGCCGCCCGGACGGTTTTTTCTACCAATACCGCCACCGCTGCTTCCTGAAACGAGGCGGCGATGTCGGCTTTGTGCTTTTTAATATCTTTTTGGTTCAGTTTACGAAGATAGACAGCCACTGCGGTTTTCAGACCGGAATATGAGAAGCGGTAACCCGGTTCCTTCAGAACGGCTCGCGGGAATTTGACGTAGTTAGGATCGCCCTCATGCGCCAGCCGGTCAAGCTCCGCTCCACCAGGATAGCCCAAGCCAAGCAGCTTGGCGACCTTGTCAAACGCTTCGCCGGCGGCATCATCATGAGTCTGCCCCAATAACTCATAGTCGCCGAATTGTTTGACCTCCACCAGCATGGTATGCCCGCCGGAGACAATCAAAGTTAGATGATGGGAACCCAGTTGGGGATGTTCCAGCAGGTTGGCGGCTATATGTCCCTCGATGTGGTTCACCGGCACGAACGGTATATTCTTGGCGTAGGCTAGTCCCTTGGCGAAAGTCAACCCTACTAGAAGAGGTCCCACCAGCCCCGGCCCCATGGTGGCTGCTATCAGTTCAACATCATTCAGAGCGATTTTTGCCTCGGAAAGGGCCTGGTTGTAGATCGGGATAATTGTTTTGAGATGGGCGCGGCTAGCAACCTCCGGAACCACCCCCCCATACTTACTGTGAACGGTTTGAGAGAGGATGACATTCGACAGTATCTCCCGCCCGTCACGTACGACCGCCGCCGAGGTTTCGTCACAGGAAGTCTCAATCCCTAAAACGAGCATGGCTATTGGACGATGATTCTCACAGCGTCGGCTGATATCTTTTTCACTTTGAAGTGTGAGGGGCAGTCAACTTTTACCGAGGTCAAACCGTTGGAATCAATTAGCCGAAAATCCGCCGAAGCAATCAGAGTGCTGCGATCAAGGTCATCGATCTCCTCAGGCGGGCCGGTGAGTTCGATCCGCAACGTGGCTGGAAAAGTGAGTGCCTTCTTATTCGGCGGCGCATTGTAGACAACGATTGGTACATCCTCAAAGATTCTTGTCTTGACGGCGACAATTTCTACTGTCACCGTCACCGAATCCGGTTGAAGTTCTATCCTGTAGCCGGGAGGTTTCACCAGAGGTAGAGTTAGAGTCAGGTTGTTTCGCAGCCCGGTCAGTTCCTTGGGTATAGTTGAAACGGTGGTATGCCGGCGCACAAGCGACCGTGCTCCAATGAGCGTCACCTCCGAAGGTTCCGGGCTGGAAATCTTACTCACCGCAAAACCTTCATCAGGCACCGGATTGATATCGGGAGTCACCTTGACGGTCATTTCCGACTGGTGGTCGATATAGAGCCTCAAAGATGTTGGTGAAACAACTTCGTCGAGTGTAACAAGGTTACCGACGTCGAACAGAGAGACGTTCGCCGTGGTCAGATTTATATTATGGTGTCCAGTTGGCAGTTGGACGGCATGTATTTTTACTCCTCGTTCACGCCACTTCTTACGGAGCAATTGCTTTCCTGAGGCATGTACCACAACCATCAAGGAATCGAGAGGAGCATCCATCAGAGTTAGTTTTTCGTCCAGAACGATTTCGGTTATGGGGAGTTGCAGTCGATGGTGGTAGACCTTCTCAGTTACCACATGAAACCACAACACAAGCCCGGCTGCTATGGCTATAACCTTAAGCCAAATGTTATCGAAAAGTTTCACTACGGCATTCCATCAAGTCCATGATATGTCGAACCGACATTCTGGACACGCTGGCTCCATTGTAATATATCGTTGTCCGACAATCAACTTTTTAATCGGGAGGCCAGCCCCGTCAGTCCACCCTCTCAGGGTTATTCCACAGGAAACGGGTGAGGCCTTTGTCAGTACCAATCCAGATGTAATCACCGTCAATCACTAGGTTGTAGACGTAGTTTGATGCCAGACCATCTTCAGTTGTGAACTCACGGGTAAACTGATTTTTGTTTTTGAAGAAGATAACAGTCATCCCTTTGTCTGAACCAAGGGCCGCAATGGTATCATTGACAGCCAGTGCCCGAGGGACGAACTTTTGGTTAGTCAGCCGAAATGGTTCCGTTTCACCAGTCTCGATGTTCAAACGGACAACACCGCCCTCGGAGGCAAACCAGAGGTCGCTTTCATAACTTTCGATATCATACACCCCATTGAAGAGTACCAAATTCGGGTCCCGGAACTTCTGAAGTCTACCAGATGGTAGTTTGAGACGGTAAGCGCCAGAACTAGCGGCAATCCAGAGAGATGAGTCCACCTGTTCCAGGTCATAAATCACGTCATTAAAAAACTGCCCGGGCCGGACTAGACGCACAGAGTCCTCAGCGGCGATGACAACACTCAATCCGGCAGCAGTGCCGACGAAGATGGAGTCGCCAATGACTTTGACGCATATGACGTTGTCGTCGCTCAGCCCAGAGCGGCTTGAGAACCGTTGTGTGATTCTTTTCGTTTCTTTGTCCAGATAGAGTAATCCTACTGGAGTACCGATGAAAATGCTGGTGTCGTTTCCGTCAAGACAATTAACATCAACTGCGGGAAACTCGCTGTCAAGGCCCGACTCAATATGAAAGAAACTGTTATTCTTGAGATTAAAAACTGATAAGCCCGACCGGTAACTATCGAATATCGCCCCCCCGATCCATAACAGATCGTCATGTTTTAATAGGGCATTTACCCGGTCTTGGAGCAAACCAAAAGGCAAAAGATCGATCATGCCCGAGGTAATACCGGCTCTGGCCGAGCCGTACCCCCAGGTGCCGATCCACAGGATGCCGGTGCGGTCATCAACAATGTCGTTCAGAGCAAAGTAGCGGCCATAGTAGTCAGTGATTTGGCCTTCACCGGTGTAGTCGAAGCCAATCGGCGGGAACATGATCCGGGGTGGTTTAATGTGCACACTACTGTTGTCGAAATCGGGCAGCTCACTTATCGGCAGCCATTTGTAGAAAAGGGAGTCGTACTCAAACAAACCTCCTGATGTTTCGGCAATAAGCATTCTATCAAAGGAATCAACCCAGATTCTTGTAATATTCTTGCTATCAATCCCGTCCACACTGGTCAGCGGATCTTCCCACTTGTCTTGAAACTTGTTGTACCGGGTAATCCCTTCCGTAGTGGCGAAGTACACATAATTCTCGGAAGCAGCTATGTAGTTTACGAAGTTGAAGTCGGCATACGTAACGGCCTGCCCCTTTAGTTTGGCGGCTACCACCGGCAGACAGTGGAAAACGACTAAGCAAGCGACGATTAGACGAAACATGCTATTCATAAATTAATGAGAATTCGCGGTGCCAATCATGTTATGTGTAAGGAAGTTGCTCATGATACCCAACCCTCAAATTAAGCCTTCTTGATACTGCTTCTTTCCATATGCCTTCGGTACTTGTTCGCGTACAGATGCGCTAACCTCAAAGGTTCAGGCAATCGGAAACCTCGCAAGCACTCTACAATTATTCTTTTTGCTTGAGCCAGGTTGCATTTGTAAGCAGGGGATATAACAATTGGTTTAACGTTGTCTTTACTGCAGTAGATTATACCAACCTCCTTCGTACGGATGACGATAGGTTGGTAGTTCCCCTTGGTGGAACCGATCGGGCGGTGGCGTCCCGCCAACAGCTTTCGGGCGCATCCAACAGTCGGTTTGTCAAAGGCGATCCCGATATGGCAGGCCATACCGCACAAATTGGGGTGGGCCAATCCATGTCCATGAACTATGAGCAGCTCGGGGTCGCTTGTAATCTTTGCCAGAGCTTCGATTATCACCGGTCCTTCCCGGAAATAAAACAAGCCAGGGTAGTATGGGAAATTAACTGAGTCGAAGTGATACGTCTGTTCAACTATTTCGATCTGGGGAAAAGATGTGACGACCGCTGCGGCAAACACGATTTCACCACCTGACCCATAAGAAGTGTCGACAGCCGCAATCAGCTTGGGGTAGTCAATGTTGCCATGTAACTCTACCAATCTGGCCATCTCATCTTGAATTGCCCCCGCCTCCGCCTTGGATGTCGGCCAGTCATGAAGCCTTCGATATTTCACCTACCAGAACCTTTTTATGCTGTTTCACCCAACCCGAACCAAAGGCGGTTGTAGAGACACCTGGCTCGAGAATGGAACATTACGCCATCCAGGTGTAGCAGGAAGGCTTAGCATCACACTCTCCGATAAAACCGAAACAGGCTTTCAGTATAACTACATAACATACATTAACCTATTATGAATTGTCAAGATTGCGCTCATAGCCGCCGTCTTTGACCGAACCTACAGACTGTGCCGGATCATCCAGCGCCCGCTGGATTTCAGTCCTGATTTGCCGGCAGCCTCCCTCCATTCTTAATTAAGTATAGTTCACTTGATTCTGAAGCGGAAAAAGCCGGAGCGAGCCATGCCGGAGCCAAGGCTTCTGATGCGTTCCACCGTTATCCACGGATAGTTGCGATTGTTATTAAACAGAGGAATGTGAAAGTCGCAGGCCTCAGAGCATCCCGTAGCGACTATATACAATTTTTTGCCTTCATCATTGACGAGCATGTTTATGACGACATACACAGACCCCGTTCTCCCCTTTTCATCGTGAGCTATGAACAAATCCCCCGGAGCAATTTCATTATCCTTTATCGAGTCGCAATTCTCGGTCAGACTCAGATAGGAAGTATTGCGCATACAGAGATCGAGAAAGCGGAAATACTCAAAGGGGCTGGGTTCTCTCGTCTCTGATGGCTTGAAAAAGACCTTGCCAATGCCGGTGTATACCGGTTTACCTTTGAGCCAGTCTTCGTATCGTAAGGTGTCGCCCAGCTTGGGGATGACGTGCAGGTCAAATTCGCATTGGTGGTAACGAAGAAACTCTGCCAGGATTCTTAAAGGGATAGCATAATCTCTAAAAACTGGCCCCTTCCAAGGGAGGTGGACAACTCGCGAAATCTGGTCAGCCTCGAACGCTTTGCCTCCTTTCCAGATACCGACCGGTTTCCACCGATGCCAAAGGGGAAAGTGTGAAACCCAGTTTTGAAATGGTGTCAGATCAGCCGAGTCAGGTCGCCGGTAGCCCACGGGCATTTCAAATTCCGTTTCAAACGTGAAAACGGTGTCTTTGATACTGTAGAAATCATAGGTCTTGAGATACCAATCGCGAAGAGTTTCAGGTTGGCGGCCCTCATCGCCATAAGCAACTGCCAGGAAAATGATAGAAACACAGATGATTAGTGTCGAAGCAACAATACGCATCAGCCTTTCATTTCCCTACACAACTTACTGGCCCGCCTGAGGTGGAGTATTGTAATAGATCCGCCAACTAACAGTCCGATCACCATAACCTCACACAACTGATGCCACCAGCCCCAGCAGCTCTTTGGTTTTTGCGTCCAAGGTGCCATCTCAGTAAACCGTAGAGTCAGGGGCAAAGAAACGCTTTACATCAAGATTATAACGGGAGAGGACAACTTTGTTGAGCCGTTCCCCTTCCTCTTTGTACTTTTGTACCCTATCTGACATGATTTTCTCCAATTTTCGGCGAATATAGCCTAAGGGCTAATCGGGTGCAATAGAAAAACCTTTTTTGTTCTGGTCAGTTTATCGAATGGTGCTCTATAGTGAACCATGATATTAAGGGGTAATTGTTAGATGTTCTTAATCATGACTCCCGCCAGGCGGGCGGCCTCTATTCTTCGCTAAGTGGTTCAGGTTCCGTTCTGGTTGCCGGTGGCCGGTGGTGCCTCTTCCGCGTCGGTCCCCGTCTTCTCGAGATATTTTCTAAGGGGGGAAAAAATGAACAGGATCAAAAGAAGAGCCGGAAGAAAAATCGAGAGATACCGAACTAGAATAGGAACTTGAACACTCGACACAACCGGGCGAGGTTCTGTGGGCTGGCCATGTTTCACCCATCCCCCGTGGTCGTCAGGTAACCAGCAATCTTCTCCCGCCAGAAAGCCATACGATGGGCCATAGATTGCGTGGAGTACGAGAGACGTTAACACGTACAGCAGAACTATGCCAATCAGTAAAAGAACGGCATTACGCATGGTGTATTATACAAGACGGTCTGTAGAAGTCAACCCGGCATGGTGACAGGTAGGATTCAAATAGTGTCCAGGAAAAAGTGCAAAAAACAGTTGAAAAAAAGTGCTTGACATTCCAATAGTGATCGGATAATATGTATTAAGAGGGAGATTTTTGAGAAATGAACGTAGGCAAGTCGGGCAATAATCTAAAAATAAAGGTGTTAATATGAAAAGGCTGATCGCACTGCTGGTTGCGGTGGGCTTCTGTGTGATGCTATTCGTGCCGCCTTTGGCAGCTAAGGATCATGACCCGGCTAAGCCGCTGCCCTGGATGGATCCAGGTGCAAGGCCGAACGGAGATGAAGGAGGTTGGCACGATGTTGACTCTGTTAAACCAGAAGGAATTGGACAATTATTATTCAGCTACGAAGTAGGCTTTTCAAAGTATTTCACTTTTTATTTCGCACCTAAAACTGTTAAGAAAAACAAGTTCTTTAAGGAACATGAAGAAACTGATCTCCAAGATTCTAATAGAAGCGGAGCAGCTTCTTCAAGATAAGAAGCATCCGGAAGCACTAAGTAAGCTTGTTGGGGTTGAACCCTCTTCTTTAACAGGTCGTGATTACGGTTATTATTGCCTTCTGATTACAGAAGCGAGTTTACGAACAGGGCATTATTCAACAATTCGAATTGACGATGCGATTGAGGTTTTTCGATTTAGCCAGGAAACGGAGAAATTCGCGAGGGCTAAGTATCTCAAAGGTTGGTATTTATCGACTTCGGGTAGATTTCCTGAAGCGAAAGAAACTCTCTTGGAAGCTTATGCGAATTACCTACGGTGTAATAAGCTTTATGAAGCTGCAGGTGTTCTAAACAGACTATCGTTCGTTGCCCATCACACTGGCAATATCGAATCTGCAATCAATAACCTAAAGAAATGCTTGGACATTTTCGACAGAATTGGCGATGAGCCGAACTCGATAAGAATAGCCCGGAACATAGCTTTCCTATATTACGAAGCAGGAAACTTACAAGAGGCATTATCAGTTTACTCAGCCCATCCAGTCTCGGTAACGAAACACGGCGTGAAGGATGTTCTGATTGCCTATTCAATGTCCGCCATCCCACATGCTCTCAAGGGAGACATTGCCACAGCTAAAAAGACAATCGAAAAATGCAAACCATATCTGGACAAATATGTCCGTGAAAAAGCCATCTACTTTGAAAACCTTGGCTTGATTTCTATCCTCGATCACGATTACAAAGCCGCCGAGAAAGCGCTGACATCCGGACTTGATATCTCGCTTGAAATCGCTCCTGAATCCGCCTTGGTCTCTCAAATCAAACGCCTCTTCGGTGACCTGTATGTTGCTATGAGTGGGACCGGAATGGATTCCCGTTTTCACGGGAATGAAAAAGACGCGTCATTCCTGCGAAAGCAGGAATCCAGTATTGCCCTGGCAGAGAAGTATACCTCTGAAGCGCTGGCAGTGGCGGAGAAAATCAATGAGCGTGTCGAAATCTCCGCCTGCTGGCGCGTCTTCGCGCGAGTTGAACAGCATCGCGGTCATGATGCGACTGCACGTGAATGGTACAAGAAAGCGATTGATCTGTTCAATCTGATAGGTTCCCGCTACGAGCTGGCAGTTACACGGTATCTGGCCGCTACCTCCGGGCTGTACGCCAATGCTGAGAGGATAGCAATGCTCTACCTGGCACGAGAGTACTTTGAATCCGAAGACGTCAGGCATTATGTCGAAAAGATTGACGTCCAGCTTCGCCGGACGCAATGGCCACGAAGGAAAGTCACGAAATCAGAAAAGCCAGGTATTGCTTGTCCTACAATCATTGCCGTCAATCCCCAGATGAAGAAGCTGGTGGAGTTTGCCGAGCACGTTGCTGAGTCGGAGATGACGGTGCTGCTGACCGGCGCTACCGGCACAGGCAAGGATATCTTTGCGCATTATATTCACTACCATAGTGGTCGTCCGGGAGAGTTTGTGGCGGTGAATGCGGCTGCCATACCTGACACGATGATTGAAGCGGAACTGTTCGGCAGCGTCAAAGGGGCTTTTACCGGTAGTACAGATCGCCCCGGTTTGTTTGAGCAAGCGGAGAAGGGGACTTTCTATCTGGATGAGATAGCTGATGCCTCGGCTGAGTTTCAAGTGAAGCTGCTGCGGGTTCTTGAGAGCCGGGTGGTGAGGCGTTTGGGGGAGAACAAGACCCGCAAAGTCGATTTCAGGTTGATCGCAGCCAGTAATCACGATCTGCGTCAACGGATGCGGGATAACTTGTTTCGCCTCGACCTGTATCACCGTCTGAATGAGATATGTATCGACCTGCCGCCTTTAGGTCAGCGCAAGGGTGACATCTCAGCGCTGGTGGAACACTTTTTGACTTTTGCCGGTTTTGATTTAAGTGATGGCAACGCTGGGGATATCGAGCGCCTGGGCCGGATTCTGGCGCGGCACCGCTGGCCTGGGAACGTGCGTCAGCTTAGGACCGAAGTGAGCCGCTTGTGGCTGTTGGCAAAGAGTGACGTGGGGCGGATGCTTGAGCTGGCACAACAGAGCACGCCGGAGTCTGAGCGGGATGAGTTGCTCGAGGTGCTTGCGCAAGCTGGCGGCAACCAGACAAAAGCGGCCAGGCTGTTGGACGTCAGCGAAGGCTCCATCCGCTATCGCATGAGAAAATACTGCATTAAGAATACCGACTGATTTTTTTCTCAACACCCTTCAAGACCTTTCAAAGAAGCCCCTAAGCTGCTTTGAGCTTTACGAATTTGCGAGTTTTTCGTAGATCTCTCAACGAGGCCAATTCTTTTCACCTCTGATGTTTACGGTAGCGGTCGTAACTTCCTGAGACTGGCCTCGTAAAGTTCGTGGAGCATCTATCCCACAATAGGGTCGCGTTCGTATTTCGGCCACATCACATTCTATTGGTCCCCAAACAGTTAGGAGAAACAACGGGGTGGCAACGCCACCGGCACAGATGTTGCCATAAGATAATGCGAGAGTTTTGCTGTTCTCGACTTATTCGTTCGGGCGCGTGTCACCCCCTGCCGGGTCCGGGTAGTAAGCAATGTAGCACTTTGGAGCAAGAGACCGGGCCCGACTGGGGAAATATGAAAGGAGGTGATGCTATGGTGCAACGGTCAAGCACGATCCCTGCGATCGCGCCGGAAAACGGATTGGCTTGACAATCTATGAGAAGAAACTTAATTAGTCGGAGGAAATCATGTTGAAATCAAAGATCATCCGGAAAGTCAAAATCGCCCTTACAGGTCTTTGTCTGCTATTTAACGTTTGTATAGCAACATCGACTTTAGATGGGCGGTGGGTCTATGTTGATACTGATGACGATGGAGAGCCGAATTATAAGTATTGCGCGAAACCAGGATCTGACTGTGAAACTGAAGTTCATGCCACTCCGCGTCCCTTGACTGTTCTTGACCGGCTTCGTCTGAGGTAAATAGTTGTATAAACAATTGGTCGGAGCCTGCCTGACTAACCGGGTAGGCTCCACCAGTTTAATGTGTGCGTCAGGCAAGGAAAAACATCATATGCAAAAAGCAATACTCTTTCTAACCGTTTTTATCAGTCTCTTTCTTGCTCCTTGGTGTCAGGCGGAATCACTTACTATCATCGATGAAATGGCTCTCTCTGCTGATAAAGCGGGCTACGGTGGTAAAGAACACGGGAGACTTTATGTTACAAGCGTCTATCTTGCAGGGGATACCGCATTAGTAGCTACGAATGCTGGGCTTTTGGCTAAGTTTTCCTGTCAAGCGCCCTGGGAGAAAATCTTAGATCGTGAACCCTTTGGTAACAACTGGTGGGAAGATTTTAAGAAGGCTCAAGAAAAGAATGTTCTTTTTTCCCTCGGACGCTTGTGGCGAATAGCAGAAACCGGCGACCTTGTCGTATTCGACAAATACATTAGTCTGATGTATACAATCAGCCTGCAAAATCAGGACAAGATCAAAGCCCGCCTCTGGAAAGACCCCGATGAAAAATCGCATATAAGTGCTGTGAATACTTTCGGTGACCTCATTTTCTACGGGATTAGTTCAGGCTACCATAATTCAATCTTGGCGGTATCGCGCTTTGACCTATCGGATTATCATCGGGTGTTTGAGTGTCCGAGAGCATTAAAGCAGAGACTTGATTCAGTATGGGCGGATCCTGAATGCTTTCCTGCCTTCAATCCCATTGACACCACTATCTGGTTGGCGTTTATGTTCTACAACTATATCTATGTTGTTGATATGAACGGCCGGCTTCTGGATAGTGTTGAGATTACTGCTTCTGACTTCCGCATGCCCCAACAACCAAGATCGCGTATGCACTCGAATGCGGTGTTTCGGGATTGGATATCTAAGTGTACACCTGTCTTGTCATTCCAGTACGTATCGCCGGGCCATTTTGTCCTCCAGTATGATGGCGGTTGGAGGAAACTCGAAGCTGATTCAATACTGCTTTATTCAACCCTTGTCTGTACAGCCAGCCGCCAGTCGGTGGAGCTTGAGGTTGATAAGGACTGGCGGATTGTAGGCGTTCAGCCTGATGGGCGGGTGATCTTTGCACATTATCTTATGAAAGATAACAAAGCGAAAGAAATAATACTGAGCGTAGCAAGGATCGAGCCATGAAGGACAATAGACAATAGGGTGGCAGATGTGGACATCTGCCAACCACAAAGAAAAAACGAAAAAGCTTTGCATGCAAAAAGCAGTACATTGATGTCTGGTTGTATCGACGAAGGTGTAACTTTGGGACTTAAGGTAAGAAGTAGCTGCTGAGCTTTTTAGGAATGAAGGAGGAGATACTATGTTGATGCGAGCAACACTTGGGATCGTCGCCATACTGGTGTTGGGAGCTTTTGCCGGTTGTGGGGATGACGATAAAGGCACCAATAACGGGGGTACTAAAATCCCCTCTGAGCTCGAGGGTACATGGATATTGGACTCTGCAATCGTCGATGGCCAAGGAGCAGCCCTTAGAATTCTGCTTTTCTGGCAAGAAAACACCGTGTCTGCCAGAATGACGATCAAGAGTGAGGGGCTCTACTTGTACGAGGAACTGGACAGCGTGGACTCGGTTATATGGGCTGACACGGGGACATTTTCTGTAAACGGCAACAGCTTTATTTGGGAAACTGACAACCCTTTCGTCAAGAGTGGGACCTGGGAGGTAAGTGGCAACAAATTGATCATTAGAGCCACCTTTACTTACCTCGGACAACCTCATCAAGCAGAAATTTTTGCAACGAAGTAAACAGCCGGCTCGGAAGCGGGATGTGACGACATGCTAGGAATGCAAAAAGCAAAGTTCTTTCTAACCGCTTTTTTAATCAGCCTATTTCCGGTCGTTTTATCCCACGGAGAATCACTCAAAATCATCGACGAGATGACGGTGCCGGTTGACGAAACGACTTACAGTAGTAAAAAACACGGAAGACTTCAAATCTCACGTGTCCATCTTGAAGGTGACAGTGCCTTTGCCGCTACTAAGAGCGGAGTTCTGGCCAAGTTTTCTAATGAAGAATCCTGGCGGAGAATATTAGATTGTGAACCGTATGGTAACAACTGGTGGGAAGACTATGAGACGGCCAAAAAAAAGAATGTTCTTTTTGGCCCTTGGAGCTTATGGCGGATAGCAGGGATTCACGAACTTGTAGTATTTGATACCTACCTTGGTTCTCTATACAGCATCAATCTGCAAAATCGGAATAACGTCACAGCCAAACTCTGGAAAAGCCCCGGTGAGAAATTCTCTATATCAAGAGTAGCTGTTTACAATGGCCTTATTCTCTATAGTCTTAGTTCAGGCTACCATGATACAATTCTGGCTGTGTCGGGACCTGACACGTCGGATTTTCATATGGTGTTTGAGTGTCCACCGACATTAAAGCGGAAACTCGATTCTATATGGGCGGATCCATACTGCAGTCCAGCCTTCAATCCTATCGACAGCTCGATCTGGCTGGCGTTTGACTATTACGATTATATCTATATTGTTGATTTTAACGGTAAGCTGTTGGACAGCATAGCTCTTGATGCTTTCGACTTCCGACTTCCCCAATCGCCGCTCTCGCGCATGAAATCGCAAGCGGTGTTTGACGACTGGTATTCTAAGTGTACCCCGGTCAGGTCATTCTGGTATGTCCCATCAGGCCATTTTCTTCTTCAATATCGCAGTGGCTGGGAAAAGCTGGAAGCTGATTCGATACCGCGTCATTCAACACTCGCCTGGACAGCAGACCGCCGGCCGGTTGATTTAGCTGTTGACAAATCTTGGCAGTTAGTAGGAGTAGAATCTGATGGGAGAGTGATCTTTGCGGAGTATCTGGTAGAGGACAACAAGTGCAAAGAAGTTATACTGCACGTGACAAGGATCGAACCGTGAAGGATAATAGACAACAGGGTGGCAGATGTAGACATCTGCCGACCACAAAATAATAAAGGATGCGTACTATGATGATACGAATAACTATCGTCGTCCTCGCAATACTCCTATTGGCAACTTTTTCCGGTTGTGGCGATGACAATAAAGGCTCCAATAACGTAGGTAATAAAATCCCGCCCGAACTGGTAGGTACCTGGACATTTCAGAAAGCGACCGTCGATGGCGATAGCACATCTCTTGTCTATATAATTGGCTCCGTGCCCGCTAGAATCACGATCAGCGTGGAAGGGTCCTATGTAATTGAAGCGCTGGGCAGCGAAGACACTGTTCAGTGGTCTGAAACGGGTATTTTCTCTGTAAACGGTAACAGCTTTGCTATGGATACCGAGAACTCATACTTCGAAAATGGCACCTGGTCGGTGAAAGGAAACCAGTTGACCCTGACAGTCGATATAGCAGGACATACTGTTGTGATCATTGCAGCAAGGATCGAACCATGAAAAATCATAGAGCTATATGGTGGCAGATGTGGACATCTGCCGACCACAGAATAGTTTCATCAATACTAATAGGAACAATACTTGTCTTAGCCTCCTGCGGGACCAACCCTGCCTACACCGCTTTCTGTAAAAGTATCGCTGAAATTTCAGAAGACAATGCTGATTGGCATCTTGCCATCTACCTTGATGTCCATGCCTGTTTGTCGTGCTGCGAAAATATGGAAGCTTGGCAGGAGCTTGAAGAGAAACTCCCTGGATGTGGTGGTGCTTTGTCGCTCTGGGCACCTCTGGAGGATTCAATCGATGTTGCGGTAGCTATGGAATTGGAAGGGATGAAAACGCCGGTTCGGGTTCTCAGTGCAGAGTTGGTGGAAGCTCTCAAGTGGGAAAAAGCCAGAACACCTATTAAGGTTCTGTTTAACAATCAGTGTGAGCCAATGAAAGTGATAGGTCCATCGGGCGGACGCATCCATTCGAGGCGTGTTATCGAACAACTTTTAACTGAAATATGTTCAGAAAGACAATAGGTTGGCAGATGTGGACATCTGCCGACCACAGTAATGTGGTTACAGCCAAACTGCCGACACCCTAACTTTTAAAAAAGGAGGTTCTGAAAATAAATCATGGATTCTTCCAAGCATGGGACTCGAATGGACACGCGAGCACGTCTGAGAGAACAGAGAAAAAAAGGTTGGCTGAGCCACGGGACTTTCTTTGGGCTTGGCTTAGGTACCGGTTGCGGATTTGCTATATCTACATGTGCTGGCACATCTGGATTCTGGCCGGTATGGGCTGTTGCTTTTGTTGCGTACGGCCTGGGCGCCTTGACTGTTCTTGTCTACTGGTGGCTGGCTGACTTAAGATGGAAACCATCCCAAGAGTAACCAGGTCGCCAATCCTGAAGTGTGAGTATAGGCGGTGGATGTAAGGAGGTTGTCCTCGAGTTACTTGACATTTACAGCAATGACTGCTGAGAATGCTGTTGGTGAGTTACACACCACTTGTGGAACAGCCTCTAAGCATCCGGCACCTGTAGGTTGAATGTAGATCAGAATGTAGGTCAACCCCCATGAAGTTTTGACAACAGGGTGGCAGATGTGGACATCTGCCGACCATAAAAAACTATCGATTGATTTCTTCATTTTATTTTCTCCCGATCTTTTAATAGTGTGGGGGTGATTCTTTTTACGAATTTACGAATGGATTCGTAAATCTCATATAAAGGTATTCCTTGTTATTCCACACCTTTAAGAAAACTGCCATAACCTTCCCGTAAACGGATTCGTAAGACCCTCCCGAAATCCATCCTGAACTAGAGTCTTGTGCACTGTACCTATCACCACATTCTATTGATACCCAATCAGTTGGGAGAGGCAATGGGAACGACAATACCCCCGGCACAGATGTTGCCATAAGATAATGTGAGAGACAACGAAGTACCTTTCATTCGAGTGTAATGTCAAGCTGGGACTGGCCGGGTGGTGAACGCGGTGGGTTTTTGACAAGCCAGTGTCGGCAGGATGCAAAGCGGATGTTGGGGTGTGAAAAAAGGCTTTGCCAAGGAGGTGATGCTTCTGGATAGATAGAGCGATTTTCAGGGAGTCCGCTGGTTATAAGCTTGC
>Ga0315551_10001905_pt1 | contig 15606 bp, 9 predicted proteins | sample SalMarSW160290MG_FD_203678 | JGI IMG/M metagenome (GOLD analysis project Ga0315551, IMG submission 203678) | Salt marsh sediment microbial communities from the Plum Island Ecosystem LTER, Massachusetts, United States - Salt Marsh Sediment SW1602-90 ... | reverse complement strand
TGATTCTTAAAGACAAGTGGAGGAACCTCTATTACCGGACCCGCTCGATGACCGGCCGGACCAATTTCCATCCCAAAGCCATTAATATTCACAAGATGGAACTGGTTCGCAGAGTATGTGATATGGACGAGGCGGTTCGCATCAAGGACATTGTCAGCCGTGACGATTATCAGCCTCTGAGCAAAAAAGCCCGGTCGGTTTTGCTTGTCCCCATGACGTCACATGGGCAGAGTATCGGTGTTCTGTCGGCGGAATCGAATAATGTCGACCAGTTCACCGAACGAGACGTACAGATGTTATCTATTGTTGCCCGCTCGGCGGCACTGGCCCTGGAAAACGCTGAATTGCATAAGAAAACGGAAGGGCTTACCATCATCGACGAATTGACTGGGGCACACAACTATCGTTACTTCATCCAGAAGCTCGAGGAGGAAAAGCGGCGTGCTCTTCGGTATAATTTGCCCCTCTCGTTGATTATGGTGGACATTGATTGGTTTAAGAAGTTGAACGACACCCACGGTCACGAGGTTGGCAATATCGTTCTGAAGCAACTATCGCGCATCATCATAAGCTGCGTTCGCGACGTGGACATGTTTGCGCGATACGGAGGGGAGGAATTTGTGGTTATCTTACCGCAGACCCCTCAGCGCGAGGCTACCGTTATTGGGGAACGAATCCGTGAACGGGTTGAAGGCACCGTCTTCAATGCTGAGAACGGTATCAAGCTTAGGATTACCGTTTCGGTTGGAGTGAGCTCGTTTCCTGAGAATGGTAAGTCCCAGGAAGATATCGTCTCGGTAACAGATCAGGCACTTTACCGGGCGAAAGGTGAAGGAAGAAATCATGTATGCGTTATATAAAGAACAACACTGAGAGGTAGTGGTTACAAACCTGTAGCAAGGACAAGCGTATGTTTGAAATCATAAAGCTGATCGGCCAGTTATTCATAGTCGGGTTCCTCGGTGAAACGCCGTCCAAGGATTTTCTTGATTTCCTCGTAGGGCGACAAATCGGGGGGGTTATTCTGTTTGAGGACAACTGCTTGACTCATCAAAAGGCGAAAGAAAACATCCAGAGAATAAGATTGCTGTATGGTACAACTGCGCCCTTTGTTGCCATTGACCAGGAAGGGGGACGAATCTGTCGTCTCAAGGGAGCTCCTGCAGAATTCCGAGCTGCTTATGTGTACGGACGAAACGGCGAGATTGAGCATTTCAAGGAAGACTACACTCGTGCGGCAGTATTCATGGAATCGCTCGGCATCAACTTGAACCTTGCCCCCGTATGCGACATTTTCCTCAACCCAGAGAACCAGTGCCTGATAGATCGATGCTTTGGTAAGTCAGTTGAGTCGGTGACGCCGTTTGTTGAGCAAACCGTAAGAATATCCAAAAGCAGCGGGCTTCTCAGTTGCCTGAAGCACTTTCCCGGACTCGGGGCCTCTTCGATTGACCCTCACCGCGAGACAGCAATGGCAAAGTACGACCTGCTGTTGTGGGAACAGAGGGAGAAGGTCCCCTTTGCCGCCGGCGTTCAAAGTGGAGCTGACATGATCATGACGACCCATATGCGAGTGCCAAATATTGATGCACAAATTGCCACCGGATCGCACAAGATTGTGTCCACCATGATAAGACAGAGCCTTTCCTTTGATGGGCCGGTCATCACTGACGATTTGACGATGTCTGGAGCATCCCCCCTGGGCCACATCGGGCAGCGCGCGGTGGCGGCATTCAATGCGGGTCATGACATTCTGTTGTTCGGACAGGACTTAGAGGCAGCCGACGAAGCGTACACATATTTTCTCAAGGCTGTACAACGAGGAGAAATATCTCAGCGCCAAATAGAGCTTTCGCTGGAGCGGATTGCGGGCATCAAGTTCAAACTGGACAGCCACGCGCTTCGTTGATTGTATTGGGCTATGTCTCTGACAAGAACTCTAAACAGAAAAACCTTGACTCTATTGGGCCTCAACTCCGGCACATCAGCCGACGGCCTTGATATGGCAGCCATAAAGGTTTCCCAAACCAAGAGAGGTCCTGCAGTTAAATTTCTCACAAGCTCCGGCAAACCGTACCCAGTCGAGCTGCAGGAACTAATACTCAACGTGGCTGATTCCAACGAGATTGATTTGAAAACTGTAATACATCTCGATAGCCTCCTGGGTCAGTTTTTTGGTCATGCCGCTGCAACATACATCAGGAAGCTGGCTAAGCTCAACATACAAGTGGACGTGGTGGCTTCTCACGGGCAGACTGTTCGTCACCTTCCGGATAAAGAGCGATACGGCAGATTCTCAGTAAGCGGTACGCTGCAACTCGGATCACTTGACAGCATAGCCGCTATTACTGGAAGGACGGTGGTAGGTGATTTCCGGCAGGCAGATATTGCCGGTGGCGGCGAGGGAGCGCCGATAACGGCCGGTGCCATGCAAAGACTCTTTTCTGCACCCGATGAACCAAGATTAATTGTCAACATAGGAGGCATGGCAAACTACTTCTATTTTCCGGTCAACAGTTCGAAGCTCAAGGCGAGCGCCGCTGATTGCGGACCCGGAAACAGCCTTGGCGATATTCTCTCTCAGCGATTGTTTGGCGAGAAGTTTGATAGAAACGGCACAAGAGCATCGAAAGGAAAGGTATCACAGAGGTTGTTAACGCTGTTGTTGGCCTCTTCGTTCTTCTCCAGCAGGACCGTCTCAACCGGCAGAGAAACTTTTGGTGCTAAGATGGTGCAGAAGATGATAGACTTCGGCGGGCAGTATGGCATTGCCGGTGAGGACCTCCTAGCCACGGCCATGGAGCTTACCGCCACCGCTATAACTGGCAAGGTTCAACCCCTGGTATGCCGAGATAAAAGCCTCTCAAAATTGTATTTGACCGGAGGCGGCAGGAAGAACATTTTCTTAGTGAACAGACTTCGCAGTCGACTACGTGAAATGGAGGTTCAGCAGGGCGATGTGCTGGGAATCGATGCTGATTTCGTTGAAGCTGCAGCATACGCGGTTATGGGTGAAGCATGTCTGCGTTCTGAACCTTTGGGTGTACTAAGAAAAAACAGGAGTGGCCTCGATTCCTCTATTCTGGGAAGAATTGTGCAACCGCCGGTGCGTTCGAGAATATGAGTGACAAAGAAAGTGAAATATCGAAGTTGAAATTCATTACCAGGCTTGCCGCCCGTCTCGGCACCGGCCTGTGCCTTATGGTCCTGGTTTGGAGCTGTGCCAGAATACCCAGCTTGAAGGAAGAAACCGCCGGTACCTTTATCAGAACTCCCTTTGTGCGAGTCCTCCTTCAAGAGAGTTCCGACCGGGCCATGCTTTCAGCCGACGGAGCTTTTGCTATCGAATGCCTCACTGGCGGAGAGCAGACTGTCTACTATTCCACGCGACCCGTACAGGTAAAAAACCAAGGCCTAAGGCTTGATGTTGAAAATCAAGACGGGACTATCATTCAACAGCAGGTTGATGAGGTCAATATTATCCCTCGGGGTCGGGGTAAATGGACTTCCATTGACGACAAAAGATTTCGGGGAATTTTGAAAATCCTCCCCTTCGGACAAATTTCTCGCATAATTAATATCATTTATATCGAAGATTACCTGCGAGGGGTGGTTCCGCCTGAGATTGGAAAGCGGACTGAAAATGAAATTGAGGCTGTCAAAGCCCAGGCGGTAGCTGCTCGAACCTATGCCATGGCCCACCTTCGGCAATACGAGAGGGAACCGTACGACATGAAAGCAAGCATCATCGACCAGGTATATGAAGGGATGGGGGTGGAAAACAGATTGATCAACCGGGCAATTGATGCCACCGTTGGGGATGTTGTTACTTATCAAGACCAGCTTATTGATGCTTACTACCATTCGACCTGCGGCGGTATGACGGATGATATTTCCAATGTGTGGGATCGAAAAGAGATCCCTTACTTGAAGGCGGTGGACGACGGTGAGGCTTGTGCGTGGTCGAAGTACTTCCGGTGGAAAGAAGTATTCACAGAAGCGCAGTTGAGAGGTCGGATTGAACAGTACCTGGCCAGCGATCGCGGTCGTGATTTAAGAATCGGCCGTATACGGGATATGAAAGTCGTCGAGAGAACGCCCGGCGGCAGAGTAGCGCTGTTGCTGATTTACACCGACACTGACGTTTACAAGTTCCGGAAGGACCGCATTCGCTGGGTTATCGGGCGAACATCTAATCCGGATTTGATATTGCCTTCCGATCGTTTTGATGTCATCATTGACCGTGATAGTCAAGGAAATATCGAAACGGTCACCCTCAATGGGAGAGGCTACGGCCACGGTATTGGGATGTGCCAGTGTGGGGCTATTGGCTTATCGCGGACGGGCTGGTCCTTCGATAAGATTCTCAAACACTATTACACTGGTGTTGAAATAAGGAAGTTGTATTGATGTGGGTCCATATCATGAGGACGAGGCAGATGTGGACATCTGCCGTCCACGAGAAGTTTCACCTGTTGGCTTTTGAGTGATTTCATTATGCTTCGCTGCCTCGTGATATTCGCAGCAATGACTCTATCGGTCTCCGCCAATGCCCACGACAATAGGTATGCTCTTGGTCTTAAGGGCGTTGGAGCGGTTCTCTCAGGAGGAGACTCGACCAAGTTCACCTTCCAGAAAGGATATGGCGCCGTTTTTTCGTATCGCTTTTACGATCGATGGCTGCTTGATTTTGATCTCAGCACCTACAAGCTGTACAATGATACCACTGCCGGTTCCAGCTTTGCATTTGGCGGAGGCGATGCCGATGCGACCAGGGCCTGGAAGGCCACCAGGATCGGCGTGCAGGCCAGTCACTACCTGTTTTCACCGAAAACCCCGGTGAACATGACTATTGGCGCCGGCGGTGGGCTGATGATCTGGAAGTTCGTCGACCCGCATAGCGACACCACCTTAAAGGTTCGAGGAGCGTTGAACGAGACGGTTGATTTTTCAGCCTTAGAGATATTCGTGACTGCTGCCGGGGGTATTGAGTTGGCGCTTTCGCGCAGCTTGTGTTTAAAATGGGACCTCCGTACCGATTACCTCACGGCAGTCGGCGCTGAGTTTCAAGCTGATGTCAACTCATCTCGTCCCCGCTGGCTGGTGGGGTCTTCGGTTTCAATCAGCTTCTCGTTTGGGCAGGTCGATTTTGGGAAAAGATGGAAATCTGAAAAGGCCTGGGCAGCGACAACAAGAGAAGTCAAAAAACCTGTAGATGAAACACGTGACAGCGACGGTGATGGCGTGCCGGATCACAGTGACCGATGCCTTGCTACTTGGCGGGGAGCGATTGTTGACAGTTTGGGTTGTCCTATTGACTCGGATGAGGACGGGGTTAGTGACGGACGAGACGATTGCCCGCATACTGACCGTCAGGCGTATGGGAAGGTCGACATATTCGGTTGCCCGATCGATTCAGATTTTGACGGTCTTTCCGATTACCTTGATGCCTGCCCGTTCAATAAGATTGGGGCGAAGGTTGATGCCTCCGGCTGCCCTGTTGATTCCGACGCCGACGGTGTACCCGATGGCCTTGATGACTGCCCAAACACACTGTACGGAGTTGATGTTGACCGTTATGGATGCATTGACTTGTACATGTTTTCCAAGCCGATAGTGCTGAATATTGACTATGTTTCAGGTTCTTTCGAGGTTGATCCGATTAGTCATAAGAAGATAAAAGAACTGGCACGGATATTGAATTTTGTCCCTGACATCAAACTCGAAATAAACGGCTATACTGATAATATAGGAAAACCTCGCGCCAACAAATCTCTGTCTGAAAAGCGAGCCCGGCGCGTGCGTGATTTCCTCGTGGCGCTGGATGTTGCCGCGGACCGCATCAAGGTTTTTGGGCGTGGGGAAAGCAACTTTGTGGCTTCTAATGAGACGGCGAAAGGGAGAGCTAAGAACCGAAGGGTTGAGATTTCCTTTTACCGTTAGCTTGAGAAGGTGACGTGACTCCATATTCCGACTACCTCTTGCATGACTTTGAAGAACGGCGGCAAGACCGCTATGCCGTCGTTGTGTTCTTACCTCGACATTTGGATGAGATGATCGTTCCGCTAAGGGAGAAGTACGACCCGATCTACAACTTGGTCGCCTCTCATATTACGCTGGTTTTTCCTTTTGAATCAACGATGCCGCTTGATGAATTGACAGGAACAATAAAAGCAGAAACTGAAAAGCAGCCATCATTATTAATTGAGCTGAATTCAATTGGTGATTTTTACCCACGTTTCCCTGTGATTTATTGGCATGTCAAAGAGAACGCTCATCTCACCAGGCTGTATTTCAGTTTGTATTCCCGTCTCGGTTTACCCATACCGCACAAGCATTACCTGCCACATGTCACTGTTGCGCGCGAGATTTCCAATCACCGGGTCATGCTGGTGAAGGAGAAAATCGTTTCATACCTGCCGAGTGAGAAATTCTTCGCCCAGACGGTCGATTTAATCACATCCTTGAGTGGCAACCGGTGGGTGTCAGTTAGGACCTTTCCTTTGAATGGTCTTGAGCGTTCCTCTACTTTATAGGCAAATAATAAGCGTCCCGAAGGCCGCTTCATAGGAAAGCATCGTTTCTGTAATTTCTTAGAGGTGGCATCAGTTGGCTTAGCCGCTTTTTTGGTGCTTTTTATGTCAGGCTTCACCATGTGAGCAAGCAGCTTCCTTTTGAAAAGACGAATTCTTTGTCGAGGGCTTTTTCAGGTACGTCTCTGGATCAGCGGCCCAGACAGTTATTGCAGCTACTAAAACCAACACGGCGGAAAACGCCGTTACAATTGAAAACTTGCGCATCTCGATATCTCACATAAGTTTGTTTACACGTCTATTCTCCGATTGGACTCAACAATAATATCTGACCCCAATACTACTTATTTTCGTCATAGTTGACCTAAGGCTGGGGGAAAGACAAACAAAAAGTCTTATCAAGCCAAAAATTGCTTGCCAATTGTTTTGAAAACAAGTAGTATGGCCGCAAACAGTTATGAATATTCTCATCATTACACAACATTTCCCTCCGGAAAAAGGAGCCGTCAGGCGCCTTTTTGAGTTTGCCCGCTATTTTGCTCAGCAGGGAGAGCATGTCTCTGTTATGACGGCCATCCCGAACTACCCCGATGGTGTTGTTCCCCAGAAGTACCGGGGGCATTTCTATTATGTCGAGCAAATGGACGGGATAAAAGTCTATCGCAGCTATGTTCTCCCAGCTTCTAACCGCTACCCCGGCAAGAGGATGGTTGGGTTCATTATCTTTTTGATAACGACGGTGATCAATTCTTTCCGGCTGAAGGGGCGTTATGACTTAGTTCTTGCTTCATCACCGCCCGTTACCTCTCCAGTGGTAGGATGGCTGTTGAGCAAGTTAAAGCGAGCCAAGTTTATTATCGAGATTCGTGACCTGCAACCTGAATCCAGTGAAGAATTCGGCAACTTGAAGCAATCGATTTTCACTAGGCTGTTGAAAAAGTTCATGCATGCTTTGTATCGAAAGGCGGAACTGATTATTTCGGCTACTGATGGCATCACCGAATATATGAAAGCCATGGGCTATCCACCTACACGGATAAGAACCATCAAATCAGGGGTAGACGATGTTTTCCTTGATATTAACTCAAACGGTCTCCGGAAGAAATTCGGTTGGGAGGGGAAGTTCCTTGTTCTTTACGTGGGCACCTTGGGATGGGCTCATAGCTTAGAAACAGTGATCGAAACGGCTAGGCTTCTTGTGGATCATCCTGACATCTACTTTGTTTTTGCTGGTGATGGGCAGAAGAAAGGAGTTCTGGAGGGTATGGTTCGAGATTACGGATTGAAAAATGTCAGTTTTATCGGATTGCAGCCTTTGGAGTCGATCCCCTATTTCCTCCAAGCCAGCGATGTGCTTGTTGAGAGCTTGCGGGATGTTCCTATAACCAAGGGAACCTTTCCGTGCAAGCTCTTTGAGTACATGGCCTCAGGTAAGCCAATCGTTTTTGGTGCTCGTGATGGGGAAGCTGTTCATGAACTAGAGAGGGCCGGTGGTGCCCTATGGTTCCCCACAGATGATCCTGAAAGACTCTGCGAGCTAGTTCTGAAAATTAAGTCTGGCGAAATCAACGGGAGGAGACTGGGTCAGCTATATCGTCAACACGTTGTTCGCTACCACCTAAGGGAACTGTGGGCCAATAAATATCTCTCTTTAATAAGAGACCTCTAAACAACTTTCCCCCTCTTTCTTTTGTCAATATTCTTCTCTATATTTCCCAGAGACTCACGTCATGCTGGAGAATAGTAATGTCAATACATCTTGAGACAGAACTGCAGAAACACAAAACGTCAATTACCGACCTGCCGAACCTTCTGATCGGTGCGGATACCGTCGTGCCGACTCTGCATGGCCCCAAGCGGTATGTGAATTTTGACAATGCGGCCTCGACCCCGACCTTTCAGCCAATTACTGATGCCGTTATATCATTCTTGCGCTGGTACTCGAATGTCCACCGGGGAACCGGCTTCAAGTCGCAGCTTTCAAGCTGGGCCTTCGAACGCTCGCGCGACATCGTAGCGGAGTTTGTTGGCGCTGATCTCGACAAGCAGGTAGTGATTTTTACAATGAACGCGACTGAGGCAATCAACAAGCTTTCACGCCGTTTCCCGCTCGAACGGGGCGACATCATCCTGACAACGTTGATGGAACACCACTCTAACGAGCTGCCATGGCGGCGGGCGGGCAAGGTTGAACATGTTGGTCTCGACGATGATGGGACGATTTCGAAGTACGATTTTCTGTCAAAGCTAGCGGCGTTCGGATCGCGGATTAAACTGGTGGCTATTAGCGGGGCCTCCAATGTCACCGGGTACATCAACGATCTCGACTTTCTTGCTGAGAAAGCCCACGACGTGGGCGCCAAAATCCTCGTCGATGCTGCCCAACTGGCTCCACACCGCCCGATTGACATGAAGCCGCATGACGCCAAGCGCTGGATTGATTACTTGGTTTTTTCTGCGCACAAAATGTATGCCCCTTTCGGGGTGGGCGTTTTAGTCGGAGACAGGGAAACGTTTGAGCAGGGCGACCCGGAGACAGTCGGTGGGGGTGTGGTGGATATGGTTACCCTTGAGGAGGCTTACTGGACCGACCTTCCCGAAAAAGAAGAGGCGGGCACTCCCGATATTGTCGGGGTGGTAGCGCTGAGCAAAGCCATTCGACTCTTTCAATCGCTGGGATGGGAGGCAATGATTCAGCATGAAGCGAAACTGACCGCCTACGCCCTGCAGCAACTCAAGCAGATACCGGAAGTAACCCTGTACGGCGACATTGATCCGGCCAACGCCGCTCAACGGCTGGGAGTGATCTCGTTCAACTTTGGCGATCTGCCACATGCCCTGGTGGCGGCGATTTTGAGCTACGAGGGAGCTATAGGCGTTCGTGCAGGATGTTTTTGTGCCCAGCCCTATGTGAAATCCATCCTGCATATGAGTGATGAAGAGTTAAAGGCATTGGAAAAGCAGATTCTCTCCCGTGATCGTTCCCATGTCCCCGGCGCGGTGCGCGTCTCCTTCGGCCTGTACAACACCAAAGACGAAATCGACCGCCTGATCGAGATGCTCCACAAAATCGCCTCCGGTGACTACAACAAGGGCTATGTGCTGAATAAGGAGAAGGGGGAATACGCGCCCAGAGATTTTGTGGTTGAGTTTGGAGAGTATTTTGGATTGTAAGGTGAACATGAGCTATTCGTGCGCGGCAGATATCCTCATCCACCACATTCAGAGCCGGCAGATGTGGACATCTGCCAGCCACAAGAATGAAAATGTCATTCCTGCGGAAGCAGGAATCCAGTATATGCCACGCAGCGCGCGTTAAATGGATTCCCGTTTTCACGGGAATGACGAGACACTTATGTAGCGCAGGTGCTTTGCGCACCTGACACAAAAGCGTCAAGACTACAAGGAGGCTATGCCATAAGCCTGTCGTCGTCGATAACCCACCGGAGGCAGACCGGCAGGTCTCGGAGAGATCTTCCCTACTGTTGCTGGGCTATAAGTCTGCCGTCATCGTGAGCCTGCCGGAGGCGGACCGGCAGGTCTCGGTGAGACCTTCTCTACTAGTGCTGGGCCGCTCTACTTTGATGTAGTTATCTCTCTTACCAGCACGGAGTAGGTGCCTCACCACCCCTGAACAGGTAGGAGACAAGATAGGTCAAATCAGCAACATTGACCTGCCCGTCTTCATCGCCGTCTATATTTCCTTCCGGCATGCAGGGTGGTGGTAGCCCGCCACGGAACAGATAATCAACCAGGTATGTGAGGTCGGCAATGTTTATTAATCCAGCCCCATCAACATCCCCGCGCAATCCCTCACAACACCCCTCAGCAGCTATGTAGACAGCAAAGGTGCGGGAGAAATCCGACCAATCGATGCCATCGAAAGCTCGTACCCGCCAGTAGTAAACAGAGTCGACACCGAGTAGTTGCTCGGGGACAATGAAGGGCTGGGTGATTGTGGCGGAGTCGATTCTCGGGGCACGGAAATCGTAGTAGGGATCGAGCTGGAAATGATACTTCTCGATTCCGGTCGAATCGATAAGCTTGTTCCAGGCGAAGCCGGGTAGACGCGTTTGAGCTTGTATGCCGTTGGGTGGCAACATTGAAGACACTTCTTCCACCGTGTAGTAGAATACATAGGTACTCTGAGACCTTTCCGGGTCTTGCTCCAAGCGTTTAACATCAAAGCCGTAATCCTGAAAGATTATCAATTGAAGGGAGCCGTTGATGCGGATACCTGACGAGAATGTTGGATCACCACCAGGATCCTCACCCGGCTGGAGATCAAGGCCAATCATGTATTCGCCATACATCAGATTGTAATCAAGAATCTGCTCGTCCAGCGTACCGTCACCGTCGACATCGACCTCCCATGCATCACCACCGGCGACCGTCTGGAAGTCACGAGAAATTTCGTAGCCCAGCGGATTGGTCAGATGAACCGTTGCGGAGGAATAGCCGGTGATTACCATTTCGTCCTCGAGGACAGGCTGGTCCGGAAGTTCGCTGTAACCGAGAATAATCGTCCCCTCGTCAAGTGCCCCGGCGACAAAATCAGGCTGGCCGTCGCGGTCAAGGTCGGCGGTCGCCAGGGCAAAGGTGACGCCGGTATCGCTTATCGGGACTGTGTCCGGGCCGGTGAACTGACCGCTGCCGTTGCCCCAATAGAGAAGCAGTTCCTGGGTGGTTCCGTTGGCAACCAGAAGATCAAGCCGGTTGTCGCGGTCGATATCGGACAATTTCACATAGTAAGCGATTCCTGGAACAAGAAGACTATCCGAACGGGTCATGTCCCCGAAGCCGTCACCGATAGCCACCTTCACCACCGTTTGCCCGCTGGCATCGACATCCGGGGTAATGACCACCACATCTTGCCGTTTATCGCGATTCAGATCAACCACCCCGTTGGCTGGCGAGACCTCCAGCGACGCCAGGCCAACAAACATAGCTGATGCTCTCTCGAAATCACCAGCTTGATTATTTACCATGATCTTGGCTGAATCCGCCTCAACTATAAGTAAGTCGTCATATCCGTCCCGATCAAAGTCGGCGGCGTTGGCAGCACTGGCACTGAACGAACAGGTGCTACTGCCGGAAATGCCTCCGACACCGTCTCCGTAGTAAACCGTGCTGGGACCGACAAATACGTCAAGGAAGTTATCACCATCGAAGTGCCCCAAGGCCACCACCGGCTCTGTTTGACGACTTTTAGGGTTGGTTACGGAGCTGGTGTCGAATTGCCGGTTGCCCTGGTTAATCAAGAAATGGGTGCGACTGGTGGTGACCGCTATGATGTCCGGCAGCGTGTCGGTGTTGAGGAAACCGACCGCTAAGTCGGCCTGAACGACTTCCGGATAATAGTTGACTGGATCTTCAAGGGTGTCATCCGGCGTACCGTATGCTACAAACAACCCCAGCGCGCTGTTGCCGGTGTAGATGACGTCGGTATAATTGTCACGATCAATGTCTGCAGTGACAACAGCACATATGTCGGCAGAATCGGTTTCCACCACGTCATAGGAGACATCGCAGGCGTCGCCAATACCGTTCTGGTCACTGTCTTCCTGGCCGGGATTGTAGACGTATGGGCAGTTGTCGTCAGGGCATTCGTTTTCTGGATAGCCAGGATCACCAAAACCATCGCCATCTGTATCAACACACACATCCTCACAACAATCGCTAAAGGCTAATCGACCCTCCCATTCGGGTTCATATTCAATGGTATTGCCCAGTGAATCCTTTCCATAGAATCGCCACTGAGAACCGACGTTAAACCAGAGCGTGTCAATCACAATCCAATCACTTTCATCCCAACTGGAAAGAGTAAAATAGTAGCTTGCCCAAAGGCGCCTTCCACTCGGATCTCCAAGAAGACCGTCGCCCATCACCCGTGCACCACCAATGAGAAACCGGTGGTTGGCATTGGTAATGGCGATGTCATCGTCCTCATAGTAGAACGGCCCGATTGAAAAAGCGTCTATCAATAGTTGACTCCCCACAGCGCTGTCCATTTGCAGGTTCGCCGGAAATCTGGATTCATCCCAGGTAAAACCGGCTGTTGCAGCGACTATGAGCGAATCACTATAGACCCACAGGTTGAGCTGTACATTTAACTGGCCGGCGTTTGCATCCGGGCACACAGAGACAACCATGGCCACCGTGTCAGGGATACCTGGATCCTGCGCAGCTACGTGCGTGGCGGCAATGCCAAAAAACCACAGAACACTTAGCATTACCCTCTCTCTCATGCCTTAAATCTCCTTACATGTACTAACCAAAACTCGGTTAGTGCCCTACTTAAAAGTCAGACTTGAACTTAGGCGGTAAACGGTTGCATCCGTTGTAAACCCACTCGCTAGATGTACTAGCGCCTGCCTACTCCTTACCCTTATCAAGTACTAATTTAGGTTCATAAAAAGATTTTGTCAAGTGAAAAAACGATACAAAGTAGGTGTTGTTATCATTCGCTCACTCCTGCCAGCAGAGGGTCAAGGGCGATCTCTTTGGGCGTGGGGCCATCGTGGTGTTCAAATGATTCTTGCAGACATGCTTTGGCTTTTTCTTTGTCACCGAGGACAGCGTAGGCGCGTGCCATGCAGTAATGTACCTCGCCGCCGTGAATTACACCTGCCGCCACCTGTTCGAGAAACTGGATTGCTTCCTGTGTATCACCACGGGACGCCAGCGCCAGTGCTTTATAGGCCAGCAGATTCACATCAGGTTCCTGGCCGGCATTTTGCTGTTCAATTGAATCGAGACACTGATCGTAGTATTTTTCTGCTAGTGCCTCGTTTCCTTCCCGCTTCTCCAAAGTTCCCAGGTAGAACATAGCGATAAACGGCAGGTTCCCGGCCTCAATGGCCTCTTGGAATCGGGCTCTGGCAGAATCATAATCCTTCAGTATCATATGGACGTATCCAGCATCGTGCCAAGCGTTGGGGTCACCCTCATACTTGATGGCCTGAAGGAAGTTCTCAAGCGCAAGCTCTATCACACCGAGTTTCATATAGACAGTTCCAAGATAATAGTACGCCCGTCCGTAGTCAGGTCCCAGTTCAATTGCCCGCTGAAGGGTCGCCAGCGCCACAGTGAACTTACGCGAGTCCATGTGAATCTGGCCTATCAGGGCTAGAGTTTCCAGATCGGTCGGAGCCAATTGGAGTGCCTTTTTTGCCCATGTCAGTCCCTCACTGAGGTTGCCCTCCATGGCTTTTAGCCAGGCGATGGTCCGGTAGCCAACTGCGTATTTGGGATTAAATTCAACAGCCTCCAAGAATGCTTCTTCGGCTTTGGCGTTATCTCCCGTGAACTGGTAGTACCGACCAAGTGACCGATGCGCCTCAGGGAGTTTTGGGTCCATTTGGAGGGCTTTTTCCGCCTCTGCCTTAGCGGCTGCTATTCGCTCTGGAGTGCGATCGTAGTAGGCCATGTATTGAAAGGCGTACACGTCTGACAGACCGGTATGTGCAATAGCGAAGTTGGGGTCGATTTCCAGAGCCTTCTTGTACATCTCTTCGGCAAATTTGAGGTCATCAGGTCGATTGGTCTGGTAGTAGTTCCTTCCCCGCAAGTAGATGTCGTAGGCAGAGACATCGGGTGTGGGAACTTCCTCAGCTTCAATCGCGGCTGTGCCGGTAGCCTCGGAGAGTACTCTGGCAGCATCCTGGGCGGCTTCGGAAAGCAGTGAAAACAGCTTCTCCGCGGGGCCCTCGTACTTGCGGCTGAAAATGACCTGCCCGCCATGGTCGCCGTACACGCCGAGCGAGAGACGCATCCTGTCCTGCCATTTCAGGAGTGACCCGGTCAGCACGAAATCAGAGCGACACCGGTTGAAGATGTCGCTGATATTGTGTGGTAATGACGTTGACGGCTCCGCAGAAACTATCAGGTCAGTCCGGCGCATCAGTTCTTCAATAACCTCTTCGGTAAACCCCAAGCAGAAGTAGTCCCAGGACTTGTCACCGGAGAGGTTTTTAAGATCGACAACCGTAACTGTCCTGTTCCTTCGGGATATTCCCACCGCAACGGGCCCGGGTCTGCCTGCGATTACGTTGCGGTCGATGGCTTCGATCACGTCATTTATGGATGCAGGACGATCTTCAGGTTGTTTCTGCAGAAGGTGCACAATCAGATCACAAAGCCATTCCGGTAAATCTTGGTTAATTTCCTGAGGTCCGACGGGATCCTCGTACAGAAGAGCATACATCACGCTGGCAGTATGGTCCCCTTCGAAAGGACGCCGACCGGTGAACAGCTCGTACAGGATCACACCGAAGCTGAACAGGTCCGATCGACAGCTGATCGGCTCAGCGGAGAGCTGTTCAGGAGAGGCATAAGCAATCGTTCCCTCGATTTCACCGTGGATGTTGACAGAGTGACCACGCTCGGTGGTTGCCAGTCCGAAGTCGAGAATCTTGGGGTCTTCATTAGTCGTGATTCGAATGTTCTCCGGCTTCAGATCACGGTGGATTACGTCATGAGTATGTGCGGCCTGGATACCTTCGGCGATTTTCCTGGCGAGAGTCAACTTCGGCTCAAACATCAGGTCTCGCGTGGCCTTTCGGAAATCTTCTCCGGTAACAAATTCATAGGAAATGAACGGGTGATTATCTATCTCCGCATACTCCCATACCTTCACCACATACGGTGAATCAATCTGGGCTGCCTTTCTCGCCTCATTGGCCAGCGAGATAAAGTATTCAACGGGGTCAGCGAGTTCTTCGTGGATAATCTTGAGGGCAACTTGGCGTTCCAGTCGAGTATCTATAGCCTCGTAGACCGCGCCCTGTGTCCCCTGGCCTACAAGTGAGAGAATATTGTAGTGACCAAATTCTGATCCGGATCTTAACATCTGCGGGCGTCTCCTTCAGACAAGTCGTGGTCAACAGAGACCGATCTACATTGATTTTGATACTGACAATGCATATAATTACTTAGCGTTAACAAATGACCCCAAGAAGGATAAGGGAATCGTGTCTAACGAACGACTTTCAGAAATCGAGCGGCTGCGATCGACTATAGATGAACTTACCAGCCTGAATGAAATTGCGAGCGCCATAAGTGCCTCCATCTC